>JABAHS010007754.1_pt4 | contig 14495 bp, 16 predicted proteins | sample 7062111 | NCBI WGS metagenome assembly JABAHS01 (sample SAMN14534600, study PRJNA622989) | marine sediment metagenome | biome: marine biome [ENVO:00000428]; feature: marine pelagic biome [ENVO:01000023]; material: deep marine sediment [ENVO:00002113]; isolation source: pool of 4 deep marine... | reverse complement strand
GGCAGAGCCCTGCGCGACCAGCACGGTCGTCGCGTCTTTGAGGCGGTGACGGGAAACGGCCTCGTTGCGCCTGCCGGTCTTGCTTTCGAATGCCTTCAGCGCTGTGTCCAGCGACGTGCCGACGAAACTGTCGAAAAATGGTCCGCGGGCGAGCGCCCCGAGCGCATAACTGTTCGTATCGAACAACGCGCCGGTCAGAACCGGTTCGTCCAGGTCGTGCCAGGCCGGAACGCGGCGCCGCGTATCACCGAAGAGCAGCTTCTGTGCTTCCGTGGGCGAATCGATGCGGTCTTCAGGTGCTCCGAGCAGAGCATCGATCTGGGCCGGGGACAGCAGGCGCACGTCCTGCGCGGCGAGGGCGGTCTGCTCGCCGTCCATCACGACCATGACGGGCACGAGCGTTTCCTCGGCGACCCGCCGTGCCACGTAGGTGAAATCGACGGCCTGCTGCACGTTTGCCGCGAACAGCACGCAGAATCCGGAATCGGCACCGAGGTGAACGGTCTCGTGCCCGGTGCCTGGCGCGGATCCGTGCGCAGCGGCTGAACGCGCGCCCACGTGCAGTACGAGCGGTACGTGTTTTCCTGCGGCGGAGATCAATAGATCCTGGGACGCCGCAAGGTCGGGCCCGGACAGGAACGCTGTCGCGCGACAGCCGGCGAGCCCGATGCCCGTCGCCGCGGCGACAATGCCGCGCGGGCCTTCGGCCGTCTGCGCGGCAAGCGCCTGCCCGAACAGGTTGGTGCCGTGTGCCACTTCCCCGAGCCAGACTGCGTCGGCCGTGTGCATCGGCGCGGTGCCACCCAGGACGGCATGCGTCGCGATCCCGGCCTCCGACAACGTGACGGCCGTATTGCCGTCGAGCACGGTGGCGAGGCCTTCCTCGCGGATGTCGGATCCGGCCGGTGCGCCGAACACCTTGCGATACCAGCGGATTGCCGTATTGCGCAGCGTAGCCATCAGGCGGCCCCCACTTTCCTGGACTCCTGGTCCTGGAACTGCTCGCGTTCGAGCCAGACGATGGCACGGGTGGGGCAGCGAAACACGGCTTCGGGCCGCGGCTCGCCGCCGGACGAGTAGTCTATGACCGGCAGGTTGTCTTTCATCGTGATCAGTCCGGGAGCCGCATCGGCTGCGCACCGGCCGCAGGCATCGCAGGCGACGTGGCACAGCTGCGTCGCCGCTTCGCCGGCGAGCGGGATGTTGCACTGTACGTAGAGGTTCTGGCTGAGCGGCACCAGTTCGAACAGGTCGCGCGGGCACGCCGCCGAGCAATCCGGGCAGGCGGTGCATTTCTCGGTGTCGACCTGCGGCAGCCCGTTGGCGTTCATGTGGATGGCGTCGAACGTGCAGGCGCGTTCGCAGTCGGCGAGGCCGAGGCAGCCCCAGGCGCAGCCCTTGCCGCCGCCGGAAACCAGCGCCGCGGCGCGGCAACCCTCGAAACCCTGGTACTCGGCGATCTGGTTTGCCTGCCCTCGGCCTCCGGCGCAGCGCAGCCGTGCAACCAGCTTTTCCTGGCTGCCGGCATCCACCTGCAGGAGATCCGCGATTTCCTCGATCGCATCGGCCGAGCTGACCGTGCACTGGCTCGGCTTGACCTCGCCTGCCACGAGTTTCTCCGCGAACGGCAGGCAGCCCGGCTGCCCGCAGGCACCGCAGTTGGTGCCGGGCAGCAGTGCGTTGGTCGCCTCGATGCGGGGGTCTTCGTCGACCTTCAGGAAACGCTGCGCGATGGCGAGGATCGAGCCGAAGAAGAGGCCGATGCCTACCATGATTGCCGGGGCTACGAGAACGCTGCTCATCAGTTGAACGGTGCCGCACGGGCCATGAGTTCTTCGAGGTTTGGCTCGTTCGGGTTCAGCGGCTTGCCCGGGTGTATGCACTTGGCGGGGCAGATCTCCGCCGCCCTGACCAGGTCTTCGTAGGTGCCGGCCGTCGGATCTGTCAGGTACGCCTGCTTGTCGTCGTTATAGGCGAACATCATCTTGTTGATGCCCATGCAATCGTCGCAGGTCGTGCATGCCGGCGTATCGAGCCAGGGCTCGTCGAAGCTGAGTTCTTCTTCCTCGGGTTCTTCGGTAACCACGGGCTCGGCCTCGGCGTCTGTTGCTTCGCTTTCGCGCGTTGCCTCGGTCGGCGCCGGGCGCGATGCCGGCATCGTTGCGAGTTGGCCGCCGCCGGCGACCATGCCGGACAGGTCGGCGCCCATCAGAACGTCGACCAGCTGCCCCATTGCTTCGCCGGCCGCCTCGGCTCGAACGGCCTCCAGCTCTTCCGCATGCTCCTTCATCAGTTGCTCGCGCTCCGCCGCGAGTTCAGCACGCTGTTCCTCGACGATCCGCTCGATCGCTTCCTCGACGTAGTAGTTCTGGACACCGGCGAGTTCCTGCAGGCTGTGCCAGTAATTGAGACGATCCCGGCACGCAAACACGAGCGCCCGCGATACCACAAGCCTCACCAGTACACCGTTCTCGTCGATGCCCCATACGAACGGGACCCGGCGGTCTACATGTTCCTGCGCCGCTTGCAGGTAGTCGGCCACGGTAACGAGCTGGTCCGACTCGAAACCCGCCGGCACCATACGGAAGTGCTCGTGGAGTGCCGGCATCAGCAACGCGTAGTCGGCAAACGTGAACGCCAGTTCCATGGTCGTTTCTTCGCCGTCGGCGCCCCGGTATTCCAGCTTCTCGACCGGCCAGTCAGCGTCCGGCTGCGGATTGCCGTCGAAGCGGACACGCTTGGCCGCCTGATCGCCGGCATCCGGATTGATGAGCACGAACGGGTGTGCGCGGCTCTCCAGTGCGGCACTGGCGACGAACCAGGGCTCGAGGATCGGCTTGCTGGCTTTCGTCTGAGTGCCGCGATTGACCAGGTGCAGGCTCGTGCGGTTGCCGTCGATTGCACACAGGAACCCGGAAAGCAGGTCCTCGTGCCGCGCCGCGGAAGTTTGCGCGACGACGACCTGGCGGTGGCCGATGCCGAAGTTGGCGAGCTCGAAGCGATAGGCGTCGAACGGACCTTCGCCGGGCTTCACTGCGGGATTGTCATATGCACGCACCCAGGTGACGACGTGGATCGGCAGCCGCGAGCCGAGCAGGTGGGAGAACGTCGGCAGCCCGTCGGTCGCCAGGTAATCGGCCGATTCCAGCGCGACGGCGCGTGTAACGAGCTGCATTTCCTCGTCGGAGAATGCCTGCCAGTCGAAACTGGCGAACCAGGAATCGTGCACCGGCGGATCGTAGCGGTCGTCCACTTCGAGGTCAGCGATTCGCATGGCCGCGAACAGCCGGGCGTAACGCGCGACATCCTCGAGGAACAACTCGCTGGCGGTCGCACAGGCCTCGTAGCTTTCCACGACATCCACATCGGCTTGCTCGCCGAACCAGGGATTGACGACACGTCCCGCGAAACGCACCAGGACCGGGTCATCATTCCACGCGTTGAGTTCACTGAGCGCACTCTCTACCCGGGATCGCCGTTCCGGCGACATTTCCTGTGAACCGTGTGCGCGCGTCTCGAGCATTCCGGAAAGCGTCCCGCTGTCCAGGTAGCGCGCGGCCGGGCCCACGCTGCCGCTCACGTTCCCGGGCTCGTTCCCCTCCGCCGACTTGGACTTCTCGATGAGCAGCAGCGACTCGAGGGCTGCGGCACGCTTCTGGACCACCTGATGCAACGCTTCGCGGCGCGGTGCCAGGCGGTGTCGGATCGCGTGCACGAAGAGGTGCATCGGTACGTCGGGGCCGTACGCGAGATAGCGACTGCCTTCCGAGACTGTCCCCTTCAGGTGAGCGAGGCTGGACTCGAGGCTCTCGCGGTTGCTGTCCTTGAGATCCAGGTGCGCCTGCAACGCATCTGCCGCCTCGGCGAACAGCGATGGGGCATCGACCGGGTCGCGCCCGGTCAGCTTTTGCCGCAGGTAGCGTTCCAGCCAAGGCAGGTTATCCTTGAGTATTTTCGCCTGCTCGGCGCCCGGTGCGAAACTCTCGACCGAAGCGGCCAGGTGCTCGCTCAGTGGTCGTGCATGCACGGCCTCGTTGTCTTCACCGTGCGGTACGAGGTAGAGCGGATACTGGTAGCGAATCGCCGACGAATCGCGATACGGATTCAGGAGGGCGGGCAGGATCGCGCCCGTTGGCGCCGACGTTGCCTCGGCTGCCGCGGGCTCGCCGTAATGGAAGCGGCGCAGCAGGTTGATGACGGCGACACCGTCTTCGATGTCGGGCTGTTTGCTTTCGGCTGCGGAGTCCATGGTCGCTCCGGGTCAGATGGCGAAATGGTCCAGCGCCTCGTTGAGTCCGGCGAGCCTTTGTTCCGCCGTCATCTCGAGGCCCACCGCCGACATCAGGTCGTAACGCGGTGCATCGGGGTTGTGGTAGAGGATCCCCAGTGGCAACGCGGTCTCGTCTTCGGCCAGCTCGCGGGCGGCGTGAATATCGGACGGATCGTGTTCCGCGTGATTCGGGAACTGGCGTTTTACCGCATCGTCTACCTGCACGCCTTTTTCGTGTGTCAGCAACTTGAGTCTTGCCGGCTCGTCCTGCAGCGTCTTGCCGATGGCTTCGACATAGACCGGGCAGCGCTGGATGATCCTCACGAAACTCGTGCCTTTGTGCTCGTGAGCTTTCTTGATCACCTCGTGCCGCAGCTGGGCGTTCCAGTCGACGATCTGTGCGACGAATGAAATATTGGTGATGCCGAGCGTAACGGTCAGTGGATTCAGCGGGGGCAGCAACGCGCCCGACGGGTGAGTATTTGTCGGGACGTCGAGCGGTGTCGTCGGCGATGTCTGCTTCTTCGTCAGGCCGTAGATGCCGTTGTCGAACACCAGCATCGTCAGGTCCATGTTGTAGCGCATGGCGTGGATCCAGTGCGCCGCGCCGATCGAGAAGCAGTCGCCGTCGCCCGTGGCGACCCAGACGTCGAGATCCGGGCGCCGCGACTTGATGCCGCAGGCCACCGGCAGGGCACGCCCGTGCAGGCCGTGGAAGCCGTAGGTCTTCATGTAGTGGGGCAGGCGGCTGGAACAGCCGATGCCCGATACCGCTACGGTCTTCTCGGGCTTGAGTTGCGCGTCGCGGCACACACGGTGTACCGCGGCCAGGATGCCGTGGTCGCCGCAGCCCGTGCACCAGCGCGGTTCGGCGCCGCAGTAATCTTCCAGCGTGAAGTAGCGTTCCTTGACGTCGAGTGACCAGTCACCTTTCAAGCCGAACATCATTCTGCTCCTTCCATCTGTTCGAGGGTTTCGTCAATGACCCGGCCTATGGTGGCGGGTGACACGGGGTGGCCCGGGACCTTGGACCAGCAATCAACATCCATGAGCGTGTGGGCGCGCAACACGTAGGCGAGCTGTGCATAACGCCGGTTCTCGGTGCCCGACAACGGCGCATCGGGCGCATCGCTGTAATTGAGCTCGACGGTCTTTACCTTCCTGAACCCGGAAAAAATTTCTTTGAGGCCGGGCTCCAGTGGCGACAGGAACCTGAGGTGCAGTGACGAAACCTTCTTGCCGGCGGCGCGAGCCTGGCCGACGGCTTCCTCGATGGCGCCGAGCGTCGAGCCCCAGCCGACGATCAGCAGGTCGCCTTCCGGATCGCCGTATACCTCGGGGGGCTTCAGCGTCGCGGCCAGCGCCGCCAGCTTGCGGCTGCGCATGTCCATGCCCTCCTGGTTGGACGCCGTGTCGTAGGCGATCTTGCTGTTACGGTTGTGAGCGAGACCCGTGAGGATGTACTCACCGCCGCGCATGCCGGGAATCGGGCGCTCCGACAGGCCGGTCTCCTCGTCCCAGTCATAGGGTGGCACGTTCCTGTCCCACGGCGACTGGTCGACCGGCGGAGCGAACCATTCATCCGTCGCTTCGGGCCGCTCGATCGCCTGCACGCCCGTTGCGAGGTTGGCGTCGGTGAGGATCAGCACCGGGATGCGGAACGACTCGGCGAGCTTGCGCGCCAGGATCACGAAGTGGAAACACTCCGAGATCGTGGAGGCCGCAAGCACGACCTTGGGCGAATCGCCCGGCACGCCGAACAGGCACGAGAGCAGGTCTCCCTGTTCCACCTTGGTGGGCAGGCCGGTCGACGGGCCGCCACGCTGCACGTCGATGATGACCAGCGGAATCTCGGCCATCACGGCGAGACCGATCATCTCGGTCTTGAGCGCGATGCCGGGTCCGGACGTGATCGTGCAGGCGGTCTTGCCGGCATAGGACGCGCCGATCGCGAAGCCGATGGCGGCGATCTCGTCCTCGGCCTGGTGGACGAAGCCGCCGGTCAGGTGGAAGTCGTCCGCCAGGTAGTGCGATGCCGAGGTGGCGGGGGTGATCGGGTACATCGATACGAGTTCGATGCCGGCCGCCATGACGCCGAGGCCCGCGGCCTGGTTGCCGTTCATGACCACGGCGGATTCGAGCCGGTCCTCCGGCGCCGTCGTGATGCTGTACTGGTAGTCGATGTTGTCGCGGGCGAACGCGTAGCCGGCATCGAACAGGTCGTGGTTGATCTTGATGACCTTGTCGCTCTTCCTGCGGAAGATCTTGGCGATTTCTTCCTTGGCCAAGTCCGCGTCGCGGTCGTAAATACGGCACAGCATCCCGAGCACGAACATATTCTTGCCCTTGCGCGGGTCTGCGACGAGCTTCAGGCATTCCTGCTGTATCGGCAATTCGTGCACGACCAGGCCGCGCTCATTGAAGTCGGCGAGCGCTTCGGCATATTGCTCACGCACTGCCGGATCGGGATCCTCGGCCCACATGTTCTCGAGCAGCACCACGCTGCCCTGTTTGTAGGCACCATTCTGGATGCGGGAGTAGAGCACCTGCTCGTTGAAGGCCACGACCATGTCCGCTTCGTTGCCCATGTTGGTCATGTACTTGGAGCCCATGCGCACGCGGATGCCGCTGGCGCCCTGTTGCGAACGCGCCGGCGGCTGGATTTCGGCCGGGATGATCTCGACGGTCCAGACGCCGTTGCCCATCTTGCCGCTGACCAGGCCCATGATCTGGCCGCACTTCTGCGCGCCCTCTCCGGAGTCGCTGACGATCTCGACGATGTGCTGGTCCATGGCGATCGGGCCGGCATGGGGCTTGCCGTTGCTTCTGTGCGAGCGGCTCGTGCTGCCGGACGGCTGGTCGCCGCCGTCATCGTCTTTCCGCGCCTTGACCTTCTCGATTTCCTTGCGGAATTCCTCGATCACCGCCCAGCGCGACTTGCGCGCGGCATTGAGGTCGCGGGTCTGCAGCGAGCGGCGCAGATCATAGCCGAGTTCGTCCCGCAATGTTCGCGGCACGGCGACCTTGACCCACCAGGTTTTATCGCGTTTGAACAAGTACCTGGTATCGCCTTCGACCTGTGTGTTTGACATGCCTTACTCCTCGCCGTAGCTCGTCCTGCGAGCTGTACCTTTGTGTTCGCGTGATTCAGTCGGGTATGGACGGGTCAGTCCAGAAGAACCTCTGCGTTGCTCAATACTGTTCCCTGGCAGTGTGTTGTGCCATCCCCCTCAGAACAGTCTATAATCCATGCTTTTCAACGACTTATGAATGTGCCTGACGGCTCATTTCTCCCTGGTTACAGGTCCCCGGATGCGCCCTGTACCTTACGGAGACTGACCTATCGTACCGATTTCGGCTATACGCGGTATCCAAGCGTTTCTAGGTGAAAATCCCGATAGACGGGGTGGCGCGCGGGGGTTAGATTTCGCCAAGAGGGGGTATTGCCCTCGGGCGCGATGGGAGAAGGGGACCATGCGGAGAGAACTGATCGAGGCACTCACCTACCCGAGACTGCTGATCCTGAAGATCATCGATGCGCAGGACTGCGCGCACGACAGTCTCTTCGATGCGACCAGTGCCCGCTGCCATCATTGCTCCATGGGGCGTGAGTGTCACTGGGCCAGCTGCCTGAACGACTTCGATGATCTTCGCAACAAACCCGCGCACACGCTCAATGCCTCACTCCGCTACAGCGTGCGACTGGTCGAAGCGCTGCACGGTGAATTGCGACACGACTCGACAACGTGTACCTGTGAAGCCTGCCGATGGATTCGAGATTCGCAGCGCCTGATCCAAACCTTCGAATCCCATCTCGCGCCGAACCCGCATCGGCCGGCGCACTGATTGCCTGGCGGCGTCTCTGCGAATCGAATGACGGAAGAACCTGCAGCGCGGCTGGTCCGTATGCTCGAAGCGCTCGGCCTCGATCCGGCGCTTGCTGCCAGCGGTGAGTTGCAGACCATCATGGCCGAAGTGAAGGAGCGCTGCAGCACGTGTCAGGCGGGCATCGCCTGCGAACACTGGCTGGATGGCGCCGCGGTGGGTAGCCGCGACTTCTGCCCCAACGCAAGGGTTCTCGATATTCTTCGCAAGTTGAGCGGCGCCGACTGATACCGGCTACGCATGGCCTACCTGTTGAGGACACTTGCCCTGGCCCCGGTCATCGTGCCGCAGGGTATCTGGACAAACTTGCGTGTTCCGACGCTGCCGGAGCCCCCGGGTGCAAGGCAGGGCAAAGCGGGCGAGGGGCCGCGGTTGCGCCTGCTCATCGTCGGCGACTCGGCAGCTGCCGGCGTGGGCGTCTCGAGACAGGAAGATGCGTTGCTGGGGCAGGTCGTTTCGCGGCTGTCCGCCCGCTACCGTGTCGAGTTCGACCTGCAGGCGAAGACCGGTTTCACGACGGCAGATATTCTGCGGCGTCTCGACGACATGCCGCCGCGCGACTATGACGTCGCGCTGACCTCGCTCGGTGTCAATGACGTCCTGGCGCTGACGGCTCGGGCGACCTGGCTCGAGAGACAACGGCAGCTGCGCCAGCTGCTCAGGGACAAATTCGGCGTACGGTTCACCGGCGTCTCCGGGCTGCCCCCTGTCCACAGTTTCCCGGCCCTGCCACAGCCGCTGCGCTGGCACCTCGGCAACCGCGCGACCGAGTTCAACGCGGCGATCGCCGAGGCCGTCGATGGAGAGCCCGATGTTCGGCTCATCAACCTTCGTTTCGAAGCCGATGCCGGCATGATGGCGTCGGACAGTTTTCATCCCGGCGTGCCGATTTACTCGGAATGGGCAGAGCGAGCCGTGCGCATTATCCTGGCGCACGACAGCTGGTCTCACGGCCCCCGTTGAATATGGAATAATCATCGCCGGTGACGCGTCCTATCCTGGTAGATGAAGCTCAAAGTTTCCAATACCTTCATGTCGTTGCGATTCTTGCGGCTGGTCACCGCTGGCTGCGCAGCCGCCTTGTTTTTCAGCACGTTGCCGGCGCAGGGTGTGATCGCGGACCGGGTGGCGGCCGGCAAGTCGCTGACGATGGAGCGCAGCAAGGGCAATTGTCTCGCGTGTCACAGAATCGAGGACGGGGAGTTGCCCGGAACGATCGGCCCGCCGCTCGTGGCGATGAAAGTGCGTTTCCCGGAGCGCGCGGCGCTTCGCGAGCAAATCTGCGATGCGACGATTCGCAACCCGCAGTCCAGGATGCCGCCGTTCTGCAGGCACCGAATCCTGGCTGAATCGGAAGTGGAACTGATTATTGATTATTTGTACACGCTGTAAGGACGGCGTTGATCAGCGGAGAACAGAGTATGCACGAAGGGAGAAGGTTGTTTCTGAAGGGCAGTGCCGCGCTTATGGCACTCGCCGCCTGGCCGCGAGCCCTGCTCGCAGCTGCCTGGCCGAAACAGGCGTTTGCCGCTACCGAGGCCGGGGAAGCTTTGGCAGCACTGCTCGGTACGGATGAGGCTGCCCCGTCCGACCGGATCGCGATGAAGGTGCCCGAGATTGCCGAGAACGGGGCCGTTGTTCCCGTGACCGTGTCGACGACGCTCGAGGACGTCCAGTCGATCAGCATCGTGGTCCCGAATAACCCGCGTCCGCTGGCCGCTACGTTCGAGATTCTGCCGGGGACGCTGCCTGACGTGTCGAGTCGAATCAAGATGGGCGAGACCTCGGACGTTATCGCCGTCGTCAAGACGGATACGGGCGTGTTTCGTGCATCGAAAGAGGTCAAGGTAACCATCGGCGGCTGTGGCGGCTAGGTCCGCGCGAGGAGACGAGCAATGGCAAGTAACATCAAGGTCAAAGTAAAGCTCTCGGGCGACGAAGCCGAGGTCAAGAGCCTGATGCTGCACCCGATGGAAACGGGCGCGCGCAAGGACCCGGATACCGGCGCCCTCGTGCCGGCACACCACATCACGCAGCTGACGTTCACGAATAACGGCAAGACGGTGATGGTGGCCAACTTCAGCACGGCGGTTTCCAAGAACCCGTACTTCGGTTTCAAGTTCCGCGGCGCCAAAGCGGGCGACACGCTGAAAGTGGCCTGGGTCGACAACCTCGGCGAAACCGAAGAGCTCGAGACGGTGCTCAAGTAGGCGTTGCGCGGCGGCCGATGCAAGCCATGACAAGGCTAGCTACAGTCCTGCCGCTGCTGGCCTGCGGGTTCCTGTCGGGTCCGATTGCCCTGGCCGGGCCCGATGAGGATCGGGCGGCGTTTCTCGAGCACTACCAGTCGCGATTCCCCGACATACCGTTTGCCGAATTCGCGAACGGCATCTACGCCATCGACGAGGACGCGCGCAGGCAGTGGCAGGAAATAGAGGAATTCCCGCCTTACGAGTTCGCGATCGAAAGGGGCGAGGTGCTTTGGAACCAACCGTTAGCCGGAAGTGCCGTGTACGCGGATTGTTTCGACGGACCGATCGACGGGGTTCGCGCCGCCTACCCGCTGTTCGACACTGCACGCGCCACTGTGATTACCCTGGACGTAGCGATCAATAACTGCAGGGAAAGGCTCGGGGCGCCGGCTTATGCATACGATTCTGACGAGCTGATAAGCATCACTGCCTACCTGGCTTTCGCAGCCCGAGGCAAGACGGTTGAAACGCGCATTCCGGCAGACGAACCCGGTGCTCTCGAAGCATACGAGGAAGGGAAACGCTTTTACTACAGCAAGCGCGGCCAGCTCAATTTCGCATGCTCCGATTGTCACGTTACATCGGCCGGCCTGTACGTGCGCGCAGACAGACTGAGCGCGAGCCTGGGCCATCCTACGCATTTCCCCGTTTACCGTTCCAAGCTAGGGGCGATGATCACACTGCATCAGCGTTTCGCGGGCTGCGTACGCGACGTCAGGGCGAAACCATTCGAACTGCAAAGCAAAGAATTCCGAAATCTCGAATACTTCCTGAGTTACATGAGCAACGGACTCGAGTTCAATGGGCCTGGTGCGCGCAAGTAGACGGTTGTTCATCGCTTCGCTGTTACTGGTCGCGGCCGGCTGCAGCACGGNNGCAGAACAGCTGCGCCTGGACGCGGCTGCAGTGGGCGCGGAATGGCTGGGAACCGAGAATCTGCTCGAGGCGGCGATCGATGCATATGAGCAGGGCGGCCCTGACGAGGCCCTGGAGCTGGTCGAGGAGGCGAGATTTCAGGCTGAGGCGGCTATCCGGCAGGCCGAACACGAATCGGGCGCGTGGCGAGATCGCGTCGTGCGCTGAGGCGGGCGGGACGCATGGATAGACGGGAATTTCTCAGGCTGCTGGCGATCGCCGGCATCGCTTCCGGCACCACGGCCTGCGCATCCCGCGGCCGGCAGGCCGCTGCGGACCTCTACTCGGCGCCACCTTTCGGCCAGGCTCGCCTGCTGCATTTCACGGATTGCCATGCCCAATTGTTGCCGGTCTATTTTCGCGAGCCGAGCGTCAATCTCGGCTTCGGCGATGCCGCTAACAGGCTGCCGCATCTCGTCGGCGCGGCATTGCTCGACTATGCGGGCGTGCAACCGGGCAGCCGATTTGCCCACGCTATCGGCCATCTCGATTTCGAGGAGGCGGCACGCCGCTATGGCAAGGTCGGCGGGTTCGCGCACCTGAAGACCCTGGTCCGGCGGCTGCGCGATGAAGTCGGCGATGGCAACTCCCTGTTGCTCGACGGCGGCGATACCTGGCAGGGATCAGGTACCGCGTACTGGACACGGGGTCGCGACATGGTCGGCGCCTGCAACCGGCTGGGTGTCGATGTCATGACCGGACACTGGGAATTTACTTACCAAGACGCCGAGGTACTACGGAACATCGAGGAATTCGCCGGTGACTTCGTGGCGCAGAACGTCCGGCTCACGGACGACGCTCTGTTCTCCGGCGCCGAGGCATTCGACGAGGATACGGGCCACGTATTCCGGCCCTATACCCTGCGCGACGCCGGCGGTCGGACGATTGCCGTTATCGGCCAGGCGTTTCCTTACACACCCATTGCCAATCCCTCGCGTTTCATTCCAGACTGGACCTTCGGCATTCGCGCAGGCGAATTGCAGAGCCTGGTCGACACGGTGCGCCAAACAGAGCGGCCCGATGCGGTAGTCCTCCTGTCACACAACGGGATGGACGTCGACCTGAAGCTTGCTCGAGTCGTTTCGGGTATAGACGCGATCCTCGGCGGACATACGCACGACGGTGTGCCCATCCCGGTCGTCGTGGATAACGCCGCGGGCCGAACGATCGTCACCAATGCAGGCTCGAACGGCAAGTTTCTCGGCGTACTGGACCTCGAATTCGGCAGCCGCGGCATCAGCGATTTTCGTTACAGCCTGTTACCCGTCTTCTCGAACCTGCTACCTGCAGACGCAGAGATGAACGCCTACATAGCAGATGTTCGCGAGCCCTGGCGGGAAACACTCGAGGAACCGCTTGCGACCGCCGACCTCCTTCTTTACCGGCGTGGAAACTTCAACGGCACTTTCGACCAGCTCATTTGTGATGCTCAGCGTATCGTCGGCGATGCCCAGATCGCGTTGTCGCCCGGGTTTCGGTGGGGTACGACGGTGCTGCCCGGTGATACCGTGACCATGGAACGGGTCATGGACCAGACCTGCATCACCTATCCGGAGACCTATGTCCGCGACATGACCGGTGAACAGATCAAGCTGATCCTGGAAGACGTGTGCGACAACCTGTTCAATCCGGATCCGTTCTACCAGCAGGGCGGGGACATGGTTCGCACCGGTGGTATGAACTACGTGTGCGAACCGACCGCTGCCGCCGGCGAGCGCATATCGGAATTGATGCTGGATGACGGTACTCCGGTCGAGGCGGGCAAGAGCTACCGCGTTGCCGGTTGGGCAACGGTCGGCAGCCAGGCGCCGGGTCCGCCCATCTGGGAAGTTGTTGCCGAATACCTCCGCGACGTGAAGGTTGCGAAGATCGAGCGTTTGAATACGCCCGCTTTGAAGGGCGCGCACAACAACCTGGGTATAGCCGACTACCCTGGAATCGCCTGAGGTACTAACGCTATGAGATACGTTTGCCTGTTCGCCGTGATTTTCATCATCGCTGGGCTCGCAGGGGCGCAGACCCTGGCCAACGACGAAGGCAAGCCGTTCGCCNNCAACAACCTGATCAAGCATTACGGGGGACCGGATTTCGTCGATATCGAAATTGTCGCGTACGGCCCCGGTCTATCGCTGTTGTTCCCGGGAGGCGCCAACGACGAACGCGTTTCCAGCCTGCTGGCCAACGACGTGCGCTTCGTGGGCTGCATGAATACGGTCGAATCGATCGAGCGGGCGACGGGCAAACGCCCCGACCTCATTCCCGAGACCATACCCGTACAGACGGGAGTGGCGCGGCTGGTCGAGCGGGCGCAGCAGGGCTTTGTCGTAGTCCGGCCCTAGCGACCGACAGGCTTTATCCGCTCGACCTATTCAGCAAGCTCGAGCTCAGCCGAGACTGACTCGATGCCGGCCTTCGCGCAGGCATGGTCCGTTTCCCCGGACGGGGCGCCGGATATGCCGACCCCGGCGACTGTCGAGCCCGACACCGTTACCGGTATGCCTCCGCCGATCATGAGCGCGTTATTGATGAAACGCGCGCCCGACTGGGGTGATTCCGGCGTCGTGCTCTCCGCGAGGCTGAGCGTATCGGCTCGAAAGCTCACCGCGGTCCATGCTTTGCGCACCGCCGTGGCCGGCGTATGCGGCCCGGCAAAGCGGTCGCGCAGGACCACCTGGGTGACGCCCATGCGGTCAACCACGGCAACTGCGACCTGGTAGCCCTGGTCCCGGCAGTTCTCGAGAGCCGCCTGCGCCATCTCGAGCGCGGTATCGGGGGACAGCGACCGGAATTCGACCAGGGGCGACTCGTCCGCCATTGCCGGCAAGGAAGATGCCGCGAGCATGGCGAGGGCGCCGGGGATGCGGCGCCACGCTTTGAGGTTCATTGTGCTCACAGGGGTTTGAGCGTCAGCTCGTCTGCCGATGCGCGGACGAAACCGTACTTCTCATAGATCGACTGCGCATCGTCGGTTGCCAGGTAGGCGAGATAGCGCACAGCGTTGTCCTGGTTGCGGCCGTTTTTCATGACACCGATAGCGTAATTCACCTTGTCCTGCTTGTTGAGAGGCGCCGGAATTGCGACGCCATCGATCGGTCGTCCTTCCGCTTTCGCGTGAACGACTTCTGTCGTCCAGACGATGCCCACGTCCGCTTCGCCTTTCTCGATGAGATCAG
>JABAHS010026119.1_pt1 | contig 14519 bp, 16 predicted proteins | sample 7062111 | NCBI WGS metagenome assembly JABAHS01 (sample SAMN14534600, study PRJNA622989) | marine sediment metagenome | biome: marine biome [ENVO:00000428]; feature: marine pelagic biome [ENVO:01000023]; material: deep marine sediment [ENVO:00002113]; isolation source: pool of 4 deep marine... | reverse complement strand
CCTTTCGTCGGGACGGATCAGGGCGCTCCTGACGGTCTTGCGGTATCTCGTGATGGTGCCGTTTGGGTGGCCCTTGCCGGAGGCGGTCACGGCGTCGCCGTTTACGATCCCTCGGGGCAACAGCGTGATTTCATTGAGATACCGCTGCCGATGTGCACCAGCGTGTGCTTTGGCGGCGAGGAGCTTACGGACCTGTACATCGTGTCGGGATCGGCGGGGGCCGAGTCGGACCGGGCGGGCGCGATCTTCCGCGTGCGTGTCGATGTGGCGGGCCTCCCGGTGGCGCCGGCCCGGGTCCGCCTTGCCTGACCGAGGAGCGGCCGTTCACTGGCAGACGGGGGTTTCTTCGCCGGACATACAACAGGAGGGCCAAGCATGGCGATAGCAACCATCGACACGGGTACCGAGGATCTCCTCGCTCATCAGGAGGACGGCATCGCGGTGATCACGTTGAACCGGCCCCAGGCGCGCAACGCCATGTCGGCGGCTATGAACGCAGGGCTGGCGAAAGCGCTGGACGAGGCCGAGCGAGACCCTTCTGTGCGCTGTGTCGTCCTCACCGGAGCGGGTGGAGCGTTCTGCGCCGGCGGAGACGTGAAAGGCATGGCGGCGCGCAGTGAAGGAGGCGGCCAAGGGCCCACGCTGGACGAGCGCATTCACCTCCAGCGGCTCAGCCAGCGGGCGACGGCCGGCCGCTTGTACCTGATGCCCAAACCCGTTCTGGCCAGCCTCCCGGGACCGGCTGCCGGCGCGGGGCTGGCGCTCGCCCTGGCCGCCGATCTGCGTATCCTGGCCGACTCTGCCTTCATCACCACGGCCTTTGCGAAGGTGGGCTTCAGCGGCGACTTCGGCGGCAGCTTCTTTCTCTCCAACCTGGTGGGCAGCGGCAAAGCCAAGGAGCTGTATTTCCTCTCCGATCGCATCAGCGCCGCCGAGTGCGAGCGGCTGGGCATTGCGAACGCGGTGGTACCTGCCGAGCAGCTCGAGGCCGAGACCATGGCGCTTGCGAGACGGCTCGCCTCGGGCCCGCCCGTGGCCTACCGCTACATGAAGGAGAACTTCAACCGGGCCGCAGCGGGGGCGGGGGTTATCGAGTGCCTTGACCTCGAAGCTACGCATCATGTGCACACGGGGCTCACCGAGGATCATCGCGCGGCCGCGAAGGCGTTCGTCGAGAAGAGCGAGGTCGAGTTCAAGGGTCGATGATGCCCGCCTCGCGGAGCGCACCCCTGCGCCGAAACCTCAGTCCGGGGTCAAGCCGCGCTCGGCCAGCCACTCGGCGTTGAATAGTCGCGACTGGTACTTCGCACCGGTGTCGCAGAGCACCGTGACGATGGTGTGCCCTGGCCCCAATGCCCGGGCGACCTGCACGGCGGCGCACAGGTTGATGCCCGTGCTCGAACCGAAGAACCAGCCTTCCTCCCACAGCTCCCGGTACACCATGTTGACAGCGTCCCGATCGGTGACCTGAACCGCGTCGTCGATGGGAGTACCCGCCAGGTTGTCGGTGACACGGCTGTTGCCGATACCTTCGGTGATGGATGGGCCGGGGCTCATCTTGGTCTCGCCGGTGGTCACCCAGTTGTACAGCGCGCTTCCCATGGGGTCGGCAAGGACGATCCGGACGCCTTCGCGACGCTCCTTGAGGAAGCGGCTGACCCCCGCCAGCGTGCCGCCCGTTCCGGTGGCGCAGGTGAAAGCGTCGATGCGGCCCCCGGTCTGGTCCCAGATCTCCGGACCGGTGGACTCGTAGTGGGCCAGGCGGTTGGCAACGTTGTCGAACTGGTTGGCCCACACCCCGTTTTCAAGGGTCTCGGCGTAGCGACCGGCCTGTTTCTGGTAGTTGTTCTCGTCGCGGTAGGGCACCGCAGGCACTTCCCGGACCTCGGCGCCGAGGGTCTTCAGGAGCTCGACCTTCTCCGGCGATTGGGTGTCGGGCATGTAGATGATCGAGCGGTAGCCCCTGGCATTGCAGACGTGCACCAGCCCGATACCGGTGTTGCCGGCGGTGCCTTCCACCACCACGCCGCCGGGCTTGAGCGTCCCGGACTTCTCATGCTCGCGGATCATCCAAAGCGCGGCCCGGTCCTTGACCGACCCGCCGGGATTGAGGAACTCGGCCTTGCCGAGAATCTCGCAGCCGGTCTCTTCGCTCAGCCGGTTCATGCGGATCAGCGGGGTATTGCCGATGGTGCCGGCGAAGCCGTCTTTGATGTCCGTGACGATGTCCATGACCGATTTTAGTCAGTATCGGATTGAATGCGGAAGTTGCCTTGGGAGATCATGCCGCCTTGCTCGCGATTGCAGGAACTGTCGGGAAACATGAAGCAGGCTGATCTGGAAGACCGCTGGCTGGGCGATGCGGAAGAAAACGGGGTCAACCACCTGCGCCTTGCCGCTCTCCTGGCGCGGGCTCGCAAGGAAGTGGACGATGGGTTGCTGCCGGCCGCGCAGGTCGCTTTGGCCAGGAACGGCAAATTGGTGCTGTTCGAGACGATAGGCGATGCGGACAACGACTCGCTGTTCTGCGTCTTCTCGGCCACCAAGGCCATCACCTCGGCCGCGGCCTGGATCCTCATGCAGGAGGGCAAGCTGGACGAGGATGAGCTGGTCGTGGACATCATTCCGGAGTTTGCGACGAACCATAAGCACGACATCACGGTGCAGCAGCTGTTCGTGCATACCGCCGGGTTCCCGTCGGCGCCCTTCAAGCCTTTGGACTGGAACGATCACGCGCTCCGGGTGGAGCGCTTCGCGCAGTGGCAGCTGAACTGGCCACCCGGCAGCCGTTACGAGTATCACCCGACCTCGTCGATGTGGGTGATCGCGGAGATCATCGAGCGGCGCGCGGACACCACCTATCAGCAGTTCGTCCGCGAGCGCATCGCCCAGCCCCTGGGGCTGCCAGAGCTCTACGTCGGGCTGCCGTCGGCCGAGAACGATCGGGTGGTGCCGAACGTGCACGTTGGAGATCCGCTGACCACGGAGGATTACGAGCGTCTCGGAATCCCGGAGCCGCCCGTCACCGAGGTGACCGAAGAAGCGATACTGAAGTTCAACCAGCCGGACGTCCGCTCGGTTGGCGTCCCGGGAGGGGGTGGGATCATGAGCGCGGCGGATCTGGCGTTGTTTTACCAGGGTCTGCTTCGTGGGGGCCTGGGTGAGGAAATCTGGAGCGCAGCGACGCTTGCAGACGCTCGCCGCGTGCGCAGCGGGGAACTGCGCGACCCGGTCATGGGAAACCGCGCCAACCGAGCCTTGGGGATCGTCATCGCCGGCGACTCGCAACGAAACTTCCGTGGATTCGGCAAGACGAACTCGCCAGAAGCCTTCGGTCACAATGGAGCTGGTGGGCAGCTCGCCTGGGCCGATCCGACCACCGGTCTGTCGCTGGCCTACTGCACCAGCGGTCACGATCGCAATCGGATACGACAGGGCAGGCGGGGGGTTGCGATATCGAGCCTGGCCGCCGTGTGCTGCGATGATTGACCGCGAGGCAACGCGGCGCTCAACATCAGCTTGATTGGCTTCTCAATCTGCCGGATGCCTCGCTGCGACCCGAACCGAACTGTGACGGGCACCTCTGTCCCCGCCCCCGGGCTGAACTAACCTGCCGCCTACGCTGATTGCCACCGGCACAGCGAGACGCGAGAGGAGTCACCAGCCCGCGGGGCAGTGAACTTAACGGTTACACCGGGATTCGCTGTCGACTCTTCGGGGCTTCCCCGGCGGGTCGAGCAGTCGGCGAGTCCCGGTTTTGAATCCAGCGTCGACCGGATGTTCGGGCCAAGGATCTCCCGGCATCAGCCCGACCGCATGGACGGCGGAAGGGAGCGGAGCATGGACCGCGGAAACGGTGGTTGCCGGCAGTTCGAAGGATCTAGCTGAAAGGATTTCAGCTCCGAAAGGATTTCGGAGAGGTGCACGATGGTCTCAGGAGCATGGCGCACCCAATCTTTCGACGGCACACTGTTGCAGCCTGAGCAGCTGACGAAAGCAGGCGCGTCTCCCGCGCCCTACGGCGTCAAGAGGGGGTTGATGGTGCGAATCTCGCACTGCTCCCCGTCCGCGTTGATGGCGTCGAACCCTGCGTAGATGGTGTTGTTCGACATCGTCACGGATACGTTTCGCGCAAACCCCAACCCGAAGCATTCCTGGCGCAGCGTCAGCAGATAGCGCGTCCGCGGCGCGAGCTCCAGCACCACGCGCGTGTCATCCACGCGCGCCCAGCCTTCGATCCGGTCGGCCGCAGGGATGCTCGAGACGGGAGCTTTGAGAAGCCCCTCGAAATCCGCTTCGCCGTGGCGGTCGTGGCGCGTTTCCGGCGGCAAGGCGAGTCCAGAAGACGCGTACAGGGCGGCGGTGGCCACGATTGAGCAGGTAAATTTAGCAATTCTCGAGGGGCTGGACATGACCTTCTCCTCCGGCAGACGTAGGGTCGAGACTAAGAGCCGCTGGCTGAATGGCCGCTGAACTGGCCCGAAAAGTACGGGCGAGGGCGTGAAAACGGCGTGAGACCATCGACGGCCCCCACTCGGCGCGAGGGTTGGCAACGCCGGGGAGATTCCGCAAAGTAGGAGCCCGGTGAGCAGGCATCGGGCGCGCGCTTTGATCGATCGGGGAGCACATCGGGGTCGAATGACGATCTTAATGAAGGTGGCCGGACGCTGCGTCCTGCTCGGGCTGGCGGTGGTCAGCATGGCCGCGGCGGCGGATCCCATCCTCGAGCGGGTGGATGCCGAAGGCCCGGCGGCGGTCTCCATGGCCGAGCGTCTGTGGGCGCTGGCGGAGCTGGGTTATCAGGAGACCCGCAGCGCGGAGCTGCTCTCCGACTACCTAGTCGGCAGCGGCTTCGCCGTGGAGAGCGGCGTCGCCGGCATCCCGACGGCCTTCGTGGCGAGTTTCGGGTCCGGCAGCCCGACCATTGGCGTGCTGGCCGAGTTCGACGCCTTGCCGGGCATGTCCCAGGCCGCAGAGCCTTCCCGTCGGCCGTTGGAGCCCGAAGGGGCCGGGCACGCCTGCGGGCATCATCTTTTCGGTGCCGGGGCGGCAGCCGCAGCCGTCGCTGCGGCCCGCTGGATGGAAGCCAACGGCCTGCCCGGCACGATCCGGGTGTTCGGCACCCCGGCGGAGGAGGGCGGGTCTGGCAAGGTCTACCTCACTAGAGCCGGGGTGTTCGACGATGTGGATGTGGTGCTGCACTGGCATCCCGGCAGCCGTAATGACGCCTCGCCGGCCAGCACCACCGCGAACAAGTCGGGTCGCTTCACCTTCCGGGGAGTTGCCGCCCACGCCGCCGCGGCCCCGGAGCGGGGTCGATCCGCGCTCGACGGCGTGGAGGCCATGAACTACATGGTCAATCTCATGCGCGAGCATGTGCCGCCGGACAGCCGCATCCACTACGTGATTACCAAGGGCGGTGATGCGCCGAACATCGTCCCGGAGACTGCCCAGGTCTACTACTACGTGCGCCATCCCCAGGTGGCCACCGTTGCCGAGCTGTTCGAGCGGGTGGTCGCCGCGGCGCGCGGGGCCGCCCTGGGTACCGGGACCAGCGTGGATTACGAGGTAATGCACGGCAACTATCCGGTGCTGCCCAACGAAACGCTGGCCAGACGAGTTCATGCCCACCTCGTCGGGCTTGGCGGTATCAGCTACTCAGCGGACGAGCGCCGATTTGCCGAGCAGATCCAGGCAACACTGGGCGAGTCGCTGCCGCCGCTCAGCCGTGCCGAGCGCGTCGAGCCTTTCCAGGTGCGCCAGAACATGGGATCGACGGACGTAGGCGATGTGAGCTGGAAGGTGCCGACCGTGGGTTTCTACGCGGCCACCTGGGTACCGGGCACCCCCGCCCACAGCTGGCAGGCCGTGGCAGCCGGCGGAACGAGCATCGGCCACAAGGGCATGCTGCTGGCGGCCAGGACCCTCGCCCTCACCGCGGCAGACCTGCTGCGCAACCCCTCCCTCATCGAAGCGGCCCGGGCGGAGCTCGAACGGCGTCAGGGCCCGGATTTCCGCTACTCCGCTCTGCTCGGGGATCGCGACCCGCCGCTGGACTACAGGCGGTGAACCTCGCGGTCCTGCACCCGGGGGAGATGGGCGTCAGCGTCGGCGCTGCCCTCTCGGCTGCGGGGCACCGCGTGTTCTGGTTACCTGAAGGGCGCAGCCATGCGACCCGCGAGCGAGCTGAAGGTGCCGGTATGCGAAGCTGCGGCTCGCTCGAGGAACTGGCGGATACCGTCGCCGGGATCGTGAGCGTCTGTCCCCCGGCGGCGGCCGAGGAGGTGGCGAGCCAGGTTCGCTCGGTGGGGTTCGCAGGCGTCTACGTCGACGCCAACGCGGTGTCTCCGGCCACGGCCCGTCGAATCGGCCGAGTGATCCCAGGGGCCTATGTCGATGGCGGCATTGTCGGTCCGCCCGCCGTGCGTCCCGGTGCTGCCCGTTTGTACCTGTCCGGACCCGCGGCTGAGGAAGTGGCGGGTTGGTTCGAAGGCAGCCTGCTCGATGCCCGCACCGTGGCGGGCGATGCGGGGGCGGCGTCCGCGCTCAAGATGTGCTACGCGGCCTACACCAAGGGCAGCAGCGCTCTGCTGCTCGCCATCCGCGCGCTGGCCGAGGCGGAGGGGGTGGATGCACCTTTGCTGGCCGAGTGGGACATTTCCCAACCCGGTCTTGCCGACCGGACCCAACGGGTGGCCACGGGCACGGCGGCGAAGGCCTGGCGATTCGTCGGCGAGATGGAGGAGATCGCAGCCACCTTTCGCGACGCAGGATTGCCCGGCGGGTTTCACGATGCTGCGGGTGTCGTCTACGAGCAACTGGCTCCGCTGAAGGGGAATGCGGCGGCGGATCTGTCCGACGTCATCGAGCGGCTCATCAGGGCACGCACGGATGCGCGAGAAGATTAGCCGGCTTGCGTGGCTGGTCGTGACATGGGCTTGCGCGGCCCCGGCAATGGCTGCGCCCAGCGCTCTGTTCGACGAGGGTGCGACCCTCGATCTTGAGCTGGAAGCGCCCCTCAAGATGCTTAAGCAAGACCGCCACGGGAAGAGCGAGTACCGCCCGGCAGAGCTTCGCTACCTTGGGCCGGCCGGCCGGCGGGTTGCCCTGCCGGTGGAGGTCCGGACCCGCGGCAAAACCCGCCGGGACGAGGACGTCTGCAGCATGCCGCCGCTGCGCGTGCGTTTCGACGACGCTGCTTCAGCCGGGACGATCTTCGCGGGACAGCCGGCCCTGAAGCTGGTCACCTACTGTCGTGATAGCGACTCCTTCGATCAGCTCGTCCTGCTCGAGTACCTGGCCTACCGGTCGTACAACGCGCTGACCCATCAATCCCATCGAGTGAGGCTCGTGCGCATCAGCTACCTTGAGCGGGGCAAGCGGCGAACGACCCGGTACGGCATCTTTCTCGAGGATTGGCGCGAGGTTGCCCTGCGCAACGACCTCACGGCGGAGCCGGTCGACGGGGGCGTGAACGTGGCCAAACTCAACCAGGAGGCCGCGAGCCGCGTGGCGGTCTTTCAGTACCTGATCGGCAACGAAGACTACTCCCTGCTCTGGCCCGAGCCTGACGAAGCCTGCTGTCACAACGTCAAGCCGCTCCTAGACGGGGATGGGCGGGTGGTGCCGCTCCCCTACGATTTCGACTACTCGGGGCTCGTCAACGCGCCCTATGCCGTGGCCAAGAATCCCCGAAGAAAGGTCCGCCAGCGTGCTTACCGGGGTCCCTGCGAGGCCCAGCAAGGTCTCGATGCAGCGCTCGAGCTCATGCTGCACAGGCGTGAGGACATCTACGCCGTCTTCCGCGCCCAGGCGGAGCTGTCGTCGGCAAAGCTGAAGTCCTCTCTCGGCTATCTGGATCGCTTCTACGACTTGATCAGCGACCCGGCGCAGGTGGAAAAACGCCTTCGCCGACGCTGCCTGAAGAGCTGAGCGCTCAGGCAGGTTCCGGCGCGATCGGTATCTCGGCCGGGACATCCTCGACGCCTGGATCGGCACCCGGATCGGCACCGGTCCCCGATGCGGCGGGGGCGTCGCAATCCCAGCCCAGGTTGCGGAGCTTGTCCACGAACGCGGCGGCTTGGGCCTCGCAGTAGCCGGCTTCGTTGGAGGCGCGCCACAGCGAGTGGATCCCCGCACCCTCCTGAGTCTTGTCGTAGATGACCTCGCACGGTAGGCGCTCGTCGGGTGCGCCGTAGACGACCTCGACGCTGCGAACCAGAGCCCCCTGGGTGCACTGCACCGGGTCGCCGAATGTTGGGACGGCCAACGCCGAGCCAAACAGGAAGACGGACAGTTGCGTGGCCGGATATCGCATGAGTTGCTCCTTCAAATCAGGGCCGGAACCAGAAATTGGGTGGGTCGGTCCTCAGTGCCTGCCGCGCCAGCTTCATCCATCGGCACAGCACCGGGCGGGTTTCGCGGGGGTCGATGATCTGCTCGATCTCGAAGTATTCCGCGGAGCGGAACGGAGAACGCAGCCGGTTGAGCCGTTTCTTGATCCGATCCAGGTGCGCATCGTAGTCGTCGGCCTCGGCGAGGTCGGCCTTGTATGCCACCTCGATGCCGCCCTCGATGGGGAGCGACCCCCAGTCGCCTGACGGCCACGCGATGCGAATCGAATGGCTGCCGGGTTTGTGGTTTGACGCGCCGGCTACCCCGAAGGCCTTGCGCACCACCACGCAGCAGAACGGGACTGGTGCTTGGCCCAAAGCAGCCAGGGCCTGGGAACCGAAGCGGATGGTCCCACTCTCTTCCGACTGCTTGCCGATGAGAAACCCCGGACAGTCCTCCAGGTGCAGCAGCGGCAGGTGAAACGTGCTTGCCAGGTCGATGAATCGCACCAGCTTGCGGCTTGCATCGGCGGTCCAGGCGCCGCCGTACACCATGGGGTTTTCGGCAAACAACGCCACCGGCATGCCGTTCAGGCGGGCGAGGCCGGTAATGATGGAACGGCCCCAGCGCCTGCCGATCTCGAAGAACGTGCCCGCGTCCACCACCGACTCGATGATTCGGTGCATCTTGTAGACTTTGCGTGGATCCCTGGGAACGATCTCCAGCAGCGCTTCGTCCGTGCGGTCGGGGTCGTCGGTCGGATCAGCGATGGGCGGCAACTCGTCCGTGCTGGTGGGCAGGTAGGACAGGAACCGCCGCGCCATGTCGAAGGCCGCCTCCTCCGAGGATGCCTCGTCGTCGATGGCGCCGTTTCGGGTGTGGATGCGCGAAGCCCCGAGCTCTTCCTTGCTGACATCTCCGAGACTGGCCCAATCCACGAGAGCGGGCCCGGCAATCATCATCTGAGCGCTGTCTTTGACAATGACCGAGTAGTGGCTGGTGGCGACCCGGGCCGCCCCGATGCCGGCCACCGAGCCGAGCGCGAGGGAAACCGACGGCGCCACGGCCAGGTGCTGAACCACGGTTTCCCAACCGCGCACCTCGGGGATGTAGGTGCGGCCTGCCATCTCGATGGTCTTCACCGAGCCGCCACCGCCCATGCCGTCCACTAGACGAACATGGGGGAGCCTCAGCTCGGTGGCTAGGCCCTCTGCCTGCAGCCGTTTGCCGATGATCGACGCGTCGGCGGAACCGCCGCGCACCGTGAAGTCGTCCCCCGAAAGAATCACCGGACGGCCGTCGATCTCCGCGCTGCCGAACACGAAGTTAGCGGGTGTGAATTGAGTGAGATTGCCGTCGTCGTCGTACTGCCCGACGCCGGCCAGGGTACCGATCTCGTGAAAGGAGCCGGGATCGCTGATCGTGGCGATCCGCTCGCGAATGGTCAGCTTGTTGAATTCGTGCTGGCGCGCGACCTTCTCGGCGCCGCCCATCTGGTAGGCGAGCTGCTCGCGCTTGCGCAGCTCGCGGATTTCGTCCTCCCAGCTCATGCGATAAGCCCCCGGCTGCGGTGCACGTTGCGCCTCGCAGCCGGGTTGCGCGGGCTCGGTTCCCTCAGGCGCGGGTCCCGGTGAACGAGGCGTCGCCGAAAGCGCCCAGCTTGACGTTGCCGGTCATCTCGTCGCCGCTCACCGTGGCGGAGAACTCCAGGGTCATCGCCATCGGCGTGGTGATGTCGGCTTTCCAGGCCAGCGAGTCGCCGTCGACGGTGCCGTCCTTCAGCTCGATCTCGCCCTGGGGGCCTTTCAGCGTGCCCGTCAGCGTGCCGCCATCGGTGGCGAGAGTCATGGTGCCGTTCTGAGCGCCCATTGGCGTGTTCATTACGGTGTTCCAGGTGCCATCTGCGCTCATGGGTGCTTCCCTCTAGTCATTGCAAGTGAAGGCTCGGAGTATGGCATACAGGGCCTGGTAGACAAACTTTACCGGGCCTGAGTTAATGGCCGCCCGTGAGCATTGGCACCCTCAACGAAGGGCCCCTGCACCAGGCGATCAAAGCGCTCTACAACGGCACCGGCGGCCGCGAGGAGGTTGCCGTCGGCGACTACGTCGCCGACGTCTTCGGCCCCGACGAGGTCATCTACGAAATCCAGACCGGCGGCTTCGGCAGCCTCAAGAAGAAGCTCGCTCGGCTGGTCGAGGACCATCGCGTCGTTCTCGTCCATCCCATCGCCGAGGTTCGCTACATCGTCAAGCTCCCCCGGGAGGAAGACGAGCAGGCCAGCCGGCGCCGCTCGCCTAAACGCGGGAGCGTCGCCCACGTCCTCGACCGGCTGGTGAGCATACCGTCGTTGCTGAATCACCCCAACTTCGAACTCGAGGTCCTGATGATCGAGGAAGAGGAGTTCCGGGCCTTCGATCCGCGCAGGGTCCGCCGCCGGAACGGATGGCGTGTGGTGCAGCGCCGCCTTGGCAGCGTGCGCGGGTCCGAGCGGTTCACCTGCGCCCGGGATCTCCTTCGTCTCGTGCGCGGACCGCTCCCCGCGGACTTCACCACCGAAGATCTCGCCTGCGCCATGGGCCAGCCGCGCTGGCTCGCGCAGAAGCTGGCCTACTGTCTGCGCCAGGCCGGGGAGATCAGCATCACCGGCAAGCGCGGCAACGCTCTCTGCTATCGGCTTTCGCGTCCGGGCAAGGTCGCTTGACAGGCCGCCGGCCGGGCTCGAATACTCTTTTGCCCGCCATGTGAGCGAGAAGCACATTGATCGAGCTTTACACCGCGTCGACCCCCAACGGCTGGAAGGCGTCCGTGACCCTGGAGGAGCTGGAGCTTCCCTATAAAGTGCACCCCATCGACCTCATGGCCGGCGAGCAGAAGACGCCGGAGTTTGTAAAGCTCAACCCGAACGGGAGGGTCCCCGTGCTCGTCGACGACGGTTTTCCCATATTCGAGTCGGGCGCCATCATGATTCATCTGGCGGAGAAAACCGGGCGTCTCATGCCGAGCGACCCCCATGGCCGCTCGCGGGTCATCCAGTGGCTGATGTTCCAGATGGGCGGCGTCGGCCCCATGATGGGCCAGGCGAACGTCTTCTACCGCTACTTCCCGGAGAAGATCCAGCCCGCCATCGATCGCTACCAGAACGAGTGTCGGCGCCTGTTCGAGGTGCTCGACGGCCGCCTTCGCGACAGCGAGTGGCTGGCGGACGACTTCTCGATTGCCGACATCGCCAACTGGTGCTGGGCGCGCCTGTACTTCTGGGCGGGCGTGTCCCTCGAAGGGCTTGATGCCATGCAGCGTTGGATGGCCGCCATGGAGGCCCGTCCGGCCTGCCAGCGAGGCGTGGAGGTTCCTCACAAGCTGGAGCTGCCCCGGGACGATGACCCGGACGGTCTCGAGCGGCAGGCGCGCCAGTCACGCCGCCTGATGGTGCGCTGATGGCCGCCGAAGCTGTGATCGAAGGTCCCGCCTGGGATCTGACCGGCGAGTACACGGGGCCTGATTCCGAGGCCCTGCAGGCCGATCTCGATCGGTTGAGTGACCTGCTTGACCGGATCGCTTCCCTGAACCCGGAGCTCGCAGGCGACGGCGCGGTGGCAGCGGCGCAGCAGATTCATCGTCTGGCCGATCAGGCCCGTGAGCTCCTGGCTGATCCCCGCACCTTTGCATCCTGCCTGCTCTCCGTCGACGGCCGGGACGAAGCCGCCCTGGTCCTGCAGGGCCGGTTGCAGGGATACCAGACCCGTTTCGGAGATCTGCTCAAGCCGCTGGAGCTGTTCATTGACCTGGCCGACGACGAGGCCATCGAGGCGTTTCTGGTCGACCCGGAAGTCGCGCCCGCGGAGTTCGTGGTGCGCCACGCTCGGGAGCGACGCCACGAGCGTCTTGGGCTGGCAGAGGAGCAGCTCATCAACGGGCTATCCCAGGATGGCATTCACGCCTGGGGCAATCTGTACGACCAGCTCTCGGGGACGCTCACCTGCGACGTGCTGGTCGGGAACGAAACGCGTGCCATGGGCATCGCCGAAGCCGCCGGCCTGCTGCAGAAACCCGACGTCGCCACGCGAAGGAACGCGTGGCAGGCGATCAACGACGCCTGGTCGGACACACGCGGAGACCTGTGCCGCCAGCCTCAACGCCATCGCCGGCTGGCGGTTGGAGCTCGGGCGCCGTCGTGGCCGGCAGGCCCCCGTGCACTTCCTCGACGCGCCCGTGCACATGAACCGGATCAGCCGCGATACGCTGGATACCCTGATGGACGTGGCCGCCGCTTCGCGGCCGCTGGCACGGCGAGCGGCGAGCCTGATGGCTCGGGCGTACGGCCTGGAGACCATTGGACCCTGGGATCAGCGCGCCCCGGCGCCCGATCTCGGTACCGATCCCGCCGCGGGGATCCCTTATGCCGAGGCCCTGGACACCATTGCGGATGCCTATGCGGAGGTGGACGATTCCATGGGCGAGTTCGTCCGCATGATGGATGCGAACTGCTGGATCGAGGGGACCCGGGGCCCCAACAAGCGCCCGGGCGCCTATTGCACCGGTTTCGCCAAGTCCCGCACGCCGCGGGTGTACATGACCTACTCCGGTGGCTCCAGCGACGTGATCACCTTAGCCCACGAGCTCGGGCATGCGTTGCACAGCTGGGTCATGCGGGATCTGCCAAACAGCCAGCGTGGCTACGGCATGGCGTTGGCCGAGACGGCCAGCACCTTCGGCGAGACCCTGGTTCGGGATGCGCTTCTCGGCAGCGCGGCCTCCCCTCAGGCAAGGCTCGACATCGCCTGGGAGGAGATGGCTGCGCTGGTGGCCTTCGTGCTCAACATCCCCACGCGCTTCGAGTTCGAGCGGCGTTTCTACGAAGCCCGGCAGCAGCGGCCGGTGCTGCCCCGGGAGCTCAACGAGATGATGGGCGAGGCCTGGTCGGAGTGTTTCGGCGATGTGCTGGCCGAGCCCGACCCGATGTTCTGGGCCAGCAAGCTGCATTTCTACATATCCGGCATCAGCTTCTACAACTTCCCGTACCTGTTCGGCTATCTGTTCAGCCTGGGCGTGTACGCGCGGCGCGGGGACAGCGCGGACTTCTATCCCCGCTACGAAGGGCTACTTCGGGACACCGGACGGATGACGGCGGAGGCGCTGGCCGCCAAGCACCTCTCCGAGGATCTGACCCGGCCCGGTTTCTGGGAGGCGACGGTCGCGTCCCTCAAGCCCCGGGTCGACGCTTTTGAAGCGCTGCTAGACGAGCTGGCGCTTTAGCTTTCCTCCGCGAAGGCGACTGCCAGGACGTCGTCCAGGTGAGTAGCCAGTGAGATCTCCATCTCGTCCTGCACGGTCTGCGGAAGCTTCGCCAGATCGGCTTCATTGTCCTTAGGCAGTATCACCCGATGCAGGCCCGCTCGGTGCGCGGCGAGAATCTTCTCCTTGACCCCGCCGACGGGCAGCACCAGGCCGGACAGGGTCAGCTCTCCGGTCATGGCAACGTCGTCCTTCACAGCCTTACCTCCGTATGCCGAGTACAGGGCGCACGCCATTGTGACCCCGGCCGAGGGCCCGTCTTTGGGCACCGCGCCGGCGGGGACGTGTATGTGCACGCCGTTCTCCTCGATGGCAGCCCGGTCGAGGCCGAGCTTTTCCGCCGCCGACCACAGATAGCTGCGCGCGGCCCGGGCGGATTCCTGCATCACCTGCCCGAGATGCCCGGTGAGGGTCACCTTCTCGTCCTTCTGGGTGAGCGTTGCCTCGACGTAGAGCACGTCTCCCCCCGCCTCGGTCCAGGCAAGCCCTGCGGCGACGCCGGGCTCCAGCCCGGTACGTCCGCGTTCGGATTTGAAACGTTCCGGGCCGAGCAGCTCGGCGAGTTCGTCGGCGCCAATAGGCGTGTTCACCTTCCGACCGTCCACCACCTGACGTGCGCGCTTTCTGGCCAGGCGCCCGATGACGCGCTCTAGCTCCCTTACCCCCGCCTCGCGGGTGTAGCGTCGAATCATTCTCGTCAGCGCAGCGTCCGCGATTTCCAGCTGGGCTTCGGTCAGGCCCGCCTCATCGCGCTGGCGGGGAATCAGATACTGCCGAGCGATGGCCTGCTTTTCGAGGTCGCTGTAGCCGGTGAGCTCCAGCACCTCCATTCGGTCCAGCAGGGGCCGCGGGATCCCTTCCAGGGTGTTTGCGGTGGTGATGAAGAGGACGC
>JABAHS010148570.1_pt1 | contig 14525 bp, 15 predicted proteins | sample 7062111 | NCBI WGS metagenome assembly JABAHS01 (sample SAMN14534600, study PRJNA622989) | marine sediment metagenome | biome: marine biome [ENVO:00000428]; feature: marine pelagic biome [ENVO:01000023]; material: deep marine sediment [ENVO:00002113]; isolation source: pool of 4 deep marine... | reverse complement strand
ATTCGCGATTTCAAGCGAGCTTGTTCCAGAGTGACGGCATAGTTTTGAAGTCTGTCCCGAAGGGAAATGGCTCGGTCCGTTTCCTCCTCAGCCACATTTCTGACTTCCATCGGATCCGCAACCAAATCAAACAGCAGATCTTCGTTGCTCGCCGAGTCATGCATGTATTTCCATCTCTGATCCCGGCAGCTGTATCGCTTGGGCAGCGGGTCGATATTTAGCAAATCTTGCTCAACCGGCGCCCCACCGTTCTTGCCGTAACTCGCGGACGCAAACACGGTACTCGCCTCTATACCGTCCGTCTCCGGTTCGGAGACATCGAAAACGCTTCTGTGATCGAAGGGATTGCCCATTCCGGCTTCGGTGACAATGGTAGGCGCAAGCTGCAGCAAACTGGCGAAATGTTGGCATTCGCCGGTTTTTTGAAACGGCCGCTTTAATATAAAGGGAACGTGCATCAGTTCCTCAAACAGCTTCGACTTGTGTTGAAGGTCACCGTGATCGACAAATTCCTCTCCATGGTCGGCTGTCAAAATAATCAATGCGGACTCGAACAAGTCATGTCTTTTCAAAAAATGCAGCAGTTCTGCTATTTTGGTGTCGAGTTGCCGGACGGCTGCGTCATAAAGCCGGATCAACGTTTTGCGTTCTCGTGAAGAAATTCCCATGTTTTCCCGGACGCACACATTTAAAGCAAAATTCTCCTCTTTGGAAATCGGCTCCATATTCAATTCAAGTTGCGGTTGAAGCTGTGGCAGATAGGGATAGTGCGTGTCCATGTAATGCACCCACATGAAAAACGGCTCATCTCTTAGACGAGTAATGAATTCAAAAATCTCTGCATTAATTGTGGCTTCTAACGTCGCTTTGGCTTTAATGCTCTCTTCCGAAATCACATATTTGTCGATCTCCAATTGTGGAACAGCGATGAAGGATGAGTCACCATGACCCTCATCCACACGAATCTCGAAGTCGAGATAATCATGAAATTCATCAAAACCACGATGGTAATGGAAATATCTGGAAACGTAAGGATTGGCCGCGTTAAAGCCGATGGTCGCATACCCGTGTGCACATAATGTTTCCGCAAGCGTTGCGGGCGCGTCGAACAAGCCTAGTTTCATTGATTTCAGTGATTCTCGCGCTGCCATTATGGCCGGAAATGCGTGCGGCGTATTGGGTCCATTCGAGAACGCATGCGTAAACAAAGTACTGTGCTGCGCAAACGCGTCGATATTGGGGGAAGTTGGCTTGCGATATCCGTAACAACCCAAATGGTCGCAACGGAGAGAATCCACGGTGATCAAGAATATATTGGGTTTGGTTTGCATCGGTTACATGTATCCCAAATCGTCCAATCGTTTCTTAATTATCTCCTCTTCCTCTTTGGTATATCCGGATTCGTTCTGACCAAAAAGCATTTCTCCTAATACGTAATTTACGTAATCGGAAACCGTTTCGAATTGACTAGATTGGGCCACGATTCTCTCTATCTGATCGTAGTATTTGCTTAGAATCTCAATGCTTTTATAATTCTCAGACGCCATAGTGCCTAACCTTGTTATTATTTTTCACTAACATCTCCCAATGGTTTATGAACTTATTAATTGTTTACAGGTAACTTATGCGGTAACGAAGTGCAAAAATCAGTCCCGACGGGTACGGGTCGGGATATTTTTGCATTTGGGTAATTCCTGCTTGTAAAAATACGTTCGCCATGCTCACTGTTTTTTACACTCCTGTCTGTTTGAGAAATGTTAGTTTTTCGGTAAAACAAACTCTTCAATCGCTTTGACCATGTTATCCCAGGAATACTTTTCTTTCTCTCGTTTAACGTTTTCGGAAAATTCGCCTTGCTTATCCTCGGCATAAAAACGCGCGACCGCCTTTGCCAGTTCTTCGGGAGCGTTTGGTTCGACCACGTACCCCGTGTGATCGTGAATGACAACTTCGGACAGGCCGCCGACATCGGTGACGATGCAAGGCTTGTTCAGGTTATACGCAATCTGCACGATGCCACTTTGGGTGGCTGATTTGTACGGCAACACGACCACATCAGAAGCGGAGAAATAGAGATTGACTGTTTCGTTTGGCACAAAATCTGACACAATGTGGACGTGTTCGTTAATTTGCAGATAATCCAGCATTTGCCGGTACTTGTTTTCGTCGTCATAGAATTCGCCCACAACCAAGAGCTTCAGATCAACGGTTTTGATAATATCTGGCATAGCCTCCAAGAGCAAGTCAAGTCCTTTGTATGCCCTGATGTAACCGAAAAACAGAAGCACGTTTTCGGCTTCGATGTTCAACTGTTTTTTGGCCTCACGCTTATCCATAGGCTGGCCAAATATTTCATACACCGGATGAGGAACGACTTTGTAGTTGGCGTGTGGCAAGAGTTGCAGCAACTCCCGTTTCACGACATCGGATTGCACGATAAAGAAGTCGGCCTGCCTCAAGGCAAATCGGGCAAGGGTCAAGTCACCTGGATGTCGTTCATGAGGAATAACATTGTGGCAGAGGTAGAGGATTTTGGTGTTGGTAAACCGCCTGGTCAGCAAACCGATGCTGCCAAAGCACGGTGCGAAAAAGGGCATCCAATATTGGAAAATAACCAAATTAGGTTGGAAGCATTGAACCTTTTTGTAGGCTCTAAACCACGTCCAAGGGCCAATTGAATCGAGCATCGGGTCGGTCTCAATTTTCAAGGATTCGTCTTGGCTCATATCCAACTGGGTTTTGCCCGGGAACAACAGTTTGGGATATTGGCGTTTGAAAGTGATGACGTTAATTTGATGATTCCGTTCTCGGAATCTTTTGTACAAAATACTGGTGTATTGCGCCATGGCGCCTCGCAAGGGATAAGCCGTGGAAATGACTGTTATCTTCATGCCAATTTAGAGTGCCTGCGGCAAAGCTTTAATGGAGTCAAGCACCATATCGGCCTGGGTATCCTCAGGGAGGGCATGACCGCTGCATACAAGAATATTAGTGCCCACACCGGCATTAATACCCGCTTCGATATCCGTTTCTTTGTCCCCGACTAAAATCGAATCTTCCAAACTTAAATCGAACTCATCGCGTGCTTTGAAAATCATCCCCGGATTGGGTTTTCTGTCAAAGGAATCTCGCCTGTAGCACCCTTTTCCCTCGGTTGGGTGATCCGGACAGTGGTAGATTTTGGAAATCACAACCTGTCGTTTCGAAAACTCCCGGATCATCCAATGGCTCAATTCCGCGAATTCTTGTTCAGAATACAATCCCCTGCCGATACCGGCCTGGTTGGTAATCACGATGATAAGATAACCTTTCTCCATGAAGAATTGGCATGTTTCAAAAATCCCGTCGATAAATTCGACGTCCTCCTTTTTGTGCAAGTAATGAATCTCTTTGTTGATGACCCCGTCCCGGTCCAGAAGCAGCGCCTTATTCATATGACTTCATTTCCGTTTGAGCTCGCCGATAATCTTCTGGCACCCCAATGTCGATGAAATAGGTGTCCGAAATGTGTGCATGCATGTTCAGCTCAGACGTGTATTTTTTCAAGAAATCTTCTTCGAAAGAGAATGTCTCAGGCAGATCAAACGCGTCAAATAATGTATTACGGGAAATATATACACCAGCGTTGATATATCCAAAGTCGACCTTTTTCTTTTCTTCAAACCGCTTTATTTGGGTGCCCTCGATGTTCACAATCCCGTATCGCGAGATGTAGTGCATGGGCTTTAAGGCAATGGTTAAATCCGCTTCGGTTTTTTTGTGAGTTTCGAACATGGCTTCAATGTTCACATCAAAAAACGTGTCCCCGTTCATGATGAGGATTTCTTGAGAAGAAATTTTTGAGAACGCCTGTTTGAGAGCGCCTCCCGTTCCAAGCGGTTTCTCTTCTACCGAATATTCTATCTGCAATTCTTTGTACGATGACCCATAAAATGCTTCGATCTTTTCGTGCATGTATCCGATTGCAAGAATCACTTTCGGTATGTTGTTTCGCAGTAAGAAATTCAGCACATAACTCAGAAAGGGTTGTTCATTCACGAGCGCCATGGGTTTTGGAGATTTTTTCACGGCCGCTCGCAATCGTTTTCCTAATCCGCCGGCTAAAATGATCGCTTCCACAGTTGCAGGTCCTTGTCTTGTTTTCGGATTCACATTCGGATTATTCGAGGTTGCAAGGTCAGTCAATTATTAACATTTCTCACTTTGACAAGTTTATGTTGTAATTTGGAGTGCAAAAATCAGCGCAGCGTATTTTTGCGTTTGGGAAGCTAAGTATAAAAATACGTTCGCTACGCTCACTGATTTTTACACTCCTGCTCAATCAAATAAAAATGTTAGTCAATTATTTTCCAGCCAACCACTCCTCGTTTGGTAAAATGAAAATTGAACACCTTGCCGGAGGATCGGTTAAGATGTTCAATTACGTGTAATTTCCGGGTAGATTCTACTATCAGCATCATAAACCCGCCGCCACCGGCACCGGTAATTTTCCCCGCCAACGCCCCGGCGTTTTGCGCTTTCTGATAAACTTGTTCGATCTCCTCATTCGTAATGGAGTGGGCCATGTTTTTCTTCGCCTCCCAGGATTGCGCCATAAACTTGGCGAATGTCTGGAGATTTCCCTTCAGCAGTGCCTCTTTCATGGCCAGCGCATCCGTCTTCAACCGATGCATGGCTTCCACAGAGCACCGATTTTTCTGCTGCACGTGTCTGGCCTGCTCGTCGATGATTTCCGCAGACTTCCGGGAGGTTCCGGTAAAATACAAAACCATCGAACTTTCCAACTCATCAACGATCCAATCCTTAATGCGAAGCGGATTCACGATGACGCGATCTGAGGCAAAAAACTCCATCCAATTTGAAGCCGCCAAACGTGGCCGCGTACTGATCCTGCTTGCCGCCGGAGAACCCCAAATCGAGCCGTTCGATTTCGTAGGCAAGATGCGCAATATCGTATTCGCCAAACGGCAGATTCAACCATTCCACAAACGCATTCAACGTGGCGACGACAAGGGTCGAGGAAGAGCCCAGGCCCGAGCCGGCCAATGCATCGGAATATGTCGTCATTTTTGCAAGATCATTTTCTTAGTCTGGCTAAGATCTCCATATCTCAAATTGTAAATATACAGACCTGTGGACACGACTTTTCCCTGCTGGTTTTTGCCACCCCAAGTGCGTGCGTAGATGCCGGGCGCTAACGGTTCATCCAACAATGTGACGACTTCATTCCCACTAATATTATAAACGGTGAGAGTAGCCCGGCGTGTCTCGGCCGGCCCTAAATCTCGGGCATCCAAGCTAAAACGGATGGTTGTCGAGAGATTAAACGGATTGGGATGATTCTGACTGAGAAAGAAGGCTTCCGGGCGTTGGGCAGAAGGAATATCCTCGACATGCGTTACCGGATCGAACACGATCTTTTTCAAAGCGCGCCCAAATTCTAGGATATACAGACTGCCATCGGAGCCCAAAGCCGCGTCTACCGGTCTTGTGAACCCGGAAGCGAATTCTATCCTCGTCCAGCCACCTTCGCCATCGGGCCTGAGATTATAAATAGGGCCGCTAAAAAAATCTGCAAAGAAAAAGGTGCCGTCATATTCTTCTGGAAAACTGGAGTCGTTTGGGAAATCTTTTTGCCGATAAGCCGCAAGCGCAATCACCGCCGAGCTGCCCCGTTCTTGCGGATAGGCAAAAATCGGAAAGACCGGATCAGGTGGAATCAACTCGGCTTCCGGTCTAAAGACTTCGAATCCCTCGTACCGCGGGTAGCCGAAATTTTCGCCGCCTGAGCTTAGATTCAATTCCTCGAACAGCGTGGTTCCCACGTCGCCTATGAATAATTGCTGAGTTTCAGGATCGATGCTGAATCGAAATGGATTTCTTAACCCAAAGGCAAAAATCTCTCCGCGTTTGCCTTCCGGTTCCGATGGAAACGTAGGATTGTCTTCAGGGATGCTGCCGTCGCGATTGATGCGTAGGATTTTACCGTAAAGAGTGGTTAGATTCTGTATAAAATCGGTATGAACGTCATCGCCATGACTGATGTACAATGTTTTATCGTTTCCAAATCGCAAGGTGCCGCCGTTGTGAAATTTTAAAGTATCGGGCATCTGAATCAGTATCTGTTGTGAACCGACATCTATGGACAGGTTGTCTGAATTGGGATCAGCGAGATCACCTTCCACTGTAAATCGCGACACGTTGTTGGTGGAGTCTTTGCGAGTATGGAAAAGATAAACATAGTTGGAATTGGGGAAATCGGGGTCGATGGCTATGCCCAGAAGTCCCTGTTCGGAGGAAAATAACAAATCGGGAACGGTGAGTAATGGTTGCGATTTTAAAATACCATTGGTGATCAGTTTGACCTCCCCTTTTTGATAGTTGATGACAAGGATGCGCTGCTCATCCGGCAGCAGAGCGAATCCGGTGGCGTCTCCGTCCAGCGATTCATTTATTCCGATCACGGAAAATCCTTCAGGAAGGGTTTGGGCATGTGCAGACAGGTAATAACAAAGGAGCAGAGAAATCGAAACAGTTAAGGCTTTGAGTTGCACTTTGAACATCATTTCAAGTCTCCGTCATTTTTTAAGAAGTTTGAGCGAGCGTTGTGAAATCTGCGATGTTGGCCATGTCGGAGGAATTCGAATAGGGCAATGTCGAAAATCACATACAAAGATGCAAGGAAAAATTCGACTCGATGGGCGAGCGATGCTAGGCAAAATTGCCTTGAAATTTATTCTAATTTTTTTATAATGAATGAAAGTTTTCCTAATCACAAAAGAGGCAACCCGTGGGCATGACCTTGACTGAAAAGATATTGGCTAATCGCGCCGGACTCAAAGAAGTGAAGCCCGGCGATTTAATTTTTGCCAAAATAGATATCGCCATGACCACCGACATTTCCTCGCCTTTGACCATCAAGGTGTTCAGGGAAATAGGGGGGTGAGCGTGTATTCGATCCGGAAAAAGTGCCGTTAGTACACGACCACTTGATTCCAGCTAAAGATATCAAATCGGCTGAGTTTTCCAAGATCATGCGGAATTTTGCCCGCGAACAGGGCATCCGCTACTACTACGAGGTCGGGCGTTCGGGTATTTCACACCAATTGCTGCCGGAACAGGGGCTGATTCATCCGGGAGACGTGGTGTTTGGCGCCGATTCGCACAGCACCACATACGGTGCTTTGGGCTGTTTCGCTACTGGTGTCGGCAGCACGGAACCATCATCCTCGACCTCTACTTCAATGGCTACACCTTCAGCGAAATCGAACGCAAAACCAATCATTCCGAAACCAGTGTCAAACGCTATCTCGCTGACTTTATTCAAGTTGCGTCTTTATACAGGCAAAACTTCACCGAAAACCAAATCCGCCTCATCGCCAAAAAATCTAACCGGCTAGTGCGAGAATATATCGGGCTCTATCAAACCTATGACAAGCAAGATAATTAACGCTTGCGTGAACTCCTCACCCCAGGCCAACCGGGACAGGAGGCGGCAAAAAAATCCGATCCTCGAACCCAAAAGGAGGTGGGCGCCATGAGTAAACCCCTTACCAAAGAACAAATCCAACTGAAAAAATTCCGAAGGCTCCAGGCCAAAAGCTTGCGACAACTCCTGCTTTACCGCTTTCTGAATCATTATGGCTACGATAAAGGCGAAGTCGTGGCCCGTACCATCATCGACGATATTCTAAAGCTCATCGACGACTATTTTTTGGTCTCTACCCTCGATGAGGACCTGCACCATATCCATTACGGCCAACTCGTCTGGATGGCCGTGCCCGTGGACGAATACCCGAAAAGGGGCAAATCTCTCTCTGCTACACGCATGAAACCCGTAGTTCTCTCTTTTGTCACCGATGATGATATTGCCCACATCGCATATGGCTTCGACTCCAAAACGTTCAGGAAAAAACGGCTCATACGNNCTCGGCGTCTGTGAAGCCGTCGTCAGCCAGTATGTTAACGAAATCCAAAAAGAGGGCAAGCTCCTGCCTACCAGGGGAAACATCCACGACCTCTCAGGAGCCATCACACATAAAAGAGAAATCATCAGATGGTTGCGTTCAAGACATAGCCACCGAATTCATCGCTGTACGGTGAAACATCCGTGCCACCGCCCGCCAGGCCGAGTCTGAGTGGCGCCTTACTGCGAATGATCACCCTTTCGCTCCCTCCGGCTGTTCCAAAACATTTTTGACCGAATAGTCTATCTGGCCTTTTCGGCTTGCTGTAATCATCTCACCCAAAAGACCGATGGAAACAAATTGCACACCAACGATAATCAAGACAATACCCAAAAATAACAACGGACGGTTGGATAAATACTTCTCGAAAAAAATTCGTTCGATCGTTAGATACACGTTGATCAAAAAACCAAATAAAAATGAGACGAGACCCGCCAGGCCAAACAGGTGCAACGGTCGCTTCGTGTACCTGGTAATGAATAGAACCGTGATCAAATCAAAGAAGCCCGCGCTAAACCGAGAGAGGCCAAACTTGGTTTTCCCGTATTTTCTCGGATGATGTTCGACGACCACCTCGCCTACCCTGAAGCCTTCCCACTGAGCCAGAACCGGAAGGAAACGGTGCAACTGTCCGTAGACTTCAATTGTGTCCGTGACCTCCCTGCGGTACGCTTTCAGCCCGCAATTGATATCATGGATCTTCAATCCCGTAAACAAACTGGTGACTCGATTGAACAATTTCGAGGTGATCCTTTTGACAACATTATCTTTGCGGTGCTTTTTCCAGCCGGAAACCAGATCATAGCCTTCATTGAGTTTCTTAATCAAATTGGGGATTTCTTGGGGATCATCCTGCAAATCCGCATCCATGGTAATGATGATTTGACCACGCGCCTTGTGAAATCCCAAAGCCAAAGCGGCCGACTTGCCGTAGTTTTTCCGAAACTGAAAGACCCGAAGTTTGCTGTCCCGTTTGTGTAAATCTTTCAAAACCTGGAAGGAGCCGTCTGTTGAGCCATCATCGATAAAAACCAACTCCACCGGTTTCTCAAGCGTGCAAACGACCTCGTTGATCTGACGATGGAGCTCGACGAGGGATTCCTCCTCATTCAACAGCGGCACGAGAAGGGAGATTTTGACATCAGTGTCGTTCACGGGAATGAATCTCTCAATTATTGAGCCGGCTGCGATCTAATTTGGGCTGTTCAATATCGCCCCAATAAACCTTCTTAGCATTGTCGGCAATGTTCAGCTTAAAATTTTTCGGCTTTATACGATGGTTGACTTTTTGACTGGTGTAATAAACCGTGATCCGCTCTCTCGCTTGGGGCCGTGTCAACCGGACAAGCTGAGGCAAATGCACGCCTTCTTTGTTTCTGAAGCGGCGAAATTCTTTGGTCAAAGTAACTTCACCGGCATCGTCGATCAACTGGCTTTTGGTAACCACAAACTTCTCTGCGTCGACCCAATGTTGCCAGTCGCCCGCAGCAACCTTAGTGGTGATGAAGTACTTGCCATCTCGGACACCGAGCTCGGAAGTCAGGTTGGTCGAGATTTGCACGAGACCGATCAGCACTTCACGGAGCTCTTCCGTTGTCAATTCGATTTCGAGAAAATCTCTCAAGTCCAGCAGTTCAATTTCGCCGTAATACAACGTGTTCTCCCTTGGAGCATAAGCGCCAAAGTTGCGGGAATCCAGAAACAACGCTCCGATGTCGATTCCAAGAATGGCCTCGGTCTTCACATAAACAGAATCCGGATAATTTATGTAAACTTCTGAAAATCCATTGTTGCCGGACCCGGGAAGCTCAATAATGACTCGCGCCCTGCCTTGAAAGGTTTCGAGCTTTCTGAAATTTCGGGAAACGTTTCGTTGAATGTCGTCCGGAGTGAGATTGGAATGTTTCGGTATCTTCGAAGTGGCTGCACAATTGAAAAACAGGCAAAACGCCTGGAGCAGTATGATAAGAAATGTGGATCTGATTGAAAAACACCCGAATTTGCAGTTCACAAATTATCTGGTTTCTAATTATTCTTTAACTTAACCAGAACGCTTTGTCTGTCAGGCTCCAACTCGATGGCTTTTTTCCAGTAATGATACGCCTGCTCCATTTGTCCCAACTTTTGATACACGTCTCCAAGGTGCTCAAGAACCTCGGCTGAATCATCCCGAACTGCAAGTGATTTCTTGATGTACTGCAGAGCTTTTTCATACTCCCCTCGTTGATAGTAGACCCAGCCAATAGTATCCAGGAATGCGCCGTTATCCGGGTCGGCTGCCAGCGCTTTGTTCACCATTTGCAAAGCTTCGTCAAGACGAATGCCACGTTCGGAAAGACTGTAACCATAGTTGTTCAAAATAGTTGGGTTGTCGGGCTCCATCTCAAGGGCTCGCTCATACAGTTCTTCGCTTTTTTCATGCTTTTCGAGTTCATCATACACCGCGGCCAATGTGGCAATGAATGTGGCGTTTTCCGGTTCGGTTTCAATAGACTTTCGTAGATAGTCAATGGCTTCTTCATACTTCTTCTGCTGAAAGAGTAGATTGCCCAAAGAGAAATTTGTTCTGGGATGATTTGGCGCGAGTTCGTGAGCCTTTTTCAACGCTTGTTCCGCCTTTTCAAGATGGTTTTCTTGCTGATACGTCAAGCCTAAACGGAACCAGGCATCTGGCAAAGACTCATTGAGTTCAACCGTTTTTCGAAAATTTTCGATGCTTTTCTCAAAATCTCGAACCCGAAGATAGCTCTGTCCGAGCTTATAGTAGCCGCGCCAGTCCTCCGGATTTGTCTCGACGAAACTGTGATAAACGGAAAAAGCCTGCGTGGTATCGCCTTTTTCGAAATAGAGATCGCCCAAACGAAGTCGACTCACCGAATCCGTCGAGTCCTCCCGGATGGCATGCTCATAGATCTGAATGGCCTGTTGCCAGTCTTCAACGGCTACCAGAGTCGAGACCAGTTCCTCGCGAACGTTTGTAAATCCCACGTTCTCCGAAAGCACTCTTTTGTACCATTCGATGGCTTGTGTGGTGTCCTCTTTGGCCAGAAGGACCGCACCGATGGCCAAGTATCCTTCCTCATCTTGAGGAAATTCGCCTACAAATCTATGGAAAACCCGCTCAGCCTGGTCATACTGTTCTTGCTTAAAGTATAGATTCCCGAGCTGAAATTGGATATTCTTGTCTGCCAGGTTTAAATCCATGAGTTTTTCGTACAGGTGCGCCGCCTGGTCAGGCTGTTCTTTGGAAACATAAATGGCTGCCAGGTTCAAATACGCATCCACATTTGTGGAATCCAAGCTAACGATCGTCCGATATTCCTCTTCTGCTAAATCCATCTTTCCTTGTCGATGATAAATCGTGGCCAAAAGCTGATGCGCATCCAAATTCTTCGGATCGATATCAATGCTCCTTCTCAGCATTTCAACGGCACTGTCAACCTTCCGCAGATAGACATAGTCTTTGGCAATAGCGTTGTAGATGGAAGGGGAGTTGGGAGCGTAAATGAGCGCTTCGTTGTAGGCATTCAGGGCTTTGTTATATTCTCCATTCAGGTCATAGATCGACCCCTGGATCACCAAATCTACAGCCTTGGGGTCGGCTTTTTCGCTTTTCGTCGAATCGTTATTCTGAGACTTTGCACCAAGTTCCGGGGCAAATAGAATTAAGACAAACAGAAAAAACGTGCAAATTTCAGAGAATCTTTGCAGAACAGAAATCATTTACGTTAGTACTCCGATAAATTTTTTGGCTGTTAACGAGTATCTAAGCGAAAACAGCTTTTCCAATCATTTCGATGCCGCTGCTGAAGACAGGATCTTGTGTCCGAACCTCCGCTAAAAAACATTCCAAAGTGACGTAATTGTCCACTTTCGTTCGGTCACTAATTCATTAATATATAATTATTTTCAAACAATTCCAACAAAAATTTGTTCCAAACTTGACTCCGATCGATAGAATCATTACCTTGCACGGTCGTAACCGTCTTTCACTCATTCACAAACTCGGAGGGGCATCATGTCGAAATCATTGAGCCGAAGAAGCTTTCTTAAGAAGGCAGCCGGAGTGGGCGCCGCTTTCCCTTTTGTTGAGAGATTTCCCGAAGTCTTCATCCGAAAAAGGACATCCGTAAGTTCCATTCCGATCATCCTTTGTAGTCGCGGGGAAGAATGGGGCAAGAAAGTCATGACGCCCGGCTGGGATCTCCTGAGCGGGACAGGCGACCTGCTTGATGCTGTTGAAAAAAGCGCCAACGTCGTCGAACTCGATCCCGAAGATATGTCTGTGGGATACGGCGGACGCCCCAACGAAGAAGGTGTGGTGCAATTGGACGCCTGCGTCATGTACGGTCCCACACATAATTGCGGGTCCGTCATGGCGTTGGAAAACATTAAAACGCCCTGCTCGGTTGCACGGTTGGTCATGGAACGCACCGACCACATCCAATTGGTGGGGGAAGGCGCGTTACGATTTGCCAGGGCTCACGGATTCACAGAAGCAAATTTGCTCACAGAAGAAGCTCGCCTCCGCTGGCTGAAATGGAAAGAAAATCTCAGCGACAAAGACGATTGGTTCCCACCCGCAGACGGAAAATATGAACATGAAGAGGAAGATGAAGAACGCACCAACGGAACCATCAATGTCCTGGCTGTGGATAAGAACGGTGACGTTGCCGGCATCACCACAACAAGCGGGCTTGCATGGAAAATACCGGGACGCGTCGGTGATTCCCCGATCATTGGCGCCGGACTTTACGTCGATAATGAGGTCGGGGCGGCTGGTGCCACCGGACGCGGCGAAGAAGTCATCCGCACGTGTGGAAGCTTTTACGTAGTCGAAAGAATGCGCGGTGGCATGTCCCCGCAGGAAGCGTGTGAATCCATTTGCAAACGGATCGTCGACATCAATGGCGGACCGGTGAAGGTCAAATTCACCGATAAATTTGTGGCGGTGAACAAAAATGGCGAAGTCGGATGCGCCGCCATCATGGGCAAAAAGGGCAAAGAACCGAAAGCATCGTTCATGACAGAGGATGGCATCAAAGTGATCAAGGCTACTTATTTGATCGAGAAGCCGGAGGAGGATGATTAGGGATGTAGCCTTCAGAGAAAGTTTGGCAGGAGCAATAACACAAGGCTAACCATCAAAGCCTTATCTCTCAGAAAATGCTCACCAACTCTCTTCAGACAGCAGATGCGGTTAGACCGCATTCCGTGATTAGAACTGATCGCGCCGATTAAACTCTGAAGAACTACTCAGATGGAGGGACAAACTGCCTTGCCATTATGAGCGTTCCATTTTTTTGTTGAGTTGAGTCGAATTTGCTTAACTGGCCCGTAGTCCGGATCGTTGTACCAATTCATGGCCGCCTCCTCTGATTCAAAGCTCACGACGATATTAACACCACGGCCTTGCCCTTCAATCGTATTCGCCTCATAGTCAGCGACCAGGATAACGGTCATTTAACCGACAAAACCGCAAAAAGGGGTGCAATTTCTCAAAAACTAATGCGGTTTTGTCCGTGTTGAAATGGATATCAGGAAATATATTGTGATCGTTACCAACTTACCCTACTTTCGAACTTTGTTTTTAGCGCCATCCACTCCAGCCTGGACCACGGACGACTCGACCCGGTTTGGCACCTGTATGCTCGCCATCTTTGAGTACCTGTACGCCATTTATGAACACATGACGCATGCCGGTTGCATATTGGTGTGGCTCCGCAAATGTTGCATGATCTTGGATAGTTTCCGGGTCGAAAACCACCACGTCAGCGAAATAACCGGGTTTTAACCAACCGCGTTTTTTGATACTCAAATTTTCAGCAGGGAAAGAGGTCAAACGGCGGATAGCTTCCTCCAACGAAATAATGCCTTCATCTCGGACATACTTACCAAGTAATCGTGCAAAAGTACCATATGCACGAGGATGCGGATTGCGTTTCAGAAACACGCCTTCCGGTGCCACCGAAGCTTCATCCGAGCAAAAGCTTACCCAAGGCAGGGCGACCTTCTTTTTAATGTTCTCTTCCGACTGCGTGAAATAAATTGTACCGACGCGGCTGTCATCCTCAATGACCAGGTCCATCGCAGTTTCTGCCGGTGACGTACCCCGCATCGCGGCGACCTCGCTCAGATATTTCCCGGTTAAATGTTTAAGTGAATCGGATTTGAAGCCGACCAGCAGCATTTTGTCTGGGCCTGCATTGAGAAAGTTATTCGACCACTCATCGGTGGGGGTACGCATTTCTTCAGCGACTCGTTTGCGAATCTCCGGATCTTTCAACCGTCTGACCCATTCCTTGTGTCCACCTTCTTGAACCCAGGGCGGCATGGCTGCATCGAGCCCGGTCGCTCCGGCAGGATAGGTATACATGTCGGCAGTTATTTTCAACCCCAGCGATTGAGCCTGTTCCACCTTTTCTATCACCTTATCGAGCCTATGCCAATTTGGCTTCCCGGACGCCTTTAGATGGTAAATTTCTGCAGGAATATTTGCTTCGCGCGCGATCGTGAGCAGCTCATCCAGAGCTTCGAGCAGGTGATTGCTCTCGCTTC
>JABAHS010060228.1_pt1 | contig 14547 bp, 14 predicted proteins | sample 7062111 | NCBI WGS metagenome assembly JABAHS01 (sample SAMN14534600, study PRJNA622989) | marine sediment metagenome | biome: marine biome [ENVO:00000428]; feature: marine pelagic biome [ENVO:01000023]; material: deep marine sediment [ENVO:00002113]; isolation source: pool of 4 deep marine... | reverse complement strand
GCCTCCAGGTGGGCGAGCGCGGCGGGGACCTGCCCGCCGCCGTGGCCGTAGACCACGAAGGGCGGCCTGGAGGACAGCTCGCGGGCGGCGGCCACGACGTGCTCGAGGAGCGGGCGGCCCGCCATGGCGTGCAGGGCCTTGGGCCGCTCGGAGCGCATGCGCGTACCCTGCCCGGCGGCCAGAATAATGATGCTGGGGTTCATTACGTCTTCGCGTGCATTCGGCTTTTGTTCGCGCCGCCCTTCGGCGGGCGCCGCCCCCACGAAATCTAATGCTAGCACGGGGGCGCGGGCAAGGGCATGCACGGGCGGGCCTGCGCCGCGGCGGCGCACCGGGGAAACCGGCGGGCGGGGTCAGTGCAGGCTGGGGGCGTGGCCCTCGGGATAGCCCCGGGCGATCTCCTCGGGCGTGGCGTCGCGGACCTCGCGTACGGTCACTCGGTAGACGACGTCCTTGCCGGCGAAGGGGTGGTTGCCGTCCACGGTGAGCTTACCGTTCTCGATCTTGGAGACGATGAAGGTCTTCACCTCGCCCTGCTCGTTCTGCATCTGGGCCTCGGCCCCGATGTGGCGCAGCTCCGGCGGGACATTGTCGATGTCGTCGGTGAAGGTAAGGCTGGGGTCGTGCTCGCCGAAGCCTTCGCGGGGCGCGATGAGCACCTCGATGACGTCGCCCTCGCCGTGCCCGGCCAGCGCGTGCTCGAGCTTCTCCAGCAGCTCGCTGCCCGCCCCGTGGACGTAGCCGATGGGCATGTCGCTCTGCTCGAGCAGATTGCCCTGCTCGTCCTTGATCGTGTAGGTGAAGAACACGGCCTTGCGATTGGCGATGCGCTGGGTGGTCATAACGAGATTCCGTCACTGTGGCGGGCGCGGTGCGCCCGCGCGCGCTTAGCCCGCATGTCTCACCGGGATCGCGGGAGCAGGCGCAGGATTCGGGTTTGCAGGCGCCGCCCTGGAAGGAAAGTGGTAGCCGTAGCTACCACTTGACTGAAGAGCAAGCCTGCGGGCGTGAAGACAAGCCTGAACCGCGATAGGCCAACGGCGAAAACAGTGTGTCGTCGCTCGATTGCTCTGCATTGTGTTTCATTTCTCTAGCGTTTCAGCACGTTGCGCCATAGCCGTTGCCCGCCCGGTGAGAAATGCGGGCTAGCTGCGGCCCTTCTTGCGCACGTGCTCCAGAGCGCGCAGCTTGGCGATGGACTCGGCCAGCTCGGCCTGGGCGCGCGCGTACTCGCGCTCGCTGCGCTGGTCGCGCAGGGCGTCCTCGGCGCGGCGCTTGGCCTCCAGGGCCGCGGCCTCGTCGATGTCCTTGGCGCGCATGGCGGTGTCGGCCAGCACGGTGATCACGTGGGGCTGGATCTCCAGCATGCCGCCCGAGACGAAGAAGAACTGCTCCTGGTGGTCGGCCGTGAGCACGCGCACCTCGCCGGGCTTGAGGCGAGTAAGCAGCGGCGTGTGGCGCGGCGTGATTCCCACCTCGCCCATCTCCGCCGGTGCGAACACCATCTCCGCCGCGCCCGAGAAGATCTCCTCTTCGGCGCTGACGATATCGACGTGCATGGTCATTGCCATAGTCTAGTCCCCATTGGGAAGGCCCGGGGGCCTTCGCTCACATGCCCTTGGCACGTTCCCGGGCCTCGTCGATGGTGCCCACCATATAAAAGGCCTGCTCGGGCAGGCTGTCCAGCTCGCCGTCCACGATGGCCTTGAAGCCGGCGATGGTGTCCTTGAGCGACACGTACTTGCCGGGCGCGCCGGTGAACGTCTCGGCGACGAAGAAGGGCTGGGACAGGAAGCGCTGGATCTTGCGGGCGCGGGCGACGATGAGCTTGTCCTCCTCGGACAGCTCGTCCATGCCGAGGATGGCGATGATGTCCTTGAGCTCCTTGTAGCGCTGCAGCGTGCCCTGCACGGCGCGCGCCGTCTCGTAGTGCTCGTTGCCCACCACCAGCGGGTCGAGCTGGCGGCTGGTGGAGTCCAGCGGGTCCACCGCCGGGTAGATGCCGAGCTCGGCGATCTGGCGCGAGAGCACCAGCGTGGCGTCCAGGTGGGCGAAGGTCGTCGCCGGCGACGGGTCGGTGAGGTCGTCCGCGGGCACGTACACGGCCTGGAACGAGGTGATCGAGCCCGTCTTGGTGGAGGTGATGCGCTCCTGCAGCACGCCCATCTCGTCGGCCAGGGTGGGCTGGTAGCCCACGGCCGAGGGCATGCGCCCGAGCAGCGCCGAGACCTCGGTGCCGGCCAGCGTGTAGCGGTAGATGTTGTCGACGAACAGCAGTACGTCGCGACCCGCGTCGCGGAACTGCTCGGAGATGGTCAGCCCGGTGAGCGCGACGCGCAGGCGGTTGCCCGGCGGCTCGTTCATCTGGCCGTAGACCAGGGCCACCTTGTCCAGCACGCCGGCGTCCTTCATCTCGTGGTAGAAGTCGTTGCCCTCGCGGGTGCGCTCGCCCACGCCGGCGAACACCGAGTAGCCCGCGTGCTCGATGGCGATGTTGCGGATGAGCTCCATCAGGGTCACCGTCTTGCCGACGCCGGCGCCGCCGAACAGCCCGACCTTGCCGCCCTTGGCGATGGGCATGATCAAGTCGATGACTTTGATGCCGGTCTCGAGGATCTCCACCGCGGCGGCCTGATCGGCGTAGACCGGGGCGCTGCGGTGAATGGGCCAGCGCTCCTCGGTCTCCACCGGGCCTTCCTCGTCGACCGGCTCGCCCAGCACGTCCATGATGCGGCCCAGGGTCTTCTCGCCCACGGGCACGGTGATGGGCTGGCCGGTGTTGCTCACCGGCAGCTCGCGCTTGAGCCCGTCGGTGGACCCCATGGCGATGGTGCGCACCACGCCGTCGCCGAGCTGCTGCTGGACCTCCAGCGTGAGCCCGGTGTCCTCGACGAGAAGGGCGTCGTAGACCTTGGGCATCGTGGTGCGGGGGAACTCCACGTCCACCACCGCGCCGATGATCTGTACGATTTTTCCAGAACTCATGGTTTTGACCCCTGACAAATTCGAAATCTTGCCGGCGGGCCGCACCGCGGCCCGCCCAGGTATTCCCTATACGGCCGCCGCGCCCCCGACGATCTCCGACAGCTCCTGGGTGATCGNNTGTAGGCGAGCTGCAGGTCGTCGATCAGCTCGCCGGCGTTGTCGGAGGCCGCCTTCATGGCGACCATGCGCGCGGCCTGCTCGCTGGCGATGTTCTCCACCACGCCGTGGTAGACCTGCGACTCGATGAAGCGCATGAGCAGACCGTCGAGCACCTCCTTGGAGTCGGGCTCATACAAATAGTCCCAGTGGTGGGTGAGCTCGGTCTCCGGCTCCTCGGCCTGCACCGGCAGCAGCTGCTCGATGGTCGGGCGCTGCGTCATGGTGTTGACGAAGTCGTTGTAGGCCAGGTACAGGCGGTCGATCTCGCCGTTGTCGTAGGCATCGAGCATGACCTTCACCGTCCCGATCAGCTCCTCCAGGCGCGGCGTGTCGCCCAGATGCGTGGCCTGGGCGCGCACCCCGCCCTTGAAGCGGCGAAAGAACACGGTGGCCTTCTGGCCGATCGTGCAGCGCTCGATGTCCGTGCCCTTGGCGTCCAATTCACGCATCTCCCCCAGCAGGCGGCGAAACAGGTTGGCGTTCAGCCCGCCGCACAGCCCGCGGTCGGTGGAGACGATGATGTAGCCCACGCGCTTGACCTCGCGCTCCTCCAGGTAGGGATGGCGGTACTCCGGGTGGGCGTGGGCGAGGTGGGTGATGACGTTTCGGATCTTGTCGGCATAGGGCCGCGCCGCCCGCATGCGGTCCTGCGCCTTGCGCATCTTGCTCGCCGCCACCATCTCCATCGCCCGCGTGATCTTCTGCGTGTTGCGGATCGAGCGGATCTGATTACGAATTTCTTTGCCGCTGGCCATGAGCTGCGCCTCGCCTTACCAGGAACCGGATTCCTTGAAGCCCTCGACGGCCTTCTTAAGGCCGGCCTGGATCTCGTCGTTGTAGTCGCCGGTCTCGTTGATGAGCTGCAGCAGATCGGCCTGCTGGGAGCGGGCGTAGCTGTGCAGCGCCGCCTCGAAGTCGACGATCTTGGAGACCTCCACGTCATCGAGGTACCCCTCGTTGGCCGCGTACAGCGACAGGGCCATCTCGCCGATGGTGAGCGGCGAATACTGCTTCTGCTTCATCAGCTCGGTGACGCGCTGGCCGCGCTCGAGCTGCTTGCGGGTGGCCTCGTCCAGGTCGGAGGCGAACTGGGCGAAGGCCGCCAGCTCGCGGTACTGGGCGAGGGCCAGGCGCACGCCGCCGCCGAGCTTCTTGATGACCTTGGTCTGCGCGGCGCCGCCCACGCGCGACACCGAGAGGCCCGCGTTGATGGCCGGGCGGATGCCGGCGTTGAACAGGTCGGACTCCAGGAAGATCTGCCCGTCGGTGATGGAGATCACGTTGGTGGGCACGTAGGCCGAGACGTCGCCCGCCTGGGTCTCGATGATGGGCAGGGCGGTGAGCGAACCGGTCCTGCCCTTGACCTCGCCGTTGGTGATCTTCTCCACCTCGGCCTCGTTGATGCGCGCCGCGCGCTCCAGCAGGCGCGAGTGCAGATAGAACACGTCGCCCGGGTAGGCCTCACGGCCCGGCGGGCGGCGCAGCAGCAGCGATACCTGGCGATAGGCCCAGGCCTGCTTGGTGAGATCGTCATAGATGATCAGCGCATCCTCGCCGCGGTCGCGGAAGTACTCACCCATGGAGCAGCCGGCGTAGGGGGCGATGAACTGCATGGCGGCCGACTCGGAGGCCGCGGCGGCGACCACGATGGTGTGCTCCATGGCGCCGTGCTCTTCGAGCTTGCGCACCACGCCGGCGATGGAGGAGTTCTTCTGGCCCACCGCGACGTAGATGCACTTGATGCCGGTGCCCTTCTGATTGATGATGGTGTCGACGGCCACGGCCGTCTTGCCGGTCTGGCGGTCGCCGATGATCAGCTCGCGCTGGCCGCGCCCGATGGGCACCATGGAGTCGATGGCCTTGAGGCCGGTCTGCACCGGCTGGTCCACGGACTTGCGGGCGATCACCCCCGGGGCGATCTTCTCGATCGGGGCGCTAAGCTTGGCGTCGATGGCGCCCTTTGCGTCGATGGGGTTGCCCAGCGCATCGACCACGCGCCCGAGTAGGGCCTCACCCACCGGCACCTCCAGAATGCGGCCCGTGCACTTGACGGTGTCGCCCTCGGAAATGTGCTCGTAGTCGCCGAGGATCACCGCGCCGACCGAGTCGCGCTCCAGGTTGAGGGCCAGGCCGTAGGTCTCGCCTGGAAACTCCAGCATCTCGCCGTACATGACGTCGGCGACGCCGTGCACGCGAACGATGCCGTCGGACAGGCTGACCACGGTGCCCTCGTTGCGCGCCTCGGCGACGGCCTCGAAGCTTTCGATTCGCTTCTTGATCAGCTCGCTGATTTCGGATGGATTAAGCTGCATAGTCGTTTTCCTCTCACCGGCTCAGGGCACTGGCAAGCTTGGCCAGCCTGCCGCGCACCGAGCCATCGATAACCATATCCCCGGCGCGCACGACGGCGCCGCCGATGAGCGATCCGTCGGTGGTGGCCGTCAGCCTCACCTCGCGGCCCAGGCGCGCCTGCAGCGCCTTTGCCACCTTGCCGACCTGCTCTTCGTCGACTGGAAGCGCGGTGATGATCTGCGCCTGCAGGCTCTTCTCCGCCTCGGCGCGATAGGCCTCGTAGACCTCGGCGATCTTCGGCAACACGGCCAGGCGGCGGTTCTCCGCCAGGGTCTTGATGAGGTTGCGGCCCTCTTCGTCCAGGTGCTCGCCGCAGATGTCGATGAACAGCTCGGCGAAGCGCTGCTTGTCCACGCGCGGGCTGCTCGCCAACCTGGCGACGGTCTCGTCCTCGGCGACGGCCGCGGCGTAGGCCAGCATCTCGGTCCACTCGGCGAGGCGGCCGGTCTCCGAGGCACGCTTGAACGCCGCCTGGGCGTAAGGCCTTGCGATGGTGGTCAGTTCGGCCATGGGGATCCCGCCTAGCCCGTATTTCTTACCGGGATCGCGGGAGCAGGCGCAGGATTCGCGTTCGTAGGCGCCGCTCTGGAAGGAAAGTGGTAGTTGTGGCTACCACTTGACTGAANNGTGGTAGCCGTAGCTACCACTTGAGTGAAGAGCAAGCCTACGGGCGCGAAGACAAGCCTGAACCGCGATAGGCCAACGGCGGAAACAGTGTGTCGTCGCTCGATTTCTCTGCATTGTGTCTTGTTCCTCGTGCGTTTCAGGGCGTCGCGCCATAGCCGTTGGCCGCCTGGTGAGAAATACGGGCTAGATCTGCGCCGCCAGCTCGTCGAGCAGCTGGCGGTGCTTGCCGGCGTCCACCTCGCGCTCCAGGATGCGCTCGGCGCCGGCAACGGCCAGGGTCACCACGTGCCCGCGCAGTTGCTCGCGCGCGCGGTTGCGCTCCTGGTCGATCTCGGTACGGGCGGCGGCCAGCAGGCGCTCGCCTTCGCTGCGGGCGCCGTCCTTGGCCTCCTCGACCATCTCGTTGGCGCGCTTGTGCGCCTGGTTGATGATCTCGCTGGCCTTGTCCTTGGCCTCCTGCAGGGTCTCCTTGGCGCGCTTTTCGGCCAACTGCTGCTCGTGCTGCCCGCGCTCGGCGGCGGCGAGCCCGTCGGCGATGCGCTTGTTGCGCTCGTCCATGATGCGCACCAGCGGCCCCCAGACGAAGCGCATGGTGAACCAGACGAACACCGCAAAGGTCAGCATCTGGCCGATTAACGTGGCGGTGATATTCACCTCAGGTCTCCTCGACGGATCGGTTCGCGGTAAGGTCGATGGCTCAGCCGCCGGCAGCGGAGGCGGCGGCCCCCACGAACGGGTTGGCGAACACGAACCACATGGCCATGCCGAGGATGATCATCGGGAAGGCCTCCATCAGTCCGCCGGTGAACAGCATCTGACCCATGAGCTGGGGACGCATCTCGGGCTGGCGCGCGATACCCTCGATGTACTTCGAACAGATCATGCCCCATCCCAGCGCCGAACCGAGACCGGCGGCGGCCAGGATGATGCCGACCGCGACCGCGGTGCTGCTGTAGATGCTAACGATCAGGTCTGGACTCATCTGCAGTCTCCTCAATCATAAAGTGCGAAATAAACAATGCCTGAGAACCGAAAAAATCAATGCTCTTCCATGTCCGCCGAGGCCATGCCCAGATAGACGATCGTCAGCAGCATGAAGATGAATGCTTGCAGCGTCACGACCAGGATGTGGAAGATCGCCCAGCCCGTACCCAGCAGCACCTGCACGGGCAGGAAGTACCACGAGGCGGCGAGGCCGAGCAGGGCGATGAGCATGAACAGCAACTCGCCCGCGAACATGTTGCCGAACAGGCGCAGGGCGAGGCTGACCGGCTTGGCCACCTCCTCGATGGCGGTCATGACGATATTGACCGGGAACAGCCACTTGCCGAAGGGGTGGGTCAGGAACATCTTTATATAGCCGACCGGCCCCTTGACCTTGACGTTGTAAAAGATGATGAGCACGAACACCGAAAGCGCCAGCCCGAAGGTGGTGCCGAGGTCCGTGGTGGGCACCACCTTGAGGTATTCGATGCCGATGAGCTTACCGAGCAGCGGCAGCAGGTCCACCGGGACCAGGTCCATGGCGTTCATGAGGAATACCCAGACGAAGATGGTGAAGGCAAGGGGGCCGATGAAGGGGTTGCGCCCGGTGAACACGGCCTTGACCTGGCTGTCGACGAACTCAATGACCAGCTCGAGGAAGGCCTGCAGGCCGCTGGGGGCGTCGGAGGTGAGGCTGCGGCCCACGCGCCAGGCGGCCAGGACCACCAGGCCCATCATCAGCCAGCCGAACACCAGGGTGTCGAGGTTCCAGGCCGAGAAGTCGAGCAGCCCGCTGGGCTTGTGGGTCTCGGGGTCGCAGCCCGCACAGAGGTTGGTCAGGTGGTGCTGGATGTACTCAACCGGTGTCTGCGGTTCGTTTTGTGCGGCTTCGCTCACGGGTCTGCCCTGGTTCGCTGAGTGTATCAGTCGGCTGAACGTCGCAAATGCGACACAGACCAACCCGCCGCGCCCTCACGGCGGCGGCACGTATCAGTCAAGGTCCCTCCGGCTATGGCTGCTGACGCCCGGCGGCGATGACAAAGCCGAGCTGTGCGACGGCGAAGGCCACGATCAGGGGCAGGGGCGACAACCGCAGCAGCGCGATGCCGACTGCGAAGCCCACCAGCGTGATCACGAACCGTTGTACCGCACCGGCGTACATGGCCAGCGCAACGCTGCTGCCCTCGAGCTCTCCCGCTCGCCGTACGCGGCGTGCCAGCAGAAAACTGTTCAGCAGTGCGATTCCCCCGCCGTACGCCGCCGCCGCTCCGTGCCAGCGGCTCTGCCAGAGCAGGTATGCGAGCGCGACCACTGCTGCAAGAAATACTTGTGCAATTATGACGTTGCGTACACCGCTTGCCATGGAAATCAGCGCCCCCTCGGCCCGGGCGCGCGACCCCGGCCGGCCCGGCGCGCGGGTCCTGCCGCCAGGTCGGGACACTGATCGCGGCGGCGGCTGGCGACAATCGCACAGTGCGGCGCGCAGTATAAAGAACCCCGCCAATAGGGTCAACGATGGGAAAGATAAAAGCCTTCTATGCTCGGCCCTTCGATCAAGGCGCGATGAAGGATTGCGATAGGGCAGTTTTTCCGGGGTGAAATCGGCTAGCGAAGGTGATCCAAGATGCCGTCCAGCTCGTCCAGGCTGTTGTACTGGATGACCAGCTTGCCCTTGCCGGAGGAGGTGTGCTGGATGCGCACCCCGGCCCCCAGCTTCTGCGCGAGCTCATCCTGTAGGTTGCGGATGTTGGGATCGAGCTTGGGCGCCGGCGGCCTGCGCGGCGGATCCTGCTGCAGGCGCCGCACCAGCTGCTCGGTCTCGCGCACCGACAGTCCGCGCTCGGCGACCTTGCGGGCCGCCTCGCTTTGCGCGACGCCCTTCAAGGTGAGCAGGGCGCGGGCATGGCCCATGTCCAGCACGCCCTTTTCCACCAGCGCCTTGACGTCTTCGCCGAGCTCCAGGAGGCGCAGCAGATTGGTCACCGCGGTGCGCGAGCGTCCCACGGCCGCCGCCGCCTGCTGGTGGGTCATTTCGAACTCGTCGATCAGGCGCTGCAGGGCGCGCGCCTCTTCCATGGGATTGAGATTCTCGCGCTGGATGTTCTCGATCAGCGCCATGGCGATGGCGGCCCGATCGGGCACCTCGCGCACCACCGCCGGGATCTCCTGCAGGCCCGCGATCTGAGCGGCGCGCCAGCGCCGCTCGCCGGCGATGATCTCGTACTTGCCGGCGCTCACGGGGCGCACGACGATGGGCTGCACCACCCCCTGGGCGCGGATGGAGTCGGCGAGCTCCTCGAGGGTCTCGGCATGGATGTCGGAGCGCGGCTGGTAGCGCCCGCGCTGGATCAGGTCCACGGGCAACTCGCGCAGCTCGCCCTCCGGGGCGGGGGCCCCCGCCGCGTGCGCGGCATTGCTCGCCGCGCTGCCGAGTAGGGCATCCAGGCCGCGGCCCAGGCCGCGTTTCTTGCTCGCCATGGTGGCTGTGTCCTGTAATTAACGTCTCGGGAAGGAGCGCGACCGCCCCGGCCGCCTACGCAAAACCTGCAACACGCTGGCTCACCCCGTCAAGGCCCCGGCGGCTCAGGCCGTGGCCGGTTCGGCCTCCTGGCGCCTTTGCTCGCGGCGCAGCACCTCCCCGGCCAGTGCCAGGTAGGAGAGGGCGCCGCGCGAGCTCTTGTCGTAGAGCAGCACCGGCATGCCGTGACTCGGCGCCTCGGCCAGGCGCACGTTGCGCGGAATCAGGGTCCGGTAGACCCTGTCACCGAAGTGCAGGATGAGCTGGGAGGAGACCTCGTTGGCCAGGTTGTTGCGCGGATCGAACATGGTGCGCAGCAGGCCCTCCACCTGCAGCTCGCGGTTCACCGACACGCGGATCTGCTCGACGGTGTCGAGCAGGGCCGACAGCCCCTCAAGGGCGTAGTACTCGCACTGCATGGGGATCAGCACACCCTGGGCCGCGGCCAGCGCGTTGACCGTGAGCAGGTTGAGCGCCGGCGGGCAGTCCACCAGGATGTAATCGTAGCGCTGCACGATGGGTTCCAGCGCCTCGCGCAGGCGGCGCTCGCGCCCCTCTTGGTCCATCAGGCCGACCTCGGCGGCGGTCAGGTCGGCGTTGCCCGGCAGCAGGTCGAAGCCCGGCTGCTCGATGGTGACCAGGACCTCGTCGATGGCGGCCTCGCCGAGGAGCACGTCGCAGGTGGTCCGCTCCAGCTCGTTCTTGGCCACGCCGCAGCCCATGGTGGCATTGCCCTGAGGGTCCATGTCGACCAGAAGCACGCGCCGGCGGGTGGCCGCCAGGGAGGCGCCCAAATTGACGGAGGTGGTGGTCTTGCCCACACCGCCCTTCTGATTGGCGACTGCGATGATCCTACCCATGGTGCCCTACCGTCCGCGTTTGGAATCCACGGCGCCTACCGCCCATCGGGGACGACTACTACCAAATGCCGCTGCGCGTCCAGTCCCGGTACGTGCAAGGGTACCACGTCCGCGACGGCATAGCCCGGCGGCAGGTCCGCGAGCTCCCCGGCCGGGTAGGCGCCCTTCATGGCCAGTATCCGCCCGCCGCTTCGGCACAGAGGTCCGGCGCTGGAGGTGAGCTGCGCCAGCGCGCTGAAGGCGCGGGCGATCACGGTGTCGAAGGGCTGGGGCGGGCGAAAGTCCTCGACCCGACGGTGCACCGGGGTGACGTTGGCCAGGTGCAGCTCGGCGGCGGCCTGCGTGACGAAGCGGATCTTCTTGGCGCTGGCGTCGAGCAGGGTGAACCGGCGGTCTGGGCTGACCACCGCCAGCGGGATGCCGGGCAGCCCCGCGCCGGTGCCCACATCCAATACCCGCGCGCCTTGCACGTGGGGCAGCACCGCCAGGGCATCCAGCAGGTGGCGGGTCACCATCTCGGGGACCGTGCGCACGGCGGTGAGGTTGTAGACGCGGTTCCATTTGCGCAGCAGCTCCAGATACTGCAGCAGGCGGTCCCGATCCGCACTCGCGAGGGCCAGGCCGAGGCCCTCCAGGCCCTCCTCCAACAGCGCGCGGGGCGACGGCGCGGCGGGCACCGGGCGGCGCTCAGGCGGGGCGGCGCAGCCGCCTGGCGCGCCTTTTCACGTGCACCAGCAGCAGCGACACCGCCGCCGGCGTCACCCCGGGGATGCGCGCGGCCTGGCCCAGGGTCGCCGGCCGCTGGCGCGCCAGCTTCTGGCGCACCTCGGTGGACAGGCCGTGCACCGCCCCGTAGTCCAGGTCCTCGGGCAGCGCCATCTCCTCGTGGACGCGCCGGCGCTCGATATCCTCTTGCTGGCGTTCGATGTAGCCGGCATAGCGGGCCTGCACCTCCACCTGCTCGGCCACCGCGCGGTCCACGGGCGCGGGGTCGGCCAGCCGCGCGACGGCATCGTAGCCCACGCCCGGGCGGCGCAGCAGATCCAGGAGGCGGGCCGCTCGGGCCAGGGGCTGGCCCAGCAGCCGCTCGGCGTCCCGGGCCCGGCCGGTACCGGGGTGCACCCATGTGTCGCGCAGGCGCTGCTGCTCGCGGGCGATGGCCTCGCGCTTGGCCTCGAAGGCGGCCCAGCGGGCATCGTCCACCAGGCCCAGCTCGCGGGCCAAAGGGGTGAGCCGAAGGTCGGCGTTGTCCTCGCGCAGGATCAGCCGATACTCGGCACGGCTGGTGAACATGCGGTACGGCTCGCGGGTGCCCCGGGTGATCAGGTCGTCGATGAGCACGCCCAGATAGGCCTGGTCGCGGCGCGGCGCCCACGGCTCGGCGCCGCGCACCCGCAGGGCGGCGTTGGCGCCCGCGACCAGGCCCTGGGCGGCGGCCTCCTCGTAGCCGGTGGTGCCGTTGATCTGCCCGGCGAAGAACAGCCCCTCGATGAACCGCGTCTCCAGGCTGGGACGCAGGTCGCGGGGATCGAAGAAGTCGTACTCGATGGCATAGCCGGGGCGGGTGATGTGGGCCCGCTCGAAGCCGCGGATGGAGCGCACCAGCGCGTGCTGCACGTCGAAGGGCAGGCTGGTGGAGATGCCGTTGGGATAGACCTCGGCGGTCTCCAGCCCCTCGGGCTCGACGAAGATCTGGTGCCCGTCCTTGTCGGCGAAACGCACCACCTTGTCCTCGATGGACGGGCAGTAGCGCGGGCCCACCCCCTCGATCGCCCCGGTGTACATGGGCGAGCGGTCCAGGGCGCCGCGGATGATGTCGTGGGTGTGCTCGTTGGTGCGGGTGATGTGGCAGGGCACCTGGCGCGGGTGCCCGCTCGGGGCACCCAGGAACGAGAACGCCGGCACCGGCCGGTCCCCGGGCTGCTCGGTGAGGGCGGCGAAGTCGACCGTGCGCCCGTCGATGCGCGGCGGCGTACCCGTCTTCAGCCGCTCGACCCGAAAGGGCAGCTCGCGCAGGCGCCGGGCCAGGGCGTTGGCCGGCGGGTCGCCGGCCCGCCCGCCCTCGTGGTTGGACAGGCCCACGTGGATGCGCCCGCCCAGGAAGGTGCCCACGGTGAGCACCACGGCCGGCGCGGCGAAGCGCAGGCCCATTTGGGTCGCCACCCCGGCCACCCGGTCGCCCTCGACGATCAGATCGTCCGCGGCCTGCTGAAACAGGGTCAGGTTGGGCTGCGCCTCCAGGGCCCGGCGCACCGCCTGCCTATATAAAAGGCGGTCGGCCTGGGCGCGGGTGGCCCGCACCGCCGGGCCCTTGCGGGCGTTGAGCACCCGGAACTGGATCCCGGCCCGGTCGGCGGCCCGGGCCATGAGCCCGCCCAGGGCATCGATCTCCTTGACCAGGTGGCCCTTGCCGATCCCGCCGATGGCGGGGTTGCAGCTCATCTGGCCCAGCGTCTCGATGTTGTGGGTCAGCAGCAGGGTGCGCGCGCCCATGCGCGCGGCGGCCAGCGCCGCCTCGGTGCCGGCGTGGCCGCCGCCGACCACGATGACGTCAAAGCGATCCTGAAACGACATTGGGGTGCCCGCGGGTCCGACGAGCGGACTATTTTAGCGTGTGCCGTATTCCGGGGCGAGCGGCACTGCAGCGCAGGCTGGAAGCCGGAAAGCTCTCAGTCGATTAGGACAAGGGGCGAACAGCGGGGGACGGTCCCAAAAGAGGCGATGGCATAGACAGCTCTAGGGATCAGACCAATCCGACGGTCGCTTCTCCCTCCGCGAGAAGGACAGATGGGCGGATCGGGAACAATCGGCCCGGAGGTCTATTCACAGAGTGACCCCGGATTTCGCTGCGCTCCGTCCGGGCTACCGACTATTTCGATTCCCTCAGCCCAACCCGCTTTCGAGAGAGAGGAAGTTGATGGGACAGCCGTGCGCCAGGGTCATTTGCCGATACAGAATTCAGCGAAGATCCGCCCCAGCAGGTCGTCGCTGGTGAATTCGCCCGTGATCTCGCCCAGGGCGGCCTGGGCCTGGCGCAGGTCCTCGGCGGCGAGCTCGGCGGCGCCCTGATCCACCTGTCCGGCGGCGGCCTGCACGGCGCGGTGGGCGCGGGCCAGGGCATCCAGGTGGCGGCGCCTGGCCATGAGCTCGCCCCCGGCCTGGGGGCTGTAGCCCATGAGGGCCTTGAGGTGGGCGCGCAACGTATCCATCCCCGCCCCGGTGCGCGCGGAAAGGGTCACCTGCGGCCCGGAAGGGCCCTCGGTGAGCCCGGGGGCGGCCCCGCTTAGATCGATCTTGTTGCGCACCACGGTCACGCCCGGCTCGGGGCCGGCGCGTTCCAACACCTCACGCTCGTCCGGGCCCAGGCCCTCGCGGTCGTCGATCACCAGCAGCACCCGGTCGGCGCGCTGGATCGCCTCCCAGGCGCGCTCCACACCGATGCGCTCCACCCGATCGGCGGTCTCCCGCAGCCCGGCGGTGTCGAGGACGTGCAGGGGCAGTCCGTCGATCTGAATGTGCTCGCGCAGCACGTCGCGCGTGGTGCCGGGCACCTCGGTGACGATGGCGCTGTCGCGCCCGGCCAGGGCGTTCAACAGGCTGGACTTGCCCACGTTGGGCCGGCCGGCGATCACCAGGCTCATGCCCTCGCGCAGCAGGCAGCCCTGGCGGGCGGCGCCCTGCAGCGCGGCCAGCTCGGCGTCGAGCCCGCTCAGGCCCCGGCGCAGCTCGGGATCGGCCAGCACGTCGACCTCTTCGTCGGGGAAATCGATGGCCGCCTCCACGTGGATGCGCAGGCGCACCAGCTCCTCTGCCGCCTCGTGGACGCGTCGGGAGAGCTCGCCCTGCAGGGAGCGCAGGGCCGCGCGCGCGGCCCGCCGGCTGCCGCTGTCGATGAGGTCGGCCACGGCCTCGGCCTGGGCGAGGTCGAGCTTGTCGTTCAGGAATGCGCGTTCGGAGAACTCCCCCGGGCGGGCCGGGCGTGCACCCAGCTCTTGGCAGCGCTGCACCACCATGTCCATGACCACCGGCCCGCCGTGGCCGTGCAGCTCGAGGACGTCCTCG
>JABAHS010121566.1_pt1 | contig 14569 bp, 9 predicted proteins | sample 7062111 | NCBI WGS metagenome assembly JABAHS01 (sample SAMN14534600, study PRJNA622989) | marine sediment metagenome | biome: marine biome [ENVO:00000428]; feature: marine pelagic biome [ENVO:01000023]; material: deep marine sediment [ENVO:00002113]; isolation source: pool of 4 deep marine... | reverse complement strand
AAGGCGGTTATAACTTTCGAAACGATCGATCCCCCCTGTATATTGCCCATCTTCTCATAGACCTCTTGGCATCGACTTTGTTGGGTACAATCGTGACAGTTTATTCTCTTTACCATACTATTGAACTTCCGTGTAGAATAAAGTAATTCTTATAATAGATATAATTGAAATGTTCAAATAATTTTTTCCATGTGTGGGAATAAAAGACGCTCCCCCAGCCTCCAGTTGCCCTTATTTAGTGTTGTCCCGTTTCTTCCGGGAGCCGGCACTTTTAGCATCGTGTTTTAGGGCGGTGTATTTTTTGACTAATTCAACTACAGCGTCATCGCTCTTGTCCACATACAGTTCGAGCCAGTACCCCTTCACTCCTTCCTTCGCAACTCGGATACCCGCCGCCAAACGCCCGCGATGGTCACCGCCGGCACGGTCCCCTGCTTCCAATGCGGCCATTAGCTTGTCGGCTACACTTCCCTTGCTTTCTTCATACGCCCTAGCCATAGCAAGGATCACTTCTTGACCTACAAGTGTGTTTCCCTGGCAGGCGTAGTATTTGCCTGATGCCGCTCCCCACCACACACCTGATGCATCGGCCTTCGACGGATTACGGTTCGCAGCCCGGCCCGACATATCAATAATAGCTAACTGGCGCTTGTCGCGCAGAGAATCTTTTTCCAATAATTCGCCCAGAACCTGCTCCGGTAGTCGTCCCTTTTCAAGAAGGTCAAGTGCATGCTCGCCCCATTTTGGATTATGCCAATGCTGCGTGCAGAATGCTCCCACCCCCGCCCGCACATAAGGTACAACTTTCCCGACAGCCGGATACTTACTTGCAACGGCCGCACCGCAAACACCTGCCTCAGGATCCACCGCTACTATAGAAAATGTTCCTGTTACCTCGGCATCCGGCCGCTTACTCAGCCCCAAATCCTGCGCGCACGAAGAACACAGCAAGAGAGGCATAATCAACACGATCAAATGTCTAACCATTAAATCCTCCAGCAATTGTGTATACCATTTTCATACAAGCGTCCATCCTCTGCCCTGCGTTTGATATTATCAACCATATACGATATACGATATTGTAAATACATACAAATGAATCTTTTCAAATAAAGACTATGTGCAATAATGATTGTAAAAAAGCCCGCCCGGTCACGTACCGGGCGGGCGATTTCATCTTAACGTCAGTCAGAAGCTTTATTCAGACCACTCAACTACGACATAGACGTGGTCAACATAGGATTTCTTGCTGCTATCGTTGTTCTTGATGTAAAACTCCAGTTGGTTGACATTACCGGGTGTGTTCACAACGGAACTGACATCCCACGCGTCTACGGTCTCATTGTTCTCGTCCAGATGCACCGGGGCGGGAGAGTAGGTGGCCCATGTTGCAGGACTGCCGGGCCAGCCGGTCCCGACTCTGAACTCCAGATTACCGGAAGAGAATCCATCTTCTTCATAATGTTCACAGTAGACGGTAACTGAGTTGATGGTGGCTCCGGCGGGGAAAGAGATGTCGGAGAGCTGGAGCGAGATGTAAGATTCTGTTTCCACACCCCATCGGTCGTCGTCGCTGGCATTAAAGACATATACCTTTGCATCTTCAACGAAAGTCTTCCCACCACTTTCATTCCAACCATCAGTCACAGTTAAATTGTCGCTATGAGGCGCAACAGCTTCAGTTGTTGCGGATTCAGAAGTCGACCAGGCCGTCTCATTCTGGTTGGTTGACAGGTCACGGGCCTTGACCCTGTATGTATACTGAGTACTTGGTTGCAGGCCCGTGTCTTCATAGGTCGGACTGCTCTGCCAGCCGCTGTCGTGGCCGCCGGTCGTGAGACATTCGAAGTAGTATTCCACACCGCTGGGATCAGAAGCTGTATTAGCGGTCATTGAAATTGAAGTTGATCCTGTTGCGTACGGCACAGTGGCCCACGTCATCGGATCAGGCGTTGGAGCTGTGCCGTCCTGGGTCGTTGCCGATTCGGAACTCGACCAGCCGGTTTCGTTCTGATTGGGGCTCTTGTCACGCGCCTTTACCCGGTAGGTGTACTGCGTCGCTTCGCTCAAACCGGTATCCACGTACGTTGTGCTGTCCTGCCAGCCGCTGTCGTGGCCGCCGGTTGTGAGACAGTCAAAGAAATACTCCACACCGCAGGGGTCTGAAGCAGTAGTAGCGGTCATCGAAATTGAGGTTGTTCCGGTTGCGGCCGGTACCGAAGCCCAGGTCATCGGGTCAGGCGTCGGCGGCGTAGTGTCAGGCGTAGCCTCAGTCGTGGCCGATTCGGAGCTTGACCAACCGGTTTCATTTTGATTGGGGCTTTTGTCCCGCGCCTTGACGCGATAGGTGTACTGCGTCTCGGGGCTTAGACCCGTATCGGTATACGTGGTACTATCCTGCCAACCACTGTCGTGTCCGCCGACAGTCAGACATTCGAAGTAGTATTCCACACCGCTTGCGTCGGAAGCAGTATTAGCGGTCATAGTAATCGCGGTGTCGCTCGTGGCAGCCGGTACAGCAGCCCAGGTCATCGGGTCGGGCGTTGGAGCTGTTGTGTCGGGTGTTTGCGTAGTTGCTGACTCAGAGGTCGACCAGGCCGTCTCGTTCTGGTTGGTTGACAAGTCACGGGCCTTTACCCTGTAGGTATACTGCGTACTGGGTTGCAGGCCGGTGTCCTCATAGGTCGGGCTTGCCTGCCATCCGCTGTCGTGGCCCCCCGTCGTGAGACATTCGAAGAAGTACTGCACGCCGCTGGGATCGGAAGCAGTATCAGCGGTCATTGAAATTGAAGTCGTTCCGGTTGCAGCCGGCACAGCAGCCCAGGTCATCGGATCAGGCGTCGGGGGCGTGGTGTCAGGCGTAGCCTCAGTCGTTGCCGATTCGGAAGTTGACCAAGCGGTTTCATTCTGGTTGGGGCTCTTGTCCCGTGCCTTGACGCGATAGGTGTACTGCGTCTCGGGGCTTAGACCGGTATCAGTATATGTGGTACTGTCCTGCCAGCCGCTGTCGTGACCGCCAACGGTCAGACATTCGAAGAAGTATTCCACACCGCAGGGGTCGGAAGCGGTATCAGCGGTCATAGTAATCGTAGTGTCGCTGGTTGCAGCCGGTACAGCAGCCCACGTCATCGGATCAGGCGTCGGCGGCGTAGTGTCAGGCGTTGCCTCAGTCGTTGCCGATTCGGAACTTGACCAACCGGTTTCATTCTGGTTGGAGCTCTTGTCCCGTGCCTTGACGCGATAAGTGTACTGCGTCTCGGGACTTAGACCCGTGTCGGTATAGGTGGTACTGTCCTGCCAGCCGCTGTCGTGACCGCCTACGGTGAGACATTCGAAGAAGTATTCCACGCCGCTGGGATCGGAAGCAGTGTCAGCGGTCATGGTAATCGCGGTGTCGCTGGTCGCAGCCGGCACGGCAGCCCAGGTCATCGGGTCAGGCGTCGGCGGGTCGGTATCCAGCGTGATGGTAGTGAAGCTCCAGACTATGCCGGTTGTCGTACCGCCCGAGTTTTTCTCATCGATGCGCCAGTAGTACGTCGTACCGTCGGCCATTGTTCCGGGATCGAAGGTTGTAGTCGATTGGTTGCCCTGGAACGCACCCGGACTGGTCGTGCCAAAGTACACATCGTGCGAGGTGGCACCGGAGCCGGCCGTCCAGCTAAGGTCGGCGGTTAAACTGACATCCGTTGCGGCATCGACCGGAATTGGATTGCCTGCCTGGCCGGGCGCAGACGGAGCTTCAGTCCATTCTACTACAACATAGACATGGTCAACCTTGGACTTCTTGTTGTTATCGTTGTTCTTGAGGTAGAACTCCAACTGGTTGACATTATCAGGTGTGTTCACAACTGAACTGACATCCCACGAGTCTGTGGCCTCATTGTTCTCACCGGCGTGCACCGGGGCCGGGGAATAGGTGGCCCAGGTCGCAGGACTGCCGGGCCAGCCGGAGCCGACTCTGAACTCCAGATTACCTGATGAGAATTCCTCTTCTTCATAATGTTCACAGTAGATGGTGACTGAGTTAATCACGGCATTAGGGGTAAAAGAGATATCGGAAAAATCAAGCGAGATGTAATATCCTTTTTCCACATCCCATCGATCATTATCGCTGGAGGTAAACACGTATACCTTGTCATCTTCAACGAAGGTCCTTCCATCCTTTTCGTTCCATCCGTCAGTTACGGTTAAAGTGTCGATGTGAGGCGGAGCAATTTGCGTCGTAAAGCTCCAGACTGTACCGGTTGTTGTGCCGAACGGATTGACCTCGTCGATACGCCAGTAGTAGGTTGTATTGAAGGCCAGCGTGCCGGGATCGAAGGTCGTGCCGGTCTGATTACCCTGGAACACGCCGGGGCTGACCGCTCCGAAGTATACATCATGCGAATCGGCACCTGAACCGGCGGTCCAGTTAAGGTCGGCATTATTGTCTACATCTGTCGCCAGGTCGGCCGGACTTGGATTGCCGGCCTGCCCCGGAGGAATCGCCGGCACCGTGGTAAAGCTCCAGACGGTCCCGGTTGTTGTGCCGATCGGATTGACCTCNNTTCGCCCGCACCTGGTGTCGAATTAGTGCCGAAATACACATCGTGCGACGATGCGCCAGTGCCGGCGGTCCAGCTTAGGTCGGCGTTAATCCCAACGTCCGTCGCTAAGTCAGGCGGATTCGGATTGGTTGCCTGCCCCGGAGGCTGCGGCACATCATGCTGTATAAAAACCGAGTCTATTAACGTACCATTTGTCCTGACAGCGTCGAAATACAGGTCATAACCCTGAATGTCAATCTTGCAGAAATGGTATGTTGACTCACCGGCCACAACATACGGCATACCCAGATCAACGGCGTACAAAGGCGCACCGCCGCCGCCGGTGGTAATGTGCTGAACACCATTTACCACTGCGCGGGCATAGTTGTGGTTGTGTCCTGCAATAATAAAGTCGACCCCGTATGTCTCACACAGCGGCTGGATGTAATTCTGCACAGCAGTCGTGTTGGCATGAGTACCGGCTCCCCAGCCGGGCTGATGAAGGACGATAAACTTCCATTCTTTCGTAGTCGTGGCCAGGTCATTTTCGAGCCAGATGTACTGAGGGCTTGCCGGAGCATAACCGCCTGAGTGATACTGGTCAACCACGGCTATGTGTGCCGGGCCATAGTCAAAAGACCAGTAAAAACCTGAAACATAAGGATACGGCCAGTACTTCAGGAAGTTATTTCCAAGCCCCTCATGATTGCCTATGCAGCCGTTAATAGGCATATTCGCCTGAAATTCCAGCAGATTTGACCACGTACGGGGAAAGAATTGAGTGTCCCAGTCGGTTTCGCTGTCACTATTGGTCCAATCGCCCGAAAGCAGTGTAATGGTCTGGCAATCAGGGTCGGTAGTGTAAGCAGAAATCATACCACCAGCCACTTCGTCATGCCTGTTCGCCTGGGAGCGGGTATCCCCATAGGCCAGGAATTTGACATTCCCGACGTTCACGTCCGCAGGAGCAGCAGTGAAACTACCCGTATGGCTCACACTTTCGGTGACCCGATAGTAATATTTAACGCCCGGCGTCAGGTTGGTGATGACGTATTCATGCTGGTGATCACCGCCGAACTCGGTTGTTTGAACGCTGCCGGTGGAATACGTCGTATCTTCTCCCCATTCCAAAGTGCAGGACTGTGTCGTGTCCAGTTGCCAGAGCACCATCATCTCATCGTTATTGCCGGGATAAAGCAGGTAGGGGCCCTTACGCATCGCAGCATTTGCGACGCCGGCACTTAGACAAACAACTAATGAAATTATAATCAGTCGTTTCATTATTTTCTCCCTTTCGAATAGCGTTTTTTCTTTCGCCGGTCGCACACAATGCGCAGACCGGCTCTATACATACTTTTGCTACAGTATACATTATTTACTCATTGGCTCGTCCCCCTGATTTGAATGGAAATATTTTTTCGTGGCCACACAAGATGTGTTAGCCAATCCCCACATTCCTATTCGGCAATACAAAATATATTATTTTTTCATATTTGCCCTCCTAATTTAACAAAATCGAGATTTATCGCCATATACACTTCTCAGACACGATTTTGCCCGTTATTGTTTCCTTTTGTATATGCCGTTTCTGAGATAAAGAATGTTGATGATAAATTATCTGTTCAGCAGAAAAAAATTCCGACAAAACTACAGCAATTCCCACTTTTGCCCAAATTTCGTAGCTTTCACGCATCATTATCCCGGCCTTAGCCCGGTTTTTTTGTTTCACCAATGTCATCCCCCCAAAAGCAAGGAGAAAATGGATTTTTTTCTGGCTAACAGTATTCGCTATTTTATAAAATAAACAAAATTGAAACGTAAATATAGCTGAGTAGTTTTATCGGGCGTGAATCGCATACCAAAGACTGCTTTACAAAATCGTGGGATTGATTATGCCTCAAAAATTAAAATTTCTGGTTGTAAGCCTTATCCTGTTCCTTTCTGCCGGGTGTGCCGTAAATCCGATTACCGGAGAAGAGGAACTTATGTTAATGGGTGAGGAGCAGGATGTGGCTATAGGTAAAAAATATGCTCCTGAGCTTGAAAAACAAATGGGCGGTAAGATTAAAAATGCCGCCCTCCAAAATTACGTCAGCTCGGTCGGCCAGAAAGTGGCAAGCGTCAGTCACAGAAGGAGCTGGAACTATCAATTCGCGGCCCTTGAAGACGATATGGTTAATGCCTTTGCATTGCCGGGCGGATATATTTTTATTACAAAGGGCATGCTCATCGAATTAACTACAGAGTCTCAGTTAGCCTCGATCCTTGCCCACGAAACGGCCCACGTCGTTGCCCGCGATACCGCCGCACTTATGAGTCGCGAGATTGGAATAAGTATTCTGCTCTCCGCCGCCGTGTCTAACAGTTCATCAAGCACTGCTCGTACCGCTGCAGACCTGACACGCCAGATCATCGGACTTCGGTTTAGCAGGAGGGACGAGAAGGATGCGGACCTGGCGGGCCTGGATTACATGGTCCGCGCAGGATATGATCCCAATGGAATGGTTGAGACTATGCAGATTCTGCAAAGCCAGCAAAAGGAACGACCAATCGAGTTCTTTTCGACTCACCCGAATCCTGAGAACCGCATAGGATATCTGAAGTCAAGAATTAATGTAAGGTATCGAAAAAGAGATGGATTGAGGATAGGAAAAGAAGACTTTCACTCCGCCGTGCTGGTTCATATAAAGAAAGACTGATTCTCAAAGGCTTTTTTAGATATATGTGGCGGCTTAAATTTCCGTCGGTTCGATTTGCGCCATCTGCAGAAGCTTTCCTGGTTCTTCAGGCATACCCGTACGTGCCGAAAGATAAGATGATTCAATAACGGCCATATTCTTAAGGTTTTCCCTTCCACTGCTGCAAAGTTTGTTATCGGCTGGCTGGAGAATACTCAGCGCAAAGTTCTCCAGCATTGCCTTATATCGCCCAGAATCATCATCATCGAAACTTAATTTCTCACTCTTGCCGCTAAGAACGTTCCTGATAATAAGCTGCGTATTAGTTACAGTTAAGATTTCATCTTTTCCGTAAATCTTCAAAAATTCCTCACCCGGCCCGGCCTCACTTCGACGCGATGCTATCAGGTTCCCGCTAAGTGTCTCACTGAATTTCATTGTTACTACCGACGTATCCTCTGTCAGGTACAGTCGCTGTTGTCTATCTCCTGCTGCGTTCGTATTCAGCGAGTATATTTGCTCTGGTGTACCGAAATTCAGAATTATCTCATCCATCATCTGGTAGCAGTTGTGCAGCAATACTCCGCCGCCCGCCAGTTTCGGGTCCGTCTGCCATGCAGGATGCTTCTTTTCGCCGGCATTGTAAAATGCCCTTATCAGAAATACGTGCTTTATATTAGCTTCCCGCAAGATATCGCGAAGTTCAAGAAAGCTGCGGGCGAACCTATGGGGATTGCCGACCGCAATTTGTATACCTTCTATTTCGGCAAGGCGAACGAGTCCCGCCGCCTCCTCAAAATTTCTCGCAACAGGAGCTAACTTGAGGATATTGATTTTCTTCCTGGCCGCCATGCGAATATATTCATCGCAGGTATGCATGGGCGAAGCAACCAACAAACAGCCTTTTTCACTCCTTTTTTTGAGGTTGATCCCTTCTTCTCTATCTTCGCCTTCCTCTCTATCTTCGCTGATCTTTCTTTCTTTGCTGCGAAGGCTCGAATCCATTACAGATATCAATTGGCGGTAGTCGTCATAAGAGGCGCATTGGTATCTGTCAGCGACTTTCTCAGCAAGATCTCCGTCCTTGTCGGCCACCGCGATAATCTCGAAAAGCCCCAGATCGCCAGCCGCTTCCAGCAGCAGCAGTCCCTGCTTATTAAGGCCCAGCACCGCGGTTTTTAATTTTCCTTCGCCCATTTTATTACCGTCCTTGAATTTGCCTTTTACTTCCAATTTGTAACACGGATTATTCTTCTGATGATTTTACATATCTGTGTCTTAAATGTAACTATAAAAAAATGCGATTTTTTTAGAAGCCAACCTGTACCCGTAAAAAGATAAACCGCATTTTTCGCCTTTCAAGCCTAATCCAGGACAGGAAAGCCGGGACATATTTTTTTAATTTTTTTAATTTATTTTTGTTGTACGGTACTTAATCCCCTTTGTATAATGGTAAACAGTTGGGTATGTTCTCGGGTCTCTCAGGAATGTACTCGTGAAAAAAAAGAGAGACAAATAGTATGGCCCTTTATAAGGCCGAAGGAGTAATATTGTGGGTACAGGTACAGTAAAATGGTTTAACGGGAAAAAAGGCTTTGGATTTATCACTCCGGATGACGGCGGCGATGATTTGTTTGTGCATCACTCGGAAATAAAGACCGAAGGATACGCCACTCTCAACGAGGGACAGAAGGTGGACTATGAAATTGGAGAGGGCAAAAAAGGCCCTTGTGCCACCAACGTTATCCCCAGCTGATCCAAAGCAGCAAACCTGAAACGCAAGGGGCTCCGAAAATACCGGGGCCCCTGAAATTACTTCCCGCAAAAGCTTGATTCTCTCCGCTTGAACATGCCTTTTAATCGTATTGCGCATTGATAGTCTAACACATCGTTTTTTCGATCCAAACATAGGTAGATGTATCAAGACATTACTGCATAAGAATCCTTAGATTCTCGATTGTCCCTATCACGAGTGGATAGATTTCGCCCTGTTCTTCACAGGTTATTATCCAGTCGTTTTTGTCAGGCTCGCCCATCTTGTCGCATCCATTTATCTTAGTTAGGATGTCATTTTCAAGTTTATTCAGAGCGCCCGTGTAGTTATCTTCCTCAATCATCACAAGTGCTTCATCAATTTTTTCAATAAATCGTTTTTCAAGTTTTCATTTTTCATACTCTCCTGGCCGAGTATCATGTCTAAACTTTGTCAAATCATGAACACGCAAAAATGGGAACAGGGATTCTCCTTGTTTTGAATTTGTTTTTGATTTACACAGGAAGGTGTCTTATGGAGTTACTCGTATTTGCTATTTATGCCCGGATACATCCTCGTCTTTATGCTCATTCTTTCCATTCCTTCGTCCCTTTAATTTATACACAATCCAAACGGCAGCACCCGTTGAAATAATAACAAAACCCATCAGTATTGAAATCGCAAAAACTAATTTTCCTAAAAGCCCCCGAGCAATCCAGCCGAACAATATCTCAACACCTCCGACAATTATTAGAACATACGATATAAATAATGTCATGGGTGTAATAGTACGCATCTCCTGGGTTATGTCTTTCCATAAGGTTTCTTTTTTCCAGGATGAGTCATTGTGGCTGTATACCTGGAACATTCGAATGACGGTTTCTCGTGATAAAGGACCGCTGTCGTTTGCATATATTCGGCCGAAATGATCTATATATGTGACCTCGAAATGTCCTTTTCTGCAGAATGTGCTGATAGATTCCTGATCATCGATGAGCGTAACATTGTGGGATGCCTTTTTCTTCAGCTTGGAAATGGCGCGGATGATATCCTCATCGTTAGGATTATCGATGATTTGGATTTTTTCAAGTTCTATTTCCAAAAGCATCTGTCAAACCGTTCACAAATATAAATACTCAAATGAAATTAGTCGGCTGCGGTCGAGATCATACAGACTATCCGAGGAAGTTCTCCGCTCTCAGGTGTTTATCTGTTTATACCCCCATGAGATTATTGCTAAGTCAAACCTTGATGTATGTCATTCTCTGGGCGGTTTTCAGATTATCTCTCACGCTGCTAATTAAACTTCATATTCTTATATACATTTCGGCTCAGAGCCGCAAAATGTTGATAAAAAATATGAATAAGCTTTATTTTATTTTAAAAAAATTCTCCACTCCCTGGTATTTGCCCCGTTTTGCCGGGTGGGATGGCAAATATTTGCCTAATTGAATTTATCCCCTGAGTTGTTGCTTTTCCTACCTTACCGGGTTTTTATCCTGCTTGTTCATAGGCCCCAATACCTAAAATTCCATCCCAAATCAGAGATTGTATTCACCGCTTTCGCCGCAAGCCGGTCATAAACCTGAACGGGAGGTGGAGTTTCATGAACTACTCATCCATCACCAATTAACCATTCAAAAGCTTCCGAAATCCGTATTCGAACGTTCATCAAATCTGCTCTACCGGCAGAGTTACGATAATAGTTGTTCCCTGCCCAGGCTTGCTCTCGGCACTGATATTTCCGCCATGAGTGGATATAATCTGTTTGGCGATGGCAAGGTTCAAACCGGTAACCTTGGTGTCAGGTTTTGCGGCAAAGAAAGGCTCAAACAGGTTTTGGATGTTCCCATGTTCAATTCCGCCGCAGGTATCGGCAAATTTCAATTCAATCTTATTTTTTTGGGCCTGACAACTGATTGTAAGCATCTGCCTCTTATCGACGTCAGCCCAGTCGATTGCATTTTGAATCAGAATGAAGAATATCTGTTCGAGTTCGTGGCTGCTCATTGACATGAACGGCACGAAATTGATGTCCTTTACTGCGATGCTGAGGTTGGTGCGTTTGGCGCTTTGGGCGAAAACCTTCATCAACCTTTTAGCCATCTGATAAATGTCAACAGGAGCTATGATGTCCTGTTCGGGCACATCTGCAACACTTCGGAATTTCTCGACGATATCGGAGGCGCGTGAGATTTCTGAAAGTCCTTTTTTGAGGCCTCTCAACATTTCCTCTTCGGTTTGGTTTCCGTCGAGGTCGGCAGCCAGACGCTGGAGCATCAGGCGTGTGACGGCGAGAGGTTCGTCAAGTTGTTGGGCCATAATAGAACCCATAGTTCCGATTTGTACCATCTTGGTGCTTTTCTCTACCTCCCGGCGGTATTTATCCAGTTCCTCTTGTGCCTTAACTGCTGTTGTAACGTCAATGGCCACTCCAATTATGCCGGTAATTTCACCGTCACTGTCGCGCATAGGTGAGTAACAACATTCGAAGATCGCTCCGTCAATGGTAACATTTGTGACAAATTCTTCACCTGCCATGGCCCGCCGGCTGTTCTCTTCAAGTTGGGGGACAGAGGGGAATATCTGCGATAAACGTTTTCCGACAATCTCTTTGCCTTTCAGGTTGACAAGTTCCAGACCCTTGCCCTGAATGAAGGTGATTACAGATTCCATGTCCTGAACGAACAGAATAATAGGCGCCGCGGAAGCTATTGTGCTGCACCGTAATTCACTTCTCCGAAGGGCCTCCTCTGTCTCCCAGCGAAAGATGCTTAACAGCCGGGCCATGCTACATGCAAGCACAACAGCACAGAGCGCACGAAATATCTGAACAGGAACACCAAAAACACTTTCAAAGAAGGGGTAATTGAGAATACTGGCGGGCCAGAAATCCCCACCCTTGACGATAAAGCCGGCGAATACCGCATAGAACAACATGAACGTTATAGCGCAAATTTGCAGGGTTATTATAGCGCCTTGCAGCTTGGTTTCTTTGAACTGAGGTATATGCAGGAAAAGCCCGAATGCCGTCAGGAGAGCACCCGGTGCACATAACAGATAGCGGGAACAAATATCTCCCATCACCAGTCGATTCTCGCTGGTCACAAGTATAATCGCCCACAGGATAAAAAGGACGATGGGCAGGAATTTTAGATGGCTGTAATTGTTCTTCCGCTCGGATATGGCTTTTGTGCCGAATCGTAGCAGGAAGAGGAAAGAGCCCGCAAGTGTGCCTATGCGAATTACTTTCAGAACGTCAGGCGGGAACGGCTCCTTAAGGTTGATGAACATATCAAGCCATTCATTTATCCCATGTAAAATCCCGAAGCCAGCTATCAGCCATATATATTTGGCTAATTTAAATACACTGCCTTTCTTCGGATAAATGATTATCACCAGCCCGAGAGAGAAAAACGCTAATCCATATATAAACCATATAAATATCATCAAGTCGTCCCATCAATTTTATTACTGTAGAACTTCCAATATCAATCTACCGAGACCTGTGCTGCTCTGCACCGTTAGAGGCAAAGAACTTAGAACTAACAATTGCACATTGATGTCCGCAAGAAGTAACCATAAAAAACTTAATTTGTCAATCCACTTATTCCTCCTCTTTGTCCGCGCAGGCGGGAATCCTAAATCGTAGGACGAGCTATGTCAGGCATTGTTTGCTGCTGTATGAATTTAAACATTTACCTCAATCTTGCTGCTCAAAAACAATCGGGGCCTATACCGAATCACTCAGTATAGGCCCCGAACTGATACAAAATCAAAGGACTAACTTATGCTAACACCGATTATGGTGCCGGCCAGAGGACCTGCTCAAGATACTTGTCTGCTATCAGAGCATAGTCATTGAAGTTAATCCACTGGTTACCGGGCGCTTCGCCCTGATACACATCGGCAATCGATTGTATAGGAACGTGCAGCGTCGGTGCACCCTGAGTAGCCAGATATGCTATCTCTGACTCTGACAAAACAGTACTATAGATGCGGGCATCATCCACATTGCCGGGGAAGCAGAGGTTACTCGTGGCACGCTTGCCGACATGAACGCGGTCGGCGTGGACAAGATTCCGGACGTTGGATTTGCCGGGATCCGTCTCCAGTTCGACACCGTCTCCGTAGTACCGTATAGTTGAGCCATCGTACGTAATGGCGAGGTGGTGCCAGACATCAACGTCCAGAGGCAGTATCTGCTCCTCCCAGCCCCAAACGTGGGCTATGAAGGAAAGCTCAGGAACGTTGCCCGCCGAGACGCCGATATTGAAGTGGCTGTTGGCACCACCGCTGCTATCGGCCATCCCGGTGAAGCCGAATATAAGCGTCCAGTTGGGAATAGACAGAGTGTCGGCTCTGGCCCAGCAGCAGATTGTCCTCGGCGTGTTACCGTCAATACCCACGCCATTGACAACCAGATGGTCTTCAACACCGTCAAGTGCCAGCGCCTGAGCGCCACTCACTCCGATATCGAAGCCGGGGGCCGTACCACAGGGGTCCGTAAGATGGTTAAGGTGAACACTGGAGTCATTGTAGTTGCCTTCAAACTCGTAACGTGCCGCCAGATTAACATCGCTTGGCGCTGATGTCGTAATAAGCCGGTCACCCAGCAGCCAGTCGATTCCTACCAACGCAAGGTCCAGCTCGTTGACGATGCAGTCGTAAGGCTGGGCCAGATCATAAAGTGGTTTCACCAGTGAAGGAATACATCTGGGAGGACAACCACGGATATCATCAACGTAGATGGCACCCGAACCGCCCTGTACCGGAACATCCCTGTCACCTAAGCCGATGTAGACCTTCTTGATACCGTCAAGGTTCACGGTTGTGAAGTCCGTCAGAGGGATATTCCACTCCTGCCACGTCGTCAGCGTCGCAGCATTCACATCATTGTGCTCGACCACATCCGTATTAACACCGTCGGAGAGAGCAACATACAACTGCTCGGCCGAATTTGTGCCAATGTTGCCGTAGACCCAGTTCGGAGGAAGCGGACTTATCAGCACATTGTTGAAATCGGCCTTACATATCTGATTAGCGTTGTGGCTGGTAACCGCGGTGCCGATATAGATATTCGGGTCGGCAATATCACCCATGTCAATTTGCGGCAATATCGGCGCCTGTCCGGGGGCGTTCACATCCTCCCAGACAAAACCGTTCGCAGAGTGTTTGGCCTCAAAAGCGCCACTGATTGTACGCTCCAGTTTCACGTATTGAGGCGCAGTGACGCCAGGCTTGGTTATGCTCTGGCAGGGACCGTCCTCAACATCACGGTAGTTGAAGGTAACTCCCTGACCGGGCGTAATGAACACAGCAGCAAACTTCGAGTAAGGAGTCCACTTATCGCGAATCATAACTCCGGCCTTTGCCCACGGGTCTGTATTATCCACGCTCAGCACCTGCGTCTGAATGCTGCCGGCGCCGGTAAANNNNGTCTGGCCCACATCAAGACTGTTGTCGCCGACAGTATTGGCCTCGATCTCGGAGTAATAGGGCGCATCATAGAGCCACTTTTCCTCATCGTCAACAACGCGGGCATAGGTGTAAGTGAAACCATCGTTGTCGTACAGAAGCACCATCGCCTGGTAATTTAAGGGAGTCGGAGG
>JABAHS010148627.1_pt1 | contig 14573 bp, 17 predicted proteins | sample 7062111 | NCBI WGS metagenome assembly JABAHS01 (sample SAMN14534600, study PRJNA622989) | marine sediment metagenome | biome: marine biome [ENVO:00000428]; feature: marine pelagic biome [ENVO:01000023]; material: deep marine sediment [ENVO:00002113]; isolation source: pool of 4 deep marine... | reverse complement strand
TTCATACGCAACCATTCGTCCAATGGAGCCTCCTAGAATAAGGTGCGGACGAACATTTTTGTCATCCGACAAAATACCAGCAAAAGGAGAACTAAGCATGGAACCGACAATGTTTATGGAGAACAGTATCGCCATCTCAAAACCGTTTGCATTAAATTCGTGGTATGCAATAATCGGTGTGATAAAGGAAAGAAAGAAGAATCCTAACGAGTTATACTTCAACTGTTTGAGGAGTTGCAGCAACTTGGGGTGTATTCTTTGCTTCGTTTCTCCCATTTTGATGCCTCACGAACAAAGTATAGAGGAAAAGAGGAACCTAATATTAAAGTATGAGGTCTTGAGGGAATACACGGTTGCTTTTAACTTTCTATTAAGAAGGGTAACGAGAAGGAAGGCTCACAAGGTTGGAGCTTGGTTTATAAGCCGATCCACCTGCACAGAAAGCAATATATCGCCGTTACTTTACAAAGGAAACCCCAAGCTGTCGAAGAAGCCTTCCGCCCAACGCAGGACTTTAAGAAATTCCCGTCCTTTTTCTGTCAGTCTATACGGTTTACTCCTTCCTTGTTCTATTCGTTCGATATATCCCCTTTGTTCCAACCTATTGAGATACGTTTTCGCCCTATTGTATGCTAAATTTGCGTCACGGATTATCTTGGTTACCCCCGTACTATTTTGAGATGCTATCACCTCCAAGATTCGTAGTATTACTCCCACATGGCTCCGATAATCTTTCCGTACCACAGCTCCCTCACCGGGGTTGACTCGTTAACGCAACCCATAAGGTTGGAAGGAAGGTCCCCCCCCTAAGTGTCACCCCCCATAAGAATATGGGGTATGTTTCATTAAGAAGACCCCAACAAATAAGGATCTGAGCAAAAAAGAGAACTAGGTAAGCCAGCACAGCCAAGGAAGAGTTCCTACGATCTGACTTCCTTGAGCTATAGGCAATAAGGAGAAGTAAGTAAAAAGAGAAAATCAACCCCATGAGTTCAATACTCCCAAGAGAAATGAAAGGAAGCAAAGAAAATGTGATCAATGGAGCCTTATAAATTCGTACTGTATAGCCCACCGCTAGGAAGATGTAACCCACGAGTACAAGAAATGAGGCGAGCCGCCAGTATGGATAGAAGTAACGATAAGAAAGGGTTGTATTGACAGACATAGAGGTTAGTTCAATTGAGAAAAAGACGGAATAAATAAAAAAAGCAATTGAGAGAAGAAATGAGCCAAGAGAAAGGAAGAACAGTCGTTTTTCTCCCAAGCGTCCAAACTTGAACGAAAAGTAGGAAATTACCGTGCAAGAAGTGAACCCTAGGAGGTTTGACAGAACACCGACGATCAGTAAAAACACGTCCTAACACCCATCCGCTTATCATAGTGCCACCGCTTACAGTAATGCCACACAAAAAAATCGAATGAGAACCCATTGATGTCTAACCGACCTTTTTTCTTTAGATGTCGAAAAACGAGAGCAAGGAGCAACAAGGAGAAAGCGACAGCAAGCACAATACCGTAAAGGGACATCCGCACTACATACCCATCGGTGGGGGGTTTTCGCCCTTCTCCCGTTTGGTTTCCAGGAGGCGTGGGAAGAAGCATGGGGTCTCTTTTACTGGACGGGAAGGGTTTTTTTTCCTTCTTGGGAACTGAAGAAACGGATTCTGCTTCTTCTTGAGGGTAAATCGTTATCAATGGGAGACTTACAAGGGTAAACGCTATGAATAAGATCACAAAGATTGGTTTAGCGTCCATCATCCTCTTTAGACCCTTTCAGATAAAAAATTGATGTGCATATTTAAACACTATGAACGAGTCGTCATTTTTACAGTCTCCCAGAAAAGTTGAACTGCTTTCGACTCAGAAGGAATCTTTTCTACCCTCGTTCATGACTCTTAGCAAGAGAAAGTCTAAGTTTGCAGAGCGTATGAAATCGACGAAGCAACGCAAGTTAGCTTAACGTACTTTAGATCGTTTTACGTGTGACGAGAAGTGGAGTTATGACAGGTATTTCTTTCGTTCAGGGGTTTTATGAAGCTTTTCTGAAGGTTAATAGTGCATCCAAGGCCACAAGTGGTGATACTTAAACTAAATCACATGAGACTTGACAGTCCTCTTTCTGAGGTAAGCAAACTAGTTTGGGCAGTTCAGAGGACGATAAGTGCGACCACCTAGTGATCTAATTGACCAACAAGCTCTAGACCATCACGGGAACTATCCACCAAGGAGACGCGATCCCCTATCTCTTGTGCGATTCTCTCTTTAACTAGTTTCTCCCGTCCTCTAGGAGGAAGGGCAATCACATAACCTCCTAATCCCGCGCCAGTGAGTTTAGCACCTAGAGCACCGGAGGTACGAGCAATTTCTACTAATTCATCCAAAAGAGAGTTGGAAACTCCGAGTTGCTGAAGTAATGCATGGTTCTTATTCAGCAATTGACCAATTCGTTCCCAATCATGGGAATTCTGGAGTTCCGCCCATAGGGTTTCTGAGATCTCTTGAATTTCTTTGAAAATACCTTCTACCAATTTGCGCCGCCGATTGTAAAGGTTTCGCACTTTGGCCACGGCTTTCTTTGTGGATCTATCCTTTTTAGAGTCCAAGAGAAGTAATGAGAACTCTGGAGGGTCCTCCATCAGCTTAATATGTTCGCTCCGCTCAGAGGAGTAGGAAAGGACGCCACCGTAAGTGGTGATAGTATTGTCTATTCCGCTTGGAGTGCCATGAGTTATCTTTTCCCCTTCATATGCAATGGAATTAATCGTTTGCTTATCAAGATTAAGTTTTAGGGCTTTCGATAACCCTCCTGTCAGAGCTACTGCCGTGGAAGCAGATGTTCCCAAGCCACATCCCGGTTCCACATCGGAATGGATATGAATGTCCAGATTGGGCATGATTCCCGCAAGGTAACGATCTTGCATAACTTGGAATATTCGTCTCATGAACTCAAACTCCTTTGGAGGGGATTTAGAAAGAACCCATCGGGTGGAAAGAGGGGGCGCGTGAATCACAGTGGTTTTCTCTGTACGACGGACTTCTACCCTAGTACGTAAGTTAATCGAGGTCGCAACCGAAGGCACGCCATACACTACCGCGTGTTCCCCTGTCAGAATCACCTTATGGGGGGCTGAGGCTTCTATCATGGTAATCTCCTTTTGACAATTGCGCAGTCATTTCAGAGGTTAGCGGAAAAGCTTTTTTAAATAGATGCCCACCGTTATCGAAAATTCGTTAGCTTCTAAAGCAAGTGACTCACCGGAGCAGTGAACAGTTCAAAAATAAATGAAGAACTTACTACTTAACACTATGTGAATTCCTTCTAATGAATGTTCTCGTACCCATACTCCTGCAACTTGTTGAACATGTATTTTTGGGCGTTGATCTCACTCGGAGTACCAGCGAATCTACTGCCAATATGATCCATAATGTAGTGCGTGTTGCTGGGCAGCTCACTGTCTTGTTAGGCCTCACCTATGGTAGATCTTCAAGAGTTCGTAATTTTTCTTCCAACTTGTTATTACTCTTCTATAAAAAATAAGAAACATAGCTTACGGAAGTGAAAAATGAGAAGAAAAGACTTAAAAGTGACTATACTTACTGGAGTTTTCCTCCTTCTATCGCTTGTTTCTGGCGGTACTGCAGCTATCATGACCGAGGGACTGGTTTATGATATAATGTACGCAATCCATAAGATAACATCGGTTCTTGTAGCTATTTTCTTTATTGTGTCAATTCGGTCTCGTGGAAAAGGGGACTAAAGACTTCAATTTTTTAATCTAATGATTAGGTTTCCCTCCATTGCGAATGGTTATCATCCAGTAATCAATAACTCAATTTTATGAGTGTAAGCTATCAAAATGTAACTTTAGCAACCGAAGGGTTGGATTCTGGGTAGAACATTTACATAGTTGTTTGGCACCCGTTGCTGGCCAAGTCAATGACTTTTCTCTCATCGTACATAGATTGTCGATATCCGCATGCCCTTAGCTTTTGAACAGGTACATTTTTGCGTTAATCTCTTTGGCTCTCTGCCCTAATGCCCTCGCTTTTTGGCAATTAAGTTAATTGGGATTGCCTTTGGGATATTTTCTGGCTCGTATGCAGTGAGATCTTCTAAGGAATCATAAAATTCAAGTATCTCCCAGCCTGCTTTCTTCATCAAGTCGTGTATTCCTCCGATACTGTAGACGTGAAACTTCACAGGAACGGTGGCGATATGTTCTAATGTGCCCTCTTCCTTCCTGTAAAACGTCCATTTCATTTTCATTTGAGAGGAACACGGATTATAGGTGACTTTCTCCAGTAAAAGAAGGTCCTCATATGTCCCATGAGATGTGGTACGGAATCTGTCGTGTGTAGATACCCACCATTCTTTGGACGCCGCGTTCACAATCAAGAGGCGCCCTTCCGTTAGTATGAAGTCTCTTAACGTGTTGAAGAGAGAGATCTCCACGGCCTTTTCAAAATAGCCGATGGATGACCACACATTCACAGCTGCATCGAAGTTCTGTTGATCTTGGAGGATGTCTCGAAGGTTCCGGACATCCCCTCTCACAAACTCGGTGAGGTTTGCAACATCATACGCTTCTGCCTGCTTCTTGGCTTCTTCGATATACAATGGAGAGATATCGACACCTACTACGTTATATACTACATTCTCCCGTTGCCACACATGAGGTCGAGGATCGTTCCATCGACTATGCCATGCTTTTCTAAGATGGTCGCAATGCCAGAGACTTCTTGTTCAGCTTTCTTCCAAAAGGCATTCATTACCCGTAGGAACAGTTCACCGTTCTCCACGAAGACCTCGTTAATCCAGTTTCTCATTCCATACCACCTCGATATGCCTTTTTAATCCTTGTTTTCACGGTTTTCCCTCATTTGAAGGGCAATACTGAGCAGGAAGAGAGAGAAAAATGTGCATCCTCCTGCAAGGAGAAAGGTATACTTCAAAGTGAGCAGTTCTATGACCAGTCCCCACAGAGGGGGAACGACCATCCAGTAGAATTTGCTGATCAGACCGAGAAAAGATAGAGCCGTGGCCCGTTCCGTTTCTATGCACTCGTTTTGGAGGATGGAAAGGCCAGCCTTTCGGAGCCTCGCCCCCACAATTACCAGTGTGATGAACCCAACGTACAACCAGAAGGCGGGAAAGAAGGGGAGCATAAAGTAGATCACGCCCATGATGAGGGAGGGGTAAATGATGAATCGCTGGTAGTTCGTCTGTTCAGAACGATGAAGGTACACCCCCACGGCTGCCCCACCAACGGCTGAAATGGTAAACATTAACGCGGTTTTTCCGACGGTTGGGTTGTAGTGTTTCACCAAATAGGTCAACCACCAAGCAGAATTGATCCACACGGGAAGCGTCATGAAAAATGATTGGACAGCAACAATCTGAAGGATGGGGTTTTTGAAAAATTGAGATCCGCCTTCTTTAGCTATTTGAAGGGAAGTTTTGTCCTTGCTACCATAGTTTTCGGTAAACGTAAGGATAAACGCGCCGTTGGCGATCATGATGATCCCCACGAAGGCGATAGGTACCCAGATAGCCACCTGTAATCCTAGTAACGTGGCAATGATGCCTCCGACGAGAGTGAAGGGTACCGCCAGCAGGTAGTACATACCGTAAGCTTCGCGCATTCCCTCTTTTCCCACATGATCGTAGAGCCAGTCGCTGCTCGAGCCGCTTTTTAGCGCAAAGTACATTCCTTGGAATGAAGCGGTAATAAGGGCGAGGTAAAAGGACGTAACTTGACTCAACCATAGTAGCCCCACTCCATATGCGAAAAGACCAAGAGCCCAAGAGAGCCTTCGACCGAACTTATCAGAAAACGTACCGGAGGGATATTCAAGCAGGAACCCGACAAGGGAATGAAAGGATACGTATAGCCCGAATAAGGTGGGGGAAAGGTTCAGGCCCCGATCAGTGGTAAAAAATTGCAGGTAGTATGGATCCAAGAGTGTGAAGGCAAAGAAAGAGGTAAAAGCAGAGGCTACGGCCCACTTTACCATTTGAATCCGCTTATTCCGCCGTTCCTTTGAATTCAGCACCCGGTATTACCTACAAAAGTTATCCTCCTGCTCCACTTGTCTTCTACCTTTAGCGTTTTAAAAGCTCACAAAATACTACATTCGTGATTCTCTTACCACAATGAAATAGAATCAAAAAGAAGGTAAAAAAGAGTGGGAGGAGACTTATACGTGGATTTTTAATTGAAGAACATTCATTATTGGAGGGAGGAAAATGGAAGTAGGCACATGTGAAAATGTCGACACTAACGTTATTACTCCTCAATAACCCCTTCTTTCGGTAGAGAGCAATGAAACCATTAAAAGAAGATTTAGTACAACTTGGGAAATTTGGTAGGAAGAAACCAGTACGGATTGCAAGACGTGATCACTTGGATCCTGAACATGGGCTCACTCGGCTTCCTGGAACAAAGGCGAACAAAAAAGCTCGAGATTACATCGTAAAGAGAATGGAGGCTGCTGGACTTGACGTGAAGATTGATAAAGTGGGAAATCTCTTTGGAAGAATGGGTGGAGCCGATCCCAAACTGAAGGCAGTCCTGAGCGGATCTCACCTTGACACCGTACCAAATGGCGGGATGTTTGATGGGGCATTGGGAGTAGTTAGTGCCTTAGAAGCGGTACGAAGACTAAAAAAGAGAGGCTTTGAGAACGATCGACCCATTGAAGTGGTCGTCTTCACTGGGGAAGAAGGGTCCTCGTTTCGTGTCGGACTCTTAGGGAGCTCAGTGTTGGTCGAGAAACTACGAGTAAACCAAGCCTTGTGTTTGCAAAATGAACAAGGTAACACTCTCGAGGAAGTATTGGAGCGAATAGGGTACAAAGGCTCGTATGAAAGAACGGTGGATGACGTTGAATACTTCATCGAGATGCACATCGAGCAAGGACCTATTTTACACAACGAACACATTCCAGTGGGGATAGTGGAGAATATCACTGGTATTACATGGCTTTTTGCTACGATTCAAGGAATCCCCAACCATGCAGGGACAACCCCCATGAAGGTGCGGCAGGATGCCTTAGTTGCCGCCTCAAAAATTGTGCGCCTCGTTAATAAACGAGCGAAAGAGATGACAACCACCTTGAATAGCTCCNNCGAACACTCCCAATATTATCCCAGGAAAGGTGCACTTAGGAATAGACATCCGTGATGTGCGGAGAGAAAACATGAACACGCTCGTTGGGGAGGTGATCGAAGCTCTACGAACTCTTGAAAAGAAACAGGGGATCCAAGTGAGGATAGATCCCCCTATAACGCATTTGCCAACTTCGTTGTCCCGTGAAATGGTTACAACAATTGGACAGGTAGCGGATCAACTTGAAATCGCAAATAAACGAATGGATAGTGGTGCAGGACATGACGCTCAAAATATGGCAGCAAAAACAAAAGCAGGGATGATTTTTGTGCCAAGCGTTGATGGTATCAGTCACGCACCCATGGAGTGGACCAATTGGAGGGACATCGAACGAGGTACGAGAGTGCTCACAGAAACTCTAAAAAACCTTTCTCAAAAAAACAATAAAACGATGTGGAAAGCATGAAATGTGAAATTATCCCTCGCCTTGAGGACCTCCCAGATCCCCGTCTATACCTTGAAGATAAGTCGATATTCGTCATCATTGATGTTTTACGCTTCTCGACCACTGTTGTATACCTTTTAAAGGCTGGAGCAACTTATTTGAAGCCCTGTACTGAAAAAGAAGAGGCCTTTTCCTTCAAAAAACGTTACAACAATAGCTTGCTGGTTGGAGAAGCTGCTGGCCAGAGCATCAAAGGCTTCGACTTTAATAACTCTCCAAGTGCAATAGAAGGGCTCGATCTCTCGAGAAAGAAAGTTGCCATCCGTACCTCGAATGGAACAAGAGCCATTTCCATGATAGATGCGGATAAAACGCTTTACGTAGGAAGTACCATCAACGCGAAGGCTTTAGGATTGCACCTCCGTGAACAACACCAGACCAGACCCATCTACCTCATTGCCGTAGGAAGAGCAGGGAAAAAAGCCATCGAAGATAAGGTAGGAGCAATAATGATTAGGGCATCCTGCTTGGGGGAAACGCTTGATCTGGGTACTTTGAAAACGTTCAGGCAACTCATACGAAACTCCCCCTCTGCGAAACGGATCAAAAAGCTTGGGTATGGGAAAGATGTGGAGAAAGCTCTTGAATTCTACTCTAGTACCATCATCCCCGTTTTGAAAGGTGGCGTAATTGTGAATGGGAGCGACTGATATCTTTCTGATTTTTTCTCTTTCGCGTCTTTCTATACTCACGGAAGACCTTTTATAGGAGCAATCCCCTTCCGAGTAAGATGTCAAAGGAGATTACCTTAGAAAAGTTAGCTAGCATACCGCAAGTAAGGCTGCTGAAGACCAATGAATCAAAAGATACACTTGGATTCTATTGGGATAAATCGGGAAGAAATGAATTTTACACTCTTAATCCAGCGAGCAAAGAGCATAAAAAGATCACTGATGGTGAACTCCCCCGAACTATCCGTGCAGGTTACGAATGGCTGAAAGATAGGCTACACATCATCTACGCCAAAGATAAACAGGGCAATGAGCAACACAACTTACATCTGTTCAACTTGAAGACACGAGAAGAGACGCAACTCACTGAGACCCCTGATGCTAACGAGATTCCCTATGACGTTAGCCCAAATGGAAAGTATTTATGTTTCGGTTCTACCAGAGAGGGGCAAATGAACCTATTCAAAATTAATGTTCGTACGGAAGAAGTTGAGCAGTTAACAGACCACGAAGCCCCGACTTGGTCTGGAGCCGTTTGGGCGGAAAATGGCTGGATCTACTATGCCTGCAACGAAACGAAAAACTTACGGAACCGAGATATCTGGGCCGTCAAAGAAGACGGGAGTAAAAAGAAACTAGTCCTACAAGTTACCGATGACTCGCAAGAAGACGTCGCTGATAGTACCAAGGGAGGAAGTCTCTTAGCGATCAGTAGCAATGCTGAAGGGGTTCATCGAGCGGGTCTTCTCAACACGCAAACGGGAGAAGTGACTTGGTTAGGGTCTGGAAAGTTCGAGGAGCACCCACTAGAATTTAGTAATAACGATAAGTACTTACTAGTGTTAAGAAACCGAGAAGCAGAAGTTGTCCCCCTCCTCTATCACCTGGAATCAGGTGAAGCACGGAAGTTGGACTTCAAAGGCCTAGTACATCAAGCACATTTCTGTTTAGATGATGACTACCTAATTTACACCAGAACGGACACCAAAACACCCCAAATCTTAGCGATGTACAATCTAGAAGAAGGACAAGAGGAAACAATCATCCCACCACAAACCGACTTGACAGAAAGCGACTTTTTTGACGCGGAGTACGTCAAATATCAGTCATTCGATGACCAACGGATTCCTGCGATCCTATACAAGTCAGATATCAAGGAAGGCAAGAAGTACCCCGCCCTCATCTTAGTCCATGGTGGACCCACTGGGCAATACTTCAGAGGTTTCGACATGTTCGGGCAAGTCTTCGCTCACAATGGGTTTGTACTCTTGGAACCTAATGTTCGAGGATCAACGGGGTACGGGAAGGAGTTCATGGAAATGAACTACAAGGACTGGGGTGGTGGTGATGCGAAAGATGTCATAAACGGAAAGAAGTTCCTTGAAACACTTGACTACGTGGATCCTGATCGCATTGGCGTCGTCGGTGGGAGCTACGGGGGATTTATGACCTTCCTCCAAATGACGAAGTACGCTGACGCAGGATGGGATGCTGGAGCCGCTTGGATCGGTATTTCTCACCTGAAAACCTTCTATGACCGGTCAAAACCTCACTTCAAGTACTTCATCGAGTCGCACCTCGGAAAGTACGAGGTGAACAAAGAACTTTGGGAGGACCGATCGGCATTAAACTACATCGAGCAAATAAAGGCACCTATTCAAATCGTGCACGGTGTCAACGATCCACGATGTCCTATACAAGAAAGCCGACAGTTTCGAGATAATCTCCTCGAAATTGGCAAAGAGAAAGGAGAAGACTTCGAGTACGAAGAGTTTGCTGATGAGGGACATGGGGGCTTCTCTGATATCAAAATGCGGATTAGATCCTTCAAAAGGTTCCTAGACTTCTTCACACGAAGACTTCAGTAATTTTTCTTCCTTCTTTTTCTTTCAGAGATCCGCTGGTTTAGATCTTTCAATTCACGTGAAGTAGCAAAAATAACTATGCAGTTTCCGAAATATTTCCTTCGTGACATCCTCCCAGTGGAAACCGAATCGGCGAAATCTCTATAAAGTTCTTCTCCCCCAAAAGGGAAGTGATGGGATTTGATTGGGGTTTCTCAATAAGAGTGATAACTTTTCTTTGAATGCCTATTTACGGAAAATTCGGAGGTCCCTTGAAAATGACTGAGGAATCTAGTGTCTTACGAATATTGACCGAAGATATTTTGAGGATTCTAGGAGAGAAAGGAGAGAAAGCTTCATTAAAGACTATAAAATCAGAGATAAAAGCAGGGGGACCTCCCTCATTGGGGTTTAGGAAGACTGAATTCTATCTGAAGACTTGTTTGAAGGAAAGGGGTATCCTAATAACTGGTTATTGAGGAATTTAAAAGCTGGATCAATGTGCACTTTCCTGATGCATCTCCTCTGTTTATGCCTTTTCCCTGGCAGCTGCCTCATGTTGTTATTGAACTATATCCGTAGGGGTCCCCTCTAGGGGGCTCACTTTTAAAACCATACCAAGAGGTTCCACAGAGCCTAGAATTTATATATGGCGAGAGACGGTAAGTAAAAAGTGGTATCCACAATGACTATGAAGCAAGTTATGGAAGTTATAGATCTCTTAGACGATCCAAATGTTAATGGTGAAAAAGTAGAAACTCACCTCAAGAAATATGGAGTGAACAATGTGGAAATCACTCCACTAGAAGGAGCAAATGGGAAAACAGACTTTATGAGGATACTCCTTCCGGGGAGAAAAGGCAAATCTAATGGAGGAGTTGCTCCAACTCTCGGAATCGCAGGAAGATTAGGAGGAGTCGGTGCTCGACCTGAAGTTACGGGAATAGTATCAGATGCAGACGGGGCAATCGTAGCACTTTCTAGTGCTGCTACAATTGGAAATGCACAAGAAAAGGGTGATATATTTGAAGGAGACGTGATAATCACTACCCATATAGCACCAAACGCTCCAACTCGTCCCCATGAACCCACACCCTTTATGGATTCTCCTGTAGACATTATGGAGGTACTAAAGTATGAGGTAGACCCAAAAATGGATGCCTTGTTGTCTATCGATAGCACCAAAGCAAATAGAGTCATCAAAGTACCCGGGTTTGCGATCACCCCTACGGTAAAAGATGGGTGGATCCTGAAAGTACATGATGATTTGATCGATGTGTATCAGCGAGTGACTGGGAAGAGAGCAGCAGTAGCCCCTATCACTATGCAAGATATTACTCCCTATGGCAATGACATCTATCACATTAACAGTATAATGCAACCGTGGGTAATGACAAACGCTCCTGTGGTCGGAGTCGCAACCACTGCTAACGTTCCAGTTCCTGGTTGTGGAACTGGTGCAAATTATGTTTTTGGATTAGAACAAGCGACGAGATTTTGTATTGAAGTAGCTAAGGCATTTACGAGCGGGCAGTTGAAGTTTTATGACAAGAAAGAATTTCAAAGACTCGTAGACCTCTATGGAAACATGGGGGAGTCCTTAAGAAAAGGCATTGAAGAGTTTTAAATAACTCATGCTAAAACTCTTTTTCAGAGTGTTTAAAGTGCAGGAACGGAAAATGAGCCAAAATATTGGCATGATAACCATCGGACAATCCCCAAGAAATGATATAATATCTGATATGCGATCTATTTTAGGTTCTGACATCAGTATTATCGAATGTGGTGCGCTCGATGGCCTCTCCCCTAAAGAGATCACAACATTGCAACCTCCTACCAAGGAGAACCTCTTAGTAACTCGACTTCGAGAGGGGACAGAAGTAACCGTAAATAAGGCAGAGATAGTTACACGATTGAATGAATGTATTACAAAATTGGAAGCAAAAACTAAGGTCATTGTACTCCTTTGTACTGGGAAGTTCGAAGAACTCCAATCGAAAAAGCCCATGCTTGAGCCATTTCTCCTGTTACGCAATCTGCTAGAAATCATGTTACCTACAAACAGTAAATTAGGTATGGTCATACCCTCTGCAGAACAAGCCGAAAGAATGAGAGATGTATGGAAACTTAAAGGGGTTAAAAAGATGATCATTGAAGCATACTCTCCATATAAAGGTGAAGGGGAAAAACTCACAGAGAAAGTAAAGAAGTTTAAAAAAAATGGAGTAGACATGATAGTACTTAACTGCATGGGATATAGTAAAGAAATGAGAGAAAAAGTCAAAAAAATAACTAATTTACCTGTTATTCTTCCTAGGACACTAATTGCAAGGATCGTAAAAGATATCTTATAGTTCTCTACTTTTCACCAAAGACTTTTTAGCCCAAAAAAAGTGAAAATAAACAAGGTATAGCTTTATCGGTAGAGAGAATCTTATGGAACTATTTTTCTAGCTTTTCCCATACATTTCTTTCTTTTTCTGGTGGATGCATGTATGTTTTCTTACTTTGGGAGAGGTTAAGCGATACTAACAGCTCTAAATACTTTATGCCTAGGGCCACAGGGTAAATAACGGGAACATTATAGTCCTCTTCCTTAAGGCTTTTCTGTAAACGTTTCGCCACCCCCCTCATTCCAGTGCATCCAAGCACTAATGCGTGCGCCCCATCTCGGTTGACAGCCCTCTTTGATTCTGACACCAAAGCAGTAAGGAGTCTTCCTTCCTTCTCCAGCCCTAATACTGGAATATCTACAGATCTAACTGATGCAAGTTTCTCAACTATCCGTGTAGTTACTGCTATCTCCTCCAGTAGGGGAATAACATTCTTTAGCACAGTAATCACAGAGAAGCGGTGTGCAAGATCAGCTGCGACGAGCATGGAGACTCGCGCAGGGCCCACTACGGGGATGTCCACAACTTCTCTAGCCTCTTCTACACCAGGATCCCCCATACAATCAATGTAAACTCCATCAAATCCCTCCCTCTCCGCTTTCTTCACAATCCGTAGAATATCCAGCGCACAGAGCATCTCGTCATACCTTGCTTCAATGGATGCAGTCCCATATCTAATGTTCTGCACATCGACTTCAGTATCCCCCGAAATAAACTTTTCTACTTCTTTCCGAGTCGGTTCCACGAACTTTTCCGTAATAACTGGTACGACTACCTTTAATCTCATTCTGTTATCCTTCAAATTCAGATCTTTCTTCATAATGTAAAGGTGGAAAGAACGTACAAAATTCGTTACCTTATGTAACTGATCCTCTTTCTAACTGATCCTCTTTCCTCGAAGGACTTGGGAAAAAGAGGAAGATCTTCTTTTCTTTTGTATTCAATTCTTTAGATGTTAAAATAAAAGTACAGGAAATCACTTTCTGGTTTATCTTTTATTCTTGAAGATAATCAAGAGCAGTACCAACATAAACTTTAGTAGCGGTAACTAAATCATCTACTTTTACTTTTTCATTGTATCCATGGATACCTTCAACCTCAGCTGGACCATAGTGGATAGTTGGTATTCCATTTAACCTAAAAAATCGAGCATCGCTCGATGCCCACTGGACAAAGAGTTGAGCAGGTTCATCAACTATTTCATTAACAGTTTTCTTAGCAGAAGTGACGAGATCTGTATTAGGGAGAGTATAATTCGGATCAATCGTTGTTTCAAACTTAATTTTTATGTTTGCCCCAAATTCCTCAAGTAGATTTTTAATCTTATTCTTTGCCTCTTCTACTGTAATTCCAATAGGGAGACGGATATCGACATCGAACTCACATTCACTAGGAACTATATTCGTTTTTGTTCCACCTTTAATAGTACCAATGTTAACAGTAGGAAAGCTTAACACTTTTCCAATTCCTTTTTCACCTATGAGGTCTTCAATGAGGGGTTTAGATTGTTCAATTACAGATGCAATATCTTTTCCTGGCGAAGCAGGCATCTCCGTTAAACGTAGTAGGTTATTCATCACTTTTTGAGCTTTTAAGATCGCATTATCCCCCTTGTACGGAGCTAAACTACCATGAGTGGGGACTCCTTCTACAATAATTTTCAACCATATCGCTCCTTTTTGACCAATATCAATTAAGGGAATCCCCGTAGGTTCTGCAATAATACAGGCATCAGGTTTTACAAGTTTTTCCCTAACAATATATCCACTACCTCGGTGACCTCCCGTTTCTTCGTCAGGTACTAACGTTAGGGAGAGTTTACCATTAAGATTATCTTCTACTTGGGTTAAGATCCTCATAGCAGATAAAAGCCCTGCAACCCCTCCCTTCATATCAGAAGCCCCTCGCCCCCATAAATACCCATTTTTTATCACCCCTCCATACGGTGGATGATCCCATTTTTTGAGGTTACCAGCCGGAACGACATCCATATGCCCGTTGAAACTTAATGTTGGTTCAGAATTGTTCCCTATATGAGCTATAAGGTTAAT
>JABAHS010132028.1_pt1 | contig 14576 bp, 8 predicted proteins | sample 7062111 | NCBI WGS metagenome assembly JABAHS01 (sample SAMN14534600, study PRJNA622989) | marine sediment metagenome | biome: marine biome [ENVO:00000428]; feature: marine pelagic biome [ENVO:01000023]; material: deep marine sediment [ENVO:00002113]; isolation source: pool of 4 deep marine... | reverse complement strand
ATGTTGCTCTCTCCGACGGTGTTAATACGGATGTGGTCGAGCACGATGATCCAAATGCTGCGACTCTTACAACCTGGCAGGAGTGGAATATAGATCTTTCGGCCTTCACAACCGTGAACCTTGATGCAGTCAAGAAGGTCTACATCGGCTTAGGTGACAGGGACGTTCCTTTTCAGGGCGGTTCCGGCGCCATCTACGTTGATGATATCCGCGGTTGTCCTCCCAGATGTATTCCATCGCTTGCGAAACCGGTTTATGATCTGGCCCAGCCTTACGACTGCATCGTTAACGAGCTGGACCTTGCGCTGGTAGGGATCGACTGGCTGATGAGCGACGAACTTATTACAACCCAGATTCCCGGCGTTCCTATAGCACAATACCTGTTTGAGGGCAACTACCTCGACAGCGTCGGCACCAACCACGGCACTGCGATGGGTTCACCATCTATAGTCCCTGATGCCGGCAGAGGCAGCAATGTGGTGGACCTGAGCGGCGCCAGCCAGTGGGTCTCTACCGATGCGAATGCGATTGACCTCGGTATTGACGGTAATACCCCGAAGACCATTACTGCCTGGGCTTATACCCGCAGCTTCAACGGCGGCGGGATCTTCGATATGGGTGCCTATGTGGCCGGGCAGAATTTCTGTCTGAGAACACTGACCACGAATAACCTGTGGCGGACGCAGCTCTGGGGCGGTGCTTACGACATTGATTTCACTTACGATTCGCTGGACGAGTGGGTGCATTTCGCTCTTGTTGATGAAGGCAGCCAAACCACAGTATATGCCGACGGTGCAATCGTTGCACAGGCCCCAAGAAACCTGAACACGGCGGGCAGCGTACCCTTCCGCATAGGCAGATACAACGTACCTAACTACTTCAACGGCAGGATTGACGACGTGCGTATATACAACTATGGTTTGTCGCAGGCAGAGGTTGCGTACATCGCTTCCGATGGCGCGGGTTCCCTGCATCTGCCGATTCCGTCGATTGCCGATGTGTACCAGGGCGAAGCGCCCGGTAACCAGTGGATTAACTTCAATGACTATGCTCTTATAGCAGATAAGTATCTTGAGCAGGTCCTCTGGCCGGCACCATAATCGTGTCAGCATAAGTTAGTCCTTTGGCTTTGTATTATTTCGGGGCCTATACTGATTGATTCGGTATAGGCCCCGGTTATTTTTGAGCGTAAATAACGGTTTTGATTGAGAAATGCTAAAAAACAGTTGACGATTTCGGTGCAAATGTAGTATCATTAATGTGTTGAAGCCTTGGGATTCCATGCCTTAATCAGCATATCCTGGAGGTTTCCGAGGGAACAGCCGGGAAACAATTTGTATTTTGTTTTTTGGCTTTATTCCGATTCTGGAGTTTTATTGTTGGAGGATTTTTGAGAAGAGCAGTAAATTCGGCGAGGACGAGGATTTTCGATACCTATTAAAGAGAATATAAAGTTTTGGCTTGTAGCTGAAATGCAGTTATATTTACTTTTTAAAGGAGGACCATTATGTACAGGAAACCGATTTTTATAATATGTTTTGTTTTGGCCTTTGTTCTGTCGAACACTGCCGAAGCAGCCGATCCGGATCTTCTGCTGTGGTGGAAGTTCGATGAAGGAACGGGCACAACGGCCTTTGATTCCAGCGGCAACGGGCGCGACGGCACGCTGGTGGGCCCGCCGACCTGGGTATCGAGCCTGCCTGGCTTCGGCAGCGCGCTTGATTTCGGGGGCGACGGTGACCACGTGATCGATGCCGATGCCGCGGGCTATATGAACGGTTTGAGCGCGTTGTCGGTAGCCTTGTGGATCAAGTCCGACGTGATCGGCACAGACAGCGGTTTTATCATCTTCGAAAACCCCGTGGGTCAGGACAAGAAGAATATACGTTATGACGCTGATGGAGGCGGTGGCGACCTGAACCTGTTCAAGTATGGTGTGACAACCGGCAACGATGTTCGTGAAGAAGACGAGAGCCCAAGCGACCTTCAATCCACCGACTGGCAGCATGTTTGTGTGACCTGGCAGAACGGCACTACGGCCGCGACGTTTCCTAACGGGCTGAATTTTTACCTTAATGGAGTATTGCTTGCACCGGAGGAGGACGATGGCGACTTCGTGGCTAACGGCGTGACGTCTGCATACGACAGGGTTATGGTCGGCAAGGGCTGCAAAGATGAAGGCGCCAGCGATGGTTGGGACGGGATAGTGGATGACGTCCAGATTTACAGCCGGAAGCTGACGCAGGAAGAGATTTTGGTTATTATGGCCGGTAGAGAAGAAGGGCAAGCTTATGCCCCGAATCCTGAAGACGGCGCCATCGATGTGGCCGTAGATGCCAATCTTAGCTGGATACGCGGAGAAGGGGCGGTTCAGGACGATGTGTACTTCGGCACCGATCCCTGTGCTTTGCCTAAGGTTACCACAATAATGAACCTGCCGTCATTTCCGCCATTGTACGAGCCCCCTTCCGACCTTATAGCGAGCACCACATACTACTGGCGTATCGATGAGGTCAACGGCCTACGAACCGTAACGGGCAAAGTGTGGTCATTTACGACTGTCCTCGGCGAGGCTCAGCCCTACTTTCCTTTTGACGGCGCTATGATTCCAGGTGATGTAACGGGTGACACCATATGGACCAAGCTTGTTTTCACGCCGGGAGCGACAGCAACAAAGCACACGGGCTACTTCAACGAAGATTACAGCAAGGTGGATTCCCGCGCCGAGGACGCGAACCTCGGCCAACCGCCATACGCGTCGATGCCGGGGTGGGAATACACATTTTTTGCAGGTAATCCCCAGGTTCCCCCGGCCAATGAAACTCTTGTTCGAGGCACCAAGTACTTCTGGACTGTCGATGCCGAAGATGCGGAGGGCAATGTATTTGGCGGTGATATCTGGGAATTTGCCATTCAGGGCTTTTATGCCTTTTCGCCGAATCCTCCTAATGAGGCCCAATTTATAAGCGTGACTCCATTGCTTTCGTGGTTACCGGGTTTCGGTGTTACAGATCACGAGATTTACATGGGTACAAGCTGGGAAGATGTGAACAATGCCGTTTACGATTACCTGGCTCCTCCTCCGGAATTTGTTATCAGCCGTGGTGAGCCGAACTATCAAGTGGTCACCGCCCTGCCAGACAGCACTAAGATCTACTGGCGTGTTGATGAATCCCAAGGCCGTTCGCCGCCTTTCTTCATAGCTACCGCTCTTTACAAGGGCGATGTCTGGTGCTTCACTACAATACCTGTCTTTGGCCTTGATGATCCCAATCTTTTGGGGTGGTGGAAGTTTGATATGGGTTATGGTATCAGAGCATGGGACTGGTCCGGTCATGAAAACCACGGGACCCGAGTTGGCGACCCACCCTGGGTGGGCGGCAAGACCGGAGATGCAAATGACTTCGCACTTGAATTCGACGGCATCGATGATTATGTTGACTGCGGTGATGTAGGAACCTCTGGTCCGGTCACGATCGCGGCATGGGTGAAATGGACCGGAAGCGGAAACCAGGCCATTGTATCCAAGGTTACCGGAACCAGCCAAAAAGATTACGACATATCGGTCGACAATGGTGTGCTTGAGCTTTGGTACGAATCAGGAACCGGTGACCAATGGGTATATTCTACTCAACCCATCCCGACCGACGAGTGGACGCATATAGCGATAGCGTTTGATACGCTTTATTCCGGGAGAATGTATATCAACGCGGCACTTGATCAGAGCTGGGACACCACCGGTAACAACAGAGGTCCATCAACGCAACCTGTTAACATAGGCAGGAGAGCCGGAACTTACAATTCAAACTACTTCAGCGGTACCATCGACGACGTGCGGATTTACGACTATGCACTGTCGGGGGAAGAGATAAGAATGTTAGGGGCTCCACCTGAGGCCTGGTCACCGAAACCTTACGACGGAGAAGCCAGCGTTGCTGTAACAACCGCTCTTCAATGGATGCCGGGAAAACATGCCGCCCAGCACGATGTCTACATCGGCACGGATAAAGCAACTGTGACCAATGCCACTACGTCAAGTACGGGGATATATAAGGGACGTATCGGTCCCAACACATTGGCGGTACCGCTTAGCGCGGAGACGTTGTACTACTGGCGTATTGATGAAGTCAACATTTCAGGCCCTTCACCCTATTTGTGGAAAGGTGATACCTGGGTGTTCAGGACAGTTGGAGCCGCGGGCGGTCTGCTGGGTCTGTACTATCACTGGGATGGCTATCAGCCGGATCTTCCACTGGGTCCGCCGAATCCCTTCCAGATATTCGTGATGAGCCGCATAGATCCTGAAGTTAACTTTGACTGGGGCAGCGGAACACCGGATCCAAATGTCAACGTAAATTATTTCGCGTGCAGATGGGTCGGACACGTAGAGTGCCCGGTGGACGCCAACTATACCTTCACCACCAGAGCCGATGACGGTGAGCGTTTATTCATAGATGGACACAAGCTCGATCTAATCGACTATTCCGCTGATCCGGCTGTGGATGCATGGCGGCAAGGCGGGATGGGAGTAGGACAGTGGCGTGCCTCGATTGTGCTTTCTGCCGGTCTTCACGACATTGAAATGCATCAGTATGAACGTGAAGGTGATGCAGGAGCCGAGTTGCGGTGGTCAGCGATTCCGACAAATCCTTCGGATGATCCGATACCAACGCAGATTATTCCTGCGATATGGCTTTGGGCTCCGTTGTTCGCCTCGGGCCCTCGTCCGCCTGACGGTGCGACGGTCGACGACAGGACGCCTATGCTTGAGTGGATACCGGGACTTAACGCTGATTATCACGAGCTGTACTTCAGCGACAGCTTTAACGACGTTAACAACCGCAATCCCGCTATCAAGGAGATTGTGTTCGACCCGTGTCGCCCATATCCTGCGGTCCCACCGCTTCGATTGGCAACGACTTATTACTGGCTTGTCGATGAGGTCAAGAGCAGTCCCGCCGAGAGATGGAATGCGCGGACGGTGTGGAGCTTTACGACAAGCGAGTGTATGTCTCTTGATAACATGGAAGACTACAACGACCGCGATGATATACGGTTAGTGTGGAGAGACGGTAGTGCCGATGTTGTCTGGATAGGGTCACATCCCTATCTGACGCTGTTGCAGGGGGGCAGCAGCGGCTCGAATTTGAACGTTTCGACGGCAGTGGGCAGTCCAATTCAGGGTGCGACAGGCCCGATACCTCCGACTCCCTTAAATTATCAGGCGATGGTCCTTCTTTACGACAACGACGGTTTCACTTATATCGGTCTTCCCGGGGAGGAGAGGTGGATCTATGATGCGCCCTATTACTCGGAGATCGAGGCCAACACTGTCGGCAACAACAGCCTTAACGTGGGCCAGACGTGGGACAGCGATGGCGCCAAGTCGCTTTCTCTGTCTTTCCAGGGTCATCCGATATCTGATGGTTACTACGATGCGAGCGCATGGCCGGCATACACGATATACGGCCGGGGCCGGGATATCTGGGGCAGGCACGATGAGTTCTACTACCTCAGTCAGTATCCATTCACCGGCGCCGGCAGTATTCAGGTCCAAATACTCCAAATGGATAACACAGACCCCTGGGCGAAGGCCGGCGTCATGATTCGCGAGAAGTGGGCGCCTTACTCCAAGTTTGCTGCGGTATTTATGACGCCCGGTAACGGTGTTAGTTTCCAGTATCGTGATAGTGAGGACGGTCCCTGCACGAGCATAACCAAGCCCGGCATCACTGCACCTCAATATTTGAAACTTGAGCGTACAATCAGTGGCGCGTTCGAGGCCAAACATTCTGCGAACGGTTTTGTGTGGGAGGATGTTAACGCTCCCGGGCAGGCGCCGGTATTGCCGGAAATTTCCATGGGTACAATTTCCGATCCGAATATATACGTCGGTACTGCGGTTACCAGCCATAACGCTAATCAGGCCTGTGCTGCCGACTTCAACAACGTGATTATAAGTCCGCTTCCTCCGAACTGGATCTACGGCAACATTGGGACTAATGCCGCCGAGCAGTTGTATGTTGCTGTCTCCGACGGTGTTAATACGGATGTGGTCGAGCACAATGATGTGAATGCGGCGACGCTGACGAGTTGGCAGGAATGGAATATTCCTCTGACGGACTTCACAACCGTGAACCTTGACGCTATCAAGAAAGTCTACATCGGCTTCGGCGACAGGGACGTTCCCGTCCAGGGCGGTTCGGGCGCCATTTATGTCGATGATATCCGTGCTTGTCCTCCTCGATGTGTACCCGCGTTTGCACAAATGATCGGCGATATCGCCCAGCCTTACGACTGTACGGTTGACGAGAAAGACGTCCGAGTGTTGGCGGGAGACTGGCTGCTAACGGATGACTTTATTCCGGCAACAGCGCCAGGGGCTGAAGGTGCTCACTACAAGTTTGAGAACAACACCAACGACAGCGCCAGCATCTATCACGGCACTGCATATGGAAGCCCAACCTATACTACCGGCAGGATCGATTCCTACGCAATTTCCTTTGACGGATCGGATGATTATGTAGTCGTGCAGGACCATCCGGGGATAGAGTTTACGGGTGAATCCTTCTCAGTCTCCCTGTGGTTAAAAAGCGATTACACGGCCAATCCAAAGGAATTTCTTGTCTGCAACGGGACAAACGGAACGGAATTTACCGGCGCAAGCGGCAAGCGATATGTACTTAAGTTCGATAGTGGTCAGCTCCGATTCCTCATCGACGATGATGTAACCAAGACGAACTGTAATATTGCCTACGACAATTATGCCACGGGTGAATGGGTTCACGTAACAGCCTTGTGCGACCGTGATGCCAATGAGCTTCGAGTGTATCGTGACGGCCTGCTTGACGCGACCACAAGCAACGTTACAACCGGTGATATTAACTCGCCAGCCGAGCCACTGTATATCGGCGCTAAGCAACAAGAAGGTGCTAATGCAGCTTCTGCTGCCCTTGCTCCTATTGATCATTTCTTCCAGGGTCCACTTGACGATGTCCGCATCTACAACTATGCTCTTTCAGATGGAGAGATAGCGTACCTGGCTACTGACGGCGGAGCGGGGATACATCTGGCGATCAACTCGCCGGCAGATCTGTATAAGGGTGAAGCGCCCGGCAACCAGTGGATTAACTTCAATGACTACTGTCTCATTGCAGATCAATACCTTGAAAAGTTACTTTGGCCGACACCATAAACGGTGTTAGCATTAGTTAGTCCTTTGACTTTGTATCAGTTCGGGGCCTGTACCGATTGATTCGGTACAGGCCTCGATTGTTTTTGAGCAGGAAGGTTGGAGTCAGTGTTAAAATCCATGCAACAGCAGATTGGTAATTTTATTATGAGACAGCATATCCGGAAACGGCTTTGTGTAATACGTGATAATTATGAAATGAGATTAACTTTAAATTTATGCCTTTTATCTCCTGTGTTATCTCGACGTCTTTTTTTCTCGGCTCCACAGGATTGTTTTTTACTACCAAAACCGTTCGGTTTATCCGGAAATACCGGCGAAACTGGTTATTATCGGGCGAATCCTGAAATTAATCCTGTTCGGCCGTTTTGCCCACCTTAAAATGTTATGTATACTTTATAAGTAGGTCAGATTTAGAATTAGGTTATTGCGAGGTATTTACTATGAGGTCAAAAAGATTATTTGTATGCGCAGTTGTTTTGGCTTGTACGGCGTTTATGCTCGCATCGTGTTCAAGAACACACGTTCACCGAAGAGGAAACGGACCTCCTCCGCACGCACCCGCCCATGGGCATCGCCATAAGCACCAAGTCAATGGTGTGGAGCTCATTTACGATTCCGGCCGGGGCGTTTATGTTGTCGTTGGTATGCCTGGCCATTACTACTGCGACGGGCACTTTTTCCGGCTTCGCGGCAGTCAATGGGAGATGAGCCTACAAACGAGCCATGGCTGGAGGCCGGCATATGAAGATTCGATTCCATATGGACTACGGAAGAAAGGCAAGAATAAGAATAAGGGCAAGTGGAAAAAGTCATCCTATTCGCGGTTAGATTAGGCACAAAAACAAGCAGTTAGAGCCGGCGTTATGCGTTTAGACCTTCGGAAATTATCCAAGCCGGGAATTTGCCGAAACTTATTGACTCAACCTTCGCTTTTTGGTATAGTATATAAGCTGCGGCAGACAGTCAGGAGCTTAAAACATGGAAGTTAAACAAATAGAATCGGCGGAGATTTCCGTACCAGCAGGCTGCGAAGAAGAAAAGCAAAAGTGGATAGAAGAACATGCGCGTCGTTTGCAGCAATTATTCGAGCAGTGGCAAAAGCCATTATGTATAGATGGTGAAGAATATCGCAAATACCTAGACCGACGAGCTGCATGGCTATTGCGATGAGCCACTGCTGAAGTCTCTGATAGAATCAATTACGTGATTGAAACTTCTATCCTCTTACTTTCAGTCTTTTGTGTGGTGATTTTACGGACACAATCCAATAAAAAACCCCTGCCTTGGCAGGGGTAATTCTGATTACGGCCATCCGTGACCACTAAATAATCAACCTGCTGTTTCCTTATGCAGCAAGGAAGAGAATAAAGCTCTTCTTTCTTCTTCATCGACGGGCCAATCAATTTTTCTTTATATTGTTTTGCGTCCTTTTTTCGGCCATATTCATTATCAATACTGATAAGGGCATGATGCCCTCAAAAAATTTTTCAGAGCAGTTTAGAGAGGATTTTTTAGCCCCTGGAATTGTGAAACTTCGCCCGGATTTTTTGATTTGGAACCCCTTTTTCCGGCGCTTAGATTCTTTCGAAAGCGAGGTGATTGAATTTGGGCGTAGCAGAATTCGATCCTTGACAATCGGAGAATGATTTTGATATAGAAAGACAACAATAGAAGAAAAGGAAAAAGAATAGCCTGTGATAATTAAAGATGGAATTCCGGAACGTCTGACGTTTTCATGTAAAAATAGCACAAGGATATAGAATGGCTAAAAAGTGTGTGTTATTTGTGTGTACTCTTGCTTTCCTGCTTTTGGAAAGCGGCTGCCAGGACAGCTCCCAAGAACCTATCATAGTGGCAGCACCTCCGAAGATACCTCCCAGCCGGGCTCTTACCTTATCGCAGCAACAATTAGTATCCCTGGACTGGAATAATCCGGGTCGAGGCGGGGCCAGAATAACCGGCAAAAGAATTGTCCCCGAGCAGGGTGTGGAATTCGACATTTATTTTCCCAGTAACAGCCCCGGTTATTGCAGAGTAGATTATGTTTCCAGCGGACAGGGGGGAATGGGCGCACTGAACGGCGCCGACATCCGCGGTTATGAGACATTTACCCTTATGTTCACACTGGTCTCGATTAACGGTCAAACAGCAGAAGAGATGAAAGAAAAGGTTGTTGTCGGCGCCCTGATTGGACTGACGGGCACCGGAAGATTTAGTGACTATAAGCCGGTTACCCTAAGTCTTCTGCTGTCAGAGAAGTCTACCATCGCCACAACACCAATACAGACGAACAAAATTTACGAAATCGGTTTTCACATCCATATGCTCAATCCACAAGACTGGAAGCCGACCGGCACCGTGCTCACGCTTAGGGTCGATCCGGTGGGGGAGGCAGGTATTGTTCCTTATCCTTTATTGGACGAGGGCGTTCAAGAATGATCGGCGAATTACATTGTAGATTTCAATAGCCAAACGATTAAATAATATCAGCGTTATTAGGCATTATCGGACTCACCGTTCCTGTATCTCCTGTCGATCCGGCGCACAGGTGTACCATTAGCATGTACAATCAGCTTTCTCCTGCGGAAGGGTAATAACGATTTTGACGTTTGAAGCATCTTAGATATAATCATAAGTAAAAAGGGGAGATTTAAGCGGCGGGAATCAGAATTACTGCTTGACTTAATTCATTGATTTTACTACAATAAAATAAAAACAGGGGGAATGGAATGACCCACATTAATTTACCCGTTTTTCAGCCAGTTGGTAGATATATGTAGAGCTTATCTTATAAGTTCCATTCCCAAAAACCCTGAGAACAAGGTAGTTTTTTTGATAAAGAAACGTAATGAGATGACAAAAAATCTGTTTGCATTCCTTTTAAGTGTGTTCATTTGCGGGCCGGCCTTTGCCACACTATGCTACGTCGAATTTGAACCGGCCACCTGGTCATATGACAGTGGCGTTTTTGACTTTGAACAAAATATAGCCATTCAGTCAGCTGAAGGTTATGAGGATATGATTGGCTATAAGGTGAACCTGCCATCATTGACTTTGGTTGACAATACCGTTTATGCGGAGGGGAACTTAGAGCTTTTCGATAATGACAGCATCCACCTGGCCACAGCTTACTTCGATACAGGCACCTGTGTCGACGGCCTCAGAACAAACATCATTTTTTACGATCTTGATACGACCGAACCAGATACCACCTATATCATTAACGATATTGAACTGGTGATGTATACGACGGGGAGCAAAGCGAACACCTTTGAGGGCAACATGACATTGACATATATTCCCGAACCAGCCACGCTTTTACTGCTTGGCTTCGGGGCGGTGATATTGGGCAAAAGGCGCTTCAAATCATAAACCGTTTTTCGTTTTGTGTTTCAAGCCATTAGTTTAGGTCGGTGACATAATTGTAATTATCAAGGTCCTGCATTAATTCTTCCAATGGCCCGGCACCCGACACGATATCATCTCATTTTCTTTCTAACGTTAATTTATCTTTAATTTTCATCCGCCCCTGTTTTGAGTCTATGTGCCAGCTGTATCATTGGATTGATAACCAAAAGTTTTTGCTTTTTCAAAAGCATCACCAAGAGAATCAACTAATCCTGAATGTAATATGCCTTTCCTGTCCCTGTAATCCCAGATTATCCTCAGTCTTTTAGCTACAAGACTATAAAAAGTTTCGTACTGGAAAGTATCAGTTTCTTCCGGGGGTTTCATTTATTTTATGAATCCCTTAGACAGACTTTTTGCTTCCTGTTCATCATCAGAGCCTCCCTATCATTCTACCATTCTACAAACCGGCCTACTTGCGTCCACAATTAACTTGCCTTTTCTGCACCTTCGGCCCAAACTACATAATCTCAATTCCACCACTTTTTAACACCTTAGAATTGATGCGAGGGGCTATCTGGCGTTTATCGAGAAATTAACTTTATTAGGACCACGCATAGCGCAAGTACGAATTTCGTTCACAACGGCACACAGCAGTACTTTTCCCTCTTAGAATCACTGATCTGGTGTTGAAGAGTATCAGGCAGACTCCTATTAAGAACTAACCGATTACCTGACTCGTATAAATAATAGAAGAATTTTGTTATGTTTTACGCCCCTGCCCCCTCTCTCTTCCTCTCCCTCTTCGGCGGGGGCTTTAGAAATCGGCCGAAACCGGGCTGTAAATCTCTATGAAGATGTTGTAGCCGAAGCGTCGGCTTTGAATGCAGGGGTAAGTTTTGCAAGTTTCCGTATCATGCTAAGAATATAATATAATCCCGAATTTCCCATATTACCCTGTACATTTTCGTCCGAGTCCGCTGTTGATATGACTGTAATACCTTTCCGACAAATGTTAACCTTAACGACGGTGGTTTGCCGGTCAAAATGTTGTGAAAAATCGAAACCTGCGTGACTATATATAGCTACAAATTTTGAATTGAATCGTATTCGAAACGGAAGTACACTTTCGGTTATGGTCAAATTCATACCGAACATTCTGACTTTCATGCGGTTTGCCTTAACTTTCATCTTCCTGGGTATGATTCTATATTCACCATCGGCCACAAACAAGCCGCTCTTTCTGAATATCGCCTTTGTCGTGTTTGTCGTCGCTGAACTTACGGATATCATCGACGGTAAGATAGCTCGAAGATTCAATGTTAGAAGCAAGCTGGGGCGAATGACAGACCCGCTCGCCGACAAAATCCTCGTATGCGGTTCCTTTGTCTGTTTTGCGATAATCGGCGAGCCGAGACTTTTTGGTTTGGAGCCAGTGGTATTAGCAGTAATTCACTGGTCTGTAGCGGGAATACTTATCCTTAGAGAAGCTTACGTTACCTTAATACGGCACATCACAGAAGCTCGCGGCCTCGTCTTCCCGGCAGTGGCCACCGGGAAGGTCAAAGGAGTTGTGCAGGCCTTTGCAATCGGTACAGTGATTATTAAGATGGCCCATGTTCAAACCGCAACGTGGGGTTACTGGTTCACTACCGCGGCTTTTTTGCTTATGTTAGCCTTCTCAGTAATATCGGGCTTTGCGGCAACCCGGCGAAGCTGGTGGAAACAAGCGAAATAATTCTTAAGAAATCATCTCCCAATTTTCTTTTTTGGCAATAAAACTATTGAGGATGAGAGCTGTGGGGCAGGTTCCTGTTTTTCTTTATTAGAATTTAAATGGGAGAAAAGGGAGCATTGCCATAAACAGCAATGCCTGGTACAATTCGGAAAAGATTATTGTAGTTGCTCACAAAGAGGTAATCACATGGATGAATACACAGGCCACTCTGTGGCACAGGAGTAATCATTATGAAGAATGCAGCTATTATTGCTCTTGTAATTCTGTTGGTTCTGAGCATTACCGTTAACATTCGTCAGTGTCTAAAAGCCAGAGAACCGAATCCAGCGGAAATTAAGAATAAGTTCATATCGCTCCTAGAGAAACTAGCAGATGCGCATAAGGAGATGCTGCAAAGGAATAAGACACGATACGATGTTGCTTCCCTAAACCATCAATTGGACAGCCTCTATATGGAGCTAATCCGTGCGAATGATATTGAAGGCTTTAAGCAAATTCTAAATGTGGACTTTCGCTATGCCAAAAGTATGGGGGTCTTCGGTTTGATGGAAATAGCCAATCGAAACTACTCAGAACGTCCAGATATAAGGGAAGAAGAAATCCGTGAACATGCATTTCTTGAATTAGCGAAATTAACAGGGAATTCAAATGCCAATGTCCGAGCGATGGCGTTATTTGCATTGGGCAAGTGCAGACGATATGAACACAAAGAGATAGTTGCTAAATGTCTGGATGACAACACAGATGCGGACATACAATTCCCTCCTCTTTGTACCGAATCTAATAGTTGCGGTATTTCGACAAGTGTACATACTATGGCACACTTGGCACTAAGAGAAATGTTAGGTCAGCAAGCCGGACGTGAATATATTAAACAAATTCGTATGAAGCGTAATGAATAACCTGCGGGTTCGTATTAAGAGGTGCTCACATGGACAAATACGTAGAGGTCTTTACTGCAACCGATATTACGTTTGCCTATCTGATGAAAGCAAATCTTGAGACCGCAGGAATTCCGGTCCAGATCGCCAACGAGAATCTGCAAGGGGCTCTCTGTGTTGATGGCATGGTTCCAAGTGTGCTCGTTCCGGCTACGCATGCAGAGCAAGCCAAACGGATTATCGAAGAGATTCAACAATCTTCACAGAATGTACAGGATGGAGATGAGGAAGAACAGTAAGGGGGAGCCATCCACAAAAAAGTTTTCCACCTGGGGACGCCTTTCGGTGGAGGCAACAAATCCGTTCAAACGGTGAATGTTTTGAAGATATTATCTGATTTTTTCGTCGGGCAGTTCGGCTTTAATTCCCATGTAGAGGGGCATCTTATCAGGTAACGCGCCGGCTTCTGCCATCAGGCGGCGAAGCTCGGCTTTCAGCTCTTTGACTTTGCGAGCATATTTCGGGTCGTCGATGAGATTATTTTTTTCGAGCGGGTCGTTGAGCAAATCATACAGCTCTGCCTTGTACTGGTCTGGTTTGTTATCGCCGTTTGGATAGTGGACATACTTGAAACGGTCTGTACGGACGCCGCGGACGTTGGGGGTGTATGGAAACTGCTTTTCATAGTCATAGGAGTAATACCATGATTTGCGCCAGCCGGCAGTGCGGCCTGAAAAGAGTTTTTTCCAGGATTTTCCATGTATGTTTTTCAGAGGTTCTGCTCCGCAGATGTCGAGGATGCTGGGAGCCATATCGACGTTCAGGACCATTTCTTTTATGACTGTGCCGGGTTTTATGAGCTTTGGGTATCTAACGAGGAGGGGGACGCGAATGCTGGGCTCGTGCATTGTTCGCTTGTCGGTCATGCCGTGCTCGCCGAGGAAGAAGCCGTTATCGCCTGCGAGAACAATAACAGTGTTGTCGAGTCGGCCAAGGTTTTCGAGCGTTTTATAGATCCTGCCGACGCTGTCGTCGACTGATTTTATGGTGGCGGTATAAGCGCGGACAAAGTCGGCGAATTCGAGCACACTTTCGGCGGAGGTATCGGGGAAGTCCTTGCGAAAACCGAAAATCGGGCCGTATATGCCGTGCCATGTATTCAGGCGTTCGCGGACCCATTTGGGCTTGCCCTGAAGGTTAAAGGCGGTCCAGGGATAACGGATTTCGACGTTATCGTAGATATTTTCGTATTTTTTCTCAGGCGTAAACGGGGTGTGGGGGGCTTTGTGTCCTATCATCAGTAGGAAGGGCTTGTTATGTTCGCGCTTTAGCCAGTCGACGGCCATATCGGTTACGCGGTGGGTGTAGTAGCCTTTTTTGACCTGGCGTTTTCCGTTGATGTTGAAAGTTGTAT
>JABAHS010151984.1_pt1 | contig 14588 bp, 18 predicted proteins | sample 7062111 | NCBI WGS metagenome assembly JABAHS01 (sample SAMN14534600, study PRJNA622989) | marine sediment metagenome | biome: marine biome [ENVO:00000428]; feature: marine pelagic biome [ENVO:01000023]; material: deep marine sediment [ENVO:00002113]; isolation source: pool of 4 deep marine... | reverse complement strand
CGCCACGATCATGATGATGATCAGTTCAAAGAAGCCGATGTCGAACATGCTGAAGACACAGCAAGCGGTAAGAGGCGGGAAGCCCCGTATCGGAAATGCGGCTGCATGCAGATTGGGGTGCGCATGGCCAGCATGGATCAGTCGGGTGCAGCGTTGGATTGCGACCTAGCCCGCATTGTTCACGCAGGGTCCCGGATGATGGCGAGCTTCGCAGCCGGGATCACACCGCCCTGGAGCGAGCCCCATAGCAGCAGCTATGGGGTAAGTGAAGGGCAAGCGAGGCCGAGCGAGAAGCCGCCAGCGCCGGGACCGGCCGACAGCGCGCAGAACGCCCACACCCCCAAGCACCCTCGCCCTCATTGAACCCATCGGCCTTTACTCTACCTCGATGCAGCTGTCGGTCGTCTTCGCGAACAATGCGGGCTGGTGCAGCGGCGGGCTGCCGCGGCCCGCGGACCCCGGCGCCCTGTCGCTCAGCACCGGGTCAGACCCGGTCCTTTCGCTGTTCCCCGGATGCCTCCTCGGCCTCGCCCTCGATGACGCTGCCCTCGCTGCTGTCTTCCAACTTGCGCTCTTCCGCCCTCGCCGCCTCGGCCCCTTGCTCTTCGTCCTTGACGGCCTTGCGAAACCCCTTGATGGCGCCGCCAAGGTCGGTGCCGAGGCTCCGCAGCTTCTTGGTGCCGAACAGCAGCAAGACGATGGCGAGGATGATCAAGAGCTGCCAGATACTGATACCGCCCATTGCGATTCCCCCGAATGTTGCTAGAAACCGGGAAGGTCACCACCGCCCAGCAGGTGGATGTGCAGATGGAAGACCTCTTGTCCTCCGCCCTTGCCGGTATTGATAATGGTCCGAAAACCCGTGTCCAGACCCTGTTCCCGCGCTAGTCGCGGCAGCAATCGCATGCAGTGCGCCAACAGCGCATCGTGGCCGGGCTGCGCCTCCTCCAGGCTGGCCACGTGCTCGCGCGGCGGCACCAGCAGGTGAACCTTGGCCTTCGGGTTGATGTCGCGAATGACCACCACATCATCGTCCTCGTGGACACGCTCGGCGGGCAGCTTCCCGCTGACGATGCGGCAGAAGAGACAATCACTCATTTTGATTCACGGTTGCGCTTTTCCTCGACGCCCGACACCCCGAAGCGCCGGCCCAGCTCGGCCAGCACCGCGTCGGGACCGAGCCCGCGGCCGGCAAGCAGGACCAAAGTATGAAACCACAGATCCGCGACCTCGTAGACGAGCTGGGCATCATCCTCATCCTTGGCCGCCAGCACCGTCTCCGTAGCCTCTTCCCCGATCTTCTTGAGCACCGCATCGGGACCCTTCGCGTAGAGACCGGCCACGTAAGAGGAGTCAGGATCGGCCTGCTTGCGCTCTTCCAGTACGCGGGCCAGACGGGACAGTATATCACTCATTGGACTTTTCCTGTGCTCGCGGCGTACCCGGCCGGGGCCTTTCACGGCGCGCGGGCCGCTGGCGCGCCGATGCGCTCGCCTTGAAAGATCCGGGCGGCCGTCAGGTTGGAGCGCCCATGGAAACGCTTGTTCGGCTCGCGGTCGACCTGCGCGCGGATCCGTCAATGGATACCTCCGCAAACAGGTCGCCACTGCAGGAATAAGCATAGTGCTCGGCCCCGAGCGGCGCGCCGCTCTTAGCCCGCCCAGAGCGTCCCGCCGGACCGGCAGCGCCGTCCACTTCGATGATGGGATTGCCGCGCATCATATCCTCGACGCTGCTGCGGGATTTGAATCGCAGCACCAGGTTTGTGGATTGGGCGGCCGCCCGAAAACGCCGGCCGCGCACGGTGCGGCCGACGAAGCCGGGGTCGCTCCCGCCGCGCGGCGCGGTATGCACCCGCAGCACGCTCGGGCCGTGGCGCCCGCCCACCGCGAAGCCCGCCTTGATCACCTGGCCGATTATGGCAATGCCATGGGCGTTGCGCAGCAACGACGGCGGCGCGCTCTGTTCTGGAATCTCCGTGATCTTGCCCAGCACCTCGATTGGGTCCTCGACCCTGTGCGCCTGCTCGATGCCGGCGCCGGCCGGGGACGCGGCCGCCGCCAAGGCCGGCACCAAGAGCGGCGCCGGCGCGCCAGGGCCGCCGCGCGTGATCCCGGCCCGCGCCTTCATTTGTAGATCACCCCGGGNNTCACCCCGGGATCCTTGATCACAGGGTCCACCGCGACCCATCGGCCGTTCTCGAGGCGCTGGTAAAAACAGCTCTTGCGCCCGGTGTGGCAGGCAATGCCGCCGCGCTGGCGCACCTGCAGCAACACCACGTCGTTGTCGCAGTCCAGGCGGATCTCCTGGACCTCCTGCTGGTGGCCCGACTCCTCGCCCTTGTGCCACAGGCGCCCGCGCGAGCGCGACCAGTAGACCGCGTGACCGGTCTGGGCGGTCAGGGCCAATGACTCGCGGCTCATCCAGGCCACCATCAGCACTGCGCCGCTACCGGCATCCTGGGCGATGGCCGGGACCAGCCCGGCCGCATCCCACCTGATCTGATCGAGCCACTCTTCGCTCATGTCGATCCCCGCCCCCGCCTGCAGAACGCGACGCGCATGGGTTGGCTCGTGCCTATCCGCTCTGCGTTTTGCATTTTGAATTCGGTAGCTCGATGCCGCCCCCCGAGAAGCGACCTCCGCGCGAGGTGCGACCCACCGGCCCGTCGGCTACAGCCGCACCTCCACCCCCTTGGAGGCCATGTACTCCTTGGCCTGGCGCACCGTGTACTCACCGAAGTGAAAGATGCTGGCGGCGAGCACGGCATCGGCGCCGCCCTTGGTCACTCCCTCTACGAGGTGCTCCAGGTTACCCACACCGCCGGAGGCGATCACCGGAATCTGCACCGCGTCGCACACGGCCCGGGTCAGCGCCAGGTCGAAGCCCTCGCGCGTGCCGTCGCGGTCCATGCTGGTGAGCAGGATCTCCCCGGCCCCGTAGTCGGCCATGCGCGCCGCCCACTCGACGGCATCGATGCCCGTGGGCTTGCGGCCGCCGTGAGTGAAGATCTCCCAGCGCGCAGGGGCGGCGCTCATTTGCTTTGCATCGACCGCCACGACGATGGCCTGCGAGCCGACGCGCCCGGCCGCCTCGCGCACAAGCTCCGGGCGCGCCACCGCCGCCGTATTGATCGCCACTTTGTCGGCACCGGCGTTGAGCATGCGGCGAATATCGCCGATCCCGCGTATGCCCCCGCCCACCGTCAGCGGGATGAACACCTCCGCGGCGACCTGCTCCACCACGTGCACCAGGGTCTCGCGGTCCTCGTGGCTGGCGGTGATATCCAGGAAGGTGATCTCGTCGGCTCCCGCCTCGTCGTAGCGGCGCGCCACCTCGACGGGGTCACCGGCGTCCCGGATATCGACGAATCTCACGCCCTTGACCACTCGGCCGCGGTCCACGTCCAGGCAGGGTATGATGCGTTTGGCGAGACCCATGGAAGAAAAGTCAAAAGTGAAAAGTCGAAAGTCGAAAGTACAAGGCCGAAGATCGCACGGGGCGCGTCACGAGACCGCCGAGCTCGGTGAGTCGAGCCTTGACGTTCCTTTCTTGCGTTGCCGGTTCCAACTTTTGACCTTTGCCTTTTGACCTTTGCGTTTTCACCCGTCCGGACACAGCTCATCGGCCAGCCGCTGGCCCTCGGCAAAGTCCAGGGTGCCTTCATAGATGGCGCGGCCGGTAATGGCGCCCATGATGCCCTCGTCGGCCACTGCACACAGGCCCCGTACGTCGTCCAGAGAGGTGATGCCGCCGGAGGCGATCACCGGGATGGTGATGGCGCGCGCCAGGGCCACGGTGGATTCGACGTTGACTCCGCTCATCATGCCGTCGCGGCCGATGTCGGTATAGACGATGGCCTCCACGCCGTCGCGCTCGAAGCGCTGCGCCATGTCGATGACGTCGTGGTTGGACAGCTTGGACCAGCCGTCGATGGCGACCTTGCCGTCGCGGGCGTCCAGCCCGACGATGATGTGCCCCGGGAACTCCAGGCACAGATCGTTGACGAAGTGCGGGGCATTGACCGCCTTGGTGCCGATGATCACGTATTCGACACCCGCCTCCAGGTAGGCCTGCACGGTCTCCTCGTCGCGAATGCCGCCGCCCACCTGTAGCAGCAGATCGGGATGGCTCCCGGCGATGCGGCGGATGACGTCGGCGTTGACCGGCCTGCCTGCGAACGCGCCGTTCAGGTCGACGATGTGCAGCCTGCGCGCGCCGGCGTCCACCCATCGTCGCGCCACCTCCGCGGGATCGTCGGAGAATACGGTCTCGTCTTCCATGCGCCCCTGGCGCAGGCGAACACACTTGCCATCCTTGAGATCAATGGCCGGTATCAACAGCATGGTCTAACCCCCGCGGTTCACCTGTCTTCGATACTTAACTTTCGAAGTGTATTTTAAAGTTCTCGGGCAGCGGGCAGGCGACGGTACGCGGCATCTCGGCGCTCACTCTTGTCCGTCCCAGCGCAGGAAATTTCCCAGCAGCGCGAGCCCGGCGTGCTGGCTCTTCTCCGGATGAAACTGCACGGCGAAGATATTCTCGCGGCACGCCGCAGAGATGAACTCTACACCGTAGTGGGTGGTCCCCGCCGCCACGGTGCCGGCAACCGGCTCCACATAGTAGCTGTGGACGAAGTAGAAGCGGCTGTCATCGGCTATGCCGTGCCACAAGGGATGTCCCCGCGCCTGGTGTACCTGGTTCCAGCCCATGTGCGGCACCTTGAGCCGCTCGCCGGTGTGCGGGTCGATCAAGGGTACGGGGAAGCGCCGCACCGCCCCGGGGAAGACGCCGAAGCCCGGCGTGCCGCCGTCCTCTTCGCTATGCTCTAGCAGCGCCTCCAATCCCAGGCAGATGCCCAGAAAGGGCTTTTCGCTCATCACCTGGCCTAGCACCCGATCCAAGCCCAAGCGGGAGAGCTCGGCCATGGCGTCGCCGATCGCCCCCTGCCCCGGGAATACGACCCGGTCGGCGGCGGCGATGCGCTGCGGTTCGGCCGTCACGCAGACCCGTGCCCCCTCACCGGCGTGCTCCAACGCCTTGGCTACGGAGCGCAGATTGCCCATCCCATAGTCGATCACTGCAACGGTGGTCATGCCGGAAAGCTCGCCTGTGGCCGCTGGATGCCCCCTGCGAAGAACTCCGCTCGGTCAGAGGCTGCCCTTGGTGGAGGGGAGGATGTCCTGCATGCGCGGGTCGAGCTCCGCCGCAGCCCGCATCGCGCGACCAAACGCCTTGAACATCGTCTCCGCGATGTGATGGGCATTGGCGCCGCGCAGGCTGTCCACGTGCAGCGTGGCCTGGGCGTGGTTGACAAAGCCCCGGAAGAACTCATGAAACAGGTCCACGTCGAACTCGCCGATGCGTGCCCGCGGAAACCCTACATGATACTCCAGGCCCGGGCGGCCGGAGAAGTCGACGACCACGCGCGAAAGGGACTCGTCCAGCGGCACATAGGCGTGACCGTAGCGGAGTATGCCCTTCTTGTCCCCCAAGGCGCTCGCGACCGCCTGACCCAGGGCGATGCCGATGTCCTCGACGCTGTGGTGGGCGTCGACATGAAGGTCGCCCTGGGCCTGGACGGTCAGGTCGATAAGGCCGTGGCGTGCAACCTGATCGAGCATGTGCTCGAAAAAAGGGATTCCCGTCTGCAGCAGGGCCTCTCCGGTCCCATCCAGGTCGAGACTAACGCGGACCTTGGTCTCCAGGGTCTCGCGGTCCACGGTTGCGCTACGCTCGGCCATCGCCTCGGTTCTCGAAAAGGGTCACCACCGCTGGGAGTGTTCGTACAGGATAATATAAGATTATCCGGCGTTTATAAACACAGGCCGCGCGTGCCCTGCAGGAGATGGACTCGACCCGGGGTCGGATGGCCACGCCGCCCTGAGTCTGTCCGCAGATCCCTACGAGCGCGGCCTGTCGGCCGCCGAATCTCAGCTCTTGATGTTGCGCAACGACATCGCCGGCTTCCTCGGGCCGGCGGTGGAGACGATGAGCCGCGTGCCCGCCTGCATCCGGGGCCGGAGCCTGCTCAGGGCTTGTGGCGGGAGCATCGGCCTCTTGGGCCGGACGGCCCTCAGGGACGCCGCCGCCCGCGGCTTCGGTGGCCAGCTAGGACCGAACCCATTCCCGCCTCAGACCCCTCAGAGGCGCTCTCATGCGCTCTGGCCGGGGGCGTTGCAGAAAATCGGAAGAAAACGTGCCAGCAATTGACGTGCGTCAATGTTGGCGCCACGACCAATTCCAAGAATCGGGGACTGCTCAGATGTCCTGGGCTATTCATAAGTATTTCAGTCAGTTATTGGCTCGCAAAAGGAGCAGTGTGCCATGCCTAAGCAATTGCGATTTTGCCTCGCGGCCGCCGTCCTTGCCGGCTCCGCTGCCCCGACCAGCAACGCCGCGCTCGCCGCACAGGCGGGCGACTGGTTGATCCGCGTCGGCGCGACCCACGTCTCTCCGGACACCGACAGCGACGAGACCCCGAACGTGCCGGCCGGGTCGGTGGACGTGGACAGCGACACCTCGCTGGGCTTCACGGTCGGCTACATGCTCACCGACCACTGGGGACTCGAGCTGCTCGGGGCGCTGCCCTTCGAGCACGACATCCAGGGGGCGGGGAGCCTGTCGGGGGTGGGGACCGTCGGCACCACCAAGCATCTACCGCCGGTTCTGAGCGTCCAGTATCACTTCCAGCCGAGCGCCAAGGTGCGGCCCTACGCGGGCGTCGGGCTCAACTACACGAGCTTCTTCGACGTGGAGGCCAAGGGCGTCCTCGACGGCCAGTCCCTGGACCTGGAGGATTCCTGGGGACTGGCCGCCCAGGTGGGCGCGGATTTCGACCTCAGCGGGCGTTGGTTCGGCAACGCGGACCTGCGCTACATCGACATCAACACCGAGGCCTCCAACCCCACCACCGGCACCTTTGACGTGGAGATCGACCCCTGGGTGTTCAGCCTGGGTATCGGCACGACTTTTTGACGCCTTGCGGGAACGAAAATTTATCTATGTTAGTTAAGGGAGGGGCGCCCCGCGGGGCGCCCCCGCCACCCGGCGTCCCCTGAGTGCTGAACACCAACCCGTCTCCGAGAAAGGGCCCCGATGGTCAACCAAGATACTTACAACTACAAGGTGGTACGCCAGTTCGCCATCATGACGGTGGTCTGGGGGATTGTGGGCATGCTGGTCGGCGTGGTCATCGCCGCGCAGCTGGTGTGGCCAGAGCTCAACTTCGATGTGCCGTGGCTGACCTACAGCCGGCTGCGCCCCCTGCACACCAATGCGGTGATCTTCGCCTTCGGGGGATCGGCACTGTTCGCCACCTCGTACTATGTGGTGCAGCGCACCTCGCAGACGAGACTCTTCTCCGACCGCCTCGCGGCATTCACCTTCTGGGGATGGACCCTGGTCATCGTGCTCGCCGCCCTGTCCTATCCCCTGGGCGTCACCCAGAGCCGCGAATATGCGGAACCAGAATGGCCCATCGACCTGCTGATCACGGTGGTCTGGGTGGCCTACGCCGTCGTCTTCTTCGGCACCATCGTCAAGCGGCGCGTCAAGCACATCTACGTCGCCAACTGGTTCTACGGGGCCTTCATCCTGACCATCGCCCTGCTGCATGTGGTCAACAACCTGGCCCTTCCTGTGAGCCTGACCAAATCGTATTCGATCTTCCCCGGGGCCATCGACGCCATGGTGCAGTGGTGGTACGGGCACAATGCGGTAGGCTTCTTCCTGACCGCGGGCTTTCTCGGCATGATGTACTATTTCGTGCCCAAGCAGGCCGGGCGGCCGGTCTATTCCTACCGCCTCTCGGTCGTGCACTTCTGGGCCCTGATCTCCATCTACATGTGGGCCGGCCCCCACCACCTGCACTACACCGCTCTGCCCGACTGGGCCCAGTCGCTGGGGATGGTGTTCTCCCTGATCCTGCTGGCCCCCTCCTGGGGCGGCATGATCAACGGCATCATGACCCTGTCGGGGGCCTGGCACAAACTGCGCACCGACCCCATCCTCAAGTTCCTCATCGTGTCGCTCTCGTTCTACGGCATGTCCACGTTCGAAGGGCCGATGATGTCGATCAAGACCGTCAACTCCCTTTCGCACTATACCGACTGGACAATCGGGCACGTACACTCGGGCGCCCTGGGCTGGGTGGCAATGGTGTCCATCGGCTCCCTGTACGCCCTGGTGCCGAGGCTGTTCGGGCGCGACCAGATGTACTCGGTGAAGCTGATCGACATCCACTTCTGGGTCACCACCATCGGCGTGGTGCTCTATATCGCCTCCATGTGGATCGCGGGCATCATGCAGGGGCTGATGTGGCGCGCGGTCAACGAGGACGGCACGCTGACCTACAGCTTCATCGAGAGCCTCAAGGCCATGTACCCGTTTTACACCGTGCGCTTCTTGGGCGGCGCGCTGGTGCTCGCCGGCATGTTCATCATGGCCTACAACGTGTGGAAGACCGTGGCCGGCGGCAGGCCCGCCGAGGCCGCCATTCCCGAGGCCGCGTAGGGGGCAACGCAATGGCGACTCACGAGGCAGTAGAAAAGAACACCGGCCTGCTGGTAATTCTGATCATCCTGGTCGTCAGTGTGGCCGGACTGGTGGAGATCGTTCCGCTGTTCTTCTTGAAGAGCACCACCGAGCCGGTGGACGGGCTGGAGCCCTACTCGGCGCTGGAGCTGGAGGGGCGTGACGTCTACATCCGGGAGGGCTGCTATGTCTGCCACTCCCAGATGATCCGCCCGTTCCGCTCGGAGACGGAGCGCTACGGCCACTACTCGGTGGCCGGCGAGTTCGTCTACGACCACCCCTTCCAGTGGGGCTCCAAGCGCACCGGGCCCGACCTGGCCCGGGTGGGGGGGCGCTACAGCGATGCCTGGCACCGCGTGCATCTGATCAACCCGCGCGACGTGGTGCCCGAGTCGAACATGCCGGGCTTCCCCTGGCTGGCCGAGCGCGAGCTGGACGGCAGGCAGACCACCGAAAAGATGCGCGCCATGAATACGCTGATCGCCATGAGCTGCCCCAAGTGCAAAACCTACACCGAAGAGCAGATCGCCGGCGCCGAGGCCGCGGTCACCGGCATGACCGAGCTCGACGCCGTGGTCGAGTACCTGCAGGGCCTGGGCACCAGCATCAGTGCCAGGAGGTAGGCCAATGGACATCAACGACATTCGCGCGCTGCTTACGGTGGTCTTGCTCGTCGTCTTCATCGGCATCTGGGTCTGGGCGTGGAGCGACAAGCGCAAACCGGCGTTCGAGGAGGCCGCCCGCCTGCCGCTGGAGGACGAAACACCGGCGCCGGGCCAAAAGCCTGAAGAGGTCGAGCCATGAGCGAGTTTCAATTCACGAGCGGCTTCTGGAGCTGGTGGATCGCGATCATCACCGTCGCCAACATCCTGGCCTGCTGGTGGCTGATCTCCTGGGCGACCAAGCGCCGGACGGGCGAGGCGGCGCAGGGCGATGTCACAGGCCACACCTGGGACGAGGACCTCGAGGAATACAACAACCCGCTTCCGCGCTGGTGGCTGTGGCTGTTTCATATCACCCTGGTATTCGGGCTGGTGTATTTGGTGCTCTACCCTGGTCTCGGCGCCTACAAGGGGCTCCTCGGCTGGACCGACGTGAGACAGTACCAGGAGCAGGTAGAGGCGGCCGAACAGAAATACGGCCCGTTGTATGCGCGCTACGCCCAGCAGCCGATTTCGCAATTGGCCGCGAACGACGATGCCCTGAAGACCGGGCGCCGGCTGTTCGTCAACAACTGCGCCACATGCCACGGCACCGATGCCGGCGGCGCCCCGGGACGGGGATTTCCCAGCCTGCGGGACGGGGCCTGGCTCTATGGGAGCGAGCCCGAGGCCATCAAGGACAGCATCTTGAGCGGCCGCCAGGGTCAGATGCCGCCGCTGGGGGCCGCGGTCGGCGGCAGCGAGGGCGCCGAGCAGCTTGCTCACCACGTGTTGAGCCTGGGGGGGCGCCCCCATGACGAGGCCAAGGCCTTGGCGGGNNGCAAAGGCAGCGTGGCCAATAACCTCCCCGGCATCGGGGCGCCCGACCTGACGGACGGGTACTGGCTCTACGGGGGCTCCATCGACGCCATCGTCACGAGCATCATGGAGGGACGCCAGGGCAATATGCCGGCCCACGAGGAGCTCCTGGGCGAGGACCGGGTACACCTGCTGGCCGCCTACGTCTACAGCCTGTCCGCGAACGCCCGGTCCGAATAGCGAACGCGGCGGGCCGACTCACCGTGTCGGGGGAAGACGATGGAGATCGTGAGGAATCTATTTGGCACCTGGCCCGGGCTGCTGTCGCTGTTCGTGATCGTGTTCATGATCGGCATGGCCATCTTCCTGGTGCGGATGTTCATGAAGCTCTCCAAGAGGTAGGCGACGCTTTGCTATCATGAATGCGGCGGTCCTCGCCCCGAAGCGGTGAGGCGGGGCCGTCGCGGTCACCTCCGGTCTTTCGCGCATCTCGATGAACTCCAATACGGCTAGCCCGCCGAGAGGCGATACCGGCGTCCAGGAAGAGCTTTACGCCAAGCGCAAGAACATCTATCCGCGGCAGGTCCACGGCATCTTCGCCACCTTCCGCACGCTCGGTGTGATCATCCTGCTGGGTCTGTACTACGGCCTCGCCTGGCTGCAGTGGGGCGGCCATCAGGCGGTGCTGTTCGATCTGCCCGCGCGAAAGTTCTATATCTTTGGTCTCACCTTTTGGCCGCAGGACTTTTTCTACCTCGCGGTGCTGCTGATCATCGCTGCGCTCTCGCTCTTCTTCTTCACCGCGATCGCCGGGCGCATCTGGTGCGGCTACGCGTGCCCGCAGACCGTGTGGACCGAGGTGTTCCTGTGGATCGAGCGCAAGATCGAGGGCGACCGCCCCAAGCAGATCAAGCTCGCGCAGGCACCTTGGGGGCCGCGTAAAATTGCCCTCAAGGGCTCCAAGCACGTGGCGTGGATCGTATTCTCTGCATGGACCGGCTTCACCTTCGTCGGCTATTTCACCCCGATTCGCGAGCTGGGGGTCAATGTGATGACGTTGAGCATGGGTCCATGGGAGACCTTCTGGACGCTCTTCTACGGCTTCGCCACCTATGGCAACGCCGGGTGGCTGCGCGAGCAGGTGTGTATCTACATGTGTCCCTATGCGCGCTTTCAGAGCGCGATGTTCGACCGCGACACGTTGATCATCTCCTACGACGAGGGACGCGGAGAGCCGCGGGGGGCGCGCCGGCGCGGGCCCGCACCCTGGGAGCTCGGCCTGGGCGACTGCATCGACTGCACCATGTGCGTCCAGGTGTGCCCGACGGGCATCGACATCCGCGATGGCCTGCAGTACCAGTGCATCGGCTGCGCCGCGTGCATCGATGCCTGCGACGACGTCATGGACAAGATGGGCTACCCCAGGGGGCTCATTCGCTACACCACGCAAAATGCCCTGGAGGGAAGGCGCACCCGCATCCTGCGCCCGCGCGTCGTGGTCTATGGACTGATCCTGTTGGCGCTGCTCGGCGGATTGATATACGCGATCGTCCAACGGGTGCCGCTGGAGCTGGACATCATGCGCGACCGCAACACCCTCTATCGGGAGACCGGCCTGGGCCTGGTGGAGAACGTCTACACACTGAAGCTCATCAACATGAACGATCGCGCGCACACCTACCGGCTGTCGGCGACCGGGATCGAGGGGCTGGAGCTCATCAACCGGCAAGGCGACGTCACGGTGCCGGCGGGCGAGGCGGTTAACCTCCCGGTGCAGGTGCGCATCGATCCCACGCAGCTGAGACAGGCCGCCAGTGAGATCCGCTTCACGGCCGCCGCCATCGACGCCCCCGCGCTGACCGCAACCGAGGCCGCGCGCTTCATCGGGCCCGCACCCCGGGGAAACCCATGAGCGCACACCACCCCAAACCCTGGTACCGCCAGTTCTGGCCCTGGTTCCTGATCCTGATCCCGGGCTCGGCGGTGCTGGCGAGCATCGCCACGGTCATCCTCGCCATGCGCAACCCCGACGGGCTGGTGGTAGACGACTACTACAGGCAGGGCCTTGCCATCAACCGCGTGCTGGAGCGCGACCGGCGGGCCCGGACCCTGGGGCTTGCCGCCAGGGTGCGGCTGGAACCCGCCGCCCGCGAGGTGCATCTCACCCTTCAAGCCCGCGCCGGCACAAGCCCCCGGGCGCTTCGGCTGCGCCTCATCCACCCCACCCGGGCGAACATGGACCGGGAGATCCGATTGCATTCCACAGGTGAGGACGAGTATGCGGGGCGGATCGACCCGCTGGAGCCGGGAAACTGGCACGTGCAGCTGGAGCCCGGCGACGGGGCCTGGCGTCTCACCGGGCGGCTGCGGGCGCCCGGGCCGGGTCGGCTCCGGCTGATCCCGTAGATGCCGGCTGCCGCAGCCCGTTGACAGCGCCGTTTGTAGCGCGCCTGCACCCCGGCTATGGTTTCCTAGTGAGCACAATGGCTCGTTGGCACCGGGCGCGGCAGCGGTTCTCGCGGCGGCGATGATCCTCTCGCGAGGACGCAGAGCCCGCCAAGCAAACCATTGAGCCGCAGGTGAAGCGGGGCCAGGAAGATAATCGTGTCGCCCCAGGGATGAAAGATGCGATCATCTAGAGCGACGCGGCTACGCTTCCCCAATAGGGTGCATAAACAGCCGCGTTGGGCACGGATAAAGACCGCCAGCTGCGGCGTTTGCGCCATGCCGGTCGCCTGCCGGAGGATCGCACCGGCGGTGACATCGAGGGCCGGGGACTTTGCACGCTGCGAGCATAGGCGGCGCAAGGTCCGCGGTCCTCGATCAATTTATGCAATGATTGGGTAAAGGCAGCGTTTCTTTGCGTCCTTTGCGCCTCGGCGAGAGCGATTGTTGTTCCATGGCCGCTGCCAGTTCCACCAAAGGTCACACCATAGACTGCACGAGATACTAAGAACCCAATGAGGCAACCCTGTGAGCGAGGAACAGTCCCATGCACGACATACCCACGGCCCAGAGCGTGGCCGCGGTGCTGTGGCCGTCGTTTCTGGTGGCCGGGCTGGCCACCGTGTTGTTCTTCACCGCGTTCGACCCCGCGGAGATCATGGCCGCCAGCGGTTACGGAGAGATCGATCGAACCACCGGCTACACCGTGGGATTCTTCTTGTTCTGGCTGCTGACCGCCTCTTCATGCCTGCTCACCTGTTACTTCCAACAGCCGTGTGACGGCAATGCAGTAAGGCGACGCGGAGAGCAGCGCCCCACCACCTCCTAGCCCGCCCGTGGATGGCCGCGGCACGGGCGTCGATCGAATCAGGCGGCCGCCGCGCTCGGGGCCGCCCCCGCGGGAGCCTTGAGCGTGACCAGCTCCTCGGCGCTGGTGGGGTGGATCGCAACGGTCTCGTCCAGGTCGGCCTTGCGCGCGCCCATGTTGATCGCCACCGCGAACCCCTGCAGGATCTCGTCCACCCCGTCGCCCACGATGTGCACGCCCACCACTCGTTCCTCCGCCCCCGCACACACCAGCTTGAACGACGTGCTGCCCTTGTGCCCGGCCAGCGCGAAGCGCATGGGCGTGAAGGCGGTCTGGTAGACCGTCACGGCATCGCCGTAGCGCGCGCGGGCCTGGGCCTCGGTGAGGCCCACCGCACCGGCCGGCGGGTGGGCGAACACCACGGTGGGGATGTTCTCGTAGCGCAGGCGCCGCTGCGCCTGCCCGTCGAACAGCCGCTCGGCCAGACGCCGGCCTGCCGCGATCGCCGCCGGCGTCAGGGGCGAGCGCCCGGTCACGTCGCCGACCCCATAGACCCCGGGGGCGTTGGTGTTCTGAAACTCATCGACGACGATAGCCCCGTCGGGCGAGCGCGCCACCCCCACCGCCTCCAGGCCGAGCCCGGCGCTGTTCGGGGTGCGGCCCACCGCCCAAATGACGGCGTCGAGCTCGCCGATCCGCTCCTCTGCCTGCGAGCGCACCGTCAGCCCTCCCGGCCCCGATTCCAGGCCCGCCACCGAAAACGGCAGGTGCAGCGCGATGCCCTGCCCGCGCATCTCGTCCGTGAGCGCATCGCTGATGGTCGAATCGAACGGCTCCAGCACCCGGGGCCCCAGGGCCACCAGCGACACCTCCGACCCCAGGGCCCGCAGGACTCCGGCGATCTCCACTCCGATGTAGCCGCCGCCCACGATGGCCACGCGGGGCGGCTGCGCCTCCAGCGCGAAGAAGCCCTCGGAGGTCAGGCCGAGATCGGCGCCCGGCACCGGCGGCACCATGGGACGACTGCCGGTGGCCACCACCACGTGATCGGCGCTGTAGCGCCTGCCGTCGACCTCGACCAAGTGCCGGTCCACCAGCCGGCCCCATCCCCGGATACGGGCAATGCCCAGCGACTCGGCGTAGCCCTCCCAGTGGCGCTGGATCTCGGCGATATAGCGCCGCCGGCCCTGCACGAGGCGGTGCCAATCCACACCCCGGGGCTCCAGCCGGACGCCGAAGCCGGGGGCGTCGCGCGCGGCCTGGGCGAGCTGGGCGGCATACCACATCACCTTCTTGGGCACGCAGCCTGCGGTTACGCAGGTGCCGCCCAGGGCGTTCGG
>JABAHS010030331.1_pt1 | contig 14590 bp, 15 predicted proteins | sample 7062111 | NCBI WGS metagenome assembly JABAHS01 (sample SAMN14534600, study PRJNA622989) | marine sediment metagenome | biome: marine biome [ENVO:00000428]; feature: marine pelagic biome [ENVO:01000023]; material: deep marine sediment [ENVO:00002113]; isolation source: pool of 4 deep marine... | reverse complement strand
CCAATACTGAAGGGCTTAGAGGAGGAAAACGTTATCAAGAGCGAACGAGATCACATCGAAATACTACCTGCGGCATGGAAAGTTGTTTCAGAATACTACTTAGACGAAAGACGACATTCTGATAACCAAAGAGCACTGCGCCGACAGGTGTGGTTGACCTGTATTCTTGCGGCTGCGGCGATCGCAAACATCTTCCGCGAGGACGTTCGCAGTGCGGTGGAGCTCTTGGTGCGGTGGGCTCTTGGAGCACACTGAGATTGCGTGTGCAGCCGATGCTCAAGAAACATCAATCCGCCTGGTGGGACTGGCCTTTGAGACCACCCGCGATGGCCAGAGCGACCAGGAGTAGGCCCGGCGCGATCAGACCTGCAGGTGGATAGATGAGCCACGAGCCGTAGCCGATCAGGCCGATCCCCAAGGCTCCCATCACGTCGTAGACATCAGGCATAAGTCACCAACTATCTTTGCGTCGTTTCTTGTGCTTGCGTCCGGTCATTTTTGTAGGCCGGAGGCTCGGGGTTTGTAGGCCAGGGGCTTTGGGGACAACGACAGGATACCTGCAAATCTCAGTGTCGGTGGGTGGGTGGGTGTAACCCTTGACCTACGGACCCCGAGCCCTGAGCCCATCTCTCGGCAGTAGCTCTTGGTCCCACAGGCGAACGTCTGTTGCGTCAGAGAGAGCGGGAATTTAGCTTACCGCCCTGTCGTGGAACCGGCCTGCGGTGCGTCCACAAACCCCTCTCGGCCTTGATGCGAGCCCCCTCCTCGAGCTGGTAGAGCTTCGGGTCTTCCACGTACGGCGCCCGCCGCTTCCTCGGCAGGGGCTCCTTGCTGCTCACCGTCATTTAGATCTGAAGCGAATGCCGGTTGGTTTGGATTCAACAGTCGGCTACCCTGCGTCCCGATGACGTTGCCGCCTCCGGCCGTCCCGCTTCCCGCCGCCCCGCAGTCCTCAAGGCGGTTCGCTACGATTTTGTTCGACTCGCTGTCCGCGTCGACAAAGATCCCCATGGCGCCGTTCTCACACTTGATCTTGTTATTCACTATCTTGTTATCGTCGGCGTCTATCAATTCGATCCCAGTAGTCGAATCCGCCGTTATCTTGTTGTTCACCACCTTGTTGCGATCGCTTTTGAGGCTCACACCGACATCCGCCGTAATCTCATTGTTGACCACGATGTTACCCGTGCTCTCGGGGTTGACGGTGAGCCCGGCGGCAAAGATCCCCAGTCCTCCGTCGTCCATCGTGTTCCTCACCAGCACATGCTGATCACCATCGAACAGCTTTATCCCCAACGGAACTAAGCCCCCGAAGACCGGCACGTCCGTGATGGGCAAGTCCGTCGACATCGTGTTGTGTTTGGGGTGAGTGCTCGGCCGCGAGATGCCGACCGCCCGATACATGTCGCCCGAGAACTCGTTGTGGAAGACAGTCACCGGGTTGTTCTCATCGACCGGTTGAAGCTGTGGGTTAATAAACACGGCCTCGTAGCCGAAGGCGTTGTTCAATTGTAGACTCGTGAAGGTGTTGCGGCGAATGCTGAGTCCCGAGATATCCTGAAGCCTTTGCGACCCGTTCGCTAACGCCCAGGTCTGGATGGCAACCGATCCGGGATCGCCCCCTGAGACCTTGAAGGTGTTACCCCGTATCGTGATGTCGGCGCCATCGAGCACGATTCCGCTTGCATACGCCCCCGAGACGCTCGGTGGGCTCTGGATTGTAAAACCATGAATCTGAACACCGTTCGCCTGCAGATCGATATTGGGCACAGCCTCGGGAAAGGCGCCCTCCGCGTTTGTCGCAACGCCCTCGACGATGGTCGTCTTGGGATCCTTCCCTACAAGGTTCAGGCCGTCCTTGAAAATGGTTAAATCTTCGACATAGATGCCGGGACAGACCAGGATCCTGTCGCCGGGCATCGCGATGTCGATAGCTCCTTGAATCGTTGTGGAGTCGGCCAGATCGACTGCATCGCAGTTATTCACCCTGGCTAATCCATCGTCGTCCACAACTAGCGTCGCCGCGAGTGCCGCGGGCGCCGACCCCAAGACACCAAACGCCAAACCAAACGCCAGAGTTGTCTCTTTTCTAGACATCTGTTCTCTTTCTCCTTCTCCATCAAGAAACGGGAGGTTCTCTTATGATCCGAATGCCGTTCTTAGCGTCTGCGCTATATAACCTTGTCGCGATTCCTGGCGCAAGGGAATGCTTTTCGCATCAATTCGAGATGCTCGAGAGGTCGACCCAGCTCGGTTGCCGCCGGGGCTATTGTCAAATCTGGTGGACAGGATTGATTCAGGCGGCGCTCCTGCTTGAGTGTTTCACCTCGATACCGTCTTGGAACCTCACACCCGTGATCACCTTCGCGAGGTAGTTGAACCCGCGGATCCGACGCCAGCGCTTCTGGGCACACATTGCAAGCTTGTAGACGAAGGTGAGCATCGTCTCGCGGGTCACACAGGCCTTCGCCCGGTCCGTACGATGACGGATCGTGCCGAACGTGGACTCGATCGGATTGGTCGTTCGCAGATGCACCCAGTGCTCGGCCGGGAAGTCGTAGAAGGCCAGCAGCGCCTCGCGGTCCTTGACCAGGCACTCGACCGCCTTGGGGTACTTGGCCTCGTAGATGACGATGAACTGGTCGAAGGCACGCTCGGCATCGGCGCGCGTAGGCGCCATCCAGATCTCGTGCAATGCGCGCTTGGCTTTCGCCTGCACGGACTTCGGGAGGTAGTTGAGCACGTTCGCTGTCTTGTGCACCCAGCAGCGTTGGTGACGCGTCTCGGGGAACACCTCCGCCATCGCCGCCCAGAATCCCAGCGCCCCGTCGCCGGTGGCAAGCCTTGGAGCTACCTTCATCCCGCGCGCCTTGAGATCAAGCAGCACCTCGCGCCAGCCAGCTCTGGGTCGACTCCCTCACCCCGTCCTCGAGCGCGAGAAAGCGCTTCTCGCCGCGGTCGTTGACGCCTACGACCACCAGCAGGCACAGCCGGCTGCCCTCCGCGCGAAGCCCGCTGTAGATGCCATCCGCCCACCAATACACCCAACAGTCGCGCTCGAGGCGACGCCGGCGCCAGCTCTCGTACTCCTCGCGCCACTGCGCCTTGAGCCGGCTGACAACCGACGCCGAGAGCCCCTTGGCATCCGGACCCACCAGCACTTCCAACGCTTCGGCCATCTGCCCCGTCGAGATGCCCTTCAGATACAGCCACGGCAGCGCCGCATCGAGCGTCCGAGCTCGTCACACGTAGGGCGGCACCAGGCTCGAGCGAAACACCACGGGCTCTTCCCCACGGCTTCGCACCTTCGGGACCCGCACTCGCACCGGCCCAACGCCCGTCAGCACCTCGCGCTCGGGCAAGTACCCGTTGCGCACCACCGCTGTACGGCCGTGGGCGTCGCGCTCACCCGCGTGGCGCTCGAGGAGCTCGGCGAGCTCCGCCTCGACCGCCTGCTGGATCAAACGCTGCGCGCCGTTGCGAAGCAGCTCCGTCAACGAGTCCTCCACAGCCCCTGGCCTCACAAGCTGATTTCTTCATGACTCCATCCTCTCAAAGATTGGAGTCTCCGGGAATCCCGGGGCGGTTCAAGGTGCGATGGGCGTCGTATGGGCCTCAGGGTGATTTCGTGCTAAGGGACGACGGCTTGGCCTTCCGCCGGCCAGCCGCGGGTCCGCCCATGGTCTTCGCCTTCAGCTATGTCCTCTCCCATAACGGCTACGTTATCTATGCCGACGTTCACAGTGGGCTGTACATCCTCAAGTACAAGGGACCGCACAGCGACAGCATTCTGCAGACAGGGAATTGCATTGCTGGTAATCCAGGTGCGATCGAGCCCGGGTTTGAGCCATGTTTTCCACACGGCCAGACCGATTGGGGGACGCCCGGTATCGAGTTCTAACGCGAAAGGAGAAACGTAGCACATAAGGAGTCGACGGTACCGGTTTTGCTAGTAAGGTGCCTAAGAACCTGAGGCGACCCCGAGCCGCATGGGTCCCGGGGTCGCCCCAGGCAAAGGGCACGTAGGCACTCAAACGTATGCGGTCCCGACCCGTGCGGGCAGCACAGCGCGCTCACCATCACTTCGCCCACCAGACACCCACAGCGGTCCTTCACCTTGACCTGAGCCCTCATGTCCCACCCGCTCGCTCCGCCCGCCGGCGGGCGCACGGTTGGTCGCATCAGCGACTCGACTCCGCCACTGCCCGAGCTTCCGCCACCCCACTTCGGACCTCCCAACGATGTGTGACGCCGAGCAGCGGAGGCGTTGCTGCACCGTAGAGCGACACGTGGTTCTTTGGGATGCGGTTTGGCTGCGGGTTTGCCGTAATTAGCACCTGCCCCGAAGCAAGCACGCTGGACGTGCAACGGAAGCACGCACTGAGGGTATGCTGTCCGCACAGAGGATACTTCGTGACGAAGCTTTGGATGCCGGCTGGTGATGCGAAACGGAATGAGTAGATGCTCTGATCATCATCGCCGGTGACGAATACCTGTGCGCCTTGAGTGGCCACCTGGTCTATGAACTGGAGATCCATGGGGTTCAGGTCTTGCTACTCGTACACCACGAGATGGTCGATATTCAGTAGCCCGACGGCATTCAAGGTGCCGGCCACCATGCGTGAAACGCACTGCCGTACGATCTCACCGGGCAGGACGCAGGAGTATAACTGCGTCCTCGGTCCGTGGAACGTGATGAATTGAGTTCGCTCTGTAGTCGTGATGACTGGGTCGAGCGGTATGTAGTTCGATGGCGCCCATTGTCCTGTGCTCCAGAACGCCTCACGCTCGCGCCGGATTTTCTCGCGGCGTTCCTTCCCAATTCCAAACGCGTGTCCGAACTCGGCATCCAACACGCTCCCCAGCTCCCAAGCGTCCATGACAAGGGGATCAGCGAGATACGCAGTTAGGAGACCAGCGGCGCGATGCGTGCGCAAGGCAAGGGAGTGACCGTCTGACGCCACAAGCATGGAAATATAAGCGTCCCCTTCAAGCTGCTGACCCGAGGGGACGCTAGTGCCCTCAGGCTGATGTTTCATTGCTTTTATGGTGGTGCCCCCAAGAACCTCAAGAGGAATATGCCGTTGTAAATATCACTCTCGATGAGAAGGCCCTCCCCGAAGAAAGGATACGTTCCCCAGACGCCGGCGAAGTTGGGATCTACTGGCATCACATCTACGGATTCTCCGTCCTGGTTGAGAGTAACCACGAAATTATCGCCAGGAAACTCCAATCTGGGTTCCGTATCAAAGAAACCCGCTTCGACGAGGAAGCCACCATCCGGGCACAGGCTCGCGGGGCTGAGGATGTCAACAACGCGCACCCCTGTCGTGTAGTTGCCTGCATACAGGAAATCCTCCAACACGTATGAGTCGTGTGTCGGCCCGAAAGTGTTGTGAAGACATTCAAGAATTTCCTCGGGTCTGTCAAGGTCTTGAATGTCTACTACGATTTGTCTTTGCTGCTCGAACCCGAACAAGCCGATGAAATTGTTTTCATCGTTGAAGAACACATGTCTGTGATCAGATGACAATGCTAATTGGTGGCCAAAGTTGGAACCGTCATAGTCAGTAAATCCGAGTTTTTTTATCCTTATGGTGTTGTCGGGTTCCGTGAGTTGCAAGATAGTCAATCGGTTGAGCGGGTTCTGGAGAAATGTTTTTTCCAATATTTTCAGAATATCTTTTGGATTGCGGTTGAAGACGTGCTCATGCAAGTAGCCGTTGGCCAAAAGCATGATGACCTTGCCTTGATGCTCTACGTCCGGCCCGTTGTAGGTCGTGATCAACCCATCGTGGCTGAACCGCTTGAGGTCGCGGACCAGTATCGGGTTTTTGGGAGCATTCTCATCGATCTTCAAAACGTAAGTGTGTCGGGGACGACGCTTTCTGTCGGGGGGGACACCCTGTTGCAAGCTCTCCACCGTCCCCGCAGCATGAATCGCCATCCATCCTGTTGCTTCGTCTATCGTGAGATTGTGTGCGTCGCTGAACGGAATCGTGATCTTCTGAGGTCCGTGCACCTGGAACTCCCTGAGAATCGTCGCAAAGCTANNTGGTTAGGTCGAAAATGATCAGGCCGATATCAGTGACTACACCGTCGTTTACATCTTCGAAGACGACATAGGCGTGGTTGGCGAATACCTGGGCGTCTCCATGACCGAGAGGGAAATCGCCTGGGTGTCTCCATGTGCCCAGGGGAACAAGGTGCGGGGCACCTCCGAGTCCATCTTCAATTCTTAAAAATGACACACCCCCGATTGGGGCGTAGACCGCGTTTCCGCTGCCTTCGACGACGGAGAACGCTATGTCCGCGGAGCTTGGAGCGATCACGTATTGCTCGCCCGTGACAGGGTCTGTCCAACCCCATACATCAGCCATGTTGGGTACGTCTCTCAGCCCCAGTTGGATAGGAGTCTTTTGGTCCAGAAGGATAATGTTGTCAGAATCGAAAGGACCAGTTATTGCCCCGTCATTGTCGAATTCGGGTGGAGCACCGATGGCGGTTCCGATTCCGATAATGAGTGACAATAGCCATAGCGATAGCACGAACAGCTTGGGTGGTTTTGACATAGTCGTGGGTCCTCCTCCGGGGTTCCTTGCAAAGTTCGGAACGTAATCAAATATTGCCCGGTTCTCGCGAAGTGAGTCGGTTGCTGTTAGGCACGGAGGGGGTTCTTCTCGAACTGCTCGCCCTCCCTCCAAGGATAGTACAGCCGGTTTCAGGGGGCATCATATTCGACGCGCAGGCGGCGCCTCGTGGACGGGTACCGTAACAACGGAGAAAGCGAAACAGGTCGAGCCTTCGCCGAACCGGGAAAATCGGGAACGATTACAACTTTTCGCCTGTCGGACGCCTCAGAGTTGCGTTCTCTTTTTGCCATCTGACCATAAAGGCCGGAAAACCAACCGCTTACCGAAATCCGCCGGAGACGCTCGGTGATCACCTCAAGAAACGCCGGCTCGAGCTGAAAATGACGCAACGGGCCGCCTCAGGTCAGCGTCCGATCTTGTGTACCAGGTTGCCGTCGGATTGTCGCGATAGTAAAAGCGAACAGAAAACGGAAGGAACCAGCCATGGGATGGCGGAGTGCCGTTCCGCTAACCCGTGCTTGAATCATTCAAATGGAGGAGGAAAGAGTAGGTATTTTGGCGACAGTTGCCCTTATCTCTAAACGCCGAGTCGGGCCGTTGTGTCGGGCAGCGGGGGAGAGCGGATAGGAGATCCAACCGCGCTTCCGGTTGCGCGGGCGCGAGAGGGTACCAACGATCCCAAGGCCCCGTGAAATCCGGTCCGCTCGAGCTCGCAGCGCTCGGCGCGAGAGGCGAGATCCCCCCTTCGGGGCTGCCCATGGCGGCCAAGGCCCGCTCTCGATGCGGATTCCGGTGATGTAGATCGCTCGTTCCGGCGATATGGATCACGCTCCGCCATGCTCGACGCTGGTGTCGTTAGTTTCTACGTTAAGCGATCCACTTCAGTCAAGGCTCGGTGGATGTGTACGGTCGGTTTGCAGCATCGGTCGATTCTCCTGGTTAGGGTCACGAACGAGTATCGGTCGAGGGTGCTCGGGACACTTCAGTCGGTGAACGCCTCCTCGCCCGAGCCCACGGCCTCACGCCTTCGCATCGACTCGCCCTTGAGCTCGAGCTTGTGGGCGTTGTGAACGAGACAGTCGAGGATGGCGTCGGCAAGAGTAGGATCGCCGATCGCCTTGTGCCAGTGGCGCACGGGGAGCTGGCTGGTGAGGAGGGTGGAGCGCACGCCGTGGCGGTCCTCCATCACCTCGAGCAGGTCGGTTCGCTGCGGGTGGGTGAGCGGCTGCAGCGCGAAGTCGTCGAGGATCAACAGCTCGGTGCGGGCGAGACTGCCGAGCAGTCTCGGGTAGGAGCCGTCGCCGTGGGCGATGGTGAGGGTCTCGAAGAGGCGTGGTGGATGAACTCGGGGGTGTCCAGGGATATGGTCTTGTAGCGGTTTGCCTGCTTGGCACGGTCGTCCTTCCACTTAAAGGTGACGCGGTGTTCATCGAAGCGCAACCCGGTGATGGTGGCGTTGATGGTCGTACGAGAGACGCCCGTCGAGACCATGTGCAGCTGGAAACGCCGCCGGTCCTCGGCGCTCGCCTCGTCGGGAGAGCGCCCAAAGAAGCGCGTGAAGTGCTTCACCGCCCGGATGTATGCTGTCCGAGTCTGCGGCGAGAGCTTACGCATGGTCATATCGTCGATCATGCGTTGACGTAATGGGCTGATAGACTTGGTGTTTTGGGTCATGGGTCTGCTCGTTAATGTTGGGGTGGTACGGCAGAACCCAACTCGACACGGGACAGACCCATCCCGTCAATCAGCTACGAACGTGTGGGAAGCCCCCCTTACCGCACGAGCGGTTTCGTTCCGCGACCCTGAGCCGACCTTGAAAGCACAATTAGGCCAGTGTCCGCTCTCGGGCACTGGCGCCCGTGGCGCGTTGACGAACCTGTTGCGCTTGGTGAGCACGTCAGAGACTGACCGTTCGTTTGCCGTTGATGGTCGTCTCGGCCGGAACGTCGAACGCCGTTCGTGCATTGCCGCGCCAGGTGCTACCCTCGATCGCGGCGTCGATCAGCCGCTTCGCTTCGGCTTCGGGTGCCGGTGTTTCGACGTCGACGCGCAGACGAAAGGCGCGGAACGGGGTCGAGCGATGAGTCCTTTCTGACATGTCAACGTCGGTCTCTACGTCCACTCGCACGTCATCTAACTGCAGTCCCTCACGGGCGAACTTCATCGCGATGCCTGTGGTGAGACAAGCCGCGATGGCCGCCCGCCCATAGAAGCTCGGACCGGGTCCGGTGTCCTCCCCGCCGAAGCCTTCCGGCATGTCGCAGACGAACTTCCACGGGCCTTCCTCGATCTCACAAGCGATACCGCTCGTCCATCGTGCGGTCGTTGTCGAGGTAAACTGGCCTGCCGTGGGCCTCTTGCGGATGAGGCTTTCAAACCGTTCGAGGGCCTGCTTGATTTCGGCCTGTGTCTTCATGTCATTCTCCCTTGAGCCTAGGGCTCAATTCAGTAATTTTGCGTCTTGCAGAACCTTTAGGCCACGTCTACCGATGAGACCTTTTACGTTCTCACGGCACAGCTCCGGAAAGATGCGTTTCGCTTCCGCCATAACGGCGGCCGCCTCCTCCCAGCGGCCTTGGTGCGCAAGGATCGTCGCTAAAACAACGCGTGAGTACGCGAACCGGTCATTCCGCCGGCAGGCACGGCGCGCTTCCTCCAGCGCCGTTTCCGTCTCGCCCAAACGAAAGAGCGCATTGGCGAGCGACGTTCCCCAATAGGCCAGCCGACTGTCCAGCGGGCTTATGCGAATGCCGTGTTTTAGCTTTTCAACGCCCTGCCGGACCTTACGGGCACGCATCAAGCCTGTGCCCAGGGCCGCCCAGGCTTGGGCATTGGAAGGATCGTATTCGACTGCCTGCTCAAGCAACTCCAGGCCCCGGCGCGTATGTCCGATGTCGCACAACGCACAGCCGACGTAGCCCAGGACAGAGGAATCATCACTATCCAGGTTCATCGCCCGCTCCGCCGCTTCGATGGCCCGTTCGTCCAACGGGCGTGATTCCTGGGTGAGTTGAAACATGTGACTGATTGCCAAGACAAGCGAAAGATAAGCATGGGCGAGAGCAAAATCCTGGTCGAGTGCGATCGCCTGATGCAGTAAGTCGATCGCTTCTTTGAAGGTTTCCGCACGCCAACCTTTGAGGCTCAAAAGGCCGTGCGCCCGCTGATAGAGCGCCCACGCGTCCAAAGTGCTTGGGGGGCGTCGCCGGAGTCGAGTCAATTCCGCGCGTGTGAGCTCGGGTTCGATGCGGGCGACGACGGCTTGAGTTATTTCCTCCTGAAGTTCGAGCAGGCGATCGGAAGGCCGGTCGAAATGGTCCGCCCAGAGATGCGCGTCCCCTTCTGCGTCAATCAACTGCGCCGTCACCCTGATCGTTGCCCCGATCGGCCGAAGACTGCCCTCGACTACGTAGCGAACCCCGAGTTCGCCTGCCACTCGGCGCGTGTCGGTGTGTTGGTCCTTGTAGACGAACGCGGAGCGCCGCGAGATCACGAAGAAACCCGGGATGCGCGCCAACAACGTGGTGAGGTCCTCGGTCAAGCCGTCCGCCAAGTATTCAAGCGCGCGGTCTTCGGCCATACAAACGAACGGAAGGACTACCAGCGATGGCCTCTCGTACTTGGGGGCCGCCGCGACCTCGCTCGGCCCCGGGTCGAGCCTCCCAGGACGTCCTCGCAAGGGGTGGACGGCTCGAGTGAGGTCCTCGACACGCGGTTCGTCATTATCCTCCAATGATTGCTCTAGCCGCCTGCCCGCGCGAACCAGGTACGCCCGTATCGGCTCGGCGATATTTTTGACATCCTGCTCGCCCATGAACTCATAATGGAGGGGCAGTTTGTTGCCGACCGCAACGCGCACCGACTCCGAAATACAGATGCCGCCAGGCTCTGCAAGACTCTCCAGCCGCGCCGCAACGTTCACGCCATCACCATAAATCTCTTCCTGATCGACGATGACATCGCCAAGGTTCACCCCGATACGAAATTGCACCTTGCGCTCCTCGGGCAGTTCCGAGTTACGCTCCTTGAGTTCACGTTGAACGACGGAAGCGCACGTCAGCGCATCGACGACCGTCCCAAAGTCCGCCAATATCGCATCCCCGGCGTAGTGGACGACTCGCCCCGCGTGGCGCTGGATGTTTGAGGAAATGAGGTCGAGGTAGTCGCGTAAGGTGCGATGAGTCCCTTCTTCGTCCTCGCCCGTCAGCCGGCTGTAACCAGCCACGTCAGCGTACAAAATGGCCGCGAGCTTGCGTTGCAGGCGTTCTTCCACTTGGATGCCTCTCGTCCGGGAAGGACGGGGAGATATTATCGCGAGACCGGCGAGGTCGTGAACAGAAGGGCCCAATTTAGCGTATCCTGGGCGTCCCTGATGCCCAGCGTTTGACAATACTGTTTCACGGTCCCCAATCGTCGATTGGCTACCGAACGGCTAGATCTGCTCTGAGAGCGGACCTCCGAAAGGTTCGTTTTCTCGTGCGCCGAATGTCCGGAAGATGGCCGACTCCCGCGTGATGCAGTGCAATATGAGCGAGCGAGTGCAGGCGCGGACGCGAAGGCACGGTAACTGACAATGCTCGCTACGCGACCCCTTTAGCGGCCGGAGCCCCCCGGTTGTCTGCCGCTAGCGTACGGCGATTGTCTTATCCTTGATCTGGATCAGCAAATCGCAGCTTCATGCGTTGAGTCTATCCAGAAGGTTTAGCAGCGACTCGCAAAAAGGGAGAACACAGCGAGGCCCCCAGATGGGGGAAGAGTCTTTGATCCACGTCAAGGAATGACTGCGCAAAGCCGACCAGGTTTTGATCACGAACGAACGGGGTCCTGCCCGACAGCCGGGACCGGATGGACCCATGAGGGGCGCCGCCCCAGCGAGGTGCCCCGTGGGCACGATCGACGGGGCGCGGCCACGGACTGCGCCCGAAGCGTCGCCTTACTCGACCGGGCAGTCGCTGCGAGGGCGTCCGCACGCTCGGCTGCTGGTGTGCGGGGTTCAGGGCTAGGGTTGGACTTGGGCCGATCTACGGGCTCAGGGAGCGTACCGCACCATGTCGCTTTTGGATTGGAAGGACGACTACCTGCTCGGTATCGCCGAACTGGACTACGAGCACCGAGACCTTTTCGATTGCGTGAACGACCTCTTCGAGCAGTGCTCCCACAAAGCGGACCATGATACCGTGGCTGACTGTCTGGGCCGTCTCCACGCCAGGCTGGCCGCGCATTTTGCGCTCGAGGAAAACACGATGCGCGAGATGAAAAACCCGCACTATACAGCACACAAGGCAGAGCATGACCGCTTCCTGGACGAGGTTACGGATGTCATCGCCGGCTTCGAGCAGGAGTTTGACCACGAGAACATCGAGGCGCTCGCGCGTCGTGTCCAGGCCTGGATCGTCGGCCACATCACGACATTCGACCGACAGTTGGTTGAGCGCGGTCCATAGTCGCCCACAGCGTCGAGACAGCGGAGCGCCGCAGGCGGGCAAAGCGCGTTGCGGCGGGGTACTCGGGACCCCGGTCAAACCCCGCGCAGCCAATCGGCCAGGGCCGCACCAATCTCGTCAGGGGAATCCTCTTGGATGAAGTGCTTGCCCTTCACCGTGACCTCCCGCTGGTTCGGCCACGTGCGACAGAACTCGCGCTGGGCGCCGACCAGGATCGCGCCCGGCTCGGCGTTGACGAACAGCTTCGGCACGTCGCAGTCCTTCAGCCACCTAGCATACGCGTCCACGATCTGCGCCACGTCCGCGGGCTCGCCGGCGATGGGGATCTGCCGCGGCCAGGTCAGCGTCGGCCGCCGGCCCTCGCCGGGCTCCGCGAACGGCCGCCGGTAGACGGCCATCTCCTCTTCGGTCAGCGCGCGCCACACCGAGCCCGGTAGCACCCGCTCCACGAAGATGTTCTTCTCGAGGACCATCGCCTCCCCCGCTGAGGAGCGGAACCCCTGGAACACCCCGCGGGCGGCGTCGGGCCATTCGTCCCAGGTGAGCGGGCGGACGATCGCTTCCATGTAGCAGATGCCACGCGCTGCACCGCGGTGCCGGTTGGCCCAGTCGAAGCCCAGAGCGGAGCCCCAGTCGTGAACCACCCACGTGACGTCGTCCGTGATTTCAAGCGCTGCCAGCGCTCCGTCGAGATACCGGCGGTGCTCGACGAAGGTGTAACGATCCGGGCCCGAGTCGTCGAGCTTCTCAGAGTCGCCCATCCCGATGAGGTCGAGGGCGATGCAGCGTCCCTGGTCGGCCACGCGCGGCATCACGTTACGCCAGAGATACGACGACGCAGGGTTGCCGTGCTGGAAGACGATGGGCGAACCTGCGGGGTCGCCGAGCTCGACGTACGCCATCCGCTTCCCGTGCACGTCGAGGTAGCTTTTCGGGTGCTCTTTCGTGCCGATCATCGTGTCTGTCACCGCGAGCTCATTTCGTAGCAGGATATTACGACGAATCATTCTAGCGCCGATGGGCACTAACGAACGCTCCTCGAGCTGTGCTCGTGGCTCGTAACACGACAACAGTCGGATAACCGGGAGCGCCCGCAGTGGCTGCTGCCTTGAAGAGACCACCGACCGGAAAGCCGGGTGTCCAGTGCGTCGTCCGGAAGATCAAGCGGGTGGAGGGCTTGGAGGATGAGTGCGAGGCGTCTGATGGGGCGCCCGCGTTCGGGCGCCCCATCATTGAAGTGAATGGTTTAATGCAGGGTAAACCCCATCCCGTCAGAGACCGGCAATTTTTTTCGCCTGGCCCGTGGGCTCCAGGATGTGCAACCCCGTGTTGGCCCGGTCGAAGATATAGACGAAGCCGCGATCATCCACGTCCACGTTGTTGGTCTGGATCGCGAACTTGCCGTCCCGGGGGGTGGTATTCTCCGTGATTGCAGGGATGTAGTAAGCGACCTCCTTCGGATTGTACGGATCCCGAATATCCACCCCGCGCACGCCTGCGTTGAAGTAGGAAACCCAGATGATGCGGTTACGGTAGTGTTCCTCGGTCAAATTCCACTGTGTCGAATGGGCACCGAAGCGGCCTCCCCGCTCACAGAAATTCCCGCTCTCTTCAGGGACGAAAAACGTCGACACCGGAATCGGGTGCACGGGATCGGTGATATCCACCATGTAGACCATCTGGTGCATATCCCAGTTACATTCGTTCCTGGTCGATTCGTTGACGACTGCGACCATGTCGCGCGGGGTTCCTACGTTGAAGTCGTCGAACTCCGGCACGTCCATGTCCAGGAGCGGGACCGCGCTGTGAACCCCCTGGAAGTCCGGCCAGTCCAGCTGCGAGATGATCGGGGCCGTCAGGTCCGCGTCGCTCGGGTTGGTCGCGCAGGGGTTAGGGTCGACGCAGTTCGTAAGCAGCACATCGTTGTCCACGATCTGCAGGATGCCATCCGCTCTCGTGCCGTACGCCATGTACACCTTGTCGTCCAGGTAGAGCGGCTCGTGGATGGATGTATCACGCCCTGTCAGCGCCGGGGCGCCTGGCTGCGCCCCCGGCAGCCCGATCCAGTTACGAATGAAAACAGGGTTTTCCGGATCGCTCAGGTCGAAGATCGACAGGTGCCGGGTCTCCCAGCCGGGCACCTCGCTTGTCGCGTAGAGAATGCCGGTGGAGCACTCCCACCAGTTCTTGTGGGTCCCGTTGAGACCGCCCTGTATCACCGCCATGAACACCGGGTTTTCCGGGTCGGTCACGTTCCAGAGCTCGTGCCGTGCGTTATCGACCTCCCGATGCAGGTAGAACTCGCCGGGCGTACCGCTTGGCAGATCGGCGCCGGCACAGGTCTGCAGGTTCCGGGACTGGTTGAACCCGAAGGCCCCGGGTGCCTCATTGGCGTGGAGGTGGCGGAGGTACACCGGATTGCTCGGGTCCGTGACGTCCACGATGGAAAGACCGTTGGGCTCCACGACCCCGGTGAGCGGATTGAATGCTTCCCCGCCATGGTGGCCCGCGTACACTATAAAACGGCCGTTCTGCTCCTGAACGTGTCCCTTG
>JABAHS010002544.1_pt1 | contig 14600 bp, 10 predicted proteins | sample 7062111 | NCBI WGS metagenome assembly JABAHS01 (sample SAMN14534600, study PRJNA622989) | marine sediment metagenome | biome: marine biome [ENVO:00000428]; feature: marine pelagic biome [ENVO:01000023]; material: deep marine sediment [ENVO:00002113]; isolation source: pool of 4 deep marine... | reverse complement strand
GACCTTGTGCTCGTAAAGGGCGATCAGCTGGCCGAGGGTGCTCGGCGTCAGGCGCGGCAGCATGAGTACGCTGCTCGGCCGGTTGCCGGGGTGGCGCCGGTGCGGCTCATCTTCGCCCGAGTCGTTACCGTCCATCAGTGCCTCCGCCTGCGCGAGGCAGTTAGCGATGGCAAGGTCCTGCTGCGCCTGGTGGCCGCCCGAAGATCCCAGCGGCAGGATGAAGTCGACAGGCACGAATCGCGTGCCCTGGTGCAGTAGCTGATAAAAGGAATGCTGCGCGTTGTTGCCCGGCTCGCCCCAGATCACCTGGCCGGTACTGCAGGCTACCGGCTTGCCGTCCCGGCGAACGCTCTTGCCGCTGGACTCCATCTGCAGCTGCTGCAGGAAGGCCGGGAACCGATCGAGCCTGTTGTCATAGGGCAGGATCGCCTGGGTCTCCGCACCGAGGAAATTGTTGTACCAGGCGCCGATCAGCGCCAGCAGCATCGGCATGTTCTCCCCGATCGGCGCCGTACGAAAATGCTGGTCCATCTTCCGCGCGCCCGCCAGCATGGCCCAGAAGCGATCCACGCCGATGACAAGCGCCAACGCGAGGCCAACGGCTGACCAGATCGAGTACCGACCTCCGACCCAGTCCCAGAAGCCGAACCGGTAGTCCGGATTGATGCCGAAGGCGTCCATCGCCTCGTGGTTCGTGGATGCCGCCGCAAAGTGATGCGCCACCGCGTCGCCGCCGAGCGAATTGCTGAGCCACTCGCTCGCGGCAGTCGCATTGGCCATGGTTTCCTGGGTCGTAAACGTCTTCGAGCAGATGACGAACAGCGTCTCCTCGGGATCGAGCGCCTCGGTCAGATCGACGAGCTGCGAGCCGTCGACGTTGGAGACGCTGTGAAAATTCATGCCCGGCTGCCAGTAGTGACGCAGCGCGCGGCTGGCCATGACGACGCCGAGGTCCGAGCCGCCAATGCCGATGTTGACGACGTCGGTGAACTGCCGTCCCGTTACGCCACGAATTTCCCCGCTCTGCACGGCGCGGACAAAAGCAGTCATTTTCTCGAGCGTCACTGCGACCTCGTCCACCCCCGGGACGTTCGGCGCGACATTGTCGGATGACTTGGCGCGTAACGCCACGTGCAGAGCTGGCCTTCCCTCGGTGTTGTTGATCGCAGCGCCGGCAAACATCGACTCGACAGCATCCGGCACTCCCGCCTCGGTCGCCAGTTTGATCAGCAGCTTCTTCGTCGTCGCGTTGAGGATGTTCTTCGAGTAATCGAGAAACAGGTCGCATGCCTCGAGCGAATACTGCTCGAACCGACGCTTGTTGAGCCGGAAGAGCTCAGCCATGCTTTTATCGCGCATGTCGTTCTCGGCGTGCGCAAGCAGCGCCTGCCAGGCTGGCAGGTCGGTCGGGTAGGCATCTGACAGGTCTGCTCGACTCATGGCTAGACTTTGTAGAAATCCCGGTACCAGTCGACGAAATTTTTGACGCCCTGCTCGATTGGCGTCGCCGGCTCGTAGCCTACGTCCTTCGCCAGGTCTGCGGTATCCGCCCAGGTATCCGGAACGTCACCAGGCTGCATGGGCAACATGTTGGTTTCGGCCTTTCTGCCGACGCATTCCTCGATGACCTCGATATAACGCATGAGCTCCACAGGCGCCCGGTTGCCGATGTTGTAGATCCTGTACGGCGCATTGCTGCTCGCAGGATCCGGATCCGTCGTGTTCCATTCAGCATTCGGCGTCGCCGTGTGATCGAGCGTCCGCACGACGCCTTCGACAATGTCATCGATATAGGTGAAATCGCGCCGATGATTGCCGTAATTGTAGACGTCGATCGGCTCCCCCTCGATGATGTTCTTCGTAAACCTGAACAGCGCCATATCCGGCCTGCCCCAGGGACCGTAGACGGTAAAAAAGCGAAGACCCGTGGTCGACAGGCCATAGAGGCTCGAATAGCTATGCGCCATCAATTCATTGGCTTTCTTGGTCGCACCGTAGAGCGAGAGCGGATGATCGACATTTTGGTGAACCGAAAACGGCATCGCCGTGTTCGCTCCGTAGACGGAACTTGACGACGCATACACGCAATGCGCCACGTCATGATGACGGCAGCCCTCGAGAATATGCAGCATGCCGACAATATTACTTTCGATATAGGTGTGCGGGTTCTCTATCGAGTAGCGAACGCCTGCCTGCGCGGCCAGGTGGACGACCTTGTCGAATCCCTCGCGGGCAAACAACCGCTCCATCGCCTCGCGATCGGCAAGGTCGATGCGCTGCATTTGGAAGTTATCGTGCTTGTCGAGCAACGCCGAGCGCGCCTCCTTCAGCGCCGGATCATAGTAGTCGTTGAAGTTGTCGACGCCGATAACCGCATCGCCACGCTCCAGCAATGTTTTTGCGGTAAAAAAACCGATGAAACCGGCGGCGCCTGTAACAAGAATTTTCATGCGAGCCTAAATCCGTGAAACTCCGCTAAGTTACCACAAATAAAGGGTTTTTTTGTTGAAAAAGGTCGCAATTCAAGGCGTGACGGAGTCCCCCGATCACTGCTGCCCAGCGGCGGGATCACCACAGCTGGCTGACAAATAACCGGGGCGCGAGGCGGGCTCAGGTATCGGCGAGATCCCGGAACAGACAGGGGCCGGACGCGCTCATTTTCTCGAGGATCGCCTGGTGGGCGGCCTCCTCCTCCGCGGAGGCCCTGCGGACGACGAGATCGAGGTCATTCCGCCTGGGCCTTACGAGCGCCTCTTCGCCGACCGACTGCAGTTCGGCCTCATCCTCGTCGAGGGACAGCGCCGTCTGCCCCCCCGTCATCGCCAGGTAGACGTGCGCCAGTAATTCGGCGTCGATCAGGGCGCCGTGCACATCGCGTCGCGAGGCATCGACGTCGTAGCGCTTGCAAAGGGCGTCGAGGCTGTTGCGCTGGCCGGGATGCATCTCGCGGGCGAGCGTCAGCGTGTCGAGCACCAGCGCGTGCTCGGCGATCGCGGGCCGTGGATGATTCATGAGTTCCAGCTCATGCTCGAGGAAGCCGACGTCGAATTCGGCGTTGTGGATGACGAGCTCGCTGTCCTTCAGAAACTCGAGGAATTCCTCCGCGATATCGGCGAACCGCGGCTGGCCTTGCAGGTCCTCGCGGCTGATGCCGTGCACGCGCTCCGCACCCTCGTCGATGTCCCGCTCCGGATCCAGGAAACGGTGATATTCGCGTCCGGTCAGTCGACGATTGACCAGCTCGATGCAGCCGATCTCGATGACGCGATGGCCCTGCGCCGTCGACAGTCCGGTGGTTTCAGTGTCGAGAACGATTTGTCTCATGGATACCAAGCTCCGTTACGTCGACTTCTAAAGCTCATCGATACCTCGATTCGCCAGTGCATCCGCTTCCTCATTGCCGGGCACGCCCGTATGCCCGCGCACCCAGTTCCAGCGTATCTCGTGCGGACCGATCGCCTCGTCGAGCGCCTGCCAGAGATCCTGGTTCTTGACCGGCTTCCTGGCCGACGTCTTCCAGCCACGGCGCTTCCAGTTCGGCAGCCAGTCATTGATTCCATCCATGACATAGCGCGAGTCCGTATGCAGGATGACCCGGCGCGCGCCCTTCAGCGCATTGAGCGCCTCGATGGCGGCGGTCAGCTCCATCCGGTTGTTGGTCGTCTCGTTCTCGCCGCCATAGAGCGTCTTGCGGTGCGGACCCGCGATCAAAACGACGCCCCAGCCGCCGGGCCCGGGATTGCCCCTGCAGGCGCCGTCGGTAAATATCTCAACGATGTCGGTCAAAGCGGATTCGGGATACGCGAGTCGTCGGTTCTGCGATGCCGCCCACAACCTTGGGCCGTGAACGCCATGGCTTCTTCATGGGCGTCAGCGTGACCACCCGTTTCTGGGCCGTGAGCATATAGCATGCCGCCAGCTCCGGCCAGAAGCGGCGGCCGCGGGCTTCCCATGCCGGCGACGACGATGCCTTGTTGCCCGGCAGCGGCCAGCGAAAGAAATAGCGGGTAATGCCCTGGATGCGCATGTCGAGCAGCTGCAGCCAGTCGCTGAGCTGCCGGTCCGAGATCGGCGCGCCGGCTCCCGGTGGCAGCTCGGCGCCCGGCACGAGGCGGCGCAAGCCCCACAGGCCGCCCGGCTTGAAGCCGAGGATCACGAGGTGGCCGTGTGGCGTCAGGACGCGATCAGCCTCCCTCAGGATGGCGTGCGAGCGCTCGTCGGAATAGTCGAGGGTATGCGGGAGTAACACCACGTCGACCGAATCGCTGGCGACGGGCAGGCGATGCAGCTGGCCGACGGCAACGGCGCCGTCCTCGCCACTCCCGGGGATGCGGTCGTCGATGATTGCCGCCCGCTGGGTTCGCGCGAAACGCAGGAACGTGCTCCTCTCGCCCCAGGAGCCCAGCTGCAGGCATTGTTCGCCGAACAGGCCGTCGAACGCCTCCTCGACGATACGCGCCTCCTGGCTGATCAGGGCCTGTCCAAGGGGCGTGCGCAGCCATTGCCGTGCCTGATCCGCGGCCTGGGCCTTGTCTGGGAGCTCACTTGTCATGATCCAGTCGTCCGGAATCGGCCCGCAGGCCGGGTTGTGAAACGGGCACTTGCATGATCCATTCGGTTACGTAGCATAGCCTGATGCTCGCCGCAAAACAGGGAAAATCGTCCAAATTCGGGCTTCAAGCGCTTGCCGTAATGCTGTTTTTCGGCCTGTTGCCGGCGCTGCCCGGTTTTGCGGCGGACCCCGCCTACTCTCGGGCTGACCCCGGTAACGCCGCTGACGTGGTCGACCAGCCGTTTGCCGACACCACGGTCTGGCTCGAACTCGACGCGCTGGCCGAACGGGTGTCAGTGCCGACCTCGGCCGGCAACGACCTGCTGGAGACGCTGCGCTACGGTTTCTCGCTCGACCCGGTCATGAACAACCGGGTCCAGGCGGAACTCAACTGGTTCGTCCGCAATCCGGCCTACCTCGAGCGGGTGTTCACGCGGGCGCAGCGCTACCTGCCGCACATTGTCGAGGAGCTCAGGTCACGCGCCCTGCCATTCGAACTTGCGCTGTTGCCCATCGTCGAAAGCGCTTTCGATCCCTTCGCCTACTCTCACGGGCGGGCAGCCGGACTCTGGCAGATGATCCCGGGCACCGCACGCCGCTTCGGCATACGCCAGAACTGGTGGTACGACGGTCGCCGCGACATCGTCGATTCGACCCGCGCGGCGCTCGACTATCTCGAATACCTGCATGAATTCCAGGACGGGGACTGGCTCAACGCCATCGCCTCCTACAACTCCGGCGAAGGCAACGTTTTGAAGGCGAAACGCCGCAATGCGGCCCGTTCGAAACCGACCGACTTCTGGAACCTGAGCCTGTCCCGCGAGACCAGCGCGTACGTGCCGCGGCTGATGGCGCTCGTCGAGATCGTCAGGGATCCGGCGCAGTTCGGCCTCAACTTGCCGACGATCGTCGACGAACCGCAGTTCGCCGTCACGGACATCGAAGGCCAGATCGATCTCGCGCTGGCCGCGGAACTGGCGGGCGTCGATCTCGATACCCTGTCTTCCTACAACGCCGGCAACAACCGCTGGGCGACCGACCCGGCCGGACCGCACCGACTGATCCTGCCAATCGAGGCAGCCGCTACTTTCGCCGCAGCGCTGGAGACGGTCCCGGTCGGCGAGCGCATCCGCTGGAAACGGCACAAGGTGCGGAACGGCGAAGCGATCTCGCAGATCGCCGAGGAGTACAACGTGACGGTCGCCACGATCCGCCGGGCTAACGATCTGTCGGGCAACATGATCCGGGCCGGCCACTACCTGATGATTCCGGTCGCGACCAAGCCGTTGAGCGAATACAGCCAGAGCGCGGACGTGCGACGCGACCGCAAACAGAATACGCTGCGCAGCGGCCATCGAATCGAGCACACCGTGGCGGCGGGCGAAAGCTTCTGGACAATCAGCCGCAAGTACGACGTCGACATGAACCGCCTCGCCGCCTGGAACGGCACCGCGCCGCGGGACACCCTCTCGGTCGGCCAGAAGCTCATCGTCTGGACGAAGGAGCCGGTGCCGGCCGCGGCGTCCGGCGGGAACAACCTCACCCGCAAACTCAACTACACGGTGCGCAGCGGCGATTCGCTGTACCTGATCGCGAGCCGCTTCCGGGTCACCGTGGCGCAGATTGCCCGCTGGAACAACATCGACAAGAACAAGATCCTGCGACCCGGACAGCGCCTGACCATGTATGTCGACGTGACGGCGCAGAGCAGCTAACATCCAGCGCTCACGGTCCGGAGCCACGCTCGGACCCGCAGCTTCTTTCTTGGGGAAACACCATGGGATTCATGGCCGGAAAACGGGCGCTGATCGTCGGCGTCGCGAGCGATCGTTCCATCGCCACGGGCATTGCCGAAGCATTCGCGCGCGAAGGCGCCGAGATCGCCTTCACCTACCAGAACGAGAAGCTCAAGGGACGAGTAGCGAAACTCGCCGAGCGCCTTGGCCAGGACACCGACCTGCTGTTTCAGTGTGACGTGACCAGCGACGACGAGATAGACGCGGTGTTCGCGGGGCTTGGCGAGCATTGGGGCGGCCTCGACGTCCTGGTCCACTCAGTAGGCTTCGCTCCGCGTGATCAGCTGGAAGGCGGTTTCACGGAGTCCATCACCCGCGAGGGATACGCGATCTCGCACGACATTTCGGCTTACAGCCTCGCCGGGCTGACAAAAGCAGCGCTACCGCTGCTCGAGAAGGGCAACAAGCCTGCCGTGCTCGCACTGACCTACAATGCCGCCACGATGGTCGTGCCCAACTACAACGTCATGGGCCTCGCCAAGGCCAGCCTCGAGTCCTGCATGCGCTTCCTGGCGGCCGATCTCGGCCCGAAGGGCATTCGCGTCAACGCGATATCGGCCGGCCCGATCAAGACGCTTGCCGCGGCGGGCATCTCCGGTTTCCGGAAGATGCTGGGCTACGCAGAAAAATCGGCGCCACTGCGGCGCACGGTCACGATCGAGGAAGTCGGCAATACCGCGGCGTTCCTGTGTTCCGATCTCGCGAGCGGCATCACCGGCGAGACGACGTTCGTGGATGCCGGGTCGAATATAATGGCCATGACGTTTGACGAGGATTAAGTGCGGACTCGGCATTTCTCGTCACTAAAGATCGATCCGCGATAACCTGGCGCGCAATCGCTATCTCATTCAGGCGGATCGGGCCATGACGTTTGACGAGGATTAAGTGCGGACTCGTTATTTCTCGTCACTAAAGATCGATCCGCGCTAACCTGGCGCGCAATCGCTATCTCATTCAGGCGGATCGGGCCATGACCTTCCACGAGGATTAAGCGCGGCCTCGTTATTTCTCGTTACCCGGGACCCCCTCGCTATCGCACGCGGGGCGCCGGGCGTTGCCTTCAGGCAGCCGCCCGCGACCGATCTCCCTCGAGCGCCACGTTCGTCTCTTCTCCGGACAGCCGCGCGACGATCGTCGCACAGCTGCAGTCGCCCCAGATATTGATACTGGTCCGCGCCATGTCGAGGATCCGGTCGAAGACCATCAGCACGCCGATCGCCTCGATCGGCAGGCCGATTGCGCCAAGGATGATCGCGATGGCGACCAGCGAAGCCGATGGCACGCCGGCGACGCCGATCGAGGTCAGTAGCGCGATTGCGACGATCGCAAACTGCACGCCGAAAGTGAGCTCGAGCCCGTAAGCCTGAGCAATAAACAGCGCCGCAGCACACTCATACAGCGCTGTACCATTCATGTTGACCGTGGCGCCGAGCGGCAAGACAAAACTCGACACCTTGTTCGACACGCCGACGTTTTCCTCTATCGCCTCTATGGTCACCGGCAGGGTTGCCGACGACGATGCCGTCGAAAACGCGGTCAGCATGGGCTGTGCGCAGGCCTTGATCGTCTTGACGGGGTTCACCTTGCCCACGAACCTCAACAAAAGTGGCAGCGTCACGAACGCGTGGGTCGCGAGCGCCATTAGCACGACCACTGCGAACACGGCCAGCGGCCCCGTGGCCTTGTAGCCGGTTTCGGCAATGACCGCCGCGACCAGCCCGAACACGCCGATCGGCGCGAACTTCATGATCCACTCGGTCATGCGCATCATGACGTGGAACACGGCGTTCCAGAATCGGTACAAAGGGTCTGCATACTCGTTATCGAGATGCGTCATGAAATAGCCGAACAGGATGGCGAAGAAGATCAGGCCCAGCATCTGCCCTTCGGCGGCCGCCTCGACGATATTCGGCGGCACCATCCGCTGGAAGACTTCGGCAACGTCACCGACACCGCGACCCTCGACGGCCGCCGCTATCTGATCGACCGGCGCGTCCAGTGCGAGTAGATCGCGTGCCGGCTCACCGTCTACGATGCCCGGCTGCACGGCATTGATGAAGATCAGGCCGACCATGATCGCCGCCAGCGTTGTCGACCCATAGAAAAGCAGGGTCTTCCCGCCGAGCGCACCCAGGTTGCCGCCGGAACCGATCCCGGCAACGCCGACGATGATCGACGACGTGATCAACGGCACGATGATCATTTTCAGCGCGTTCAGAAAGATCGTGCCGATGTAGTCGAACGCGGCGAGATACTCGACGCCGAAAAGCATCGGCTGCACGCCAGTGGACTCATAAGCGTTGAAGACGAACCCGCCAATGATCGCGGCCAGGATGATCGCGATCAGAATCTGCCAGTGAAGTTCGAGTTTTCTCATCGGCTCCCCCTCCGATATACCGCGTCGCGGACTATAGCCCGCGCAATCGGTCGCGGGTTCGCAACATCATACGTTATTGGAGAAAATCGGGCGTCGTGGTCGCGCTTTCGCTGCGCTCGATATCCGATGTCCGGACGAGCTCGTTGACGTAGGCATTAAGGTCGCGGGCGCCTGCGGCCGATTCGAGCAGCTGCTTGCGCTGGTCGCGCTCCGCCAGATCGATATTTTCGGGACGACCCGGAATAACAGCCTTGACCATGAAGACGACGTAATCACCAATAGTCGTCACGGTGCTGCCGAGCCTGGCGTTACCGGGCGCTGGCTTCTTCGCCCGAAACACGGCATCGAGCACGGCGGGATCCATATCCTCCTGGACCCTCTCCACCCTCACGTCCGGCTGGAATTCAGCCTCCAGTTGGAACGCCATCTGTGCGAAATCCTGCCCTTCCTCGAGCGCCTCGCGAAGACGACGGGCACGGTCATCGATAATGTTCAGCGCGCGTTCCGACTGCATGGCAAATACGATCGTGTCTTTCACCTCCTCCAGCGGCCGGCGGGCTTCTTCGTTATAGGCAGTGACCTTGACCATGATTGAGCGGTCTGCCGAGACCTCGATCAGGTCGCTGATTTGACGGTCGTCGAGAACCAGCGGATCGTATACCGCATCGATCACCGTCTGATTGGCACCAAATGGCTCGCCGCCCGAACGCGTGAATTCGCTGACAGTCACGACTTCGAGGCCGACGCTGTCGGCGATGTCCTGCATCGTCTCGGCGTCGAAAACGGCGTCCGCAAGCCGCCGCTCGAGATCCAGGAAGCCCTGTTCGACGCTTTGCTCACGCAGTTCCTGGAGCAGCTCACCGCGCACCTGGTCGAGCGGTAACGGACCGCCTTCTACAATAGCGTCAACCTTGACCACGTGGAATCCAAAGTCCGTCCGAACGGGCCCGACGATCTCGCCCGGATCGGTCGAGAAAATGGCATCGCCAAGCGCGCCGGGCATCTGGGACTGTACGAAGGTTCCGAGATCGCCACCCTGCTGCGCCGAGCCGCCGTCGTCTGAATATTGCCTGGCAAGGTCCTCGAAGGGCTCACCAGCCTGGGCCCGTACGGTCAAGGTGCTGGCTTCTTCCTCGGCGGCTGCCTCATCGTCACCGAACAGGATCAGGATGTGCCGCGCCTGCCGCTGCTCGTCCTGCAGGAAGCGGCTGGAATTGTCTTCGTAATACTGCTGCAGGGTTTCCGCGTCGATCTCGATCTCTGCCGCCAGCGCATCCCGCTGCAATTCGACATACTCGAAGTCCACGGATTCCGGCGCACGGAAATCGTCCGGACGTGCATCGTAGTAGGCCTGCACGTCTTCGTCGCGGACAACGATGGTATCGGCGAGGGCCGCAATGTCGAAGGTCGCCAGCGAAACGATCCGCTGCTCCGCAATAAGGTTCAGGTAACGGCGGTACTCAGCCGGCGTGACAAACGCGCTCGCAGCGATGCCGCGCTGCAGCTGACTGGTCCGGTAGGCGCGACGCTGCTGCGCTTCGAACACTCGCGCATCAATCACCATCTGGTCGAGCCACGCGTAGTAGAGCTCTTTGTTGAAGACACCGTCCGCCTGGAACTGCGGTTCTTCCTGGATCGCTCGGGCGATTTGCTCATCGCCGACGCGATATCCTTTATCGGCCACATGCACGTCAACCGCGATGTCCCTGATCAGAGATTCCAGCGTATTTCGGCGCAGCAGCTGCAGCATTTCAGGCGACAGGCTCGTGTAATCCTCCTGCTGCAGCAGCCGGTTCTGGTAGGCATTCTCCAGCTGAAAAAGCGAGATCTCGACGCCGTCGACCTTGGCGGCAAATCCGGCGTTCAGAAAATTGAAATTGCCGATGCCGAAAAAGACGAATGAAATGCCGAGCATGCCGAGCAGCACGACGGCGAACAGGCCAGTGAATTTTTCACGGATTTGTTGAAGCATAGGAATCTGTCGAAAGGTGCAGGCGGGTCTTCAGTCAATGGACAATCAGGGCCCGCAATGGTTCGTAAGTCGCCGCCACGACGGCAAAAATCTGGCGTGCGATGATACTTGAGCTGCCCGCCCAGTCCAAGCGGATTTGGCGCCTTCGCGACGAGCGGACAGGACCTTAATTGCGTTCCGGGCCGATGCGGACTGACCTTTAGTGACAAGGTCCGTACCCGCCGCGGCCGGTCCACCACCGGGAACAACAAAAAAGGGGACCCTTGCGGGTCCCCATTTTCGATGATTGGCGGAGTGGACGGGACTCGAACCCGCGACCCCCGGCGTGACAGGCCGGTATTCTAACCAGCTGAACTACCACTCCGAACCTTGGTGGGTGCTGACGGGATCGAACCGCCGACCCTCGCCTTGTAAGGGCGATGCTCTACCAGCTGAGCTAAGCACCCAGTGGTCGGAAATTCGATCCCCCCGACCCGAAGGGCGCGCTAGTTTACGGCATCCTTCAGGCCTTTGCCAGCCTTAAATCCAGGAACATTGCTTGCCGTAATCTGGATCGCTTCACCCGTTCTCGGGTTGCGTCCCATGCGGGCAGCGCGGTGTTTTACCTGGAAAGTTCCGAAGCCGACCAGCGATACCGAACCGCCACCGGCGAGGGTCCTCGAAATGCTGTCCAGCACTCCGTCGACCGCCTTGGTTGCATCCGCTCTCGACAGCCCAGCCGAGGCCGCAACCGCATCAATCAGTTCTCCCTTGTTCATGCATTCACCCTGAAATTAATTAACTGAATTAATAATGCGGAATGCCAAAAGAGTCGTCCCGCATCTCCGTGCGCGTCCCGAACGAACGAAACGCATTACCCTAGGTCGTCGGGAATTTCACAGGAAATTCCCGAATGCCTTGCCACGCTTGACTTCNNGTTTCAGGGTTAATGCGGGCGAACGATATCGGTCGCTTTTTCAGCGGTTTCGGGCGCTTCAGACTTGGCCTTGTCGGCCTTTGAATCGGCTTCCGGTACCGGCATGTGTTGCAAAGCTACCTCAAGCACCTCATCAATCCATTTAACTGGAACAATGTTCAGTTTGTCTTTGATGTTCTTGGGTATTTCTGCGAGATCCTTCTCATTCTCATGGGGGATCAGCACGGTACCGATGCCGCCCCTGTGGGCCGCAAGCAACTTCTCTTTGAGACCGCCGATCGGCAGCACTTCACCACGCAAAGTGATCTCTCCGGTCATCGCCACATCGCTCTTCACGGGGATGTCGGTTAATGCCGACACCAGGGCAGTACACATGCCAACTCCCGCAGACGGTCCGTCCTTTGGCGTGGCTCCTTCCGGCACGTGAACGTGCACATCGAGCTTCTGGTGAAACTCGGGATCGATGCCCAGAATGCCCGAGCGACTGCGTACAACGGTCATCGCCGCCTGGATCGATTCGGTCATGACGTCACCAAGCTGGCCGGTATGGGTCAGCTTGCCCTTGCCAGGCACGACGGCCCCTTCGATCGTCAGCAGCTCGCCACCGACCTCCGTCCAGGCGAGCCCGGTGACCTGTCCGACCTGGTCATTGTCTTCGGCTTTTCCAAAGCGAAAACGACGGACGCCCAGGTATTTCTCCATACTTTTCGGCGTGATCCGCACAGCCTTGTCGCGCGGCTTCAGCAGCAGCGACTTGACCACCTTGCGGCAGATCTTGGAGATCTCGCGCTCGAGGTTTCGCACGCCGGACTCGCGCGTGTAGTGCTGGATGATGTCGAGCACGGCCGCCTTCGTTATCGTCAGTTCCTCTTCCTTGAGGCCGTTCTCCTTCATCTGCTTGGGGATCAGGTAGCGGGTCGCGATATTGAGCTTCTCGTCCTCGGTGTAGCCGGGGATCCGGATCACTTCCATCCGGTCGAGCAGCGGCGCCGGGATGTTCAGGCTGTTCGCCGTGCACACGAACATGACGTCGGACAGGTCGAAGTCGACCTCCAGGTAGTGATCCGCAAAGGTCGAGTTCTGCTCGGGGTCGAGCACCTCGAGCAATGCGCTCGACGGGTCGCCGCGGAAGTCCATCGCCATCTTGTCGACTTCATCGAGCAGGAACAGCGGGTTGCGGACCTTGGTCTTGGCCAGGTTCTGGATAATCTTGCCGGGCATCGAACCGATGTAGGTCCGACGGTGGCCGCGGATCTCCGCTTCGTCGCGAACGCCGCCCAGCGACATGCGGACGAATTTGCGGTTGGTCGCCCGGGCAATGCTCTGACCCAGCGAGGTCTTGCCGACGCCGGGCGGCCCGACGAGGCACAGGATCGGGCCTTTCAGGCGCTTTACACGCTGCTGTACAGCGAGGTATTCCAGGATCCGTTCTTTGACCTTCTCGAGACCATAGTGATCCTCCTCGAGGACCTCTTCGGCACGATTGAGGTCGCGCAGCACCTTGCTGCGCTTCTTCCAGGGCGCTTTGAGCAGCCAGTCCACATAGTTGCGAACAACCGTTGCTTCCGCTGACATTGGTGACATCAGCTTCAGCTTGTTCAGCTCGGAAGTCGCTTTTTCCTTTGCCTCCGGCGTCATGCCGGCCTTTTCGATCTTGGCTTCGAGGTCGGCAAGCTCGTTCGGCGCATCTTCCATCTCGCCGAGCTCTTTCTGAATGGCCTTCATCTGCTCATTCAGGTAGTACTCGCGCTGGCTCTTTTCCATCTGCTGCTTGACCCGGCCACGGATGCGTTTTTCGATCTGTAGCACGTCGATCTCGCCCTCGATAATGCCGAGAATCTGCTCGAGCCGGACCTTCACATCGCGAATCTCGAGAATGCGCTGCTTCTCCGCCAGCTTGAGCGCCATGTGCGCCGCGACGGTGTCGGCAAGGCGGCCCGCCTCGTCGATGCCGGACAACGAAGTCAGGATCTCGGGCGGCACCTTCTTGTTCAGCTTCACGTACTGCTCGAACTGGGCAATGATCGAACGCACCAGCACGTCGACCTCCCGCTCGTCGTGCCTGTCTTCCTCGTTCAGGATCGTGACCTCGGCCGAGAAATGGTCGCCGACATGCAGTTCGTCGACCTGGGCGCGTTCACCGCCCTCGACCAGGACTTTGACGGTGCCATCCGGCAGCTTGAGGAGCTGCAGGATCGTCGCCAGCGTGCCCACTCCGTAGAGATCGTCGGGACCGGGATCGTCCATGTCCGCCGCCTGCTGCGCGATCAGCAGGATCTTCTTGCCGGCGTTCATCGCGCGATCGAGCGCGACGATCGACTTTTCGCGGCCGACGAAGAGCGGAATGACCATATGTGGATAAACGACGACATCGCGGAGCGGCAGCACCGGGATACCCCGGGCGTCGTCGCCCTCCGTCAGCGCGGACGTCTCGGCTTCAAAATCTTGTTCAGACACTGTCATTTACCCTCGAAGTGTGACCGTATTGGCCGTAATCGGCCGTATTTCAGCTTGGGGTGGGACTTATGTCCGAATCGGCCGGTATCAAGCGGCGCCGTCCAATCAGCGGCCGCGATCCGCGCCAAAATGGCAGCCGGTCGCTCCTGCGCTCGTTTCCTGACGCCCTCCCCTGGCCACCCAAGCTGGCCGGGAAAATGACAAAAAGGGGGGCAGCTCCCCCCTTTTTTTAACTGTCTGAGCCCGTCGGTCGTTCCATCTGCTCGGCGGTGACCGTCGGCGACTCATCGGATTCGTGGATGACGTAAGGCTTGGTCTCGCCATTGACCACGGCCTCGTCCAGGACCACCTTTTTCGCGCTGGTCGACGAGGGCAGGTCGTACATCGTGTCGAGGAGAACGCTCTCCAGGATCGTCCGCAAACCCCTGGCGCCGGTCTTCCGCTTCATCGCGCGCTTTGCCACGGCACGGAGCGCATCCTCGCGGAATTCGAGCTCCACGCCCTCCATGTCGAACAGCTTGCGATACTGC
>JABAHS010067968.1_pt1 | contig 14623 bp, 14 predicted proteins | sample 7062111 | NCBI WGS metagenome assembly JABAHS01 (sample SAMN14534600, study PRJNA622989) | marine sediment metagenome | biome: marine biome [ENVO:00000428]; feature: marine pelagic biome [ENVO:01000023]; material: deep marine sediment [ENVO:00002113]; isolation source: pool of 4 deep marine... | reverse complement strand
GTGAAGTCCTAAAGCGTCTTCGGAGGAGGTTCCTCAGACACATCACAGTGATCCGCGTAGCCTAATCCTTCCTTTCCTTTATTTTGAGCTCTGAATCGGTTTTGATTCTATAACTATTGTCCGAAGAACATAAATAATTATATCAATAATACGAGTGGCCATAGGTGTGAAGATTATGAGGATTGACAAAAGAATCTTAGCAGTCATGGTAATGTCTCTTCTGACCTTTTCAACTTTATCAATTTTCTGGGGGCAGTTATTCCAAGTTAGTGCTCAACCGGTGGCAAGTCTTACTGGCACCATCTACGATTGGGGAGTGGATACTGATGGTGATGGGAATTTCGACTTCTTAGAGGTGGGGGTGGAGGTTAACGTTACTGATTCAGGGGATTATGAGGTCGATATTTGGAAGCTTCTAGATTCTGGTCGCAGTTTTATAAATGTCTCGGGCTATAAATCCGAGTACCTTTATGCTGGTGTACAAGTTGTCAATGTGTCGCTTTACGGCCCTACAATCTACGTTTCAGGTTTAAATCCTGTGAACGTTTCTGAAATAGAACTTTATTCCGTAGAGTACGATCCTTTCGGGGAGCCCACGCACACATTGCTTGATTCCGTATCTGATGTTCCTCTATCAACAGAGTACTTGTACACGCAGTTCGATTCACCCTTCACAGATATAGAAGCGGTTTTTGTCGTATACCCAAACGGCCGAGTAGTCATGGGGGGCGCACTGAATTCCACTCATATGGAGCCGCCGAACACAGGGCCTTCAATGCATGGGGTTGCTGGAATCAAAAAGAGCGACACCGTTACCACCCTGGTATCAGCGAACTTTACATTAATGGTTCCACCAGAAGAAGCATCTCAGTTCCCGTTCAACTCATCAGCCTTCACATTGCTCTCACAATATTCAGATGGTTTTCTCACCACTACGATCAATGGCTCAACGATCTTTCCGCTCAGTATAGCTTCTGAGTTTCCTTTTAACGCTACGGACTTCACGGTGATGGGGGAATACGCGGACAATCTGGTGGATGGTAATATCACAGTTGACATATTGCCCGGTTTTCCACTGGAAGATATAGAAATAGACTTCCAAGGAAACAAAACTTACGTATACCTCAATGGCTCTACAACAGTCATCTTCGGCGATTACCCCGATTTTGGGGAATTTAACGCAACGGTTCTTGATGGACTGCTTCAAAATCTGACTGACACCATCGGAGGGGTAGGCCCTGGTTCCTTGTACAACATGACAAATGGGCTGTTGGAGTTCACGATGTTGAATAATGTGACCACGCTACACAATAGCAGTAATGCTACGGTTGTTTTTGAGGCGAAAGTTGAGGGAGACCTCATTCAAACGCTTGTATACCTAGCGGAAAACAGCACAGATCCATCGCATCCGCTGTATAAAGTGTTAAATGCGACTTTGTCTTCATTTGAAACCGCTTCCTTCCAGTTAGCCTATGCACATGCCCTTAAAGAAGCCGATATGAATATTGTCTTCGTTAACAACATGACCTACCTTATTGACAGCACGATCCCGATCTTGCCTGATATACTGTCCCCTGAAGAGGCAGAGTTCATAGAGTCGATTCTTAATACCACGTATTGCACTGTTGATTCAGCACAGGTTTCGTTGGATTATGAGAACGGCCAGGCAACCCTCAACGCAACCGCTACCATCCAAGATTTCAATGCCGAAATCAACTACATAAAAAGCATGTTTCTGACCTACGGAGACGTACCGCCACCGTTAACATCGCAACTACAAACCGTCAACGAGACACAAATAGACTTAACCAATTTCAGAATCAGCCTCAACCTAACCGAGACCACGCTGGAAGCCGATGTAAGCGGATTTGCAGTTCTGCCACCGTTAGACTGGATAAATGCTACAAGCTTCAAACTTGAAAGATTCTTCAACATCACCGCAAGCGAAGATGAGCCTCCAGGAGAGGGAGAGAAACTAAAAGTAACAGTTGAGGGAGGCAGCAACGCAACCCATACGGTGACAATCTTTCGACCTGGAACCGTACCAGAACCAGACATAAGTGCTCTAGATAGAATGATCTGGGACAACCAGTCCATCAGCGGTCTCAAGGACCTAATTTTCCAAATTGAACGTGACAACACTCCTCCTGTAATTGGCACTCCCATTCACACACCAGAATTTCCTGACGATGGTGAAGCTGTAACAGTTTCAGTGAACGTGAATGACGCCGAAACTGGAGTCCTCGTTGACGGAGTAATCCTTTCCTACAGCACGGACGGCGGTGAAACCTGGAATAACGTCACAATGAGCAAGACGACTGGAGACACCTACGAAGGAATAATCCCAGGACTACCAGCCGGAACCCACGTGAAATACATGATCATCGCATACGACAATGCCGGAAATTTTGAAATTGAGGACCAACTCGGAGAATACTACGTCTACACGGTTATACCGGAGTTTCCAACATGGCAAATAGTCGTGCTTACGCTTCTCTTGATCGGAATAATCATAGTTATCATGAAAAGACGGCAGAACATCGCGGGGAATTCCTTAACCGCAAACCAACTTTTCTCAGTCTTTTCCGGAAAACCGGTGTTTCACTAGTGTTAATCGCATGCTAAAATCTAAATTCGATCGATCAACTACGCGCGCGCAAGTTCTGAAAATCCGTTCTTTCTCGTTTAACCCGGCGGGTTCACGAAATGGTGCGGGGGGCGGGATTTGAACCCGCGGAGGCCTACGCCAGAGGATTTCTCGGGAAACATTGTGATCCGCTTAAGTCCTCCCCCTTTTCCTAGGGGTTTCTTCTGACCCGCTACTTAGACCTGGCTCGGGTACCCCCGCCACTCATACTCAAATTGCATGTTTGACTTAAATGTTACTTGCTTGGAAGATAAGGCAAAACCTCACGTAAGTCGTCGCTTTTGATAACGATGTCCGCTTTCTCTTCCACCACCCAGCTACGTGGATTGAAGGCTATTGACAGGTTTACCTTTTCAAACAGGGGTATCATGGTTTCGTCGTCACCAACGGCCGCGCACTCATCTATTCCCAAGTTGAACCTCTTCAACATACGAAGCAAAGCAACGTCCTTGTTGTCAACCGACACGTTTACCTTCACCTCGCCTGTTAGAAGACCTTTCTCAACTTTCAACTCGTTGGCTAAGGAGTCGTCAACTTCAATCTCTCTTTCGATTCTTTCTGTTACGAGGGACAAGCCGGCGCTCAGCAAAACTACCTTAAAACCGTTCCTTCTCAGAGTGGTTACGACGTGTCTTGCCCCATCGGCATAGGGTATGCTGTCAACTATTTGCCTAATCCTCTCAAGCTTCAAGCCTCTCCACAGAGAAGCGTCTAGCCTAGCCCAATCCTCATACGTAATGGTCCCTCGAAAGAACTGCTCAGCGTATTGCTTCCCTCTGTCCCATGTGCCCAGCCTCTCATGCAAAAACTGCCAGCTACTAACAGCCTTCAACAAAGTTCCATCCACGTCAAAGACCACCAACCTCAGCTTTTTCACTTCTGAATCCTCCACTGAAACATCTACCTTCGGCGCTAGGGTTATAACATTCAACCTATAAGAAATATGTTGGCGGGAGAAGCTGGGCGGGTACAGAAAGTTGATTTGACTTTCTACCGACGCCTAGCCAGGATAGGGCACGAACAGCAGAACCGTAGCTGGTGTAAGCCTCCTAAACCGAAGAAGAGAGCTCGGGGTCGCGGGTTCAAATCCCGTCCCGCCCGCATTCTAATCTACATGCACTTAACTGGTTCTTTAATTGTTTGTTTCAAGAGTTAATCCTTGTATTTCTCTTTCTTTTCTACGTAACAAATGTCACAGCATGCACGCATGACTCCTTCATTTTCTCACCTTCAAAATTTTAGTTTCCAATGGACATCTGTGAGTTTAGAATTTAAGTTTTATGTTACTTCAATTTATGCGCACGTGTTATATTTACCGTTATATTCACAAAATCAATGTTTAGTGGAACACTCTATTTGCGTGCGCGAAACTCTTCTACGGGTACCTCTCTCGAACCAACACAAAAAGGAGGACAAAGGCAACAAAAGAACCTAATAGATTTAAAAACAAAGGAACTCTAAAACCCCATATGTCATACAACCAACCGCCGATAAAAGGAGCCGGAAAAACAAGTACGCCCCTAAAAGCCTGTAGCTTACCCATGGCTTCGGCTCGTCTCTCCTGTGAAACATTGTCGGCGAGAAAAGCGGTAACTGTTGGAACCCAGGACGCGATTGAAATCCCGAAAGGAACCTGCAAAACGACAAAGTGCACGAAATCACTTGAAAGCAGCCATCCAAAGACCGAGGCGATGCCAAATCCCTCGGAAACCAACAAAAACATTTTTCGCCCATATCTGTCCATAAGCTTTCCAAATGGAATCTGCGCCACGCCCCAAGCTACGCTCACAGTAGCTGACAACACGCCTAACTTGTAGGTGCTGAATCCAAAACTTCTAGCCAGCATGCCGTAGAGAATAGAATATCCTAAGCTCCACGCAAAGGCGTCAGCAACCATCGCAACAAAGAAACCCCTCAGGTGAGGCTCTGGCCAAAACATCTCCCGAAGAACCTTCCACCAACTCCTGTTTCCAGATGTCGCTCCAACTCGAGGTCTTTCCGCCAAGGTTTCTCGAACAAAAACAATTGTGAGGAGAGCACAGACGATGTCGGTCGCTATACACGCATAGAAAATGGGCACAAAACCGTAAATCATGGCCAGAAAACCACCTAAGGGAGCAACAATCGCCGTCGTAGCCTGTGAAGAGAACATCAAGACGCTGTACGCCACACCCCGCTCCTCTCTCTTAACAGACTCAGCTACGACAGAAGCACCCGCAGGATTGTACTGTTGATAACTTGCGGAGAGCCCCATGAAGATCACGTAGGGGATGAGGAGAAACCATGTGTTGGCAATAATGCAGAAAACGAGGGCACATGCCTTGAGAACGTTCGACAAGATCAGAAGAGGTTTTCTGCCCACCCTGTCTGACAACCTTCCCCAGATAGGTGAAGAGAAAGCCCCCAACAAACCCAAGGCAGCACTCAAACCGCCTAACACCGCCATCGACGCACCTAGACCGAGCACAAATGGTTGCCAGATCACGAAAAGCATGCCATAAAACATCGCTGTAACAATGGCCTCCACGGTCAGAACTCGGATGTTCCCTTTCAGGGCTAGAGCCTGTCCAAGCCTCTTATAAAGCCTCAATGTCTTAACCACTTAGCAGTTATCATGTGTAGCTGAAATAAGTCCAATAACACGCTAAAAGACTTAGCGGTCACCGCGTCTCGCGCGTGCACCTGAAGCCAAAGAAGTTAGTAAAGTCTTGAAGTTATCGTTCTTGTCTGGAAACCATGAATCATAGAATGCCAAGCCGTTTCCACATTCGATCACACCATCGTCTAATCTAGGCTTTGCGGCTCGCGGGCGCACGGATTTACAGGTTGTGAAAGAAAAGTGACGCATACGATACACCGACTTCCCTAATGTGCACATAACACAGATTATACGTGCGATGCGTGTGCAAAACAATTTTAAAGAAAGATACGTTTTTCTGCTTGGTGTCTTACCGCCATAAATCAGTGTGAGGATCAATTTTGAACGCATATGACGTAATCGTGGTCGGCGCCGGCATAATAGGAGTGTCCTCCGCTTATCATTTGCAGAAAAATAACCCTGACAAGAGGATTCTGATGATCGACAAAGAACCGGGGGCGGGACGCGGAAACACAGCAAAAGCCGCTGGAATGTTCAGGAACACCTTCTCTTCCAGAACCAGCCAGGTTTTATCTGACACGTCAATCGATTTTTACAGCCACCTCCAAAACGAGATGAACTATGACATTCGTCTGGTAGAGACGGGTTACCTCTGGCTGCTGACCAAACAACAACTCGACAAATATTCACAAATTATAAGAAAGATGATGGAACGCGGAACAGAAATTAGAATACTAGAAAGAGACGAGTTGAAGAGGATACCGAAGCTCCGTCTGAAATTCGACGAGAACCTTGAAGAGACCGGATACCTTGGACTCGAAAACATACACAAAGGTTTGTTAGGAACGAAATGTGGTGAACTCGATCAGAGTGAGCTCGTGAAATTTTATGAGGAAGAGTTTGAAAGACGGGGCGGTGAAACCTTTTTTGACACAAAGGTTCATGGGTTGATCGTCACACCAAAGAACGATTTTGGGGGCCCGCCATTTGTCTGGCAGAATCCGAGAATCAACGGGGTTTCAACAGAAAACGGTGAAATTTACGGTGATAGGATGGTGTTGGCGACTGGCGCCTATTCTCATGAACTTTTGGATCCGATCGGCATAGACAGCTATTGTAGACCCAAGAAAAGACAGCTGTTTCAGTTACAAGGTCCTGATCTAAGAGAATTGCTGTACGTGAAGGGATTTAACGAGGAGGGGGTTTTGCCTTTTACCATCCTACCCAGATCTGGGGTGTATGTCAAACCCGATGAGACTGGGAAAGGCTTTTGGACCGGTTGCGCGGACGACCTGGGAAGACCATTCAGCCTAGACGTGACCCCTGAGAAGAGCTACTACGAGTTCAACATTCGTCCGATCCTGACCAAATATCTCCCCCAGTTCGAAAGCGCGCGCATCGCGAACAAACTGGCCGGCCTATACGCGTGCAACACGATAGACGGAAATCCCTACGTCTTTGAAAGGCACGGATTGATAATAGTCAGCGGATGTAGCGGCAGCGGAATCATGAAAGCAGACGCCATAGGAAGAATCGTAGACGCCCTCTACCAGAAGAAAGGGGAAGCAGAACTGTACGGCGACGTGAAGTTCAAGGTCAGTGACCTAGGCGTAGAAAAGAGGAACGTCGAAAACGAGGAATTTACCATCTGAATACTCGTGGGAAAGAACACAAGAAATTAAGCTTGAAGTTTTGGAGGCTCTGCTAATTGGTAGATTTGCTTGGCAGAAGCGTCTTAGGAAGCTTTGCGACGACCGTGAATAGCGGGTCAACGATCTGGGCAAGCCGCACCTTTGCTGCTAAACTGAGGAACATATACGCGTCGTAACGCTCAAACCCGTAGTCCTCTTCCAACCATTTGATTAATTCAAGGAAGGCCAGTCTAACAGCGTCTTCCAAAGGCCTAGCGCTGCAAACAGTCATTATCTCGTCAGGTGACTCGATACGTGGCCAATCGATCTTCTTTTTCTTTATCAAATCAATCTTCATTGTTATCATTGACGGTATTTCGATAGCTGTTCCACAGATTTCTCCGTCTCCTTGAACCGCGTGGACATCACCCACTCCAATCAATGCGCCTTCCACCGCCACTGGAAGGTAGAGTTTGTTGCCAGAACAAACATCTGGAACATCCATGTTTCCTCCGTGCCTCCCAGGGGTGATTGTGGATATTGCTTCAGATGCCGGTGATACGCCTATTGTTCCTATGAAGGGTTTGATTGGAATATTTATCTCTCTTCCATCGTTCAGCGTATAGATAGCCTTTCCATCGACAATCTTGGAGAACTTTGTAAGGGGCAGAGACGGTTGAAGCCAGCCCTCTAACCCTCCGAAACCGGGCATAACCACAGTTACACCCAAGTCCGGAGTTGATATATCCACCAGTTCAATAAGTAACACATCTCCAGGCTTCGCCCCCTTTACATATATGGGACCAGTAATAGGGTTCTCATAAAGAACCCAGCTTCTTTGGATTACTTCTTCCAATGTTTGATTTGACTTCACCACGTTGCCAAGGGCATCCCATGTTTCCACTTCGACAACTTCCCCGGGCGCAACTGTAGCCACTGGCCTGTTTAATGGCCCAAGAGTGCAGTTGTTGATGAACGACAACTCTTCAAACGAAGTTTTCCTAATCCGTCTTATCAACATAGCACACCTTTTGATCGACTCTTACTCTAAGTCTAGTTAACCTTAAAAATAGGTGGGACAAGATCTCATAGACGCACTCGAAGAAAGAGCGCGCGCTTCGACCGATGAAAAGTACATACTACAGTTTTATGCGTGCTGTCTTGTCAGGTGTCACATATGTAGCTTCGGAAGGGAACATCTGCAAAAGAGTATAGTTGGGGTCATCTACGCTTTTCCAATGTTTGCTGAAGAAATCGCAATGTCTCGCCAGTTTTGTCTTGACTTGCTTATCTTTAATTATTTTTGCTAACCCAGTAACCCTTATGCAACAATCGCTATTTCCCTTTTTGAACACAAAGGAGAATTCCACTTTTGGGTTCTTCTGTATCTGTTTAACCTTTTCACTCCACATGTCTGTTGTTATCCAAAATTTGCCGTCAAAATTAATCAGCGTCACAGGTCTGACTCGGGGTTGATCACCGTCCATGGTCGCCAAGAATACATGTTGAAAATCCTCAAATTGATTCAATACTTCTTTAATATCCTCAATTTCTTCAACCATTGCCAACACCTTGGCGTCTTGTAGTCTCAAATTTGGTTGATGACATAAATCTTTTACGCAGAGATTAGATGTACCATTAGAATGCGCGCGTGCACACGTGCTGTTATTTCAACTACTCGACTTTATGGAAAGTTATGTTACACTTAAATAGCTCTATATTCCCAGCTTTTCTTGTAGCCAACCTACAGGCGTTGTTGATCCTAAATGCTACGATTACCAATCTAGGTTCTTTGCCTCTACCGTATTCTTTTCCATAACCTTGAATCTGTTCAACAGTAGCCTCACTGGCAGTTCCCTTACACTCGATGACAACGGGCCTCCCTTGTTTGTCTTCAGCCTTGAAGTCTGGTCTCGGTCTCTTTTTTTGCTTTGAGTAAAATGTGTCTGTTTGGAAGCCTCACGTTTGGTTCAACGGTTATGCCGTAATACTCTAGATGCCTATCTGTAGGGGTTAAGCTGGTCATATGCTCTACTTTAAACCCGGCATCTTGGACGAGATTTTCAAGTTCCTGATAGGTGAAGGGCGTGTGAGTTTCACTCATTTCTTCTTCCTCAAGCCCAGAATTCAGGGCCCAGATCTTCGTAACAAAATCGCAGAAATCCCGCATGCTAGTTCTGATCCAACCTTCACCTGAGTCATAATAAGCTATCTTGCGAGGTTTGAACTTAGATTGAAACTCACGTAGTTTATTTCGCAATTCTTCAGGAAGTTTAAAGGAGATTGGAGCGTTGCCTGGATTAAGATGGTCTAGGATGATAAGTTCGCCGTCTTTCTTCAGTAAATGGAAAACATTCTGAAACGTCCTAAGGAGGGCTTTGGCTCCTTTAAAATGGAATATCTCATGTAGAACTTGGACAGCGACTACAAGATCAAAGGAATGATTTTTCAGAGGTAGGGCCGGTATATCTCCCAATATTGTCATAGCATTCCCTTTTCTTTGCAACCTACTCAGAAGGTATTTTGACCTATCAATACCGATAATCAATGTTGAAGGAAATCTCTCAGCTAATCGAGTTGTAAGGCCACCAATTCCGCAACCCAAGTCTAAAATTGCAGAGACATCAGGATTAACATAAGTTATTATAGCTGAAAGTCTCTCGTTACGATGCTTCTTTGCAAGAAGCTCTGCCATTTCCTTTTCTTTTGCTGACATACTTTTCTACCGAATCGAGTTGGTCATTATCTCCTTTGAGTACGTGTTAGTATTCAAACTTAATAAGCTACAACATACACGCGCATAAATTTCATGCGCGCGCATGCATATGTAGTATTTACAATAGATATAGTATAAGCATCAAGCATTTATAGAATGCACTTGGTTAATACTGATGGCGCGCGGAAGAAAAACTCCTTTCTCTTTCAGGAACTGAACGGGGCGCGCGCTCGAAACAAAAGGTTATGGGCTTAAGCTCCTAAAGTGCTGGACAAGGTCGCTTGCTACTTGCTTCACACTGTCAATATCCAGTGCTTCAACATCGAACACTCACACACCTGATTTCCAGAAGAATACACACCATGATGTTCTAATGCGTAGAATTATATCGCACTATTCAAAAAGTGTCATGAGGAGAATATGCCCTTAAAACAAGTATTGCTTCTTCTCATTCTTTCCCTTTTATCCAGTATGACTTTGACTTTTGGAGGGCTACTTTACGCAGAGCATGTTGACATGACCGATTCTGTATACACTAAGTATGGTTTTCCTTATTGGTGGTTAGTTAACTTCAGTGTAACTATTGCTGGCAAAACAGACATTTGGCATTTTGAGACGTCTAATCTGGTCAAAGACATGGTACTATTTTTCTTGCTAAGTCTTGGATTCTGGTTTGTAATTCTTCTCACGAAACGAAGAATGACCCTAAGAACCAAAATGAAGGGAAAGAAAATAGTTGAGCCAATCTCTGGAGTGGACTTTCATCTGGAACCAAACCAACAAAAATTATCCTGAACAGGAAATTGAACCAGGAACATACTACATTAGAGCAGTCATAGAGAGTGTTACTTCTGATAGTCCCTTTTGGGATCCCATATTCTCTGCAGCAACGAGCATAAACATCACATCTTCTTGAAAACACGGATTAACAGCATAGTCGAAATATCTTAGTTTGGTGTCCTAGTTGATATGCGCGTGCTCACACGATGTAAAGAGAAGAAACTATTGGAATTCTTTTTCAAGTTGCAAATGTTCCTTCACCAAACCATGCTTTCTGTATAATTTGATAGCAAGCTTGTTGTCAAATCTAGTTGTGACGTGAATCTCTGAGACTCCCCTATTTTTTGCGTTTTTCATCGCTTCTCGGAGGAGTTTGCTGGCAACACCTTTCCGTCTATGCCTAGAACTAACGTAAAGATTGTGTATATAGCTGTGTTTTGCTCCATGGGTAAAATCCTGCATAACCCACTGATCTATGAAACCAACGATTTCTCCATCTAATTCAGCAACGAGCACTTCGTAGTCTGGATTTCTTAATGCTTGCTTCAATACGTTTACCCGTTTCGTGTCATCCGCTTCTTTCGGCATGAACTCTTCAGCTAGAATTGCTAGACTGCGTAAGTCTTTTTCATTGGCGAATCTAATTTTGGTCGATTTTACGGTTCTACTCAATTCGGCAAATTCTCCTTTTCCAGTCTGGAATTCAGGTATGCATTAAAGATTAAGGGAGTCATCGCTGTTATCCCTTATGTTTTCCTTCTTTCGACTTCGTACATTGTTTCGAGAGTGAAATATATGTATACGTAGCGAATTATAACGAATTGAGTCAAAAGGTAGGTGAGAAAATGCCCAAGCCAACCCGGAAGGATACGGAACTGCTACTTCAGGTATTAGAACTAACAAAAGATGAAGAGAGCAGAAATGCTTACAGGTGGTTCTGGGAGGAATTCGACGTTAGGGGTTATAGAAGATTTAAGAAGAAATATCCATCCGGAAGCGAGGGATCCAGATTCTTCAGCCGATTCATGGCAATTGGGAGATGCTCGCCACCTTAGTCGTCAACGGATTAATCAGCGAGAACTTGGTCTTCGACATGTTCTTCGTCAAGCTCGCTCGCGCGCAGTGGGGTTCAGGTGGTTTTTGCCACTACTTTGCGTCGAATCTTCTTTGCTATTGAGCGCGAGTCAAGCTTATAAACAACCTAAAAGACATATTATCTTGAAAGATTTTGTTGCTTTCAATGTATTTGTTGTATCGCTTGGCAAGAAGTGCTAAGCTCGAAAGCTACATGCCTGAGATAGCCGTTTTTGTTATTGCGGTTTCACTTATTTCTGCAGTTCCCCTTCTTCTTGGATATTGCGTTTTTCTCCTTCTTTTCCCGTTGATTTTTTTTCTTCTCCCATTGGGCGGGTGTCTTTACTACATCTTCCTTGGCTCATTTACGTTCCTTTCCTTCCCCTTTTACGCTTGGCATTATGAAGTGTTTGATTCTTCCGGGAGTATGGGGGAGTGGCATTTGGCAATCCGTTTCTTAACAACAGATATAGCTTCCTCACCAGATGGGGGGATCGGATTTATCGCCCCTTTCTCATTCTTTCTCTTGGTTAACATCTTGGGCGCACATTTGGGCTACTGGGTAGGTAAAAAGTATGAGATCCAGTTTGGTGACGGATGGAAGGTTCTTTGCGGATTTGCTGGAGTCGTCTGCATAGGAGTTTCATTTATTGTCCCTCACGCGCTTTATGAACGTGTTGGGGTAGTCCTTTCTGGTCTCGGGTTTGTGTTGTTCGAAACAATATTTCTTTCATGGTTGATAGAGAGAGAATTTCTTTCGTGGCTAACGCGTGCACGAGTTGCAACACTCATGTTTCTAGGAGGTATTATCCTTTATTTGACGCCCTATCAAAAAAATCACGCGCTGAATATAGTTGGAGGACAGATACTTATTTTGTTTGGCGCGATAGTCTACGTTGTTAAAGTAGTAGTCGCCTATGTGCGCACTACGGAGCGAGATGCGCGCGCAGAACATTAACAAAAGACATTAGCATCTTCTGTAGTAAATTTGGATAGATCTTATATTATATAATGCATGCATGCCTCGTAACATACTACACGCGAAGCAACCAACAATAATGATACGTGCGCTCATGCAAGTTCCACGCTCGAAAAAATTATGTTGAGAAGGCAAGTAAGTAAACAGTGGTGGTGTTTAATCTGAAAGTACCTAGATCCTCCGGTAAACTTCACGAAGACTTGGTTAAGGCAGACCTGAAGCAACAGACCAGAAAAGAGCTCGAAGAAATTATTGATGCGTATCCCTCTCACGGCAAAAGCCTAGGTGCCCTATTTCACGGAGTTACTTCCTTAGGTTTACATACACGCGCAAGTGAGGAACCAATTAGGCTCACGCGACCGGCGCACACTTTTTCAATTGTGGCCCGCGACCCGAAAACAGGAGAGATAGGTGTTGCTGTGCAATCGCACTGGTTCAGTGTGGGTTCGGTGGTGCCTTGGGCCGAAGCTGAGGTGGGCGCGGTAGCGACGCAGTCGTTCGTAGACCCTTCCTACGGGCCGAAGGGACTTAACCTCATGCGCTCTGGCAAGTCGGCGTCTGAAGCGTTGGAGGATTTGATCGCCGCCGATCCTAGGGAGGCCGTGCGGCAAGTAGCCATGGTGGACGTGAAAGGTCGCGTAGCAGTGCACACGGGCAAACGTTGCATCGAATATGCCGGACACAAGATGGGGAAAGGCTACAGTGTGCAGGCAAACCTGATGCTCAACCACAAGGTGCCGGCGGCTATGGCCAAGGCGTTTGAGGGAACCAAGGGCGATCTTGCCGAGCGGATGATGAGGGCACTCGAGGCGGCGCAGGATGCGGGCGGTGACATCAGGGGCAAGCAATCGGCAGCGATGATCGTAGTCAAACCTCACTCCTCCGGTAAGCCATGGGCGGATCGCATCGTTGACCTGCGTGTCGAGGACCATTCAGAGCCACTCCAAGAACTTCGTCGCCTTCTGAACCTTGCGCGGGCATACAACCACATGAACGCGGGTGACGCCGCGATGGAGAAGAAGGACTTCGCCCTGGCCATGGAGGAGTACGGCGCCGCGAAGAAGCTGGCAGGGAACAACGTGGAGATTGCGTTCTGGAGCGCGTTGACGTTGGCCACGAACGGAAAGGTCGCTCAAGCCTTACCGATCTTCAACAATGTCTTCGCGGTCGACAGGAACTGGGTGGAGATCCTGAAGCGCTTGCCAAAAGCCGGCTTGATCTTAGACAACAACGCGGGCCGCACCCTGCTACAGCAGATTCTGAAGGAGGGCCGTGAAACTTTCATTTCCTAGATGGATTTTGAAAGCATGTGTGCGTATGCGCGCTGGCTTATCTCATCCTATTCAGAACGTTCATCCATCGTTTCATCATCGTTTTTTCAACACCTAGAATGAGACAAGAAACGTCCAGGCGCGCACACACAAAATAGAACTCAGTTCCATAAACCTTAAGGCAATTCGCGACATCAGGATAATGGGGCGCGCATGCAACTACACTTCAAAAATCGTTTATGCATGCATGTCGCCTATGTGCGCACTAGGGAGCGAAAAAAAAGGCAGAAAACAAGTGTCGTTTACCTTTTCGAATGTGCGCGCAACTTTTTTCTGTAACATAATCTAAAGGGAATTCCTATGCAGCGTAAGACGTTCACAGCTAAGGACGGAAGAGAAGTTGTTGTTCGACCTCCAAGATGGGACGATTTAGAAGGTTTGATTGAGTACATTAACAGTCTGGTAGACGAGAAAGTTGAAATCGTGCTGACAAAGAAAGTCACCAGAGAAGAAGAGGCAGAGTGGCTTGCAAAAAGGCTAATCAGCATCGATAAGGGTGACGTCATTCACGTTGTTGCCGAAGTTGACGGTGAAGTCGTTGCAGGCGCCGAAGTTCAAAAACAAAAGTATCTTATGAGCCACGTAGGCATGTTGGGGATAGGCATAAAATCGCCTTTCAGAGGAATTGGAATAGGCACCTTTATCATGAAAACACTGATTGAAGAATCAAAGAAGGCCGGCTTGAAGGTCCTAGTCTTAGACGTCTTCGACACAAACAACATAGCCAAAGAACTTTACAAAAAGATGGGGTTCAAAGAAGTTGGCAAAGTTCCGAAAGGAATCTATAAAGACGGAAAATACATCGACCTCGTCAGAATGGCGCTCGAACTCTAGGAATTCGACTAAAACGGTGCTCGCATTTCGAT
>JABAHS010154673.1_pt2 | contig 14630 bp, 20 predicted proteins | sample 7062111 | NCBI WGS metagenome assembly JABAHS01 (sample SAMN14534600, study PRJNA622989) | marine sediment metagenome | biome: marine biome [ENVO:00000428]; feature: marine pelagic biome [ENVO:01000023]; material: deep marine sediment [ENVO:00002113]; isolation source: pool of 4 deep marine... | reverse complement strand
CGCCGCGATGGCGCCCTCGCCGCCGGCCGAGGGCCCGGAGGCGGGGGTTGCCTGGCAGGCCCATCGGCGCGCCCTGCAGGCTCTGACCGCGTGGACCGTCAGCGGCCGCGTGGCCGTCAGCACGCCCGAGGAGGGCTGGCAGGCGAGCCTGCGCTGGCGCCAGCGGGGGGGTGCCTACGACATCTTCATCCGGGGGCCGTTCGGGCGGGGCAGCGTGCGCCTCGCCCGGGACGCGACCGGCGCACGCCTGCGCACCTCCGAGGGCGACGTCTACTCGGCGCCGGACGGCCAAGCCCTGCTCGCCCGCGCGGTGGGCTGGGAGCTGCCCGTCGAGGGCCTGCGCTACTGGGTGCGCGGGTTGCCGTGGCCGCGCCGGCCGGGCCACTACCGGCTCGATGCCGACGGGCGCCTGCGCGCCCTCGCGCAGGCCGGCTGGCGGGTGAGGTTCGAGCGCTATACGGAGGTCGACGGGCTGGCCCTCCCGGCGAAGCTGCACTTGACCCGTGAGGGATTGGAGGTGCGGCTGGTCCTCGATCGCTGGCACCCGCGCGCCGCCGCAGTGCCCCACCGCGCCCGGCGACTTGCCCTAGAATAAGGGCTACCGTGAGCGCAGACGCTAAAATCGAGCGCTGGCCCGCCCCGGGGAAGCTCAACCTCTTCCTCCACGTGCTCGGGCGCCGGGCGGACGGCTATCACCGGCTGCAGAGCGTCTTCCAGTTCATCGATCTGGGCGAGCGCCTCGACTTCGAGGTCGAGGGCCGCGACCGGATCGAGCGCGCGGGCGACGTGCGCGGGGTGCGCGCCGAGCAGGACCTGGCGGTGCGCGCGGCGCGCCTGCTCAGGGCACGCGCCGGCGTGCGCGCCGGGGTCCGCATCTCGGTGGAGAAGCGGTTGCCCTTCGGGGCGGGGCTCGGGGGCGGCAGCTCCGACGCCGCGACCACGCTCGTGGCCCTCAACGCCTTATGGGGCCTAGGCCTCGGGACGGACGAGCTCGCCGGGCTGGGCCTGGAGCTCGGCGCGGACGTCCCTGTGTTCGTGCGCGGGCGTGCCGCCTGGGCCGAGGGCGTCGGCGAGGCGCTCTTGCCGGTCGAGCTCCCCGAGCCGTGGTACGCGCTGGTCGTCCCGCCCGTAAGCGTCCGTACGGCCGAGATTTTTGCGGCGCCTGAATTGACACGGGACACGGCCCCGATCACAATACGCGATTTCCTGGCGGGCCTGGGGCGCAACGACTGCGAGGCCGTGGTGACGCGGCGCTATCCCGCCGTCGGCCGCGCGCTGGCCTGGCTGGCGCGACGCGGGGCCGCACGGCTGACGGGGACGGGTGGCGGGGTGTTCGCCGCGTTCGACTCCGAGTCTGCGGCTTGCGAGGCGTTGGCGGGCCTGCCCGGGGCGTGGCGCGGATGGGTCGCCCGGGGGATGAACCGCTCCCCGTTGCTCGAGCGCGCGGCTGCCGGGGCGCGCGGCGGTCGCAGGGCCATTGGGGCGTCGCCAAGCGGTAAGGCACTGGGTTTTGGTCCCAGCATTCCCAGGTTCGAATCCTGGCGCCCCAGCCAAATCCTGATCGACCCGGGCTCGGTGACCGAGCTCGGCGCCGTAGTGCGGAGACCGTCCACGGGAGAGCCCTCGTGCTAGCCTCACGGCCCGATCACAAGATGATGGTGTTCGCGGGCAACGCGAACCCCGGGCTGGCGCACGACATCGTCGATCATCTCGGGATCCCGCTGGGCAAGGCGGTGGTCGGGCGCTTCAGCGACGGCGAGATCATGGTCGAGATCATGGAGAACGTCCGCGGCCGGGACGTCTTCATCGTGCAGCCGACCTGCGCGCCGACCAACGACAATCTGATGGAGCTGTGCGTCATGATCGACGCCTTCCGGCGCTCCTCGGCCGGGCGCGTGACCGCGGTGATGCCCTACTTCGGCTACGCGCGCCAGGACCGGCGGCCGCGCTCGGCCCGCGTGCCGATCACCGCGAAGGTGGTGGCGAACATGCTCGAGGCGGCCGGCACCGACCGCGTGCTGACGGTGGACCTGCACGCCGACCAGATCCAGGGATTCTTCGACATCCCGGTCGACAACGTGTACGCCTCGCCGCTGCTGCTCGGTGACATCTGGCGGCGACACGCCCAGGAGAACGTGATGGTCGTCTCGCCGGACGTCGGCGGCGTGGTCCGCGCCCGGGCGCTCGCCAAGCGGCTGGACGACGCCGATCTGGCGATCATCGACAAGCGCCGCCCGCGGGCGAACGAGGCCAAGGTGATGCACATCATCGGCGAGGTCGAGGGGCGCAGCTGCGTGCTCATCGACGACCTGGTCGACACGGCCGGCACCCTGTGCCAGGCGGCGACGGCGCTCAAGGAGCATGGCGCCACGCGGGTGGTGGCCTACTGCACGCACCCGGTGCTCTCGGGGCCCGCGGTCGACAATATCGAGACCTCTCAGCTCGACGAGCTGGTGGTCACCGACACGATCCCGCTCGGCGAGCGCGCGCAGGCGTGCGGGAAGATCCGCCAGCTCAGCATCGCCGAGATGCTCGCCGAGACATTGCGCCGCATATGCTCGGAGGAATCGGTCAGCTCGCTGTTCGTGGACTGAAGGGTCTCGGTGATCGGTGACGGCGCAGCGGGCGGTCGATCACCGATCCCCTGTGAGCAGCACGGCCAACCGCCAAGACGCCGGGGCCGCCAAGAAGGCCATCTCGACCGGACGAAAAAACTCTCCGCGTTCTTGGCGCCTTGGCGGTTCGGATCGATCAAAGCTTTCTTAGAGGAGTGGAGCCATGAGCATCTCATTCGAGCTCAACGCCGAGCCTCGCCGCGAGACGGGGAAGGGCGCGAGCCGCCGCCTGCGTCATGCGAAGAAGATTCCGGCCGTCGTCTACGGTCAGAACAAGACGCCCGTGTCGATCACGCTGGATGAGGCCGAGGTCACGCAGCGGCTGGAGCATGAGGCCTTCTTCAGCCACGTCATCACCTTGCACCTGGACGGTAAGCCGGAGAAGGTGATCGTTCGCGACCTGCAACGCCACCCCTACAAGCCGCTGGTCAGCCATATGGACTTTCTGCGCATCTCCGAGAAGGAGAAGCTGCGCATGAGCATTCCGCTTCACTTCGTCGGCGGCGACGAGGCCGCGGGTGTGAAGCTCGAGAACGGCGTGCTCTCGCATGACCTCAACGAGGTGGAGGTCGAGTGCCTGCCTCAGCACATCCCGGAATACCTCGAGGTCGACGTATCCAAGCTCCACGTCGGCGACTCCGTTCACCTGTCGCAGATCCCGCTGCCCGAGGCCGTGGAGCTGGTCGAGCTGATGCACGGTGAGGAGCACGACCTCGCCGTGGCATCGGTCTACCACGCCAAGGCGGCCGCCGAAGAGGTCGCGGTGCCCGAGGAGGCCGAGGCGGCTGCCGAGGAGATCGCGGCCCCCGAGGAGGAGGCCGGCGGCGAAGAGGGCGCCGGCGGCGAAGGCGAGGCCAAGGAGTAAGGCGGTCCCGGCGTCGCGCGGGGCGGCGCCGCCGCGCGCGGCATGGCGGAGCGAGAGCCGATCGCGGCCATGGTGGGTCTCGGCAACCCGGGGCCCGGCTACGCCGCGACGCGTCACAACGTCGGCTTCTGGCTCGTCGACCGCTTAGCCGCGCGCAGCGGCGAGGGCTTCCGCGAGGCGCCGAAGGTGCATGGCGCGCTCGCGCGCGTGCGATGGGACGGGCACGACCTGCGCCTGTTCAAGCCCGGGACGTACATGAACCGAAGCGGGCGGGCGGTAGCCGCGTTGGCCCGCTACTTCAAGCTCGCACCCGAGCAGCTTCTCGTCGTCCACGACGATGTCGACCTCCCGCCGGGTGCCGCGCGCCTCAAGCGCGGCGGCGGGCACGGGGGCCACAACGGCCTGCGCGACATCGTCGCGCAGCTCGGCACGCGCGAGTTCTTCCGCCTCCGCCTCGGTGTCGGTCATCCCGGCGCGAGCGACCAGGTCGTCGATTACGTCCTGGGGAGGCCGTCGGCCGCCGACCGCGAGGCGATCGAGGCGGCGATCGACCGGGCGCTCGAGGTGCTGCCGCTGGTGCTCGAAGGCGGGCTCGACAAGGCGATGCAAGAGCTGCATACGCACCGGTCGCCGCCGTAAGGGGTATCTAGATCCGAGGGGCTAGGGAATTTCTGAATCTATTTATTATCTTGAACCGCCAAGAACGCCAAGATGTTTCTTCCTTATATTCAAACTATCTTCTTGGTGTCCTTGGCGGTTTAATTCAATTATTCAGGCTTTCCCTAGCAGAGACGAGAAAGGTCGTGTAAATGCCGAGCGCCGGCGGTTGCCGCCGGTCCAGCCATCCGTNNGTAACCCGTTCCTGACGTCATGGGCTTCAACTGCGGCATAGTCGGTCTCCCCAACGTCGGCAAGTCGACGTTGTTCAATGCGTTGACCCGCGCGGGCATCGAGGCCGCCAACTACCCGTTCGCCACCATTGAGGCGAACGTGGGGATCGTGCCGGTGCCGGATCCGCGGCTCGAGCGCATCGCCGAGATCGTCCGGCCCAAGGAGGTCGTGCCCACGACCATCGAGTTCGTCGACATCGCGGGCCTGGTGCGCGGGGCGGCCCGTGGCGAGGGGCTCGGGAATCGCTTCCTGGCGAACATCCGCGAGACCGACGCCATTGCCCACGTGGTGCGCTGCTTCGAGGATCCGAACGTCGTGCACGTCTCCGGCTCGGTCGACCCCGCCCGCGACATCGAGGTGATCGGCACCGAGCTCGCGCTGGCCGACCTCGAGACGGTGGAGCGGGCGCTCGAGAAGGCGGCGAAGGCGGCAAAGGCTCAGGACAAGGCGGCTGTGGCCCGCAAGAGGCTGCTCGAGCGGGTGCGCGCGCATCTCGACGGCGGCGAGCCGGTGCGCACGCTCGGGCTCTCGGGCGACGAGGCGAGATCACTCAGGGACCTGAACCTGCTCACCGCCAAGCCGATCATGTACGTATGCAACGTCGCCGAGGACGGTTTCGCCGACAACCCGCTGCTCGCCCGCATCGCCGCGCTCGCCCGAGCGGAGGGCGCGGAGATGGTGCCGGTCTGCGCCGCCATCGAGGCGGAGATCATCGAGCTCGACCCCCGCGACCGGGAGATGTTCCTCGCCGAGATGGGGTTCGAGGAGCCCGGGCTGAACCGCGTGATCCGGGCGGGCTATCGGCTGCTCGGGCTGCGCACGTTCTTCACGGCGGGCCCGAAGGAGGTGCGCGCCTGGACCGTGCCGGCCGGGGCCACCGCCCCGGAAGCCGCCGGGCGCATCCATTCCGATTTCCAGCGCGGGTTCATCCGCGCCGAGGTCGTGAGCTATGACGATTTCATCGAGTGCGGCGGCGAGCAGGGGGCGCGTGAGGCGGGCAAGCTGCGCTCGGAGGGCAAGGGCTACGTCGTCCAGGAGGGCGACGTGATCCACTTCAGATTCAACGTCTAGCCGGAGCCGCCGGCTTGACGGTCCGTAGCGGCTGCCGGAGAATATCGCACTCTCGCCAGGGCGTCCCGCCCGGAACCGGATTTGGCTACGTAGCTCAGGTGGTTAGAGCACGGCACTCATAATGCCGGTGTCGGTGGTTCGAGTCCACCCGTAGCCACCAATAATCCCCGCAGGCGTCGAGGGCGGCGTCTCCCGCCGCATTCCCCGCGGTGTCCTTTCGACTGAGTCGGTGCATTCGTCGTGGCGTGACGGCAAGCGAGATCAGGCCTCGACCGCGCGCAGCAGACTGTCGACGATCTCCTTCAGCGCGGCCTCGCCGGGACGGGTGCGGTTGTAGACCCGCAGCCCGTAGATGCCGGTGACGAGCAGCCGCGCGAGGGCGGCGGGGTCCTTGTCCTCGGCGAGCTCGCCGCGGGTGCGCGCTTGGTCGAGCACCCCTCGGAGCCTTTCTTCGATCTGGGCGAACATCTCGGCCACGCGCCGACGGATCTGCTCGTCCTCGGGCGGCACCTCGAGCAGCGTGTTCACCAGCAGACAGCCCTTCATGTCCCGGTCCCGGGCGGCGTCCTCGACGAGGGTCTCGAAGAAGCGCCGGATGCGCGCCAGAGGCGGCGCCGGGCCGTGCAATGTCCCGCGCACGCGCTCGAGGGTCGCCGAGAAATACGCCTCCAGCGCCTCGCGGAACAGCGCGCGCTTGCTCTCGAAGGCCCCGTAAAGGCTGCCCGGCTGCAGGGAGGTGGCGGCGACCAGGTCCTTGACCGAGGTCCCGCGGTAGCCCCGGCGCCAGAACTCCGTCATGGCTTCCCGCAGGGCCTGGTCGCGGTCGAACTCGATGGGCCGGGGCATGGTGTAAAGAATCCGCCGATGCGCGCGCGAGAATTTAACAGTGCTTGAGTGAACGTTCAACTATCTGCCATACTCCGCAGAGTAATTGAGCGGGTGCTCAATTACTCGAGACATTGTCGAGCTGTTTCGATCACATCGCCGGCACGCCCGAGGAGGCGATCCAGCCGCGGGCATAGGCGCCGCCGCGACGGAAGGCGGGCCGAACGCCGGCGTGACCGGACCCCCGGTGCCTCACCGGCCTCGCCCGCTCCGGGTGGAGCGGGCGTTTTTTTGGCCGCCCGCGGTTATGCTGAGCGCGATGACCGCCTCTTCGGAGCAGTTCTCACGCGGCGCCGGGGCCTACGCGGCCTACCGGCCGGCCTATCCCGCCGCGCTCTGTGACTTCCTGGCCGCGGCCGTCTCGCGCGCCGGCCGGGCCTGGGACTGCGCGTGCGGCTCGGGGCAGGCCGCCCGGGGCCTCGTCGCGCGCTTCGACCGCGTCGTGGCCACCGACGCCAGCCGCCGGCAGGTCGCGCACGCCGTGTCTCACCCGCGCATCGACTATTGCGTGGCGGCCGCGGAGCGGGCGCCGCTGGCGCCGGCGTCCGTGGACCTCGTCGCCGTGGCCCAGGCGCTGCACTGGCTCGATCCGGTGCAATTCTATCGAGAGATCCGCCGCGTGCTGCGGCCGGGCGGCGTGATCGCCGCCTGGACCTATGCCCTGCCCGTGATCGACCCTGCGGTCGACGCCGTCGTGCGCCGTCTTCATGGCGAGGTGCTCGCCGAGTGCTGGCCCCCGCCGCGGCGCCACGTCGACAGCGCCTATCGCGATCTGCCGTTTCCCTTCGAGCGCCTCGATGCCCCGCAGCCGGCGATGATCGCGCGCTGGTCGCTCGACCGGCTACTGGGTTACCTGGGTACCTGGTCGGCGGTGCAGCGCTACCGAGCGACGCACGGGCGCGATCCGATCGCTGTCGTGGCCGACGGCTTGGCGGCCGCCTGGGGCGAGCCCGGCGCGCCGAAGACGGTGCGCTGGCCTCTGCGCGTGCTCGCGGGCCGTGTCGATTAGCGCGGTCGCTCGGCGCGCGCGGCCGTCGGCGGGGAGCGGAGACGGTCCCGGGGCGGCTGTCAGCCGGCGCCCTCGACGTGCTCGGGCGAGACCCCGGCGGTGAGCACGAAGCGCACCGCGCCGTAGAGCGTGTTGGCCAGCGGGATATGGCGCAGGAGCCGCTCGCCGAGCCCCAGGTGACGCCTGAGGAGCCAGGTATTGAGGTGGCTCGCGAGACCGACCAGGAAGATGAGGGCCACGTCGAGCACCCGCCCCATCCCAGGATAGTAGGCGGAGCTCGGCAACAGCACCTGAATGACCGCGCCGACCTGCGACTCCGCCCAGGCGCCGAGAAAGCAGATCACGTAGAGGGCGATCACCACGGGCAGGGTGGCGGCGGGGCCTTGCAGGAAGATTCGGCTCAAGGTGCTCATAGGGGGCGCTCCTCGAGGTGTAGCGGGCCGGGGTCGCGGCCGGGGATCGGACCGTCTGCCGTGTTCGCGACACGTCGGCGTGAATATTATTCGGAGCCCCCTGCCCCGGTCTGCGCCCGGCCGGTTTCGGGCCCGCGGGGCGGGGGCTTATACTGAGCGCAGAAGGCTCGAGTGCGGGCTCCGACGGTGCGGGACCGAATCGGGCCGGCGCCGATCGGAAGGAGGGAAGCACCATGGCGGCAGATAATCCCATGCAGAAAGAGCTGGACGCCTTGAAGGAAGACGTCTCGAAGCTGCGCTCGGACATGGCCGACCTGATGTCGGCGGTGCGCGAGACGGGCGCATCCAAGGTCGGCGAGGCCCGCAGCTCGCTCGAGGAGGAGATTCGTCAGGCGCGCGAGGAGCTTCGGCGCCGACTGAACACGGCGCGCGAGCGGGGCCAGCAGGGGCTCGATCAGGTCGAGGAGCGCATCGAGGCGCACCCTCTCGGGAGCCTGGTCACCGCGTTCGGCATCGGCTTCATCGTCGCCAAGCTGCTCGACAGCGGGGGCCGGCGCTGAAGGGCCTGACCGAGTTCTTCATCGCCCTCGTCGATCTGCTCGAGGCCGAGGCGAGGGCCGCGCGCAGGGCCGCCATCCGCGCCGGATGGGGGATGGCGCTCATCGGGGTGGCCGCCCTGCTGGTCGCGGTCGGGCTGGCGCTTTGGCTTTGGGCGCTGTTCCGCTCCCTCGCCGCCTTCGGCGCGGTCGAGGCGGCGCTGGTCACGGGCGCCGTGGCGCTGCTCGTCGCAGGGGTTCTGGCATGGCTGATCCGCGCCCTGAGCCGCTGAGCCCGGAGCAGGCGAAGGCTCGGCTGCGCGAGGCGGCGGACAACGTCGGCGTGGGCGCCTGGGTCCGGCGTCACCCCTATGATGCGGTGATGATCGCCGTGATAGCGGGCCTGCTGCTCGGCGGGGTCCCCGCCCTGCGGGAGGCGAGCGGGCAAGTCCTGCGCCGGCTCCTGTTGCCCGGCGTCTCGCGTCGAGCCCCCTGAACCTCGTGCGCCCTGCCTGCCGGAACGCGGGCCGCGCTCGCCCCCGCAAGGTGTGATCCGTGTCACAGTCCCGACGATCAAGGGCAACCGCCGGGCGCCTTTGGGCGTGTTACTCGGTATGGAAGGGGTAATGATGGGGTCGTCGAGCGGAACACTGGCCTCGGACTTCGAGGGCCTGCTCCGTCCGCACGTCGATTATCTTTATCGTATCGCCTTCCGTTTCACCGGCGTCGCCGAGGACGCCGAGGATCTCGTCCAGGATCTGCTGGTCAAGCTCTACCCGCGCACCGCCGAGCTCGCCGAGCTCGATCAGCTGCGCCCCTGGCTGGTGCGCGCGCTGTATCGCCAGTTCGTTGACCATTACCGTCGGCGGGCCCGCGCCCGCCTGGTGGAGCTGGACGGCGCGGCCCAGGGCGCCGACCCGTTCGATGCGCTGCCCGGCGATGACCCGGGCCCCGAGGCCCGCGTGGAGCGGGAGCTCTCGGGCGCGCGGCTTCTGGCTGCCCTCGACGCCTTGAGCGACGAGCACCGGACGCTCGTCACCCTGCACGACGTCGAGGGCTATACCCTGCAGGAGCTCGAGCGGATTCTGGAGACCCCGGTGGGGACGCTCAAGTCGCGGCTGCATCGCGCCCGCGCGCGGCTGCGCGTGCTGATCGGAGTGGAACCTTTGGGCGGCCGCGAGCGTGTAGAGAACTAAGACTCGATGAGATCGACCGATGGACTGCCGGACATTCAACGCCTATCTTGACGACCTGATCGACGGGGCCCTCGACGCCGCATACGCTGCCGAGCTCGAGAGCCATGCCGGCGCCTGCGCGCACTGCGATCAGCGTCTGGCGCGGGCACGCCGGCTGCGGGTGGCGCTGAGGGAGCTGCCGTCCCCGGAGCCGCCTGTCGGGTTCGCCGATCGGGCGCTGCAGACGGCGGCCATCCGGGCGCAGGGCGCGCGGCGCCGAGCCCGCACGACCGCGGCGGGGTTCGCCTTGGCCGCGAGCCTGTGCCTGGGCGTGGCCATCGGCGTGCTCATGGATGGGCGCCCGGAGCCGGGGCCCGCGGGCCGGCTCCAGCAAGTCTCGATCTCGGTGTCGCAGCCCCAGCAGATCCGGCTGGCGTTCGACACGGAGCAGGCGCTGCCGGGGGCCACGCTGACGGTCCGCCTGCCGGCGGGCGTGGAGCTGGTGGGGTTTCCCGGGCGGCGGGAGCTGAGCTGGCGCACGGACTTGGCGGCGGGCACCAACCTGCTGAATCTGCCGGTGGTGGCTCGTGGCACCGAGGGCGGCAAGCTCGTCACCCGGCTGTCGCACGGCGAGCGCAGCCGGACGTTCACGGTACGGATCCGCGTTCATCAGGCCAACGGTCAGGCATCGGGACCCGGACGCGGTCCGGTGGGGGCCTGAGGAGGTCGCAATGATGGACAAGATCACACTGCTCATCGTGGTGCTCGTGACGTTCCTCGCGGCCGGCGTGGTGCGGGCGGACGATCTCGACGTGACCATGCGGGTAGTCGAGGACCCGGGCGCCGGCGCGGGCGAGGTGATGCGCACCATCCCGTTGCCGGACACCGCCTCGGGCTCGGCGCAGGAGCACTCGCGCCACGGCGACGGCGCCTCGGACGGCACCGACGGTGAGGCCCCGGTGCCGGGGGACGGGCCCGCATTCGGTGAGTGGGTCTCGGGCCAGACCCCGGCGGATGGCGATCTCAGCGGGCGGGAGTTCGGTGAGATGGTCTCGGGCCAGGCGAGCAGCCGCGCGGCCGGGCACGGCCGGGGCCGGTTCGAGCAGGGGCGGCCCGAGGATCCCGGCGCGCCGGGTGGCCAATAGGCGCCCGAGCGGATTTTATATTTTATATCGTCATGCACGCTTAACCCTCTCCGCCAATCTGGTATNNCGGCACCGGGCTCGCAGGCGAGGAGCGGCGAGACGAGGGGATGCGAAGCGCGAGGCGGTGGTGGCCGAGGCTCATGGTCCTGCTGACCGTCGCGGCGGGGATATGCGGCCCGGTTCCGGCGCAGGCCGCGCCGGCGGAGAAGGCCTTCGCCGCCGCGGTGGAGGCCTTCCGGCAGGGGCGCTACGAGGCGGCGCGGACCCAGTTCCTGCAGGCACGTCGCGCCGGCGTCGATACCCCGGCCCTGCGCTTCAACCTCGGGGTGACCTATTATCGGCTTGAGCGGTACCCCGCCGCCCGCCGGGAGTTTCGCGGGCTCGCGGACGACCCGGAGTGGGGCGCGCTCGCCGAGTACAACCTCGGCCTGGTGGCCCGTGCCGAGGGCCGCGACGCGTCGGCCGTCCGGCACTTCGAGCGTGCCCGCGCGCTCACTGGCGATCCCAAGCTGCGCGCCCTCGCCGATCGCTCGCTCGAGCGGGTGCGGCCGCGGACGCCCACCCGTGCGCCGGCGCGGGGCGGCTATGCCTCGGTGCGCTTGGGCCACGATGGCAACGCCACCCTCACCTCGGACCCCGAGCTCGTGGGCGTTGCCGACGAGTCCGACGCGTTCGTCGAGCTGCTCGCCGCGCTCGGCCACCGGCTCTCGGGCACCGCGCAGCAGGGGGTGCGTGTGGAGGGCACCGTCTATGCGCGCGACTATTTCGACGTCGACGCCTTCGACCAGGAGGTCCTACGGCTCGGCCTCATCCGCAACCAGCGCCTCGGGCGCTGGCGCACCGGCGTGGGCGGCGAGGTCGACGTCGCCCATCTCGACGGGGAGTCCTTCGAGAACGCCGCGCGGCTGCGCCTGGACGGCCTGCGCCCGCTGGGCTCCGACCGCGCGCTGCGCCTGCGCTACCGTTTGAGCTATATCGACGCCGACGATGGCTTCGACTATCTCACCGGGTGGAGCCAGGAGGCCGACGCCGAGCTCTGGCAGCGCGGCTCGTGGGGCCATCTCTACGTCGGCTATGCGCTGGAGCTCAACGGCCGCGACGACGTGGAGGCCGGCGGCGAGTTCTTCAGCCGCTCGCCGACGCGTCACGCCGTCTATGCGGGCGCGACCTACGCCCTCGCCCCGCGGTGGGAACTCGAGGGGCTGGCGGAGTATCGCCACAGTCGCTACGACGATCCCGACCGGTTTCTCCAGGGCGGGCGCCTGCGCGAGGAGCGCCGCGAGGAGGATCGGTTCTACCTTTCGGCGCGCCTGACCCGCCGGCTCACGCCCGCCCTGGGGGCGTTCGGCCAGCTCGAGCATACCGACAACGAGTCGAACGTCGCGGAGTTCGACTACGACCGCACCATCGTCATGGCGGGCGTGGAGTACCGCTTCTAGGGCACCGCCGGGCGGTCCGGTCAACCGCCGAGACGCCAAGTTCGCCAAGAAGCTATTTTTATAAATAATAATGAAAAGCTTGGCGCTCTTGGCGGCTTGGCTTGGCGGTTCGATCTCCAAGGCCCGCGGTGTGGTGGGGCGTTCTCTCATGGGTCAGCCGAGGCTCGACGTCACGGTGTTCATGGATTACGTCTGCCCGTTCTGCTATGTCGGGGCGGTGCGGTTGGAGCGCTTGCGCGATACCTACGACCTGAGGGTCCACTGGGCGCTCGTCGAGCTGCACCCCGAGACCCCGGCGCAGGGCCGGTTGCTCGCAGCGCTGGGCTATCCGCCCGAGCAGTGGCGGCGGATGATGCGGCACCTGGAGGCGATGGCCGAGACCGAGGGTCTGTCTTTCGTGCCGCGCGAGAAGACCGTCAACAGCAGGTGCGCCCTGCTGCTCGCCGAGGCGGCCAAGGAGGCCGACCGCGAGGTCTTCTACGCGCTGCACTGGCGGCTGTTCGAGGCGTATTTCGCCGAAGGCCGCGATATCGGCGACGAGACGGTGTTGCGCGAGCTGGCGAGGACGGCGGGCGTACCGCAAGCCACCGTCTCGGCCGCCTGGCGCGAGCCGCGCTACGCCCGCCGCCTGGCGCGCAACCTGGCGATCGCCGGTGCCTGGGGCGTCAGCGGCACGCCCACCTATCTCTTCAACCGGCGCAAGCTGGCCGGTGCCGTGCCCACCGAGACGCTGCGCGAGGCCGCCGCGGAGATCGCCGAGTGACCGGGCGCACGGCGGGCGCGCGTGCCACGCCCTTGAGCGCAGTCGCGGCATGGCGCTGATCCCCAAGCGCGTCCGCGTCACCGTATTGCTCGCGATCCTGGTCGTGGCCGCGCTCACGCAGTGGCGCGCCGCCGTGCGCGTCACGGACTGGGAGGAACCCTTGTGGGTGGTCGTCCATCCGATCGACGGTGACGGTCGCGCGGCCACGCGGCGCCATCTGCACGGTCTCGACGACGGGGTGTTCGAGGGCGTAGAGGCGTTCCTCGCGCGCGAGGCCGCCCGCTACGGCGTGCGGCTCGAGACGCCGGTCGACGTGACGCTCGGTCCCGCGCTCGAGCCGCCGCCTCCCGCGCGCCCGCCGGGCGCCGGCCCGCTGCGCTCGATCTGGTGGAGCCTGCGCGTGCGTTACTGGGCCTATCGGACCGACCCCTTCGAGGGTGTCTCGCCGGACGTCCGAATCTACGTGATCTATTATGATCCGGCGGTGCGGGAGCGGGTGCCGCACTCCAGCGGCCTGCGCAAGGGGTTGATCGGCATCGTCAATGCGTTCGCCTCGCGCGCGGCGGCCGGCTCCAACAACGTGGTCATCGCTCACGAGCTGATGCACACCCTGGGGGCGTCCGACAAGTACGACCCGGCGACCGGCCGGCCGCGCCATCCCGAGGGCTTCGCCGCGCCGCGCCGGCGCCCGCTCTACCCGCAGAGCCGGGCGGAGATCATGGGCGGGCGGATCCCGCTCTCACCCGCGCGCGCGGTGATCCCCCGGAGCCTCGCGTCGAGCGTCGTCGGCCCGGTGACCGCTCGGGAGATCAACTGGACCGACGAGCCTTGAGGCTTGTCGAGCATAGGGTGATCTGCTGTGCTCGATGTGTACGTGAGACCGCCATGCCCCGCGCGGGCCGAGGAGGGAAGGACATGCCTGATCACGTCTACAAGGTCGTGGAGATCGTCGGCAGCTCGAGCCAAGGCTGCGACGACGCCATCCGGAACGCGATCGAGCGCGCGTCGAGGACCCTGCGCAATCTCGACTGGTTCGAGGTGGTCGAGAGCCGGGGCCACATCCAGGACGGCAAGGTGGCTCACTATCAGGTCAAGCTCAAGATCGGCTTTCGCCTGGACGACTGACGCGCGTGCTCGCGCCGGGGAGCGTTCTCAGCGATGCTCCTTGCGGTAGTCGACGATGAGCTGGGCGAAGTGCCGCCGCAGCTCGGGCTGGGCCTGCACCCGGTCGAGCATCTCACGGTAGCGCTCGACGTCGAAGCCCTGCTCGCTCACCGCCTCGTCGATCTCCCGGGCCTGCTCCTCCTCGAGCCGTTGCTCTTTCTCGAGGTCGGTGATCCGCGCCAGCCGCTTGGCGTACTCGGCCTCGATCTCATTGACCGCGACATAGGCCCGGGCGAGCCGCCCTAGGGTGGCGTCGTCGATGTCGGGGCGCTCCTCGGCGGCGTCCGCAGCGGGCTCGGCGGGCGTCTCCGCGCTCCACGCCACGGGTCCCGCGGCGATCGTCAGCGCGGCGAGGGCGGGCAGCAGGCGGGTGGGGGTCATGACCTCGGCCTCGGGTGATCAGGGTGACGGCGCGGCGCGCGGACCCGGCGATTATATCCACTCCTGCGCCGGGGCCTCAAACTACTGCTCGACCTCGTCCTCGCTCACCGGCTCGAACGTGCTGTCGTCGCAGGCGGGGGGCAGCACGACGATCTCGCCCACGGGGAAGACGCCCGGACCCAGCCCGCGGTGCTCGTTGAGCAGCGCACGGCAGACAGGGATCTGCGCCGCCCGGCGACCGAGCACCAGAGCGAAGCCCACGATCTTCTCGTCCTCGG
>JABAHS010015353.1_pt1 | contig 14634 bp, 14 predicted proteins | sample 7062111 | NCBI WGS metagenome assembly JABAHS01 (sample SAMN14534600, study PRJNA622989) | marine sediment metagenome | biome: marine biome [ENVO:00000428]; feature: marine pelagic biome [ENVO:01000023]; material: deep marine sediment [ENVO:00002113]; isolation source: pool of 4 deep marine... | reverse complement strand
GACCTGTACCGGGTGCTGGCGGACATCGGCCTGGCCGAGGGCGAGGTCTACTCGCCACAGGCGCTCGACCGCATCCAGCAGGAAATGGTGAACCAATATTTCAGCCAGGGCCGCTATGCGGTGCAGGTGGACGCCCGCGTAACGGAACTGGACCGCAACCGCGTGCGGATCGCGATCGTCGTCGACGAAGGCAAGACCGCCAAGATCCGGCACATCAACATCGTCGGCAACACGCTGTTCACGGACAAGGAGATCCGCGACGAGTTCGAGTCGGACATCCCCCCGCGATGGAAATTCTGGTCCAAGGACAACCAGTATTCGCGGGAGAAGCTGTCGGGCGACCTGGAGAAGATTCGCTCCTACTACCAGGACCGGGGCTACATCGATGCCGCGGTCGAATCCACCCAGGTTTCCATCAGCCCTGACAAGCAGGACATCTACATCACTGCGAACGTCACCGAGGGTGAGCGCTTCAACGTCCGTGAGGTGCAGGTGACCGGCGACCTGGTGGTGCCGGAAGCGACCCTGAGGCGCCTGATTCTCATGCAGCCGAGCCAGGTCTTCTCGCGCAAGCAGATGGAGCAGAGCGTGGAAAACATCACCGCGCTGCTCTCCAACGTCGGCTATGCCTTCGCCAACGTCAACCCCATTCCGCAGATCGATCGCGACAACCTGACCGTGGACATCAACTTTTACGTGGATCCCGGCAAGCGCGTGTATATCCGGCGGGTGCAATTCACGGGCAATTCCGGCACCAAGGACGAGGTGATGCGCCGCGAGATGCGCCAATTCGAGGGCGCGTGGTTTTCGCAGGCGGCCATCGACCGCTCCAAGGACCGCCTGCAACGCCTGACCTATTTCGAATCGGTGGAGGTGGAGACCCCGGCGGTGCCGGCCACGGACGACCAGGTGGATGTCATCGTCACGGTCCAGGAACGCCCCGCGGGAAGCTTCTCGGTCGGCCTGGGCTATTCGGAGATCCAGGGCCTGATCTATTCCCTCAGCGTGCAGCAGGACAATTTCCTCGGCAGCGGTAAGCGTGTCGGGGCAGCGGTTTCTTCGAGCTCCATCATCAAGAGCATCAACCTCAGTTACGAGAATCCCTACTGGACGGACGATGGCGTCAGCCGCGGTTTTTACCTGCGCTACCAGGAATTCGACCAGGGCGCCGCCAATATCTCCTCGTTCACCAGCAGCGAGGTCGCCGGCGGCGTGAGCTTCGGCGCCCCGCTGACCGAGATCGACTTCGTGCGCGGCAGCCTCGGCATACGCAGCACCGACATCAATATCGGCCAGTTCATTTGCATCGATCTCTCCCCGGACGGCTTCTGCAACGAATTCGTGCTCGTCCCCTCCGCCAACGACCCATTGTCGGCCTCGCTGGACTTCAACGGAGACGGCATCCTGAGCAAGCAGGAGCGGGAGTTCGACACCTACGACATCAGCATGTCGTGGACCCGCGACAGCCGCAACCACTTCCTCAATCCCACCCGGGGCTCACGGCAGCTGGTGCAAGTCGAGGCCTCGATCCCGGGCAGCACGCGCGAGTATTACAAACTGAATTACCGCGCCTCCAAGTACATACCCATATGGCGCGACCTCACCCTGTCGTTCCATGGCAGCCTCGGCTACGGCGACGCCTACGATGACTACGACGCCAAGTCCCAGGCCACGCCGGTGGATCCGGGCAAACAACCCGGTTCACGTTACGACTGCCTGGACGAGGAAATCATCACCCTGGACACCGGCCTGCCGTTCTTCGAACACTTCTACGGCGGCGGCGTGCGTGATATTCGCGGCTTCGATGACAACACGCTGGGCCCCAAGGATCCGTTCTGCCGCGCGGTGGGCGGTGACCTCAAGGTTTCGGGTGGAATCGAGGTGGCCATTCCGACGCCATTTGCCCAGGGCAGCAGCTCCCGCATCGCGCTGTTCGTCGATATCGGCAACGTATACGAGAACCTGGATGCCTTCGACGCCAGCCTGCTGCGTGCCTCTGCCGGCCTGTCGGTGACGTGGCAGGCGCCCATCGGGCCGATCATCATGAACTTCGCGGTACCCATCAAGGAAGAGGAAGGCGACCGAACCGAAAGCATACAGTTCTCGTTCGGAACCACTTTCTGAGTGTACAATGGCGCGTATGAGGTTGTTTTACGGCACATTGCTGGTCGCACTGCTGGGGCTGCTGGACCCAGCGGCCGCCCTTGCGCAGCAATTGCGCGTGGGCTACGTCGATATGAAACAGGTGCTGGACAATGCACCCCAGGTCGTCACCGGTCGCGACAAGCTGGATCAGGAATTCAGGCCGCGAAACGAATTCATCGAAAGTGAGGAAGCGCGGCTGGTGAGCATGGAACAGCGCTTGCAGCGCGGTGATCTCAACGATGAGGCCCGGGTGCGACTGGATCGCGAGGCGCGTGAACTGCGTCGCGACATTTTGCGTCAACGGGAAGACCTGCGCGACGAGCTGTCCTTCCGGCGCACCGAGGAAGTGCGGCAACTGGAAGATCAGATCAATGTCGCGGTACAGGAAATCGCCCGCCGCTATGGATACGATCTCATCCTCTCCAGCCCTGTGGTATACGCTGATTCTGCGCTGGACATCACCGACCTGATCCTGCAGCAGCTCCAGGTCGAGTACGAGGCCGATCAACTGGAAGAATTGCAGCGCTGACCCCGCGGGTTGCTCGACATGAAAGAGGTGTCGCCCGCATACACACTGGCTGAGCTGTGCACGCGTTTTGGCATGGAACTGCGTGGTGACGGCGAACGCGTCATTTCCGGGGTCGGCACCCTGCATGCCGCCGGCAGCGATCAGATCACCTTTCTCGCCAATCGCTCCTACCGCGACCAACTGCCCGGCACCCGGGCCGGCGCCGTGATCCTGGCGCCGGAGGACGTCGCTGCGTGCCCGGTCGACAGCCTGGTTACCGACGACCCCTACCTCGGATTCGCCCGGATCGCGCACCTGTTCACCCCGCCGGCAGCAGCCGAGCCCGGCATTCACCCCTCGGCGGTGGTGGAGGCCAGCGCGCAACTCGGCCCCGACGTGCACGTGGGGGCCCAGGCCGTGATCGGCCCGGCCTGCCGGCTTGGCGACGGCGTGTCCATCGGCCCGGGTTGCGTAATCGGGCCTGGCTGCACGATCGGCGCCGGCAGTACGCTGAAAGCCAATGTCACGATTCTCGGCGGCGCGACGCTGGGCAGGCGGGTCATCGTGCACCCGGGGGCGGTGATCGGCGCTGACGGATTTGGCCTGGCGTTCGCAGGCGAGCGCTGGGAGAAGGTGCCGCAATTGGGCAGCGTCGTGGTCGGCGACGATTGCGAGATCGGCGCCAACACCACCATCGACCGCGGCGCCATCGATGATACCGTGCTCGAGGAGGACGTGCGCATCGACAACCTGGTCCAGGTTGGCCACAATGTGTTCATCGGTGCGCACACCGCCATAGCGGGTTGCGTGGGCATCGCGGGCAGCGCGCGCATCGGTCGCAACTGCCTGCTGGCGGGTGGCTCCGGCGTCATGGGTCATATCGAAATCGCGGATGGCACCACGGTCAGCGTGACCTCCGTGGTCAAGAAGTCCATCGATCGGCCTGGCGGCACCTGGGCGTCCTACCTGGCCGCCCGGCCGTTGCGGGAATGGCAGCGCATCCTCACGCGCATCCACCAGCTGGATCGATTGTTTGCCCGCGTGCGCCAACTCGAATCAGACATCAGGAAACTGGAAGACAATGACTGACATCATCCCGGAAACCATCGACATTGGCCGGATCATGGAAATGCTGCCGNNNACCATCAATGAGCCATTCTTTCCGGGACATTTCCCGGACAACCCGATCATGCCGGGGGTGCTCATCATCGAGGCCATGGCCCAGGCCTGCGGGGTGCTGGCTTTCGTGTCCCGGGCCGCCGAGAACAAGCAGGGCGGCCTCTACTACCTGGTCAAGATCGACAAGGCCCGCTTCAATCGCACCGTGGTGCCCGGCGACCAGTTGCTGATGGAAGTGCGACAACAGCGCATGATGCGCAACATGGGCCTGTACCAGTGCGAGGCGCGGGTGGATGGCGAGCGGGTGGCCACTGCCGAGATTCTCTGCGCCGGCCGGTCCGATTCATGAAGGCACACCCGACCGCCCTCATCGATCCGGGCGCGCGCATCGCCGAAGATGTCGAGATCGGCGCCTACACGATCATCGGCCCGCAGGTCACCATTGGCGAGGCGTGCCGGATTGGCCCCCAGGTCGTGATCACGGGGCGCACCACCATCGGCCGAAATAACCGCATATTCCAGTTCTCGTCCCTGGGCGACGAGCCCCAGGACAAGAAATATGCAGGCGAGGATACCGAACTGGTGATCGGCGACGACAACACCATCCGGGAGTTCTGCACCTTCAACCGGGGCACCGTGCAGGGCGGCGGTGTCACCCGGATCGGAAACGACAACTGGCTGATGGCCTACGTGCACATCGCTCACGATTGCGTCATTGGCGATCACGTCATCATGGCCAACAACGCCTCCCTGGCCGGGCACGTGGTGGTGGGCGACTGGGCGGTGCTGGCGGGCTTCTCGCTGGTGCACCAGTTCTGCTCGATCGGGGCGCACGCATTCACCTCCTTCGCGAGCCACATCAATCAGAGCGTGCCCCCTTACGTGACCGTGGCCGGTGAAAAGGCGCGGCCCAAGGGCATTAACTCGGAAGGCCTCAAGCGACGCGGCTTCACCGCCGAGCAAATCCGCAACGTGCGGCGGGCGTATCGCACACTGTACCGGGACGGCCTCTCGCTGGAGGATGCCCGCCAGGAGCTCGAAGGAATGGCAGCCCAGGCACCCGAGATTCGCCTGCTGGTGGAATTTATCGACCACGATGAGCGCGGCATCCTCCGATAATCGCCGACCCTTGCCGTTACGCGCCGCGATACGGAACGACCCACTGACGAAGGTCGCGCGGTGCAGATGCATGCATCCCCCGCGCAGATGGCCGCGATGAACGAGCGGGCGCGCAGGCCGTGCATTGCGCTGGTGGCAGGCGAGGCCTCCGGTGACCAACTGGGCGCCGCCCTGATCGGGGCGCTGCGCGAACTCATGCCGGACGCCGCCTTCGTCGGGGTGGGCGGCCCCGCCATGCGGCGCGAAGGCCTGCAGGCGTGGTGGGATAGCGAGGAGTTGGCCGTGATGGGCTTGTTCGAGGTGGTCAGACACCTGCCCCGGCTGCTGGGCCTTCGCCGTCGCCTGCTCAGACGCATCCGAGCGATGCGGCCGGACGTACTGATCGGCATCGACTCCCCGGATTTCAATCTCGGCCTCGAGCGACGGGCGCGTGCCGCCGGTATCCGGACTGCGCACTATGTCAGCCCCACCGTATGGGCATGGCGGCGAGGCCGGGTCCGGAGCATCGCGAAATCCACCGACCGGGTGCTTTGCCTGTTCCCCTTCGAGCCGGAATTTTACGCACGCCAGGGCGTCCCGGCCGACTACACCGGGCATCCCCTGGCGGATTCCCTGGCAACCTCGATGGATCAGGCCAGCGCCCGGCAGGCACTGGCCCTCGATGCGGGAGCGGACCCGTTGATTGCCCTGTTGCCCGGCAGCCGCGCCAGCGAGGCGGAACGGCTGTCCCGGCCGCTGCTCGAGGCCGCGGTGGAAATCGCTCGAGGATACCCGGAGGCGCGGTTCGTTGCGCCGATGTCCGGCAAGCGCGTACAGCAGATATTCGGCCGCGAGCTCGAGCGCTTCCCGGCCCTGCGCTGCCGGGTGATCGAATACCAGGCAACCACCGCCATGGCGGCTGCGGACGTGGTCGTGTGTGCCTCTGGAACCGCGGCGCTGGAGGCGATGCTGGTCAACCGTCCACTGGTGGTGGTGTACCGTTTGAGCCCGCTCACCTACTACCTCGGCAAGGCCCTGCGGCTGGTTAAAAGCCGCTTCATCTCGCTGCCCAACATCCTCGCCGACGAGCCCCTGGTGCCGGAATTGTTGCAGCACGAGGTCAACGCCCAGCGCATTTTCGCCGAGGTGCAATACTGGCTGGACCATCCGCGCCAGCGCTCCGCACTGGCCCAGAAGTTCCAGGAGCTGCACCGGCGGTTGCGATGTGATGCGGCGGCAACGGCCGCCCGCTGCATCCAGGGCCTGCTGACGGACGGGCAACGGCCGGTGCCGCAGTGAATCTCGGCGCGATCACCCGGGAGCATGTCTTCATCGCGGGCGTGGATGAGGCCGGTCGCGGGCCGCTGGCCGGGCCGGTGGTGGTGGCGGCTGCCATGCTTCCTGACCGGCACGGACTGCACGGCCTCGACGACTCGAAACGGCTGTCGGCCGCGCGGCGCGAGCAGCTCTTTCCGGACATCGAGCGCGCCGCGCTGTCTTACGACATCCAGATCGTTGACGTGGAGGAGATCGACCGGGAAAACATCCTCACGGCCACCTTCAACGGCATGCAACGCGCGGTCCGGGCACTCGACCCACAGCCCACCCTGATCCTCGTCGATGGCGACCGGGCGCCGGAACTCGATGGCGAGGTGCGCACCATCATCGAGGGCGATCACTGGGTGCCGTCCATATCGGCAGCATCGATACTGGCCAAGGTCACCCGCGACCGGATCATGGAAGCCTACGACCGCGAGTTTCCCGGCTATGGTTTTGGCCGACACAAGGGTTATGCCACCCCGGAACACCTTCAGCGACTGGGGGAACTGGGCCCGTGCCGCATTCACCGGCGTTCGTTCGCCCCGGTCCGGGAGTTGCTTGAGCCGAGCCTGTTTTGAGCCGGCAGCGGCGGTTCAACCGGTCGTGAACCCCTCGCCGCAGGCCGGCGGCGCCTCGAGTTCCTCGACCCGGCGGACTTCGGCCAGCGGCGGGCCCTTGTGCAACCACTCATGCAGCCGTTCGAGCGCCGCGGGCGCGCCGCAGGCAACCACCTCGACACTGCCGTCAGGGCAATTGAGCGCGTGGCCGCTGATGCCCAGCGCGAGGGCCTCGCGGCGGGTGGACTCCCGGAACCACACACCCTGGACACGGCCCTCGATGCGGAACTTCCGGCACCGGGTCACGGGGCAGCTGCCGAGTCGATGAAATCGGTGATCATCTCTCCCGTGACCGGGCCCAGGAACGACTTGACCGCAATTCCGGCGGTATCGAGGATGATGGTGGTGGGCATGACCTTGGGCGCGCCGAAGGGTGCGGGCGGCTGGTAGACATCAACCAGCAGGATTGGATAAGCCACGTCGAATTCGGCCAGGAACCCGACGAGGTCCGTATCCGCCGGGTCCTCGAATGCCAGACCCAGCACCGTGATGTCGCTGCGCTGCCGGTGCAGTGCGGACAGCTCCGGGATCTCCTTGCGGCAAGGCGCACACCACGTCGCCCAGTAGTTGAGCACCACCCACTGGCCCCGGAATTCGGACAGGCGGGCTTCACCGCCATCCAGGCGCTGCAACTGGAAGTCCACCGCCGCCTCAACTCCGGGGCCGGCCCACAGCGGCAATGCCAGGATGAGCGACAGCGCCGCGAGCACGGACCTGCGCCAGTCAATCGGCATCGTGTCCCTCCTTCAGCAGGCTCTTCAGGGAACGATCCATCCGCAGGCCGCTGTGCTCCAGGGCCTCCAGCAGGCCCGCGTCCCATTTGCTGCGGGTCGGCAACTCGGGCAGGCCGCCCAGTGGCAAGTGGAAATGGCCGGCATGGTACAGGTCCATTAGCGAGAACGAATCCAGGTCGCGGGTGAGCAACCAGTTGCCGTCCTGATCCTGGGTGACCACACCGGCCGCATGGAAATGTCCCAGCAATCGTTGCAACTGGGAATCGGATACGCCCTGCTCGGCTTCCAGCAATGCCTCCATCGACAGGCTCGCACCGCTGCGCTGGGCCTCCCAGAGGTGGCCTACCAGCCGGTAGGCGAGCAGGAACTCCCACTCCCACGGCCACTTCCAATCGAGCCCCCGGTCCTTGAAGGTGGTCAGCGCCGCTGCCAGGGATGCCCCCAACAGGATGACCAGCCATACGAGGTAGAGCCAGAACAGGAAGATCGGCACCGTCGCCAGGGTGCCGTAGATGACGTTGAAGCTGGCGCGTGCCACGAACACCACGAAGCCGGCCTTGGCCAGCGAGAACAGCACCGCTGACAAGGCGGCCCCGATCAATGCATGCAGCCAGTTGACGCGGCGATTGGGAACCAGCACGAAACTCAGCGTAAACGCCAGCCAGGTGAGGGCAAAAATGCTGGCCGAACGCATGGCGCTCGAATCGGGGCCCTGTGTATCCAGCCAGCCAAAGAGGTTGCTGGCGCTGAGTACCGCCGCCGCCCCCAGGGCCAGTGGACCGAGAGTCAGTACGGCCCAGTACATGACGATGCGATTGAACAGCGCGCGTTGCACCGGCACCCGCCAGATCTGGTTGAAGGCCTTTTCGATCCGCATCATCAGCAGCAGCGCCGTCAGCACCAGGAACACCGTTCCCGGGAGCGTCAGGCGCCCGACACTTTGCAGAAAGGCATTGACGTACTGTTCAACCTGCTCACCAGCCGCCGGTACGAAATTCGCGAAGATGAACGACTGCAACTCGGCCACCAGCCGGTCGAAAACCGGAAAGGCAGAGGCCACCGCAAAAGCGACCGCCAGCAGGGGAACGAGTGCCAGCAGGCTGGTGTAACCCAGCGAGGCGGCCTCCTCGAAGCAGCGGTCCTCCCTGAAATGCTGCCAGACATGACTTGCGAGCTTACGCACATGCCGCATGTCGCTGAATATTTCGATCTCACGCAACGGCGTATCCCCCGGACAACGGATTCCCGCCAAGTTTACCTGCTGGCCCCGCCTCTCTAAAATGCCCGCTTGGACGCTGCCCGTGGATTGCCGTTGTGAAAATCCAGATCCTGCACAACCCGAGATGCTCTAAATCGCGCGCCACCCTGCAGTTATTGCGGGAAGCGGGACATGATCCGGAGATCATCCTGTACCTCGACTCACCACCCGACGCCGAGCAGTTGCGCGCCATATTGTCAGCGCTTGGGCGGAGTCCGCGGCAANNGTCCGCGGCAATTGCTGCGCACCGGCGAGGCGGAATATCGCGAACTGGGTTTGGCGGATGAGCGCCTGTCCGACCAACAACTGATAGCGGCCATGGTGGCCCACCCCCGACTCATCGAGCGACCGATCGTGCTGGCGAGGGGCAAAGCCGCCCTCGGCCGCCCTCCCGAGTCCGTCCTCGACATTCTCTGAAGCGCCCGCATGGAAATCCTGGTCCTGTACTACAGCCTGCACGGCCACACCGAAGCCATGGCCAGGCAGGTCGCGCGCGGCATCGAGAGTGTCGCGGGTGCCGCGGCGCGGGTGCGCACGGTGCCGCCGGTCAGCGATGGCCGTGAGGTGGCGGCCAGGGCCGTGCCCGATTCCGGCCCACCCTGGGCCACGCATGAAGATCTCGCCGAGTGCGCCGGACTGGCGCTGGGCAGCCCGACCCGCTTCGGCAACATGGCCGCGCCGCTGAAATACTTTCTCGACGGCACCTCGGCCGAATGGTTCTCCGGCGTCCTGGCCGGCAAACCGGCTGCGGTGTTCACCTCCGCATCCACCCTGCACGGCGGACAGGAGAGCACGCTGCTCAGCATGATGCTGCCGTTGCTGCATCACGGCATGCTGATCACCGGGCTGCCGTTCACCGAGCCCGGCCTGATCAAGACCCGGGGCGGCGGCACGCCTTACGGCGCGAGCCATCATTCAGGCTGGAAGGGGGACAAACCGCTCGATGCGACAGAAGCGGAACTCTGCCGCGCGCTGGGCGCCCGGCTGGCCGGGGTCGCCCTGCGCATGGCGAGCCGAGCCTGACGCGGTGAACAGCCCTGCCACGCGGGCCCGGCTGGTATTGAGGGCGTCTTACGCGGGTGTTTGCCTGTGGCAATTCATCTGGCACACCGCCTTGCCGCCACCCGCCGGCAATGGCAGCCTGCTGCTCGGAGTGCTTGCCGCGCTGCCGCTCCTGCTGCCCCTGCGGGGCGTCTGGCAGGGCCGGCCGCACGGCATGATCTGGGGCGGCCTGCTGCTGCTGGTGTATTTCATGGTGGCCGCCATGGAAGCCTGGAGCAACCCTGCGCAGCGGTTTGCTGCATGGGTCCAGATCCTGCTGGTGACGGTTTATCAGGCGGCGGTCGTTATCCTCAGCCGCCGACCGCGGCCGGACTGAACGGCCAGTTGCCCTGGCTGGGCGGGCGCGCCCCGAAAAACTGCTCATAGATGGCGTGGAGCCGCATCATGGCGTGCGCCACGCTCGCCGGCACCGAGCCGGTTCGCCGCACCGCCTCCGGCAGCCGTTGCCATTGAGCCCGGAAGGCGTCCAGTCGACCGAAGGACATCTCCGCAATCGAATCGACGGCCGCGTCCGCCTGCCGCAGCCGTGCCAGGATCGCGGCGTCCACCAGCCCACCCTGGCCCTCGATTGCCCGCCGGATGCCCTCCGCATAGAGGCTCTCCTGGGGATACAGCAACGACAACTGCATGCGGAGCAGTGCCTTGCGGGTGGTCAGTTCCCGGGTCAGATCGAAACGTGAGCGCATACCCGGCAGCAGCCCCTCCTCCAGGGGGTCGATGAGACTGTGGTACACCGCCGCCTGTTCAGTGCGCTGTAGCGATTGCAGATGTTGAGTGACCTCCGGGCCGATGTCCCTGGGCAGCGGCAAGTCCAGGGCCTCGACACCAATCCCGGTAATGAACCAGTCGCGCCACTCGGCGCCACGGTCCCAGTGGGCCGCCAGCAGCCGGGAGGGAACCGCACGCCCGGCCGCCAGGTAGGTCAGTCGGTTGGGCACGATTCCGCCGCGGCTCTCGCGCATCGGCGTGACAATTCGCGAACCCACCCGCTCGGTGGGACAGCTGTCCTCGAGCACCTCTTCGTCGGCGCCGGCGAACAGGTAGTGGTGCTCCTCGGGGCTTGTGAAGCGGAACCCGAACACCGTGGTCACACCACCTCCATCCAGGTACGTGCCGAGCAGGTCGAACGAAAGGTGTCCGAAGTAATTGGCGACGTGTGGATCATCGGCGCGCACCGGCTCCGACCGTCTTTGCACCCACTCCATGTTGGTGTAGCAGATCGCGATAGTGCCGAGACGCGACTGATCCGCGAGCAGGTATTCGTCGGGAAACAGCCCCCACAGCGCGCGCGTGGAACTGAGCTTGCCGTTCATTTCGCAATATTGCGCCGGATCGCAAGGGCCGATCAGGAGATCGTCGGGACGATAGGCCGTGGACTGCGAGGCATCCCGCTCCAACCGAACATCCGCACCGGGCGCCAGCAGGTGCGCCCGGGCCTCGGCAATGGCCTCTACCAGCCCCGCGCCCATCTGCGTCAAGGCCAGCTGGTAATCCACCAGGCCACGGGAGATGGCATCGTTCACGCCCGCCCCCGCCCCGGCCAGGCAGTCCACCTGTTCCGCCAGGACCTGCACGAGCTGTGAGCCGATCTCCAGCATGTCCAGCAGCCGCTGTTCGTTCTCGGGGGTCTGGAAATAGACGGGCGATTGTTCCGCGAACCAGACCATCAGGTTGGCGAGCGCCGCCCACTCCAGCGGATTGGGCAGCGCCTCGGCGGGCGTCTCGCAGCCGGCGGCGTAGCGCTGGTGCAGATAACCCAGACCGTAATTGATGCGCTGTACCGGGATCAGGTCGAGCTCCCGGTCCAGTTCCACGGCTCCGAATGGGCCATCCGGATCGCCGGACAGGGCCGGGCCGCGAATTTCACCGTCAGCCAGGCCCAGCAGGCTCTGCTGGCAGTCGTCATAAACCTCCCGCGTCACCGCCGAGCTACCGTCGGGATTGCGCTGCGCGATGATGCCGAGACAGGCATCGACGCTGCCGGCGACGGTGTCCCGCACGGGTTGGTCGAAGTAGTAATCGGGGTCGGGGATCATGAGGCTCAGCTGGGCGGCCGCATCCGCCAGTTCCTCGCGCAGGGCGGCCGTGTTCAACGGTTGCGCACCTTCGCGGACCAGATGGGTCAGCACGTCGTAGGCGGCCGCCAGGGCGGAATTCAGGCGCGGATCGACGTCGGCGAAAGCGCGGGCATACGCGTTGGACAAGGCCGGCAGCTGTTCCGCCAGCGCCCGCGGCAATGGCTGCGCATTCTCGGGCGCTGCGATGGCGTGCTCGAGCATGTCGGCGACCAGGAACAGCAAGCCGGCGGAGAACGGCAGGTAGCGGCCATCCTGCAGGCCATCGATCAACGCCGCCAGTCGCAACAGCGTCGTCATGTCGAGGTGCTCGGACTCCGCCAGGTCCGGTGCGGCACTCAACAGGCCCACCCGCAGCCGCTCGAGGCGGAGGGCATCCGGCGGTCCGGCCATGACCGCGGCTCCGACGAGTGTCGCCAGCGATTCGATCCCGTTGCCGACCACCTTGGCCGCCGCCGTGGAATCTTCGGTCTTGGCGGGCGGGGACCAATCCGCGAACCACTCATCCCGAATGGACGCCAGCGCCGATGCCAGCGCGTCGTCACCCCCCAGCCGCTCCAGCATGCTTTGCCACAACACTGGGACACGCGGTTCCAGGTGCCACAGCAAATCCGGCAACACCGCCGCGGCCAGGCGCTCGTCGGTACGGTTGAATACTTGCGCCAGGATGGCTTTGCCGGCCGGGCGGGACAGCGTGAGCAAGGGACTGGTCGGGAGTTGGTGCTCGGACAGCTTCTGCCGCACGAACCAGGCTGCCGGATCGAGGGCCGGTGCATACGGTGCACGCAGGCCGTAGCGCGACACCAGCCGCTTCAACCAGGCGAGATCCTGCTCGAGGCCCCGAGCCGCCGCGACCGGATCGCCAGCTAAGACCTGCTGCTCGAAGTGTGCGACGGCGGCGATCTTCAGCAAAGCATCCCCGCGCGTTTCCGCCCTGGCCACGCTGGCCGTCGCCTGATGCACCGTGGGCCAGCCATCCGCGGCGCTACCGGGCGGCGAAGCGAGGGCCAAGCAGGCCAGTAGCACGAAGCCCGGCAAGCGGCCGCGAACCGCATTTCTCTTTGCCTCAGCCGTCATGCCTGATGTCCCGGGCGTCCCGCAGTCGAAAGGTGCAGGCTATACTAACCGACACCCGCGCTGGCACAAACCGGCCATGCCAACGGGGTGATACCGATCAGAACCTGGATGAAGCCTGCAGGGACCGTTCACCATGATCGAGAGACTGCTGATCATCGCCACCGGCGGCACCATCGACAAGATTTATTTCGACGACCAGAGCAGTTACCAGGTCGGCGAGCCGCAAATCTCCGAGACGCTGCGGCTGATGAACGTCGGGTTTGAATACGAGATCATCGCACTGATGCGCAAGGACAGCCTGGACCTGAATGACGAGGACCGCGAACGCATCCGCGCAACCGTTGCGGGCGCCGATACCGACCATGTCCTCATCACGCACGGCACCGACACCATGGACGAGACGGCCGCGGCGCTGGGGGGCATACCGGGCAAGACCATCGTGCTGACCGGGGCGCTGCACCCGGCGCGCTTCCACGACTCCGACGCCGTGTTCAACATCGGTTGCGCCATCGGCGCAGTGCAATGCCTGCCCGAAGGCGCCTGGATCGTCATGAATGGCCAGGTCTGGGAGCCCGGCAAGGTCCGCAAGAACCGGTCGATGAACCGCTTCGAGGCGATCCGCTGACCGTCGTACGGGGGGCTGAAGGGCCTCAGATCAGGTTGGTGGCGTGAATAGCCACCCCGACCAGCCCGCCTACCAGCGTGCCGTTGATGCGAATGAACTGCAGGTCGCGGCCGATCGCCAGTTCGACCCGCCGGCTGGTCGCGCGACCATCCCACGACCGCACCGTGTCACTGATCAGACTGGCGATCTGCTGGCGGTTGCGATCCACCACGATCACGATCGACCCCGTCAGCCACTCATTGACCCAGGCCTGCATGGCCGGGTCGGTCGCCAGTTCTGCGGCCAGGCTATCCAGCCAGCCGCTGATTTCGGCCCGCAGCCGGGAATCCGGCCGCTCGAGGTCCCGCTGCAGGCGGTTTGAGAGCTCGAGCCACAGGCTGTAGAGGTAATCCTGCAGGGCGTGGCTCTCGAGCAACTGGTGCTTTAGTTCGCGGCCCAGGCGACGATGCTCGGGAGAGGTTTTGAGTTCCCAGGCCAGATGGCGCACCCAGTCGCTGAATTGGCCGCGCATCGGGTGTTCAGGGTCCAGGCTGACTTCGAACAACTGCGCCTCGATGCGCTCCAGCATTTTCTTCAATATGCGGTCGTCGACGAAGCCCGGAATCCACCAGGGGCTTTCCTGCTGCACCCGCTCGCGGATGAGCTCACGGTTCTCAGTCAGAACCACGATGGCATAGCGCAGCAGCTGGGTCAGTAAATGCTGGTGGCGGTCGCCGTGCACCAGCCATTCCACCGTATGACCCGCCAGCGGTGCGAGGCTGACGTCCGCCAGTTGCCGCCGGCTCAGGCGCGAGAGGAATTCGCGAACCCGCCGCTCGCTCATCGCCTCGAGCACCCAGTGCACGATGGCCACACCAAATTCACCCATGCTTTTGCGCCCTCGCTCGGACTGCATCCAGCGCACGGTGAACCCGACCAGGTTGACCGTTTGGAGCTTGGAACGCACCACGGCCGGCGACAGGAAGTGTTCGGCCACGAAGCGCGCCATGGCGTCGC
>JABAHS010031186.1_pt1 | contig 14636 bp, 10 predicted proteins | sample 7062111 | NCBI WGS metagenome assembly JABAHS01 (sample SAMN14534600, study PRJNA622989) | marine sediment metagenome | biome: marine biome [ENVO:00000428]; feature: marine pelagic biome [ENVO:01000023]; material: deep marine sediment [ENVO:00002113]; isolation source: pool of 4 deep marine... | reverse complement strand
TCACCTCCTCTGATGACAACATCTTATCGAAACGCGCTTTCTCGACGTTGAGAATCTTGCCTTTCAGTGGAAGGACCGCCTGGAATCGGCGGTCTCGGGCCTGTTTAGCAGAGCCCCCTGCAGAATCCCCCTCGACGAGGTAGATCTCGCAGAGCGCGGGATCCCTTTCCTGACAGTCGGCCAGTTTTCCGGGCAACCCACCTAGATCGAGCGCGCTCTTGCGACGCGTCATCTCCCGCGCTTTGCGAGCCGCCTCCCGAGCGCGGGCCGCCTCGATGATGCGCTCCACAATAACGCGGGTTTCCGCAGGATTCTCGAGCAGATAGTTTGACAGATGCTCGGCCACAATCGATTCGACGGCGCCTTTGACTTCCGACGAGACGAGCTTGTCTTTCGTCTGGGACGAGAATTTCGGATCCGGGACCTTGACGGACAGCACTGCCGTCAAACCTTCCCGGGCGTCGTCGCCACTCACCGAAATTTTGGCGCGCTTAGCAGCGCCCAGCGCCTCGATGTGCTGATTCAGGGTACGCGTCATGGCTGCGCGCAGACCGGCTAAATGAGTTCCGCCGTCACGTTGCGGGATGTTATTGGTGTAGCAGAACGTGTTCTCCTGATAGGAGTCGTTCCACTGCATCGCCAGCTCAACCTGCACGTCATCCTTCTCGCCGGCAATGTGGATCACCTTTTGGTGCAGCGGGTTCTTGTTGCGGTTGAGGTGCTCCACGAAGGCGGCTATACCGCCCTGATATTCGAAATTGTCTTCACTACCGGTTCGCTCATCCCGCAACGACACGCGCACTCCTGAGTTGAGAAAAGAGAGCTCGCGCAGCCTTTTGGCCAGTATGTCGTGGTGAAGAACGATGTCGCTGAAAACCATTGAGCTCGGCTTGAAATGAATCTCGGTGCCCGTGCTGTCGGCCTCGCCGACCAACGCCAGCGGCGCCTGCGGCACGCCCAGGCGGTACTCCTGCTCATACAGCTTGCCTTCGCGACAAATCTTCAGATGCAGAAAATCGGACAACGCATTGACAACAGAAACACCGACGCCGTGAAGGCCCCCAGAGACTTTGTACGAGTTGCGGTCGAATTTACCGCCCGCGTGGAGAACGGTCATGATGACCTCGGCAGCCGATCGACCTTCCTCCTCGATAATTCCAATCGGGATGCCACGGCCATCGTCGCGTACCGTGACAGACTCATCGGCATGTATGACTACATCAATCACCTGGCCAAAACCGGCCACCGCCTCGTCGATGGAATTGTCGACAACCTCGAAAACCATCTGATGAAGGCCGGTGCCGTCATCAGTATCCCCGATGTACATGCCGGGTCGCTTGCGGACGGCGTCGAGCCCTTTTAAGACCTTGATGCTACTGGAATCGTATACTTGCTCGAGCGCCATCGGGAACTCCTAGAGAGCCACGCACCTACTCGATTTGGTCACCAACCGAGTGGTCGTCGGCGGATGGGGACTCAGATGTTTCACGTGAAACATCTGCTCATTCTGGGATACCTGCCTACTGCGGATAGATGGGGGCGAAGGCCCGTCTAAACAACGGAATAGCGCTAAGCGAGCTACAATCGCATCGGCATGACCAGATAGCGTGTTTGCTGATCGCCCGGCGCATTGAACGTACAGCTGCTGTTGCCATCCTGCAGGCGCATTTCGACGTCGTCACTGTGCAACGCCTTCAGGGCGTCCATCAGATAGTTCACATTGAAACCGATTTCGATTTCGTCGCCACTGTAGTCGACAGGCATTTCATCCGTTGCCTCTTCCTGTTCTGGGTTATGGGCAGTTACCTGAAAACGACCGTCCCCGATATTGATGCGAACGCCCCGGAACTTCTCGTTGGTCAGGATCGAAGCGCGCATCAGCGTCTCGTGCAACTCGCCCCGATTCATCGTCAACAGCACCGGCAGCATCGTAGACATGACGGCTTTGTAATCCGGAAACCGGCCGTCGATCAGCTTGGAGGTAAATACCGAGCTTCCACAGACGAAACGAATATGGTTGGGATTCAAGGCCACCTCGACCGGATCATCGGTGTCTTCCAGGAATCGGCTGATCTCCAACACCGCTTTACGCGGGATGATCGCCTGCCTATCGTCAACGCCATCGCCATCGATGGCAATTTCACCCTTCGCCAAGCGGTGGCCGTCGGTCGCCACCGCGCAGAGGCTCGAATTCACGATGTCGAACAACAGCCCGTTCAGGTAGTACCGTACGTCCTGATGCGCCATCGAGAAAGCCGTCTGATCCAGCAGTCTTTTTAAGCGCCCTTGGGGCGTGGTAAAGCGGCACTGCCACTGCTCCGTCTCGAGCGTCGGAAAATCCTCTGCGGCCAACACTTGCAGCGAAAATCGGCTGCGTCCTGAGCGAACCACGGCCTTATCGGCCTCGAGATCGAGCTTTATGATCGCTCCTTCAGGCAATGCTCGACAGATGTCGACCATCTTTCGTGCCGTAACGGTGCAAGCGCCGTCCTGTCCCTCGACTCCGTCTATGGTGTTCGTTACTTCTATCTCGAGATCTGTGCCGGTGAGCATCAAGCGCCCAGCATCTTTGCGGAAGAGAATATTGGCGAGAATAGGCAGCGTTTGACGACGTTCGACGACGCTCGCCACAANNGACGCTCGCCACAACGCCAAGCGGCTTGAGTAGTTTTTCGCGCTCAAGTTCAATCTTCATAGAGTTCTGAAAAAAGCGATGTTCATGTTAACGGGCCGTTGATTGTGGATAAACAAATAAACGCTTTATTTTTCAACTGCTCATACTTTTTTTTTCTGTGAATAAAACGTACCACAGCGACTGCATATCAGGTGTATCGTCCAGTGAGACGCTCGGAAACAACGTTGGTGCCGATGTTATCCACAAAGACTCCTTAAATAGGTCAACCGCTGAGTAATTTCTGTAAATTGTCGTAATCTTCCTTGATCTTCGCATCATTGTGGAGAAGTTCGTCGATCTTGCGACATGCGTGGATGACCGTCGTGTGGTCACGCCCACCGAATGCGTCGCCGATTTCGGGCAAGCTCAGGTTAGTGAGTTCCTTGGAAAGCGNNGTGGACGGGTAATCTGTCGATTGCGCCGCTTGGAGTGAAGATCGGAAACGCGCATCTTGAAGTACTCAGCGACGGTCCGCTGGATGTTCTGCACCGTAACCTGGCGTTCCTGAAAGACAAGCAGATCTTTGAGCGCATCGCGGGCCAGTTCGATGTCGATGGCGCGACCGGTGAAGCGGGCGCTGGCCACGACGCGGTGCAAAGCGCCCTCGAGCTCTCGGACGTTGGAGCGGATTTGCTTGGCGATGAAGAACGCCACCTCGTCAGGCATGTCCGTTCCCAGCACTCGAGCCTTCTTGTTGAGGATGGCGACGCGAGTCTCGAGCTCTGGCGTGTCGATCGGCACCGTAAGCCCGGAGCCGAAGCGGGAAATGAGGCGTTCCTGCACACCGGTGATCTCCTTGGGAAATCGGTCGCTGGTGATGACCACCTGCCGTTGTCCTTCGAGCAACGTGTTGAAGGTATGAAAGAACTCCTCCTGGGAATGGGACTTGCCGGCAAAAAACTGGATGTCGTCGATGAGCAGGGCGTCGAGTGAGCGATAGTGCCGCTTGAAATCGTTGATGGCGTTGTGTTGCAGCGCTTTCACCATATCCGCCACGAACCGTTCGGAGTGGACGTAAGCGACTTTCGCCGCCGGATCCCGGGCGACAATGAGATTGCCGGCGGCCTGCATGAGGTGTGTTTTGCCAAGCCCGACGCCTCCATAGATAAACAGCGGGTTGTAGGCGAGACCCGGATTCTCGCCGACCTGCATGGCGGCTGCCCGTGCCAGCTGATTCGATTTGCCCTNNAACGCCGCGTTGAGCCGCCCCGGGGCGTAGGGTTGGTGGTGATCCCTGCGTTCGTCGCTGCGCTGCACCGGGGTCGGCGACTCGGCCGCCGGCCGCTGACTGCCGATCTCGATGGAGATGGCAACGGGTCCCGAACGATAATCCGTGGCGAGCTCGCGCAAACGCTCCAGGTACTGCTGGCGCACCCAGTCCATGACGAACCGATTAGGGGCAAGCAAGCGAAGCCCGCCGCTGTCCTCCTCAACCGCGTGCAGTGGTCTGATCCAAGTGTTGAATTGCTGTGAGGGCAGCTCGACCTCCAGGCGGTCGAGACACTTTTGCCAGACGATGGGACAGGTCAACGCGCAAAGTCCACTTTTGGGATTGGCAACAGGTTATTGTATCGTTGTCGTGGTCGACGAAGCGACCGGCATCCCTGCCGTGCTCTTTGTATCAACTCGACCGCTTACGGGCAAGTGATCCGTCGTGGTCGCGGTCGTCGATCCAAGGTCCGGCGCTGTCGCGGCCGGCGGACGGCAACCGTGGCGACGGGCGACTCGCTCGCTCGGTGCGGGTACCGACAGCTGTTGACAAAGATCCTGAATACATTTACCTTTTTCCGTTTTGTTTTGGCAGCCGTTGACACGATACCGATATGAAACGCACCTTCCAACCCAGTGAGCTCAAGCGCAAGAGGAACCACGGTTTCCGGGCGCGGATGAGGACGCGCGGGGGACGCGCCATCATCAAGGCGCGTCGAGCCAAGGGACGGGCTCGCCTGACCGCCTGAGCCGCTCTGCAACGGCGTGGCGTCGCCTTCGTCGGCCTTCGCGAAGCGCCAACGCCTGTTGAGTCCGGCGCAGTTCCGATCGGTGTTCCGGGAGGGCCGCAAGAGCCGGGACGCGCTGATGGGGGTTTTCGTGGCGCCGAACGCGCTAGACTTCGCCCGGCTCGGTATCGCTGTGTCACGGCGAGTTTCACCCCGCGCAACGGTGCGCAATCGAATTCGGCGACAAATTCGAGAGACGTTTCGCCACCGGCAGCACGAGCTCGCCGGGCTCGACATCGTCGTCGTCGCCCAGCCGGCCTGCGCCGAGCAGACTACTGCTCGTCTGCGCGCCTCGCTCGAGCGGCATTGGAACAGGATCAGCTTGCAATGCAAAAGTGTTTGATCGTCGCGCTGCGCGGCTACCGCTACCTGTTGAGTCCGTTGCTCGGTCCGAGTTGCCGGTTCCATCCGAGCTGTTCCGAATATGCGCTCGAGGCCGTTGAACGCTTCGGCACGCTGCGCGGCAGCTGGATGGGTCTGAGGCGGCTGCTGCGCTGTCACCCTTGGCATCCCGGCGGCGTCGACCCGGTGCCTGAGCTGCGGGACGGACGCTGATGGACGTGCAGCGCAGCGTTCTGCTGATAGCGCTTGCGGTGGTCTTGATGTTCCTGTGGCAGGCGTGGCTCGAGCACGAGCGCGGCAAGCTGCCGGCCCCGGCTCAGGGACCGGCCCCGGCCGGTGCGCCAGCGGCGCCGGGCGCGCCACCGCCCGTAGCGGTCGAGGGCGAGGTACCCGATGTGCCGACTGCCAAGGAGGTCGTGCGCGGCGCTGCGCCGACCGATGAGCCGGCTGCGCCTGACGCCGCGGGGCAGCAGCTGATCGTCGAGACGGATCTGATGAAGGTCGGCATCGATACCGTCGGCGGTGATCTTCGCAGCATCAGTCTTCTGGCCTACCCGGTGAGCGTTGACCGTCCTGATGAGCCGTTTGCGCTCATGAAGGATGACGGGGTCGACGTATTCGTGGGCCAGACGGGTCTCATCGGCAGCGGTCGCGAGTACCCCAGCCACAAAGTCACGTTTCGCGCCGATCAATCTCGCTTCAAGCTGCCGGATGGCGAGGACACGCTGCGGGTTCCGCTGCGCTGGACTGCGCCGGACGGTGTCGAGTACACGAAGACCTTTACGTTCCGACGCGATGACTATCTGATCGACATCGAGTTCGAGGTGGTCAATGCGTCCGAGAGCGACTGGACCGGGTACCTCTACGCGCAGTTTCAACGCACGCAAATCGCCGAGGACAGANNGGACAGAGGAGCGCTAGGGTTCGTGCAGGCGCTGCCAAGCTACAAAGGCGGCGCCATCTACACCCCGGAGGAGCGTTACGAGAAGATCGGCTTCGACGATATGCAGGACGCAGACCTTGAGCGCAACAGCGCGTCGGGCTGGGTGGCCATGCTGCAGCACTATTTCGTAGGGGCCTGGCTCGTCGAGCCCCAGGGGGCCTATCAGTTCTACAGCCGGGTGCTGTCCCGCGCCACGGCGCCCCGCTACAACCTCGGCTACAAGACGCTGCAGCCGCTGCTCGTTGCCGCCGGCGATCGCGGCCGCGTGGGGACGCGCCTGTACATCGGTCCGNNCGCCTCAAACAGCCGGCGGAGGGCTTGATTCTCACCGTCGACTACGGCTGGCTCACCCCGATCGCCTCACCGCTGTTCTGGATTCTTAACGCCATATACAAAGTGGTCGGTAACTGGGGGTGGGCGATCATCCTGCTCACGCTGCTCATAAAGCTGGTGTTTTATCCACTGTCGGCGGCGAGCTACAAATCGATGGCCAAAATGAAGAAGCTCCAGCCGCGGCTGAAGACGCTCAAGGAACGCTACGGCGACGACCGACAGAAACTCAATCAGGCGATGATGGAGCTGTACAAGAAAGACAAGATCAATCCGCTCGGTGGTTGCCTTCCCATCGTCATCCAGATCCCCGTATTCATCGCCCTGTACTGGGTGCTGCTCGAGAGCGTGGAGCTGCGGCAGGCGAGCTGGATAATGTGGCTCGACGACTTGTCGCTCCCCGACCCGTACTACGTGCTGCCCATTCTCATGGGGGCCTCCATGTTCGGCCAGCAGCTGCTAAACCCGGCGCCGCTCGATCCCATTCAGAAAAACATCATGATGGCGCTGCCCGTGGTGTTCACCGTTTTCTTCCTGTGGTTTCCCGCTGGTCTGGTGCTTTACTGGCTCGTCAACAACGTCCTGTCCATCGCGCAGCAGTGGTACATCACCCGTTCTCTGCAGGAAAAAGGCAGCTGAATCGCGGCCATGATCCCCGGGGCGCTGCCGGCGACGAGCGGCGGGCGCCAGCGGAAGCAGCCAGGGGGCGAGCGCGCAGAGCGGTGCCGGCACCGCTGGCCGGCATACCGTGGCGGGGAGCGATCGCCCCCGGGCAACGGCCTGCGTGGTGGATCGCGCCGGGAACGGCGTTCACGAGGGCCAACGCGTGNNCAACGCGTGGATTTGGGACGCCAGTTCGACGTCTTAGACGGCCGGCAGCCGGGCCCATCCGCGGGGGCCGTCAGCGCCGACACCATCGTGGCCGTGGCGACGCCGCCGGGTCGCGGCGGTGTCGGGGTGATCCGGGTCTCCGGCGCCGAGGTCGGACATATCGCCGAGGCCGTGCTCGGAGCGCTGCCGCCCCCTCGTCGCGCCATGCTCAGAGCATTCCGCGACGCCGATGGGTCGGTGCTGGACGAAGGGATTGCTCTGTATTTCCAATCGCCACGCTCGTACACGGGCGAGCACGTTCTCGAGTTGCACGGCCACGGCGGCCCAGTGGTCATGAACCTGCTGGTTGAACGGATCGTGCGCCTCGGTGCACGCCGCGCGCGAGCGGGTGAGTTCACGGAGCGCGCGTTTCTGAACGGCAAGCTCGATTTGAGCCAGGCCGAAGCCGTGGCGGACCTGATCGCGGCCGGCAGCCAGCAGGCGGCACGATCGGCGATGCGGTCGCTGCAAGGCGAGTTCTCGGACCGCGTCCACGCGATAGTCGGCCGTCTCACGGATCTTCGCATGTACGTGGAGGCAGCCATCGACTTCCCGGAGGAGGAGATCGATTTCCTCTCCGATGGCGAAGCACAACGACGCCTGGCCGAGCTCATCGCGGAGATCGAGGCACTGGTCGTCACGACTCGCCAGGGATGTCTGCTCGGTGAAGGCATCGATGTGGTGATTGCCGGTGCGCCGAACGTGGGGAAATCGAGCCTGCTCAATGCCCTCGCTCGGCGCGACCGGGCGATCGTGAGCCCGGTCCCCGGCACGACGCGGGATCTCCTCGAGCAGTCGATTCAGATCGACGGACTTCCCGTGCAGCTCACCGACACGGCCGGTCTGCGAGAGGCGGATAACGAGATTGAAGGCGAGGGTGTGCGACGCGCACGCGCCGCAATTTCCCGGGCCGATCTTGTTCTTCTGGTTGTCGATGACGCCGAAGCGCCCGAGGTCGACGACAGCGCGCTCGCCGGCGAGCTGCCAGGCGGCGCCGACGTCATAGTCGTGCGCAACAAGATTGACCTGAGCGGGCGTGCGCCCGGGGCGATGGCGCCCGCAGCGAGCTGGCCGTCTCGGCAAGGACCGGAGCCGGGCTGGGCCAGCTGGGCGAAGCGCTCAAGGCGAGGGCGGGGTACCTGTCCCAGGGAGAGTCGACGTTTATTGCACGGCGTCGCCACGTAGAAGCGATCGATCGAGCTCGCGGCGCAATCGAGAACGCGGCGCGGCGGCTGCGTGTGGACAACGCGGGCGAGCTGGTGGCCGAGGAGCTGCGCAGCGCTCAGCAATCCCTTGGTGAGATTACCGGCGCCGTCACCAGCGAGGAGATCCTGGGGCGAATCTTCGGCGCTTTTTGTATCGGTAAGTGAGTGGCACGTGGCGTCCCGCGAAGCCTTGCCAGGGAGAAGCGCTCGACCGCTGGCCCTCACCGGTCGCCTCGGGTCTCGCTGGCGTTCCGGATGCGGGTCGGTTGTCGGCTGCCGCANNCCCGCCGGCGGATGCGATGACCGCCGGCCCTTTTGGTTGCGTGCCCGGGAAGGCGGCGCTTAAATAGCCGCGATTCTGCGGCATCGACGCGGACGGGCAGAGCATGACTCTATTGGGCAGCGACAAGATCTACACTTACCGGATTCTGGTGCACCTGGCGCTCGCCCTGGCGCTGGCGGCCGGTGTCGTACTGTGGCAGAGAGACTTCCTGTCCGAGGTCTATCTGGAGAATCAGGTCACCTACGTAGGCTGGGCGATCAATGGCGGCATCGTCGTACTGTNNCTCTTCTTCCGGTACGCCGGAGAAGAACGGGCCATCAGCCGGTTCGTGAGCAACATTCATCGTGCCAGGGAACCCTGGGACGATGTCCCGGCCGCCTCGATCATCGGCCAGCGGTATCGCATCGTGCTGGAACTCCACGCCCGCCGCGCGGCCATCAACCACAGTGCACTGGCGGCGACGCTCGTGGCGGCCGAGACCAGCCACAACAGCTTTCCTAAGTTCGTCAACAATGTGCTGATTCTCACCGGCGTATTCGGCACCATTGTTTCGCTGTCAATCGCCCTGCTCGGCGCTTCGGACATGATCAGTGCGGCCAGCGAGATCGGCAGCCTGGGCACCATCATTCACGGTATGTCGACGGCGCTGTCAACGACCATGACGGCAATATTGGCCTATCTGTTCTTCGGTTATTTCTACCTCAAGCTCACCGATACTCAGTCTTACGTCATCAGTCGCGTCGAACACGTGACAATGACGGTGCTGCTGCCGCGTTACCAGGCCGAGCCTGAGGCGGTGCTCAAGGATTTTTCCGATCTGATCCGAGCCGCTGCCGCGTTGACCCAGCGCTTCGAGGAAGCGCAGGCGCAGTTCACGGCGCTTGCCGAGCGCATCGAAACCTCGCTCGAGCACTATGTCGGCGAGATTCGCCACGGCCGTCACGCCTTGGATGACATCCGCCAGCTGCTGCGTTCCGGCTTCCGCCTGCCGGCGGGTGAGGAATGAGCGCGCTGCCGACCCAGGGTTTTGTCGATTTGCGTGTCCATCCCGGGCGCGACGGCAGCTACAACGATGACAGCGTCTGGCCGTCGTTCACGGACATCATGACCGTGGTCGTGATGATCTTTTTGATGGCTCTGGTGGTGATTTTGCTGCGCAACGTCGAGCTGGTGCAGCAGCTGCGAGCGACCATGGAGGCGGAGCGATCGGCGGCGGCCACCAAGGACGCCCTGTCCGTGCGGCTCGAGCGGCTCGAACGCCTGGTCGTGGATCTGCGGGAAAATCTGACGGAAAGCGAGCGCATGCGCGAGCAATCCACCGTACAGCTCACCGAGCAGGATCAGGCGCTCGCTTCCCTGCGTGCCGATATCGCCGGGCTCGAAGCGCTGCGCCAGAAGCTCGTCGAGGAGAACACCCGGCTCGGCCGAGACTACGCGGCGCTGAGCGACCGCTATCAGACGCTGCAGCTGGACCGGGACGACCTTGCGCGCCAGCAAGTCATTGTCATCGGGCGTCTGGAGAATCTGGAAGCGGAGCGCGACGAGCTCACCGCCGACCGCGATCGGCTGCAGTCGCAGTACGCCGAGCTCGCGTCGTCGGGCAAGGCGCTAGAGACGGAGCGCGATACATTGCTCGTGCGCAGCGACGACCTGGCGGCGCGCGTTGGACAGTTGGAAGAGGTCTACGCATCGTTGCTTGCCGAGCGAGACATGCTCGTCGTCGAGAAGAGTGAGCTCGAGCAGCGAAACCGGCAGGTCAGCGAGCGCAGTGAAGAGCTTCGACTCAATTTGGAGGAGCTCAGGCTGGTTTATGCTCTGCTCGAGGAAGAGAAGGCGACGCTGGAGCGGGCGCAGGCGGAAACGCTCGCTCGGCAGAACACGCTCCAGGACCGGCTCGCCGACTCCGACGACAGGCAGCGCGCGCTTTCGGCCGACAACGAGCAGCTCAAAGGCCGAATAAGACAGCTGCTCGACGAGCTGTCGGAGGCCGAAAGCGGCTATCGGCAGCGCGACGAGCAGCTGGCTTCGCTGCGCACAGATTTCTCTTCGTTGCAGCAGAAATATGACCGGCTGGTGCGCCCGGCGCGCAGCCCGAACGGTCGCTATGTCGTCGAGATTCGCTATCTGAAGCGGGCTGAGCAAAACGTCATCGAGATGCGAGAACCCGGTGAGGCGAGTTTCCGGGTGGTCACACAGGAGGCGTTGTATGGGCGGCTCGACGAGCTNNTCGACGAGCTGAGTGCCAGCCGCGAGGAAGGTCTGTACACGCGTATTATCCTGCCCGAGGAAAGCGGACTGTCCTTCAATGAAGCCTGGGACTTTACCAACGACGTTCTCAACCGGTACGACTACTACTACCAGTGACGTCGACGCCCGAGGGCATACCGGCCACCCTCACACGCGCGCCGGTCTGAAACCCCGTACCAGCCGCCGGAGCTCGGCGAGGTGAGAAGGCCGCTCGCCGTAGTGGACCAGGATGTACGCCTCGGTGACAGCGTCAACGCTGTCGGCGATATCAGGGCGACGGCGCGACGCGCGCTTCGCGAAAGCGGCAGGTCCCTCGTGCGCCGCGCGTTCGATGCCCAGGCGAGCGAGCCGGCCGCAGAACTTTCCGTAGCAGCGTACGGCGGGGTCCTGTCGTTGCCGTGGCACCAGCATGAGCGCCGCGAGGATCAGGACCACCAGCGCAGCGGCGGCGAGCAGAGTCGCCGCCATACTGGTCCAGCTGGGGCTCGAGAAGCCTAACCATCGCAGCAGACTGCGTTGCTGGCGGGGTCCGTAGTCCAGCACCAGGCCGTTCCAGGCGTTGTTGAACGCGTCCCAGTAGTGGGTGACACGGGTCCACTGGCGGCCGAGCCAGTTGCTGCGCAGCAGCGTGCCCACCTCGCTGCTTGGCAGCGCTCCGGCGCTCAGCCCGCGGCGGCTCAGCTGGCGGACGGCTTCGAGACCGAACTCGACCCGCTCGGGCGCGACGGCCGCCGTAGGATCGACCCGAAACCATCCTTCGCCTTCGAGCCAAACGTCGGTCCAGGCATGGGCATCCCGCTGGCGCACGATCAGGTAGTTGCCGGCATCGTTCATCTCTCCGCCCTGATAGCCCACCACCACACGGCTTGGCATACCCGCGAGGCGCATCAGGGTGGCGAAAGTCGCGGCGAAGTGCTCGCAGAATCCGGCCTGCGTTTCGAAGAGAAAGCTGTCGACAGGGTCATCACCGAGCAGCGGGGGGGTCAACGTGTACACGAACGGCTCTTGCCTGAAGTGAGCGAGCGCCCGCGAAACCAGCTCGCGCGGCGTGGCTGACGCGCTTCGCCAACGGGCCACGAGCTCGCGGGTCCGTACGCTGGGCTCGGCGCCCAGCGCCAACGTGCGCTGCGCCAGGGCCGGGTGCAGCGCGCCGGTCGTGTAGCTCAGGTGGGACTCGACCTCGTAGCGTATCCGCTGATCGGCCGGGCGGTGCAGCCTCAGACCGAGCCCCGCCGTGCGAGCTGCCCCCGAAGGCGCGCTCACCGGCGCGGTGAGAGCAACCAGCCAGCGTTGATGGGTAGGCTCCAAAGTCACCGTGTAGCGCACCGGCCGGGCGCTGTACTCCAGCGGGTCCCTCGATAGTGGGTGGGCCGCGCCCCGTCGCCAGGTGCGTCCGTCCGTGTCGGGCAGCACCATCGCCCGCCAGTACAGCTCGGCGTTGGGCGGCGGTGCCCCTTCGAACGCAACGCGAAAGGCAACGGCGTCGCTCATGACGAGCTCATTGATGGAGCCGGGGCTGAGTTGATCGCTCATGCCAGTGCGCCCGGCAAATGCGTCGTCCGGAAGACCCCAGATGCTCCCTTGAATGCGCGGAAAGAGCATGTAGACGATGAGCATGAGCGGGAGCGCCCTCGCCAACAGACCGAGAGTCGTGTGCGCCGCCTCCGTCAGCGGAACCGTCTGCGGTTGGCTGAGTTTGATCAGACTGAGGGTGCTGACGAACGCGACGCAGAACGCGTAGAGGCCGAGCCAGAACGACTGTGAGTAGAGAAAGGCGCCAAGCGTCAGAAAGTAGAGCAGCAGCACGGCCAAGATGTGATCGCGGAGCTTCCGCAGCTCGAGCATCTTGAGCCCGGTCAACACCACCAGCAAAGCGATGNNCAGCAAAGCGATGCCTGCATCACGTCCCAGCAACGTGCCGTAGTTACGGTATACCGCGTATACCGCGAGAGCGACGGCGAGCACACGGAGGAGCTTGCCGGGGACCCGCCAGCCGCGGTTCTCCACGAGCAACCGCCAGGCGATCAGGCAGAGGGTGAGCAGCACGAGCCACGCCGGCAGCACGGGTGCGTGAGGCAGTACCGCCGCCACGGTGGAGACCAGCAGGAGATTGACGGCGTGACGCGGTGGGTCCTGCTCAGGCGGACGCGCTCTCGTCCTGCGCGGTCGTTTCAGCGCCACAGTGCGAGCGTCCTCAGGCACTGGTGGTAATGGCTCTGGCCACGGTTCGGGGCGATCTCGCGCCCCGGCAGCCTCAGACCGTAGCGGAGCTTCGCGCTGTCGGCATCGAGCACCCAACGGGTCATCTGGCTCAACCGCGTCTCGGCGTCGAGCCCGTCGAGAGTGTCCCAGTCGATCCAGAGCTCGCCGCCCGCGGCGCCCCCGAACTGCTTGGTGACCAGACCCTGGCCGCGTGCCGCGGCTTTCCAGTGAATATGCCGCGGAGGGTCGCCTTCGTGGAAGTCTCTGAGGCCGACGAAATCGTCGCCTTCTGCCTGTTGCCCGGCCTCGGTCCAGCCCGGCCGCGGGGGCGACTGCGGCAGCGGACGCAGCGATACCGGCCGGGGATACACCAGGCAGCGCAGCCCGAGGTCGATCCACCTCGACCAGGTATAAAGAATGCCGAGCGGATAAGCACTCGATACGGCTACCGGGCCGAGCTCGAGGAACCCGCGTTGGTGGGCCGGAACGTGGAACGCGACCTCCGTGGTCTCGCCGGGTGCGAAATCCACGCGCCGGGCCCGCTCTTGCTGGTGAAGCCATACGGCGGGGCGGCGAAGCGCATCAGGGTTCTCCACCCGGACCCTGAAACAGGCGTCCTGGTCGACGAACACCGGTGTCGCGCCACCGCCGCCGAAACGCAGCCCAGCGACATTGCGGTGCGTGTACAGCATGGAGACGACGGCCGTCGAGCCGAGCAGAAACGTGAACAGGTAAGCCAGCCCGTTGCTGTAGTTGACCGACATCAGCAGCATGGCGGTGAGCGCGCACGCGAAGTACAGACCGTGCCGGGTCGGCAGCATGAAGAGCTGCCGGCGACCGAGAACCAGGCCCGCTGCCGGGCAGGCAATGCTCTTCAAGCTACCGCTACCGCCTGCAGGAGTCGGTCGCAGAGCTCCGCCGCTCCGGCGGTATTGCCGTCGTCGGCCGGCTGCAAACGATGTCCGATGACGCTCGGCGTCACCGCTTGGACATCCTCGGGAAGGACGAAGCGGCGGCCGCCGAGCAGCGCCCAGGCGCGCGCCGCCTGGGTCAAAGCCAGACCCGCCCGCGGCGACAGTCCGCGGGTGAGCCACTGGGCCTCACGGCTGTACGCCAACAGCGCCTGAATGTAGTCGAGCAGTGCATCGCTGCAGCGGATCTCCGAAACGGCCTGCTGCAGGCGTAGCAGGATCCGGTCGTTGAGGACAGGGTTGAGCGTCTCCAGCAAATGGCGCCGATCCTTCCCCCGCAGCAACTCGCGCTCGGCGGCGTGATCCGGGAAGCCTATGGCAATGCGCATGAGAAAGCGGTCGAGCTGCGATTCGGGCAGCGGGAAGGTCCCGATCTGATGACGCGGATTCTGCGTGGCGACGACGAAGAACGGCGATGGCAGCCGATGCGTGACGCCTTCGGTGGTCACCTGGCGTTCTTCCATGGCCTCGAGCAGCGCGCTCTGCGTCTTCGGCGTCGCGCGGTTGATCTCGTCGGCGAGCACGACGTGGGCGAAGACGGGGCCGGGATGAAAGCGGAATGCCTGCTTGGT
>JABAHS010128285.1_pt3 | contig 14648 bp, 8 predicted proteins | sample 7062111 | NCBI WGS metagenome assembly JABAHS01 (sample SAMN14534600, study PRJNA622989) | marine sediment metagenome | biome: marine biome [ENVO:00000428]; feature: marine pelagic biome [ENVO:01000023]; material: deep marine sediment [ENVO:00002113]; isolation source: pool of 4 deep marine... | reverse complement strand
AGGGCAAGAATCCGCTTTATACCCGCAGCGGATTTATTCATCCCCTGTGGTCGCCGACGGGCGACGTGCTGACGGAAATTCATCCGGCCGACCATATTCATCATGTCGGGATATGGATGCCGTGGACGAAGACAAAATTCGAAGGTAAGGAAGTTGATTTCTGGAACCTGGCCGGCGGCACGGGTACAGTCCGGTTTGTGAAATTTCTGTCGACGACAAGCGGGACTGTTTACGGCGGCTTTAAGGCCGAGCAGGAGCATGTTGCCCTGAAAACGGCCGATGGCGAAAAGGTTGTGCTGAAGGAAGAGTGGGATGTTCGTGTATACAATATCGGCGGGCCGGAGAAGGGCTACTGGCTTTGGGACTTCGTATCGAGGCAGCGATGTGTCGCGGACAGCCCGCTTTATCAAGTGAAGTATCGTTATGGCGGATTCGGATTTAGAGCTGCCGCGGAATGGGAAGGCGAGAACGCGATGTATCTTACCAGCGAGGGCAAGACGCGCAAGGATGGTCACGCGACGCGGGCGAGATGGTGTGAGGTGGCTGGAGCAATCGATGGCAAATGGGCGGGGATTATATTTCTGAGCCATCCAGAAAATTTTGAGCATCCGGAACCGATGCGTATATGGCCGTCGGGGCATGTGTTCTTTAATTGGGCGCCTTCACAGGCCGGGGACTGGGTGATGGAGCCGGGGAAAGAATATGTTTTCCGGTACCGGCAGTATGTGCACGTAGGCAAAGTTAAGAAGGTTGCCGATGTCGAGCATATATGGCGTGACTTCGCTGAGCCGCCAAAGGTCAAGCTGGAAAGGATATTGAAAGATAAAGAGGTTGTTCTTTTCGACGGTTCGGACTTTTCGCACTGGACCGACCAGAACGGCAAGCCGGTTCGCTGGGAGATTATAGGCGATGCTATGAAGATTGTTCCCAGAACGGGCAGCATTATAACAAAGCGGAACTACAAAGACTTCAAATTACATATTGAATTCAAGCTGCCGCAATTGCCGCCGAATGTCAAGGGTCAGGGACGTGGAAACAGCGGCGTTTATATCCAGCGCCGCTACGAGATTCAGATTCTGGATTCCTACGGTCAGCCACCGAGGAAAAACGAAGGCGGCTCGATCTATAGGTTCAAGGCGCCGGACGAAAATGCCTGCAAAAAGTCGGGCGAGTGGCAGAGCTATGATATTACATTCCAAGCCCCGAGGTTTGAGGGAGAGGGCGAAAATGCCAAGAAGGTGAAAAACGCCCGGATCACGGTGAAACATAATGGCGTTTTGATTCATGATGACGTGGAGGTACCAAACAAGACCGGGGCGGGTCAGAAAGAAGGTCCTGAGCCCGGTCCGATTCTGCTTCAGGACCACGGTAACGAGGTGTGGTTTCGCAATATCCGTATAGTGCCGCTTTGACGCGGAGAAAATAGTGCATTAAGACAAACGAAGGAAAACCATGAAAAGTAAAACAACTAATAAAGTAAAGACAGTAACGAGACGGGAATTTTTGAAAAGCTCGGTTGTTACTGCTGCTGCTTTTGCGGTTCCGACAATCGTTCCATCTTCGGTGTTCGGCGCGAATGCTCCGAGTAACCGCATCACGATAGGGAGCATCGGCCTGGGAGGTATGGGGACGGGGAATATGAGGGGATTCAAGGGCAAATCCGGTTCGCAGGTGGTGGCGCTCTGTGATGTTGATGCAGGCCATCTTGAAAGGGCACGTAAGACAGCGGGTCTGGATGAGAAGTCCTGTTACAATGATTTTCGGGATTTGATAGCTCGTGATGATGTGGATGCAGTAGTAGTAGCCACGCCGGACCACTGGCATGTGCCGGCTTCGATTGCTGCGGTCAAGGCCGGTAAGGATGTTTACTGTGAAAAGCCGCTTACGCTGACCATAGCCGGGGGGCGTGCCCTTGCCGACGCTGTAAAACGCTATGGGCGAGTGCTGCAGACAGGCTCTCAGCAGCGGTCGGGCAGCGAGTTTCGCAAAGCCTGTGAGTTGGTCCGTAACGGCAGGATCGGCAAGCTGCATACTATTAAAGTCGGGATACCAGGGAACAACCGGAAGTGCCCGCCGACGTGGGAGGCCAAGCCGGTGCCGGAAGGCTTCGATTACGATATGTGGCTGGGGCCGGCGCCGTGGGAGCCGTATACCGAGCAGCGATGTCACTATCAGTTCCGTTTTATCTTAGATTACTCGGGCGGCCAGATGACCAACTGGGGCGCTCATTATCTTGATATAGCCCAGTGGGGCAACGGTGCCGATGATACGGGGCCGGTAGAAATAGAGGGTAAGGGGGACTTTCCAGATAGCGGGCTTTTTACGACCGCAAAGAAAGTTGACATCACGTACACGTATGCCAACGGCGTCAAGTTGCTTCTGACAACCGGAGGTGGGAATACGCGTTTTGAAGGCAGCGATGGATGGGTTTTTGTTACGCGCGGCAGAATCGATGCCGAGCCGAAGTCGCTTCTTAAGGAAAAGATAGGGGCGGATGAGATTAAACTCTATAACAGCAGGGACCACAAACAGAACTTCCTTGACTGTATTAAGAGCCGTAAAGACCCGATTGCCTCGGCTGAAATCGGGCACCGCTCCTCTACGGTTTGTCATCTGGGCAATATCGCGATGCTGCTGGGTAGAAAGGTGAAATGGGACCCGAAGAATGAACGTTTCATAAATGACAGTGCGGCGGACAGTATGACAGGACGAAGTATGCGGTCGCCGTGGAGGCTGTGAAATTGACTTGTCGATTAGTGAGAAAGGATGAGGTATGAGAATTGAAAGAAAGCTTGCCATTGTGGTCGTGGTAATGGCTACGATTTGCGGATTCAGCTCTGCCAGTGATGCGAAAGAATTTCTTCTCAGGGTCTCGGCAAAGACTGATTGTGTCGATGTCCCTGTTCACACCGTTATTGATTTGCCCGAACCGTTAGGGAATTTACCTGCAGATGAAATCGAGGTTAAAATCAGGCAGATCGGCAGGGGTGGGGCGAGGATATATGGGATGCCGATGCCGGGCCAGATTGTCAAAGGCAGCGATACGAAGGCCCGTTTGTGGTGGATAATGCCGCGGGCGGAAGCGGGTAGCGCAAACAGGTGGAGCGCCACTCTTAGACGGAGGGAAAAAGAAGACAAGGAAACGTTTTCCTGGAAGGACACAGAAGGGCAATATCTTGATTTGCTTTTCGGCGGGCGCAAGGTGACGCGGTATATGTACGCCTATGATACTTCAACGCCGCAGCGGGTCTTTGAGACATACAAGCCGCTGCATCATGTTTTTGATGCACAGGGGAAAAACCTTTTGACTAATGGGCCGGATGGTGAGCATGAGTATACAAAAAAAATCAAGTTTCCTCACCACCGCGGGATATTTATAGGATGGAACAGGCTGGAGTTCGGAGGCAAGAGATTTGATTTGTGGCATATGTCGGGCGTGGCGCAGGTGCATCAGAAGTTCTTAGAGAAGACGGCCGGTCCGATTCTGGCGAGGTCGAGTTCGCTGATTAACTGGAACGACAAGGGCGGCGAGGCGATGGTAGCCGAGCGACGAGAAGTTACTGTATTTCGCCAAAGCGAGCCGACGGTTTTGCTGCTGGAATTTCAAAGCGAACTAAAGGCGGTGAGGGGTGATGTTTTTCTCAACGGTGATCCGGAGCATGCGGGTATGCAGTATCGGGCGCATAATGATGTCGCAACGGGCGGCAAAGATGTCAAGGCGACATACCTGTTTCACAAGGACGGCATCGATGCTCACAAGGACAGGGACCTTCCGTGGGCGGCGATGTCGTGTGGTTTGAACGGGCGGCGCTACAGCGTTCTGCATATGAATCATCCCGACAATCCGAAACAGACTCTCTATTCGGCGTACCGGGATTACGGCAGGTTCGGGGCATTCTTTAAGAAGAAAGTCGGCGCCGGTGAAACGTTGAAGCTGCGGTATCGGATTTTGGTTATTGAAGGTGAGATGCCTGAGCGGGGTGAGTTAGCCCAAAAGTATTCAGAATTTGTTGACGTGCCAAAGGTTGAAGTGGAGAAGTAATAAAGCGTTTTTGAGCGGTGAATAGAGACAAAAAACCGGTTCAAATAGTAAAAATGGGCATTGTTTTGGCAGGAATTTTGGGATTGCTTATAGCATTGGGAAGGTTATAATGACAGGTTTACTCGGAGTGTCGGCAAGGACGCACCTCCTTTTTGTGTATAACTGCTTTTATTAGAGGCAGTTACACTGTAACTCTGATCTAAACAAGGGAAGTTGCAATAAAATAACGTTCGTAAGCGTTATTTCTTATGGATAAGAGGTTTATACGTATTTCAAAAGGATTCTGTATTTCGAGTTAAGGAGAATAACAAATGGCAAGACCTGTAACACTTTTTACCGGACAGTGGGCGGATTTGCCTCTGGAAAAACTGGCCAAGAAGGCCGCAAGCTGGGGATACGATGGTCTGGAGCTGGCCTGCTGGGGCGACCACTTCGATGTTGACAAGGCCCTCAGCGACCGAAACTACTGCAAGGCCAAGCGCGCGATGTTAAAGAAGCACGGGCTTAAGGTGTTCGCAATCTCGACGCACCTTGTCGGCCAGGCCGTGTGCGACAATATTGACGAACGCCATCAGGCTATTCTGCCCCCGGATGTATGGGGAGATGGTGATCCCGAGGGCGTTCGCAAGCGTGCGGCCCAGAAGGTTATTGATGCGGCGAAGGCCGCGAAGAAACTCGGCGTCAAGGTCGTCAACGGATTTACGGGAAGCTCGATATGGCATATGCTTTACTCTTTCCCGCCGGCCTCGCCTGATGCGATTGATGCAGGTTACAAGGATTTCGCGAAGCGGTGGCGGCCCATCCTCAAGGCCTTCAAGGCCGAGGGCGTGAAGTTTGCTCTGGAAGTGCACCCGACGGAGATCGCATTTGATATTGCCTCGGCCCAGCGCGCTCTGAAGGCAATCAGAGGTCACGAGTCTTTTGGCTTTAACTATGATCCCAGCCATCTCGGTTACCAGGGCGTGGACTATGTGAAGTTCATCCGGACCTTCCCGGACCGCATCTTCCATGCTCATATGAAGGACGTGTGGTGGGGACACGGTGACGGCACGGTTGGCGTATTCGGCGGTCATACCGACTTTGCCGACCCTCGCCGCTACTGGGACTTCCGCTCGATTGGTCACGGCGATATCAACTTCGAGGAAATCATCGTGGCGCTCAATGATATCGGCTACCAGGGCCCGCTTTCGATTGAATGGGAGGACAGCCGAATGGACCGTGAACACGGAGCTAAAGAGGCCTGTCAGGCTATCAAGCAGGCTGATTTCAAGCCGTCGCAGGTTGCCTTCGATGCGGCATTTGAGAAATAAGATCAGGGCTTTGGTGGTTCCAAACAAATTGTTTTGGATTAGGCAAGGCTAATTGCAGGAAGGGTAGTTATGAATGAAAGAGGCAATCTTAGCCGGCGCCGGTTCCTCAAAGAAGCGGCCGGTACGGCAGTTGCGGCAGTAAGTTTTCCATATATTGTGCCCTCATCAGTTTTAGGCAGCGTCGGCAGTGTCGCGCCGAGCAATCGGATTACAATGGGCTGTATCGGTATCGGCTGGCAGGGGGGCAGCAACATGAACTCGTTCCTCGGCCAGAAAGACTGTCAGATTGTTGCCGCCTGCGACGTGGACAAACGACATCTGCAGGGCGCGGTCAATCGTATCAACAAACGTTATAAAAACAAAGACTGTGCCGTTTACCATGATTTCCGCGAGCTGCTTGCTCGTGATGATATCGATGCGGTATCACTGGGCCTTCCGGACCATTGGCACGCAGTTCCCGCCGTTATGGCGGCAAGGACGGGCAAGGACATTTTCGGTGAAAAGCCTCTTTCTCATAATTTAAAAGAAGGTCGGGCGATGTGCGATGCAGTGAAGCGTTACGGGCGGGTATGGCAGACGGGCAGCTGGCAGCGGTCGCAGTCGCACTTCCGACGGGCGTGCGAACTGGTGATTAACGGACGCGTAGGCAAGTTGCATACTGTTGAGGTTGGTCTGCCTGCCGGTCATGCGGACTTTGGTCGCACCAAAGGCCAGGAAGGTGTTGGTCCTCCGCCGAAGGAACTGGATTACGATTTCTGGATTGGGCCGGCACCATACGCGCCATACTGCCCGGCACGCGTTCATAAGAATTGGCGGTGGCATTTGGACCTCGGCGGCGGTCAGCTTATGGACTGGGTCGGCCACCATGTTGATATCGCTCACTGGGGTCTTGGATTCGATTACGAAGGGCCATACGAAATCGAGGGCCACGGTGACTATCCCAAAGACGGTTTATGGAACACGGCAACGAAATATCGCCTGACCGCCAAGTATCCGAAGGGAATCACGATGACTATTGCCGGCGGGCACAGGGACATCCGTGGCGGAACCAAGTGGATCGGTGAAGACGGATGGGTATGGGTGGACCGCGGCGGGATAGATGCGAATCCTAAGGACATACTCAAGGAAAAGATTGGGCCGGATGAGAAACACCTTTTCCGTTCGCCCGGTCATTGGCGTAACTTCCTGGACTGTGTTAAGAGCCGCAAGACGACACTGACTCCCTGTGAGGTTGCTCACCGTTCGGCGACGCCGGGACACCTAGGCCAGATTGCCATGCTGCTGGGCCGCAAGATACGCTTTAATCCCAAGACCGAAGAGATACTTGACGACCCGACCGCGACACGGATGCTCGGCAGGCCGATGCGAAGCCCGTGGCATGTGTAGAAATGATAAGTGATTATTGATGGTCGATTGTTGAGAATCGGCCGTCTTTTATAAAATGTTAGGTGTAAGAATTCCCATTATGAAGGGACCAGACCTAAGTCGACGTAGGTTTTTGAAGTGCGCAGCGGCTGCCGCTTCGGGTGTAGCTGCATTTCCTTATTTTGTTCGGTCTTCAGCCTTGGGCAAGGCCGGCACTGTAGCGCCGAGCAATCGTATTACGTTGGGCAGCATCGGAGTGGGGGGCAAGAGGCCCGGCGGTCAGGGTACAGTTGACTTGACGGGTTTTTTGGGCAGAGATAATGTACGGGTTGTTGCGGTTTGTGATGTTGACAGGGTTCATTGCAACCGGGCCCGTGATATCGTCAATGAAAAGTACGGCAGTAAGGACTGTTCCACGTATAGTGACTTTCGGCAGCTTCTTGGGCGGGGGGATATCGACGCCGTTTCGATAGTTGTGCCGGACCATTGGCACGCTATTATTGGGATTGCGGCGGCGAAGGCCGGCAAGGATATTTTTTCGCAGAAGCCATTGGCTTACAGTATCCCGGAGGGCCGGGCGATTTGTGACGCCGTCGAGAGGTATGGAGTGATTTGGCAGACGGGTAACAGCATGCGTTCGAGCAGGAATGTTCGTTTTGCCTGCGAGTTAGTACGCAATGGCCGAATCGGGAAGGTGCATACCGTAAAGGTTGGGCTGCCTAATCTCAACAATATTGCCGATAACGGCGACAGAATCAGCAGGGAAACGCAACCTGCAGCGGTGCCGGATGGTCTTGATTATGATATGTGGCTCGGTCCTGCGCCGTGGACAGCTTACAGTCCCGGCCGGTGTCACTGGAACTTCCGCTGGGTCAATGACTACTCCGGGGGACAGATAACCGACTGGGCCGGTCACTATTGCGATGTCGCCCAGTGGGGTATGGGTACGGACTTGACGGGGCCGATTGAAATCGAAGGCAAAGGTGTTTTCCCGACCGACAGTCTTTTTGATACGGTTGAGAATTACCGTTTTGATTGCAGGTATGCGGAAGGATTTACAATGATTGTGGCCGGGCCTTTTAAGGATGGCGTTCGTTTCGAGGGCAGCGAAGGATGGATTTATGTAAGTCACCGGGAACTGGAGGCACAGCCGAAATCGATTCTGAAATCGGTCATTGGAACTGATGAAATTCGTCTTTATAAAAGTGACGACCACAAAGGAAACTTCCTTGATTGTATTCGAACTCGGTCGGAGGCGGCTTCGCCGGCAAAGATTGCGCAGCGCTCGGTGTCTGTCGGGCACCTGGGCCTGATTGCGATAAGACTGGGGCGCAAGGTCAAATGGAATCCTGAGAAGGAACAATTTGTCGACGACTCCGAGGCCGACCGGCTGTTGTCGCGGCCGATGCGGAGTCCATGGCATTTATAGATAGTGTAGTTGAAAAGTTATTTTGTAGATGAACAGAGAAAAGAATATTACTCGACGTAGCTTGCTCAGGAGAGCAGCCGGTTTATCCGTTGCGGCGGCGGGCTTTCCTTGTGTTGTTGCCTCGTCGGCTCTGGGCATGTCGGGCAATGTTGCGCCGAGTAATCGGATTACTATGGGCTGCATCGGAGTTGGCGGCCAGGGGACAGGCAAAGTACGTGGCTTCCTGGGAAAAGCTGACGTCCGGGTTGTGGCCGTTTGTGATGTTGTTGAAAGCCGGCGGCAGAAGGCCAAAGGTATAGTAGATAGGCGCTACGGCGACAAGGGATGTGCGAGCTATAACGATTTTCGTGAAATTCTGGCCCGTGATGACATCGACGCGGTAGTGATTGTGACGCAGGACCACTGGCATGCGGTGATTGCGGTGGCGGCGGCTCGGGCAGGCAAGGATATGTATTGCGAGAAGCCGTTGGGCGTATCGGTAGTCGAGGGGCGGGCGATTACGCGTGCCGTCCGGACCTACGGCCGGGTGTTTCAGACCGGTACGCAGCAGCGGTCGGACCGCAAGTTTAGGTTTGCCTGTGAGCTTGCAAGAAACGGATATCCTGGGAAGATACATACGGTCAAGGTTGCTGCGCCGGGGCCTGAATATAAGCGGACGTATAAAAAGCCAACAACGGAAGAACCGATTCCGACGGGTCTGGATTACGATATGTACGTTGGACCATCTCCGATGAAACCTTATAACGGGGGTCGTCTGGCCTGGCCGGACTGGTATCTTATCTGGGATTACTGCGCGGGCTTTAGCGTCAACTGGGGTGTTCATCATCTGGATATTGCAAACTGGGGCTGCCCGGCGGTTGCGGATGAAGTGTTCGAAATCAAGTGCAAGGGCAGCTATAGAGACGACGGGCTCACCGACAATATCAACGATTGGCGGGCTGAGTTAGAATACGACAGCGGCTTGCGTATGAGTTTCAGCGATACCGGCAATCCAAATAAGCAGGGCTGCCGATTCGAGGGTGATAAGGGTTGGGTGCATGTCAACCGTAGTGGAATATGGGCCGAGCCGGCGTCATTATTACAGGTGAAGATCAAGCCTGACGAGATAAACCTGTACGAGTCCAACGATCATCTCTCTGACTTCATTAAGTGCGTGCGAACCCGAAGCGATCCGGTATCGCCGGTAGAATCCGGGCACAAAGCTTCATATCTGGGTTTGATTACGGACATTGCCGCGCGAGTAAAGAGGAAGATAAAATGGAATCCCGTTAAGGAACGATTCGTTGGTGATGATGGAGCTAACCGGATGCTGTCGAGGCCTATGAGGAGCCCGTGGCGATTGTGAAGTGATTATTGATGTGTTTGTTATCCTGATTTGGAATTTTAGATATGAATAAGAAAAAAATTAGTCGTCGCCGGTTTTTAAGGAAGGCGGTGGGTGCATCGACAGCAGCAGTGGCTTTTCCATACGTTGTTGCCTCATCGGCTCTTGGCAGGGCGGGCGGTGTGGCGCCAAGTAACCGTATTACGATGGGCTTTATAGGGGCAGGCAAGCAGAGCAAGCATCTGATGAGGTCTTTTCTCAATTCTCCGGGCACGCACGTTCTTGCCGCCTGCGACGTTGACAAGTTGAAGCTGGAGCGCGGGAAGAAAATAGTTGAAGACCACTACGCGAATAAAAGAGGGGGAACATATAAGGGCTGTAAAACATACGGAGACTTTCGTGAACTGATTGCGAGGAAGGACATTGATTCGGTGGTGATTTCGACTCCGGACCACTGGCACGCGATTACTGTTATCCAGTCGGCCGAGGCGGGCAAGGACATTTACTGCGAGAAACCGCTTTCACAGACTATTGTCGAGGCAAGGGCGATGGTTAATGCGGTGAGGCGTTACGGCCGGGTCTTCCAGACCGGGAGCATGCAGCGCTCGGACTGGCACTTCCGCCTGGGCTGCGAGTTGGTTCTCAATGGTTACATCGGAGATTTAAAACATGTTACCGTCGGTGTTGGCGGTCCGGCCCCGGACAAGCCTTTGGCCGCACAGCCTGTGCCGGATTATCTTGATTGGGATATGTGGGTCGGCCCGGCTCTTTGGAGGCCATATAACTCGGAACTGTCTCCTCATATTAGCTGGGATGGCTTTCCTCACTGGCGTTATAACAGCCGCTTTGGCGGCGGGGGCATGACGGACTGGGGGGCTCACCACTTCGATATCGCCCAGTGGGGTATGGATATGGATGAGAGCGGGCCGGTGGAAATCATTCCGCCTGACGGCAAGGATTATAAGGTGCTTACTTATAAATACGCCACCGGCGTGACAATGACCCGCGATAAGGCCAACGGTGTTTTATTTACGGGCACCAAAGGCAAGGTCGAGGTCAATCGTGGACATATAAAGACCTGGCCTGATGAGCTTAAGGACCAGAAAATTGGTCCCAGCGAGAAACATTTATATGAGAGCAGGAACCATTACACCGACTGGCTGAACGCCGTTCGCAATCGTACCAAACCGATTTGCGATATAGAAACGGGCTGCCGGTCGGTAACGGTCTGTCATTTAGGAAATATTGCTTACAAGCTTGGTCGTCCGTTGAAATGGGATCCTAAACGTGAAGTCTTTATCGGAGACAGCGATGCAAACCGCTTATTGTCACGTTCGATGCGGAGCCCGTGGCACTTATGAGAATTACTATGAAATAATAATTATGCATTTAGGGAGTTGTGGTTATGAACACAAAACAAATTAATCGACGTCAGTTCCTCAAGCGAGTAACCGGCGTCACGGCAGGCACACTGACATTTCCATATCTTATACAATCGTCGGCATTGGGCGGGGCCGACAGGCCGGCAGCGAGTAATCGGATTGTGATGGGCTGTATCGGGGTAGGCAGCCAGGGCACCGGTAATATGAGAGGCTTTTTGGGTAAGAAGGACGCTCAGGTTGTCGCGGTTTGTGATGTTGATAAAAAGCACCGCGAAAGGGCCAAAAATTTAGTGGACAAGAAATACGGTAATAGTGACTGTAAGATGTACTTTGACTTCCGCGAATTGATAGAGCGTAAAGATATAGATGCCCTTTCATTGGCGCTGCCGGACCAGTGGCATTCGATACCAGCGATTATGGGTGCCCGTTCCGGCAAGGATATATACGGAGAAAAACCCCTTGCTCGGACGATCCGGGAGGGGAGGGCGATCTGCGACGCCATGAATCGTTACGGCAGGATATGGCAGACCGGCAGCTGGCAGCGCTCCGTGGGGCACTTTCGGAAGGCCTGTGAGCTGGTTCGGAACGGTCGCATCGGCAAGGTCGAAAAGGTCGAGGTTGGTCTTCCGACCGGTGGCGGCACGGACAATAAACCGGCACAACCGGTTCCCGAGGGTCTGGACTGGGATTTCTGGTTAGGGCCGGCCCCCTTGGTGCCGTTTAGAGGCGTTTGCCACTGGCACTGGCGATGGATAATGGACTACTCCGGCGGACAGCTCACCGACTGGGCGGGACATCATGTCGATATTGCTCACTGGGGTCTGGGTCTTGACCGTACGGGTCCGGTTGAAATCGAAGGCAAAGGTGATTATCCCAAAGAAGGGCTCTACGATGCTCCAACACAGTACAAGTTTACCTGCAAATATGCCACCGGCCTGACTATGATCGTAGCAAACGACCGGCAGCAGCCGAAGGGCATGGGGGCAATGTGGTATGGTGAGAAGGGCTGGATTCATGTTAATCGCGGGGGGCTGAATGCAGAGCCGAAGAGCGTACTTGACGAAGTCATCGGTCCCGATGAGATCAAGTTGTATGAAAGCCGGGACCACCAAGGTAACTTCCTGGACTGTGTTAAAAGCCGCAAGGAGACGATAACGCCAGTTGAGATTGCTCACAGGTCTATTAGTGTTGGGCTGCTGGGTGAAATCGCGATGTTGACCGAGCAGAAGCTGAAATGGGATCCCGACAAGGAAGTTTTCCTTAACAGTGACCAGGCCAACCGGCTGCTGTCACGTCCGATGCGGGCACCCTGGCACATATGAAGTGATTATTGATTAAGGATGAATGATTATTGAGATTTTTAGTTGGTGATTAGTTGTGAATTCGTATTACCATTTATTGTTTAAAAGTTAACAGAATATCAGTTGTAGAAAGGAAGGATAGAGAATGAGGCAAAAATTTAAGTTTATTTATATCATGCTTTCTACCTTGTGCTGTTTGTCGCTGCTTGCAAATTATTCATGTGCCGCTCCTCCGAAGGCGGAGGAAGTGCAGAAGATGGAGGCGGCGATGCCGACAAAGCCGGTTGCTACCCCGAAGCAACCGAGGAAGCTGCTTGTCTTCAATCTGTGCAAGGGTTTCAGGCACGGCTCTATAGGACACTGGGACAAGGCGCTGGAGATAATGGGAAAGAAGACGGGAGCCTTTGAAGTTGTAGTCAGCGGCGATATGGCGATGTTCAAGGCCGAGAATTTAAGTAAGTTTGACGCTGTTTGCCTGAATAATACCACGAGGCTTGGGTTCGAGGAGCCGGAATTGCGTAAGAGTTTGATGGATTTCATCAAGGGCGGTAAGGGTATTATTGGCATTCACGCGGCGACGGATAATTTCTACAAATGGCCTGAAGCTGCCAAGATGATGGGCGGCCAGTTCACCGCTCATCCCTGGGGAGGCGGCGGGACCTGGGCGATAAAGATTGATGAGCCGGACCATCCATTAACGGCTGCGTTCAAGGGGAAAGGCTTTAAGGTAAAGGACGAGATTTATCAAACCAAACCTCCAATTTATTCGCGTGAGAAACAGCTTGTTCTTATGAGTTTGGATATGTCTGATGAGGCAACCCGTAAACAAGCCAAGCAACCCACCGATCATGATACAGGTATAAGTTGGGTCAAGACAGTTGGAAAAGGACGTTTATTTTATTGTTCGCTGGGTCACAATAACCATCTTACTTGGGACCCTGCATTACTTGCACATTATTTGGCCGGTATCCAGTTTGCGCTGGGTGATTTTCCGGTGGATACGAAACCAAAGCCAGTTATTAGTGTTGGAAAGGAGACAGAGATGGACGAATTGTTTGAGAAAATTAAAAAGTACGATTATGGTCAAAGCCGGGCGGCGCTGACCGAGGTGTCAAATAAGATTCGTGACGCCCAGGGTTCCAAAGCGGAACTGAAAAAAATTGAGAAAAACCTTGTGGCAGTGCTGGAATCCGATGCAACGGATGCAGCCAAGCAGTTTGCGTGTCGGAAGCTTAGTATTATTGGTACGACACAGTCTGTGTCGGTGCTGTCTAAGATGCTGACTAATGCGAAGCAGTCTGATATGGCAAGATATGCTCTGGAACGTATGCCGGGCGAAGCTGTTAACGAAGCCCTTCGCGGAGCCCTTTCGAAAACGACTGGTAAAACGCAGGTCGGTATCATTAACACGCTGGGTATGCGTGGTGACAAAAAGGCAGTCGGCGCTATCAGCAAGTTAGTTGGCAGTTCCGATGCATTGGTAGCCGATGCAGCCGCGGCTGCTCTGGGTCATATAACCGGTCCTGAAGCCACCAAAGCACTGGCAGCAGCAAAGGACAAAACCAAGGGCAAATTGCGTATGGTTGTTCTTGATAGTTATCTAAAGTGTGCCGATCAGCTCGCAGCCTCAGGTAAAAGGCGTCAGGCTATGGCCATTTACAAGCAGCTGTCNNNNAGAAGACAAGCACAGGCCGCAAAGCGGCCGGAAATGCTTATGGTGATTTTATTTGCCTGTTACGCAGTTATAGGCTGCGCGACGGTCCGGGCGGGGAGTTCTGAGGAGCCTGATAATGAGACTATCGGTATTGTCATCGATGCCCTTAAGGGAAATGATGAGTCGATGCAGTCGATGGCCATATCCCTGATAAGAGAGATGCCCGGGGCGGAAGTTACAAAAATTCTGGCCCGGGAGCTTCCGAATCTTTCCGTCAGGGGACAGGTGCAGTTGTTGTCCGCCCTTGCCGACCGCGGTGACCGTACAGCTCTGCCTGCAGTAATCGGCGCTACCACTTCCAAGGACCAGTCGGTCCAGATCGCAGCTTTGAAAGCGTTGGGTCAACTTGGTAATGCTTCAAGTGTTGATTTGCTGTCCGAGAGGGCGGCAGCGTCCAGAGGTGAGGAGCAGAAGGCGGCCCGCGACAGCCTGTATCGCCTGCGTGATCCCAATGTGGATGGTGTAATTCTACAGCGAATTCCCAAGGTTGCGGCCAAAGTAAAAGTTGAACTGATTAAAAGCGTCGGTGAACGCAATATAACAGCAGGCGTTGAAGTGTTATTGAAAACCGCACGAGACGAAGATTCAAAGGTCCGTCGGGAATCATTAAAGGTGCTCAAGTCCATTGCAGGACCGAAGTATCTTCCGGCGTTGGTCGATCTTCTGGTCGGCGTTCAAAGCTCGTCCGACCGAAGAGAGGCTGAGAAGATGGTAACGGCGGTTACGCATAAAATCAGCGATAAGAACAAGCAGGCGGAATCCGTACTGGCGAAGCTGCCTT
>JABAHS010069135.1_pt1 | contig 14669 bp, 13 predicted proteins | sample 7062111 | NCBI WGS metagenome assembly JABAHS01 (sample SAMN14534600, study PRJNA622989) | marine sediment metagenome | biome: marine biome [ENVO:00000428]; feature: marine pelagic biome [ENVO:01000023]; material: deep marine sediment [ENVO:00002113]; isolation source: pool of 4 deep marine... | reverse complement strand
CCTGTTAACTTTGGTCCTTCTGACCACAGACTGGATCAATCCGGTTGTCGCCATGGAAAAACCCGATATATCGAGCACACGCACCGCAAGCTGTCTGGTCAAGATTACCACCGACGAGGCGGTCCTGCCACTCGATGAATTCGCTGTCGACTACTTGTTACGCAGCTCAGGCGTTGCCGGGAAGGCCGCACGCGAAGTACTGGAAATCTCGCCGGACATCGCTGCTGAGCTGTTCGAAATCGAGGAGGTCTATAGTAATGTATTTCCCGACTCGGCCGGCGGCACCAGCGGCATGGGCATACCGCCGGATTACCAGCCCTGGGTGTCCAAATACGGAACCGCTACTATCAGCCGCTCAACCAGACCAACGACACCAACCCCCACAAGAACACCAACTCGGACTCCTACCACAGGAACGCCCCGTCCAAGGATTCCCACCACAACCCCAACGCGCCGGACATACTCAACCCGCACCACAACCCCAACGCGCCCTAGACCGACAGTTACGCAGCCGCTACCCTCCACAACCGAGCAAACCATCTTATTCCGCCTGCAAGTTGACTTATCACAAGCCTCCACCGAAGAGCCAATCAAACCCGCGGCAGAGGAGTTTATGATGGCCCTCATCGAAAACCTGCGGAGCGCCCTGAGCGGAGCCTCTGAACAGTATGGTGCTAAACTCAATAAACAACTCCGCCTCGCGGACGAGGAAGCCGTCCGCGCAGAGCGTGAACTCCGTGAGACGCAGGCGAAACTCAGAGATATCTCCGACTCCCGGGACCTCTCACGGACTGTGATTCTCAAAGATATTAGCAGCTTACGTCAGAGACTCCAGTCCACCATAATGCAGCGAACCTCAGATGAAACTCTATATGAAGCAACAACCAAGCAAATAGCGATAGAGCGAGATAGACGGATACAACTGGTCCAAAACGACCCGATTACCAGGGAATTTGAGTCAATACTCCAGGTGCATGAAAAACGCATGAAAGATGCTCAAAAACTCGCCGAATCAGGCAGTATTTCCGAGGCCGACTTGGAAGACATCAAGGAAAAAATTATAAAAGCCAGAATAGACCTTGCAAAACGAAAGGAAGAAATACTCAATCCTCTGGGTGGTCTTGCTATAGACGCTACGAATGAGGAGCTGGCCAGCTTATCGACGAAAATAGCTCTGGCCCAGCAGGAAATCAGTAGTCTCGAAAAACAATTAAAAGATGCGGAACAACATCTCATTTCCGCTGACGACTATGAGTTGCTTTCTCTAAAAGCCGGTATCGCCAGGCAGAGCCTTGAGGAGACTCTTTTATGGCGTGCCCGATTAGGTCGCAATATTCGCTCAATCCAGCCGCCGGACGTGACAGTTATAGGCGCAGAATAAGACAGTTTGGAAATTAACCCGGCGCCCGTTATTATTATTTTCTAATGGGCGCCGGCCGATATCACATAAACTTCCCGTCGTAAGCGGAAAGTTTCCGGATTGAATCTAATAGGCAAACACCCGGCAATTTACTACACGCCTCAAATCTCGGCTAATATGACAGTATAATTTTTGCCGTAGAACTGAGCGCATTTTGGACAGGTCGTGTAGAAAAAGTACATTTTCTTAATTTCCTTGGCCTTTGATTCGACGTGGGCCTTCATCTCCTGGATCCAGTTTCGCATGTTCTTGTATGGTCCTTCAAAGACCTTGGTCAGGTAATTACCGGATATCTTCACCATCTCTGCCCCCGGTACTTCCTTGGCCACAGCAATGTATATATCTGCTCCCCAGAGCGAATTTTCATCCGAAAGCAGCAGCGGCTCCGGTGAAAGGGCCTGGGCTTGGGCAATCTTCTCCATATTCCTGACCATCACCTTCCCGAAGTTCAGCGGAATGTGAAAGAAACTCGTTACGTGGTCCTTAATAAATAGCCTTTCCTCGAAAGTCACTTCTTTCTCATCCCACGGCTCAGGATTAAATCGAGGACAGCACCCTGTCTCCGCATTTTCATAAAGCTTGTTCATGACTATTATCTCCTTTCCTTTTATTTCTCTAAAGCATTTTGATTCCGGGACTTGGTTCTATAACTACCTCTTCTATTCAAAAAAAGAGGAGGCAACTGACAAGCTGCCTCCTCGCCTGAATCCAAAATCTGTAATGCTGCAAAACAGTCTCCCTTTTAGTGTTTGAAATGCCTCTTGCCCGTAAACACCATTGCTATCCCGTGTTTGTTTGCAGCGTCAATTACTACATCGTCTTTGTTTGAGCCGCCCGGCTGGACTATGCAGGCCACACCGACCTTGGCGGCGTTTTCAACGTTATCTGGGAATGGGAAGAAAGCATCAGAAGCCATCGCACACCCTTTCGCCTCGTCACCGGCACGCTTAAATGAAATCAGCCCGGACTCAACGCGGTTCATCTGTCCCGCGCCTACTCCCAATACCTTTTTGTTTTTCACCAGTACAATAGTGTTGCTCTTTGTATGCTTGGCTACGAGCCAGGCTATCCTCAAATCCTCGAGCTGTTCGGCGCTCGGTTTGGCCTCCGTCGGATACTTTAACTCAGCAGGTTCCCAGCCGATTAAATCTCTTTTCTGCAGGAGCATCCCTCCGACAACGCAGCGGGCGTCGTACTCGGCCGCGTCAATCCTGGACCGGTCGATTGGCCCGGTCTGCATCAGCCGGACTCGACTGCCCCAGGCCTTCAAGGTCCTTATTATCTCAAGGGAATCGGTGTCAAATTCCGGGGCGATAATCACCTCGGCAAAGAATCCGCTGGCCCCTCTTGCCTTGCCGAATCGGCTGTAAGATTCCATAATCGTCCTGGCTAATTCGACATCGACTTTCCTGTTCAGGGCAACAATGCTTCCGAATGCGCTGACAACATCGCCCTCGTAGGCCTTCCGGTATGCCTCAATAATATCGTCGTCAACCGCGCATCCGCATGGATTGAGGTGCTTGACAACTACAGCGGCCGGTTTCTCGAATTCCTTAACCAGTTCGAATGCGGCATTGGTATCCAAAAGGTTATTAAAACTAATGGCCGTACCGCCTTCAAGCAAAGCTCCGCTGCTGACAGACATCTCCGGGTTCGATGCCAGCTTATAGAACGCCGCACTTTGATGAGGATTTTCACCGTATCGAAGGGTTGCTTCTTTCTTGACCGCGATTGAGACCCTCTCAGGATACTCTATGTTCTGCTTGCCGTTGAGATACTTCGATATAGCGGCATCGTAGGAAGCTGTCAGCCCGAATGCAATCCGAGCGAAATCGCTGCGAAGCTCTTCACTCACTGCCCCGTCTTTTTTCTGCATTTCCTCAAGTACCCTCTCGTACTGTCCAGGATCTGTAACAACCGTAACATATTTATTGTTCTTTGCCGCTGAACGAATCATACTCGGCCCGCCGATATCGATATTTTCAATTGCCTCTTCCAATTTGCAATCCGGTTTGGCGATTGTCGCTTCAAACGGGTAAAGATTCACACAGACCAAATCAATCGGCTCGATTTTGTGCTCGTCCATCGCCGCCGCGTGTTCCTTTTTGTCACGAAGGCCCAGCAGTCCGCCGTGTATCTTGGGATGAAGTGTCTTGACTCTGCCGTCCATCATCTCGGGAAAACCGGTCACAGCCTCAATACCAACCACCTCCACTCCTGCATCACTGAGGGCCCTGGCTGTGCCGCCGGTGCTGATTATCTTAACTCCCATCTTGCTGAGCGCTTTGGCAAAATCAACAACTCCGTTCTTGTCCGAAACACTTACCAGCGCTGTCTTAACTTTCACATCCATTCGAATTTTCTCCCTGAAAAAACTTCTAAATTTAATTTACCCTGGCCTCGCACATTACCTCCCGCATCCGGCTCGCAATAATATATCGAAGCCACACGTTCGACTGTAGACTATTCAACCGGTTGTAAACAGGCTATTCGACCGGCTTTATTGGCAATATAGATTTTAGAATCCGTCGTATTAGAGGTATATCTTGAAACACCTGCGAAGTTAACAGAATACAACCGTCTTAATTTCTTGTTGTCCATCACTACCAGTCGGCCCTTTGCCATCACGTAAGCCTTTCCTGCCGCCTCTGTTAACAAATCAATACCTCCCGGCACTTCCCACATAAGTTTACCGCTTTCCCTGTTTATCGCCGACATACCTTCGTAAAGGACATGCTGATAAACAACTTCCGGCGTTACTCGGGGGGCTCTGTCAAGCATCGCTGCGGTCTGATACTTCCAGACAAACTCTCTACCGGACATGTTCTCAATCATGTCAATTCTGTAAACATTTGTATCCTTACTCGCAAAGAAAAGTGATTCTCCGGCCCTGATAACCGGACCGGCAATACTGCCGGCGGCGTCAAACTGCCAAAGCCGGGTGGGGCCGTTCGGCGTGATACTTATTAAGTTACCACCCTCAGTCCCAAACACAACAAAATTCTCATCAGCCATAATAGAGGTAATCATCGAATCGTTACCGGCAGCAACCTTAAAAACTTGAACTTTATCATCGACTCGTAATGTATATATACGCCCGTCAGCACCGCCTAAATAAAAATAAGAGTTGTTTCGTGCAGGGGCGCAAACCGCGCCAAATTCCAGAGGCGTGGTACTAAGCACTGTCCCGAATTCAGGATTGACCTCCACCAGCTCGCTGCCGACTATAGAAAAAAGCTCGTCGTTATAAAGTCCGGGCCCCAAAATCCGAAGACCAACAGCTCCGAAAGACCTCTCGAATATCACCCCGCCTTTTTCCCTGTTCAGAGAAACAATATAATTGCGGTTCGATAAGGCATAAATACGATTACCGAGGATATGTAAATCCCTTAGTTGTTCACCCTGTTCAAAAACCAGCTCCGCCTGCCACAATTGTTCAAGTTTAGCGTGTTTCAGCAGCTCCGGCGATACGAGCCACAGGGAATCAACTTCCGCCGCTAAACACCTACACGCATTGCTAAAAACCAAAAGACTCGCCAGTAAAAGAAATCTGCATCGTCGTATTTTCAACATTATTGCACCATCCGTTCCTGTATAAGTTAAAAGTGAAAAAACGCAAAACCGGGGAATTTCTATTCCTTATTCTCTACCTGCCTTTACACCTTTATATAGTCGGCCAAATCAATATCATGCTCAGATTCGAATTCCTGCATCTCTTCGATGCGTCCANNATGCTCGGATTCGAATTCCTGCATCTCTTCGATGCGTCCAATATCATCTTGTATTCGGTTAACCAGCTTAAATATATACGGTTTACCTGACAGGCGGTTTCGCAGGTCATCGAGCATCGGCTCCCACATGTCGTCGTACAACTGAGCTTTGAGGACAACGAGCATACGATGCTCTTCACTCAGGCCGTTAACAAAATCGCTGACGACTTTGCTGACGGCTGTTTCGCTGCTCTTATCAGTATTTCCGACCTGCTCAGCCATTTACTGAAACCTCGGCCGCATCCTAACACTCGCTTTCGGAAATTGCAACAATTTTTCCCGGCACTATCTCTGTCAAAGGCGAATTTACTGCAATTCTTGACAGTTCCTGACAAAACTGTTAGATTTCCACCGTTAAAGTCGTGCTATTCTCAATTTTTTTATAGGAGATCGTAATGGATTGCAAACAATTCGTCGAAGAGCAAATCGCTGAAATTAAGCAAACAGTGGGTGACGCAAAGGCCATTAACGCCCTCAGCGGCGGAGTGGACAGTTCACTTGTAACCGTACTCGGGCACCGTTCCTTGGGTGACCGGCTGAAAACCGTCTTCGTTGATAGTGCCCTGATGCGTGAGGGCGAACCGCAGCGGGTCGTGGATATCTTCGCCTCACTCGACATCCCGGTCGATCTGGTCGATGCCAGGCAGGAATTTCTCTCTGCTCTGGCCGGTTTGACGGACCCTGAAGAAAAACGCCAGGCCGTCACAGACACGTTCTACTCAAAGGTCTTCAGCCGCCTTGTAAAGGACTCGGGAGCAAAATTTTTACTGCACGGCACTATTCTCACCGATATCGAAGAAACCGTGGCAGGAATCAAACGCCAGCACAATATTCTCGCTCAGCTCGGTATTGATCCACAGGAATCTTATGGCTATGCCGTGATTGAGCCGCTGAAGACGCTGCGAAAAGATGGTGTCCGCGAGGTTTCCAAATTTCTCCAGATGCCCGCTGAAATATCACAGCGAATCCCATTTCCGGGCCCGGCCCTGGCCACACGAATTGTAGGTGAGGTAACGCCGAAGCGTCTCGATACCGTCAGAACCGCCACTGCCATCGTGGAAGAGGAACTCGACGATAGCGGAGCATTTCAGTATATGGCCGTTCTGCTAAACGACTATGCGACAGGTATCCGCGAGAACAAACGGGAATTCGGCCAGATTATCGTTGTTCGCTGTATCGAGAGCACAGACGCCAGAACTGCAACCGTTACCGAGCTTCCCTGGGACAAACTCAACAGGATTTCCGAACGAATCACACAAATAGATGGAGTCAATCGCTGCTTATACGATTTAACTCCGAAACCCCCGGCGACTATAGAGTACGTCTGAAAGCAAATAGAGGTTGAGGATAAGTAAACAGTTGAAATGTCGTTCCGTACCTGATGCGGGATATCTTGGTGTATGACTGGCAAAGTCTGACTTAGGGATTTCGCCCGTCGACAAGTGAGGTTTCTATATGAGCGTAAAAGTTCTTGGCATCTCGACAAGCCCTCGCCAAAATTCCAACAGCGACCTGCTTTTACGCCAGGCACTTGCCGGTGCTGAATCCGCAGGAGCGGAAATTGAATATATAAGTCTACGCGACCTCGATATCGCACCCTGCATCGAGTGCAATTCCTGCTACAAAAAGGGCGCCTGTATCGTCGACGATGATTACCAGATGCTGTCTTCGAAGATGCTCGATTCCGATAGGCTGATTTTCGCGACGCCGATATTTTTTATGACCGTCTGCGCTCAGGCGAAGGCCCTCATTGACCGTTGTCAGTGTCTCTGGGCCCACAAGTATGTCCTCAAACAACCTTTGATAACCACCGGCCGCGACCGACGAGCAATGGTCATCGCGGTAGGGGGCACTAAAAGCAAAAAGATGTTCGACAGCATACGTCTGACGGCCAAATATTTTCTTGATGTCCTAAACATGAACTACGCCGTTAATCTGTTTGTCAACAAAATCGATGATCCCGGCCAGATAAAGCAGCATCCTTCCGCTGTGGAAGAAGCCTTCCGCCTCGGCCGCGAATTGACTTCAACCGATACACCTCCGCCCGAAAAGCCAATCGATGTCGAGCTTACCTAATAGAATTTACTTCCGCAATCTCATCTGAATAGTCAATCCGATTTGACCAGTAACCATTACTGGCATAAAGCGTCTTTATCCGGTTTATGGGCTTTGGCGGTAAGGCTTGCCCGCTTGATATAGTGTCAGCCGCGATTGATACTCAGCCAGCTGCCAGGAGGATTGTTTTTCGCTCAATAAATCGATTGCTTCCTTCTGCCACGTGACCGCGGAATCGAAATCGCCGGTTTCGGCATAGGCAGCCGCAAGGGTGCTGATATATTCATGATTCTTCCAGTTGGTCAGTTCGCAGGCTTTGGTAGCGTTATCAATGGCCTTTGCACCATCTCGAAACTCGGCACTCGGGAACGCTGCCTGAAATAAAGCGAGGCGATTAAACTTGTAAGGAAACTCGAAACCAACTATGCTGCGACTAAATGCCAGTACCTTATCGAATACCGGATATACCTCGTCATACTGCTCCTGCTCTCGGTACAACACAGCCAGCTTGGTTACCAATCCCACTGCCGGATGGTCGCGGCTTCTCAGCAGTTTGGAGCACTGCTCCAAATCAGCAGAAGCTTTCTCCTTCTCCTCAAGGATAATGTAGAATCTTGCGCGGTTAAGATAGTGTCTCGTAATTTCAGGCTCTATATTAATTCGGCGGGTATAGTGGCTGACCATTTCATGGCAATGCTCCTCAATCGTTCGGCCTGGTCCAAGTGCCTGGGTAGTGGACACATTCGGATCGAGGTCGGCGACCCATATTTCGTTCAGATCCCAATATGTCCTTCCGAGGGCCATCTTGCCTGTTTCAGGCCGAGACCAGCTACACACCTCGAATGAACCTCTGATGACCTTTGATGCCTTCCCGGCTTTCATGTCGTAGATCCAGAGTCCTGAATCACGTTCGTAGTTGCCCATGCTCAGCTCCTGCCCGTCCGGCGACCAGCTTAGAAAAAGTCGTCCTGTTACCGGCAGCGTATAGTTTACAATGACAGACTTCGTGGCAATTTCCACGATTCGGAATCCACTTTCTATCCTGTAAGCAACGTATTTTTCATCCGGTGATACTACAGGAAAAAGAGTCGGACACTCGACGATCGGTATAGGCTTGGTACCGTCTTCGATGGAAATTGAGTAGACTTTATTATCCACCTTGGAATGATAAAAAATCCGCTTTGAGTCACGGCTCCAGCGAGGTGCATATCCCCTGGTTAGAAGCTCAGGTTCCCCCGTGCCGTCGGCCTTGATAATCCAGACATCCCGCTTGGTGAGAGGGTCGGATCTTACTACACGTTCGGTAGTCAGGTCAGTAACTAGCAGGGTCTGTCGGTATCGGGTGAAAGCAATGTAGCGCCCGTCGGGAGACCACTCCGGATCGGAACCGGGAACCGTCAAGAGCCGGGTCTTTCCCGAATCCAGATTGATGATTTCGATACCACTAAAGCCGATAATTCCACGACTGTAAACCAGTTCGGTTCCGTCAGGCGACCAGGTAGCATGATATCCCTCGGCCACAACACGCCTGGCCTTTGTAGCTAAGTGCATATAGAATTCGGCCGACTCGTGCATCGCCAAAAAGGCGGCTCCTTCGGGCCTGCGCTCGGGCCGATGCCATGATAGACCGGCATCCAGCATTTCAGAGACATATTTAGCAACCAATCCAATAAAATCGTATTTGTTAATTAGGCGGGACTCTATGATGGTTTCATATTTGACCTTCGCTTCATCATAGCAGCCAGAAGCAACAAGGGCACAAAAAACATGGAAGTGATACATCTTCTCGTCCGGCTTCAGCCGGACGCACTCCCGTGCATCCGAGAGGGCCTTTTCGTAATTGCTCATTTGAATATGGGTCCGGCGACGCTGGTGATACAATTCGGGATCATCAGGCGAAAGTACGATTGCCTTGTCATGGTCCCTAAGGGCCGCACTAAACAGTTCCTTTTTGGACTCTTCTTTTGCCTTTTGGTGCCGGGCCATTGCTCGAAGGGCGTAACCCTGCGAATTATTAGATTCATTCCCAATCATTACAGATGCGTCGATCTCCATCTCACCGTATCTACGGAGCACATAATAAGCCATTGCTCGTGCTTCGCGGGATTCAAAATGACCCTCATCAAAGTCTATGGCTTTGTTTAACCATTCAAGAGTTTTATTCACAGTGCCGGCCATCATAGAACGATTGAAGTACGCCTCAGCTGACTCGGAAAACAGCTTCTCACCCTTTTGCTGGTGTTCTTTGGCCTTCTGCCGGTATTCTTCTATTTTTTCAGGATCACCGGGATCACTTTCGAGATATATCCTGGCCAGAAGAAAATGCGCCTGGCAGGCAATTTCATCTCGTTCGTTCAGAAGCTTCTCCAACTCTTTCACAGCAGCGGCAGGCCCTTGTAGTTCCAGAACGAGTCGGGCGCGAAGCAGCCGCGCTCCGGCACCAACGTGTTCGCTATCGGCGATGGTTTCGACTTTGGTCAGGGCGTCCTTAAACTGTCCACTGGAACGCAATTCCATTGCCTTCGACAAAATGTCTCTGTGTTTGAGGGCTTCGGCCTCTTTACCTCGATTAACGGCCTGAACGTACATCACAAAAATGACTGCTATACAAGCAATTAGGACTGCTGCCGTCACTGCGGCAATAGCCTGAGTTCGGTATTTGCGAAGGAATTTTTTCAAACGGTAGATTTTGCTCGGCGGTCCCGCTAATACAGGCTCGTTGTTAAGGTGCCGCTGGATGTCCTCATTCAAAGCGTGGGCCGTCTGATAACGGCGGGTGCGGTCCTTCTCCATCGCCTTGAGAGTGATCCAGTCAAGGTCGCCGCGAAGCCTGCGCTGAAGTGCGCCGGGTTCAATGCGACGACGCTGGGCCAAAATGGTTGATTCTTCGCCAGCGACTGTGCTCAGCCGGGTGCTTGGTGTCTTTGGCTCTTCTTCCCGGATGACCTGACGAATGTGGTCAACTCCGCCTTCACGAAGTATTTTCGACTCAAAAGGCAGGAAGCCGGTCAGAAGCTCGTAGAGCACCACACCCAGAGAGTAAATGTCAGAGCGAGTATCAACATCCTGGCCGGTCATCTCCGCCTGCTCTGGACTCATATACTCAGGCGTACCGACAAACTGACCCTGTTCGGTAACCAGCGTCCGCTCTGTCAACGGCTGACTGATAGCCTTAACCACGCCGAAATCAATGACTTTAGGCACCGCCTTCTCGCCCTCAATGCATACCTGTATATTCGATGGCTTGAGGTCCCGGTGGATAATGCCCTTTTGGTGGGCATGCTGGATTGCTTCGCAGATTCGCAGGAAAAGCTTAAGACGCTCCTCGATAGTTAACTTATGGCGGTCGCAGTGTTCGATAATAGGGACGCCCTTGACGTATTCCATAACGAAGTATGGTCGACCGGCATCAGTGGTTCCGGCGTTGAAGACGTGGGCGATATTTGGGTGTTCCATCAGCGCCAGTGCCTGGCGTTCAGCTTCGAAGCGGGCGATGACCTGTTTGGTATCCATCCCCGGCTTGATGACCTTCAGGGCAACCCGGCGTTTGACCGGTCTCTGCCGTTCAGCTAAGTAGACCACTCCGAAACCGCCCTCGCCCAGGATGCTGAGCAGCTTATAAGGACCGATCTGGCCGCTCGCTCCGGCTGCTGAACCACCCATGCTGGCGGTGGGAATGGATTCTTCCTTATCCGGCCCCTTATCATTTCTTTCTTCAGTTTTACTCATTAGCACTCCTCTTTTACCACATTACGGTAACCAATGTCCCTTTTCCTGTCAAACTAAAACAACATCACAAGTACAGCCGAAGCCCTCAATGCCGGGTCAACAAATTCCCACAAATTGGCTTGTGGAATAAGATGTTTTCTTGAAGTATCCTCGATAAAGGTTTTAATTTACTTCTAAATCTCTTATAATATTATTAATCATTGAAGAGCCGAAATTATGAAGTCCGAAGTAAAAAAACCGACCGATGCAGAACTTCTCGCCCGGTTTTCAGAAGGCGATGAAGCTGCATTTCGCGATCTCGTAAATCGTTATAAAAACGGACTTTATGCGTTCTTAAAACAGTTTCTAAACCACCAGGACATGGTCGAAGATGCCTTTCAGGAAACCTTCCTGCAGTTATTTACCAGCAGAGACAGCTTTGATACCAGTCGGCCGTTGCGCCCCTGGTTGTTCACTATAGCCGCTAATAAAGCAAAAGATGCTCTTCGCAAAAGGCAGCGAACAGCTGCAATTCCTATAGGTTCTATTGCCGAATCCCAGGAAATGACCTTCGATGACGTCCTAAACTCCCTTACTTCCGACAGCACAATGCCTTACGACGATCTTCAAAAGAGCGAAACCGCTTCACTCGTAGGTCAGATTATAACGGATATGCCGGAAAATCTGAGGGAAATTTTAATTTTAGCATATTTTAACAAATTTTCTTACAAACAAATGGCACAGATTTTAAGTATACCTATTGGGACTGTTAAAAGTAGGTTGCACACAGCTGTTGCACGCTTCGCAAAGGAGTGGAAAAGCACCGGCACGGAGCAAAAAAACTAAATGAGTCCATTAAATAACCACCAAAAACACCTGTTATTTGACTATTGCATAGGTTTAACATCAAAAGAAGAGACTGCCGAAGCCGAGGCCCTGATATCCTCAAATGACGAGGCTGCCGAAATTTACTCAAAGCTAAAAGCCGCACTCTCTCCTCTTGACTCAATCCAGCCTCAGCCATGCCCGGATGACCTGGCCGAACGCACCATTATTCGCCTTAATGACCTTGCGCGTGCCAGCCAGATTCGCCTCCAGAAATTACTTGCCGGCGAACAGGCCAAAAGCGTCGCTATTAAGGGACCTTTCTGGCGAGGCTTAGGCAAAGTCGGGACAGCCGCGGCTGTGTTCATTATCTTCTTGGGGGCCTTAAATGCTTCTTCCAATTTTGCTCGTCAACGCTACTATCAGAATCGTTGCCAGGCCCAAATGGGAAATGTATTTCGAGGCTTGGGCGATTACGTTGCTGACAATGATGGCAAGCTGCCCGTTGTTGTAACCTCTGCGGGCTCACCATGGTGGATGGTGGGCAGACCCGGCGAGGAAAACTTCTCCAATACTCGCTGTATGTGGCGATTAGTAAGAGAAGATTACGTCGACCCCCCAAACTTTGTCTGCCCCGGAAGAATGCAGAAACGTGTAATCCGATTTGAACTTTTACAAGTGAAAAAATATAAAGATTTTCCCGGTAGACAGTACATAACCTATAGCACAAAAATATGCTGCAAGGAACCTACCATGGAAAAGCTCGCACAAAAAATCTTAATGGCGGATTTAAGCCCTCTTTTTGAAGTATTGCCTTCGGACTTTTCCGAACCACTGAAAATTCCTGTGGACGAAAAACTCTTAAACGTTAATAGTATAAATCACAACTACCGCGGACAGAACATTCTACTTGGCGATGGCAGCATCAGATTCCTGAAAACGCGCTTCTATGGCATCACGCAGGATGATATATATACTCTGAAGAACATTCTCTACTACAACGGCACAGAACGGCCTTCCTGCGAAGAAGATTCTTTCAACGCCCCCTAAATCTCAAGCCCCTCTTCCGCTTGCATTCACAAAACAAATTTGCGAGTTTCTTTTTAACCTCTCAAGCCCCGGCCGCTTAATCGGTGAATCGGCAAACTCTGCCTCGAATTTCGCTTCTGTCATATTCAAAATCCGCCCGAGGTCAAGTCTGGTCCTGTCATGATAGTATTTAAACTCCTTGTTTTTACATACCGGGCCGTTCTCCTGATAGGGACAGGCAAGGACGCATTCGTCACAGCCGAACAGCCAGTCGCCTGTTTTTCCAGCTAAGCCGGCGTCCATCTGCCCTTTGTATTCAATCGTCAGATAGCTGATGCACCTGTTGGCGTCAAATTGCCCGTCGGCTCTCAATGCCCCCGTCGGACATGCCTCGATACACTTATTACACCCCCGGCAGCTATCTGAAAGCGGCCCATCCGTTTTCAGTTCCAGGCTCGTTATGATTTCACCCAACAATATCTGCGGCCCAATTGTCGGATTAATCAGCATATGATTTTTCCCGATAAATCCTAATCCGGCCCTGACTGCAAATGCCCTTTCAGCTAAGGGCACCGAATCGACACAAATCTTAAACTTATGCTCGCCCCCGGCTGCCGAGCTTATAAAGTCAACTAATTTCCTAAGCTCCTTCTTTACGAAAACGTGATAATCCTCGTACCGTGCATAGTTTGCCACCTTTCCCATCGGCCTTCGTCCCTCGCCCCTCCTCCCTCGGTCCGCAGGCGGCTTGTAATTTAAGCCGACGCAAATAACCGACCGGGCATCTTCCAGTAGTCTCGCCGGGTTTGTACGCTTATCGAGGTTCCGGTGCATATAGTCCATCCGCCCGGCGTACCCAAACGCCAGCCAATCGGTAAAATATATGAACTGCTCTCGCTCTATAGGAACTGCCTCTGTTATACCAACCAGATCGAAACCGATTTCCAGCGCCTTTGCCTTAAAGTCCTGAGCCTTGCTCATAATGTCTGATTATACAGAATCCGCCCGCAAATTAGTAGGGCGCGATAAATCGCACCAATTATGAATAAGGAGAGTTTCTTGACTTCTACGGTCTGTTGTTGTAAAATGTATGGAAGATAGGTGGAGTATTTGCGAAATAGAACGAAGTCTATGGTGCTGTTATGAATAGAGTATATACGGCTGTGACAAAGCAGGAGGATGGCTGGTGGATTGGATGGATTGAAGAAGTGCCCGGAGTAAACTGCCAGGAGCGGACCCATGAGCAGTTACTCGAAACTCTTAAGGACACCCTGAAAGAGGCACTGGAGTTTAATCGGCGGGAGGCTATCTCTGCTGTGGGGGCCGATTTTAGGGAAGAGCAAATAGCTATATGAAAAGGAAGCGGCTACTCCGGCATCTTCGCTCTCAAGGCTGTGAATTTGTCAGGGAAGGAGCAAAACATTCCTGGTGGTATAATCTCATCCTTAAACAAGAGATCGGCAGTTCCAAGGCGCAACGAAATTGTGGACCTTTTGGCAATCAAAATTTGCAAGGACCTCGGAATTCCACCTGTAAAATAGCGCGCACGGCTTGCGCCTTTATGTTAGCCCACAAATTTACCTCGCCTGCCCGGCTCTAATCCTCAACTGTTCTAACGTTCAAATCCTCAAATTCCCCTCTACAGCATTTCGACCTGCGGTTCGCATTTTTTTTACTCACTCCGGCTTTTCATGTCTGCGTGAAACTGTACGATGCTCATCGCGGCCTACGGTAGAAATGCTACATTAAACGCCATTCCACACCACCCGTCATTTCGAGCGAAGCCCCCGTGCTTTCGTCGGAAAGCACGGGGCGCACTCGAAAAATCTATTAAAACCCTCTCCGTTGTCTATCGGTAATTA
>JABAHS010108419.1_pt9 | contig 14671 bp, 17 predicted proteins | sample 7062111 | NCBI WGS metagenome assembly JABAHS01 (sample SAMN14534600, study PRJNA622989) | marine sediment metagenome | biome: marine biome [ENVO:00000428]; feature: marine pelagic biome [ENVO:01000023]; material: deep marine sediment [ENVO:00002113]; isolation source: pool of 4 deep marine... | reverse complement strand
CGGCTCTATCTTTCAGGTCTTTAATCTTTGCAGCCAGATCTACGCCAGGGAGCAATATTGGAAACCATCCGTCACAGTACTCAATAATTCTATCATGTGTCCTCGGCCCGTCTCCGCCCAGAAATATCGGAGGATGAGGTTTCTGCGTGGGTTTAGGATAGCTCCACATCTTATCAAAATTTACGAACTCTCCATGATATTCCGGCTCATCCTTTGTCCATATCTCTTTCATGGCAAGTATTCTCTCGCGCATTATCTTCCATCTCTTTTTAAAGTCCGTACCATGATTTGCCATTTCTTCGGCATTCCAGCCGCCGCCGATTCCGAAAATGAGTCTTCCACCGGATAGCATATCCAGAGTCGCTACTTCTTTGGCGGTTATAATAGGGTCGCGCTCTACTATGAGGCATATACCAGTTGCAATTTTAAGCTTTGTTGTTGCTGTAGCCGCTGCTGTTAGTGCAACGAACAAATCATGAGTGTGCCAGTACTGCTCAGGAAGGTCTCCGCCTCCGGGCGCTTCACTTTTCCTGCTTGCCGGTATATGGGTATGTTCNNTTTGCAATCTTTGCAGGATGGATTGCATAGTCTGTTGCAAACATCATTATTCCATATTCCATTTTATTATGCCTCTTTTTAGTAAATGTATATAATTTATCCTAAATCTTGCTGATTATTATTTCAAGCTTAAATTAAATAGATGATTTTGATAATGAATATTATGTCCATATTTGCTAATATTGGACATCAATGATATGATATCTGATATAAGAGAGGCGAATAATGAACATTAGTTTTACCGAAAAACAACAAAAATATATAGCTGAGCAGATTAAATCAGGTGACTATCAGAATGCAAGTGAAGTAGTAAGAGATGCTCTTCGGATGCACGAGATATACCGTCGTAAGGTGATAGAAGACTTGCGAGCAGAGATAGATAAGGGGTGGAATGCTTCGGTAAGCTCTAGATCTGTAAAGGATATCATAAGAGAAAAACAATCTGTCTGATCGATGCCTAAAGCTATTAAGGGATATGAGCTTTCCCTACCTGCTGAGCAGGACTTGTCTTCTATTTATGACTATACTTTTAATGAATTTGGAGAACTACAGGCCGTAAAATATCTAACAGGTATTGAACAAAAAGTTCTGAATATTGTTGAAAGTCCTGAACTCGGTATAAAAAGGGAAGAAATCCGCCAAGGTTTAAGAAGTATAGTTTATGAAAAGCATGTCATATTCTATAGAGTCATGAATGATACAATACGTATCATTCGAGTGCTGCACGGAAGCCGTGATCTTCCAAAATTCCTAAAATAATCTGTTATATTTTATAAATAAAATTATTTGGGAGGTTCGAGTAATGAATAAATTATTAAGTGTATTTGTTACAGCGATTTTTGTCTTTGGACTTATTGGGGTGAATACTACATTTGCGGATGAACATGAAGAGGCGCAGATGAAGGATGCGGCTAAGGAAAAGATGGGCATTGATGAGGAGATGATGAAAAAGTGGATGGAGTATGCAACGCCGGGTGAAAATCATAAGGTGCTGGATAGTATGGTTGGTGAGTGGGATTACAATATGAAATGGTGGCAGGCTCCCGGTGCTGAGGTGGAGAAGTCTACAGGAACAAGCAAAATAAAGTGGATCATGGACGGCCGTTTCATAAAACACAAAGCCGAGGGTACTTCAATGGGTATGCCATTTAATGGAATGGGAATTACCGGGTACAACAATGAGACAAACAAATATGAAACAGTATGGATCGATAATATGGGTACAGGTATGTTAAAAGGAACAGGCACCTATGATTCTGAAACAAAGACCCTGACTGAGATTGGTACATTCAGCTGTCCAGGAGAGGGTGATAAGAAATATCGTGGGTTAATGACAAATATAAACCCTGATAGTTTTATGTTTAAGTGGTACATGCCTGGACCTGATAAGAAAGAGTATCTCGCGATGGTGATTATTTACGTAAGAAAGTAGCAGCAAATAAGCTAATATCTAAAAAATTCAAGAGGCGGTATAATTTACCTCCTCTTGAAAAACTATTTCTAGTTTCTCCAAATCTTTTTCCACCACTTTTCTTCTATACTTATAGGCAGGTCATCAATTCCCATCTTTTTTCTTATATCAACGATATCCCAGCCGGTAAGGCTTGCAAGAATTTTGGCTTCCTGCTCCTGTCTTGTCCTAACCCTTTTATGATATTCTACGGTCGCATCGCAGGTGTTTTCTCCTTTCCACGGGTGTCTTAGAACATAACGTCCCTGAAAGTTTGTCCTGTCTCCTGTTTCCTGAAATATGAGGTCTTCGGGGAAATGCTCAGAATCGTAGCGAACGTGAAGGCGGGTAATGAATACATTCCTTGCAAGAGTGGATTTTCTAAGATTTGAATCATTTTGATTAAGCCAAAATACACCCAGACTCTTTAGTTCATCTGGTGAAAGCGGGTCAGCGGCACAAGGATCGCACCAGTTCATATCCCAGGCATATTCCAAAAACACAGTCTTCATCTTTTCTTTTTTCACCTGCTCATCAAACATCGCAAGATAAAAATCTTTAAATTCGTTTTTTACGTATACAGGAATATCCATACCTGTGGGCAGTTTTACAGTTCTATAATTAGTAGTCTCGACCCTGCCTTTTCTGTTTAGTACATAAACAAAAAGCTCCTGTGGGCCGTCTGCGTTTACGGTGCCAAGCCTAATAGGGAGCATGAATTTTGGTGATTCGAATGCAACCTGTATAGGCCGCAAATTTGTAAATCCCAGTTTGGACTGTTCCTTGAGATTAACTTTTGCAACAAAAAACCTCATGTCTTGCTTAATGTAGCTTCCCAGAATCTCTGAAGCTCCTTGAGGGATTTTATATCCGTTTTTCTTAAGCCATTTTTCTAAACCCTGCCCCTCTTTGGCTGAAAGAATAAGTATGTCATATTCGCCTACAGTATACTTGGCTTCTACAGCAACACCCAGACCTTCAGTTCCAAATGAAGAGTTATCTGCCATCTTTGCTGAAAACCTCCCAACAGCAGATTCTGTTGCCGGATATACATTGCACGGGTCTCTATCAAAGTATTCTACAAGCCTTGGAGCAGAATATGCATCGAGATGATCTATTATTTTCTGATCACCTATATTTATCTGTTCCCGCTCAATGAAGGTGGGCACGGGAACTACAATTGCAAACTCTTTCGGGTCGCCCTTAAAATCATTAGCCATTGTGATTACGGTTCTGTCACCGTCTCTTACAAGCACAACCTGTGAAGCTTTGTTGTACATCTTGGTATCAGCCTTTGCCACATAAAATCCGCAAAAGCTGAAAGCGTTATGAGATACTGTGAATACTCCAAATAATAGGAGTAGAGATGTTATTAAAAAATTCATGATAGTGCCTCCTTGATTCTGATGATTTGTAATTCTGATGATTTTTTCCATTCATATTTTTTTCCTTTTATTAACATATCGATTATTGGAACAAGAAGTGAAGAGCCTGCAAGAGCATAGAAAAGCGCATTTGTGTTGAACAGGACAAACTGAAAATAGTAAGCGACTAAAGAAACAATCAGTGCAAAAAGAATCCTTCCGACTCTCGTATCAGGAGTTGTCTTGGGATCAGAGATCATAAAAAATGTGAATATCAGAAGTGCACCATTTTGGACCTGATGAAATGGGATTAAAAGCGTATCCCCAAGCCAGATTGCCCTTCCGCAAATGAGTGCTGTATAAAAAAACATAAATGCATAGGTCACGTCACTTCTCGATGCACGGTTTACTACAAGCCCACCAATGCAAGCAATTAAAAATCCCATAAAAGCAGCATTTCCCCACTGCCCGGGAGAGACCCATGTATTTTCAAAAAGTAGCAGCATTATAACTATTCCAATATTAGTAGGATTAAAGATGTGTTTTCCCTGCCATCTTAAAACGTATTTACTTGCGATGGTGATTACAGCACAGAGAATTATGAGAACAATTGAGTCTGATCTGAGTAACAGACAGAGGGAAAGTCCTGATATTAACGGACTTTTGGGATCAAATTTTCCAAGGTTTAAAAATCGGGTAAATAAATACTGGGTCGAGAGAACTGAGGCGAGTATTATAAGTGACCTGATAAGATTTACTTCAAAATCGAGTTCAGTTATTCCATAAACCAGTAGTGATGCCAGGATTGTTATTTGATAAATTCTCGGGTCTAGTCTGTTTATCATATTCTTATATGTTCTCTTTCACACATAATTTATAAGTCTATTACGAGGGAAGATAAGAAAAGTTTTAATTTTTGAATCAATATCAAAAAAATTTGGTTAGTATATTTAGTATGATTAAAGAAAAATTAAGAGGACATTCCTATATGCCCGCTTTATTGGTGACAGCAATGATTACTATGCTTGTAAGCGGCTGTGCGTATAGCGGAGCCAGGGCTAACAGAACTGTCTTAAAAATCACACCGGAAAGGATTGCAACACCCAAGCTTGGTAATAATGTGAATTTTGTTATATATCCAAATGCATGGAGAGGTGAGCCAAGAAGGCTTAGAAATCATATCACGCCTTTTTATGTAGAAATACAAAACAGGACAGACAATAATGTTGTGATAACTGAATCTGATTTTGTGTTGTTCGATGAGCAGAGAAATCAATATAATCTTATATCACCCGGCAGAGCTGCGAACATAGTAAAAACAGCAGAAAGAAAACGTTATAGAATATACCCTCGTATTTCAATAGGGGTGGACACTTCCTATCATCATGACAGGTTTCATTATTACGGACACCATCACTATCCTTTTTACAGACCTTATTATTTTCATGATTATCTTTATCCCGGATATAGACGGTCATACTATGAACCGGACTTAGAGAATATATATTCCAGGGCTATAACTTTAGGGACTCTCAGGCCAAATGCGACTCTATCAGGATATATTTACTTCAATAAAATCCCGCAGGAGACAAGAGAGTTGACACTAGAACTTGGATACAAGGAAAAAGAAAGCAAGACTACCCATAAGCTGGACTTCCACTTTGATATTTTAGAAGTGTATTATAAGTAGTTTTAATGCATCATAGTATGGCTTGAATGAAAGAAATTATAGATTAGCATTGCCAGGCCCGAAACAATAAGTATATAGCCCACAGGTTTTCCTATTTTTCTTCCCCACTTAATGTTTTTTTCTACTCCCATAACAAGAGCAAGAATAAGCATCCAAAGTACACTCCCAAAGCCTACTGCAAACATAAGGATCATAAGCGCCCAGCAGCAGCCAATACAGAATTTGCCGTGATCTACTCCGAGCATAAATGCATCCCACTTCTCTTTTGTATCTCTCCAGCGCTCAGTAATAAAACTAAGTGGAGACCTGCACTTATCTAAGCATCTATATTTGATATCTGTAAACTGAAAGAGGCCTGCAAAAATGAGTATAATAGGGGGGCCAGTCCACATGTATTCTGATAAGAACGAAAATGAAGCAAGCGCCCATTTTATAAAAGCTAATTGAAAATAGATTAAGAATCCAAAAACTGTCCATGTGCCTACATAACCCAAAACCAAAAGACTAAGCAGTAATACTCTGTCTGCTCGGTTTTCAGTGAATTTATGAAAAAAGGCTACTATGGGGATAGTTGTAGGAAGCATCATGGCGATAGACATAATAGACCAGCTGGCTATGAAAATTGCCATAAAACTATATGAGGTTGCAGAGTGGTAGCCTGAGTGATGATTGTGTAGTTGAGCACCGAAATTGTGAGCTACATGCGCTATATCACCGCCTTTCCATAGAACTATCCAGCAGAGCAGCGCAAGTGCAGATAGCACAGCTATAAGTATGGTTCTTTCTATTGTGTATGGGAGAGATTCTCTATTAAAAATAGACATGTCAACTTGATATAACTATTAAAATGTATCTTTCAATTTTATGATCCATTTTCACTCTCTTTACTTAGGTATTTAATCTTTATATTATATGATACTACGCCCATATGGTATAAAATATCAAGGAATCATCGCTAAGTAAAAGTGAAATCATACAGTTGTTCTTAAGTACAGCAACTTTTTGTTTCTGAGTACATTTAAATATGAGATTTACTAAGATATGCTATTATTCATACTCCAAATACTAAGTAACAAATTTTAAATTGAAAAGATTATCGCTTAGCATTCTCCTAATAATTTTGGCTTCATCCGCTCTGCTTTTATCTGACTTAAAACAGAGAAAGAAAAATCAATCTGATATTCCTAAAGTAGCAATATTGCAGTATTCATCACACACTTTTTTAGATGACGGGGTCGAGGGAATATTTGAAGGGCTTAAAGAGAGCGGCTTTGAAGATGGGATTAATATTCATTTAAAACATTTTAATTCTGAAGGAGACCTTCCTACGGCAAACGCTATTGCAAGCGAAATTACAAGTGGTAAATACGACTATGCGCTAACAGTAAGCACCCCGGCGCTTCAGGCTGTNNAAGGCCATACAGATCTTCGGAGTAGTTACCGATCCTTTTATTGCAGGGGTAGGGCTTGATAAGGATAATCCTCTCGATCATCCAAGACATCTTGTAGGGTACGGTTCTTTTCTTCCTGTTGTAAAACTTATAAAGATCGCAAAGCAGCTCTATCCGGATTTAAGATCAATCGGACTTGCCTGGAATGCGGCAGAAGCAAACTCTGAAGCGTATACTCTTCTTGCCCGGAAATTTACAAAGAAAGAAGGATTGAAGCTTGTTGAAGTAATCGTAGATTCATCTACAGCAGTCTATGAAGCTACAAACTCTCTAGTATCAAGAGGGGTTGATATGATACTAGTAACTGGTGACAACACAGTTGGGCTTGCCCTAGACAGTGTTGTTGATGCTGCTAATAAGGGGAAAATTCCAGTACTTTCATTAATACCAACATCCCCGAACAAAGGTACACTTCTAGACCTGGGGGCTGATTTTTACGAGGTCGGTAAACTGCAAGGACATCTAACAGCAAAAATTATTAATGGAGTAGACCCATCTTCTATACCGATTGAAAACGTAGTACCTGAAGTACTTACAATTAACAAACAGGTAATAGGCACATTTAAAGATCCATGGAAATTTACTGAGCAAATTATTGAACAGGCCGATGTAGTCATAGATGAAAACGGAAAGGAGATTAGAAAAAAATAGAATGCGGTTTTTTTGATAACAAAAATCTGCTCTGATATACTCTGTGAATTATTTAACCTAATAATTAAAATATAAAATTGAAAAGACTCTCCTTAAGCATATTCCTTATAGTTCTTGCAAGTTCTGTACTGCTTCTTTCTGACCTTAATCAAAGAAAACATACAAAATCCGGGATTCCAAAAATCGCAATGTTGCAGCTTTCAAGCCATATAATACTTGAAGATGGTATCAGGGGGATATTGGACGGCCTGAAAGAAAAGGGTTTTATTGATGGTCAGAATATCAACATACAGTTTTATAATGCAGAAGGCGATATTCCGACTCTAAACACGATAGCCAGTGAAATATCAAGTGGTAAATTTGATTATGCTCTAACTGTGAGCACACCTGCTCTACAGGCAGTTTCAAATGCTAATAAGCAGGGGAAGGTGGTTCATGTATTTGGCCTTGTAACTGATCCGTTTGCATCGGGCATAGGACTGGATAGAGCAAAACCAGAAGACCATCCCGATTACCTTGTGGGATATGGCACATTGCAGCCTGTAGAAAAACTGATTGAAACTGCACTTAAATTAAATCCAAATATAAAATCTATTGGAATATTATGGAACTCTGCTGAAGCAAATTCTGTGGTTTGTACAATACAGGCACGTAATTATTCAAAGAGTGTGGGTATTGAGCTTTTAGAGGCTACTGTTGAAAACACATCGGTTGTATATGAGGCCGCAGCATCTTTAGTATCCAGGGGGGTAGATGCAATTCTTATATCAGGTGACAATACCGTTATTACTGCACTCGATAATGTAGTGCAGGCAGCAAATAATGGGAAAATCCCGGTAATTACCAATGCCCCTGCTTTTCCCAATAAAGGAACATTACTCGATATCGGGGCTGATTATTATGAAGTTGGCAAAAGAGAGGGATATCTAGCGGCAAGGATATTAAGTGGTGAAGACCCGGCATCTATTCCAATCCAAAATTTGGCTCCCGAGGTAATAGTTCTCAACAAACAAGTACTTGATAAATTAAAAGCTAATTGGACTATACCTGATGAAGTATTGAATATTGCCAATGTTGTTATAGACGAAGATGGAACTGAGATTAGAAAAGAAAAACCGGATAAGGATCAATCTGCTAATGAAGCTGCACTTACAAAAAAATGGAATATAAACATTGTAGAATTTATAGAAGTCTCCGATGTGGAAGAAACAAGAAAAGGATTTTTAGAGGGGCTAAACCTCACAGGCTTGAAAAAAGGTAGGGATTATAACGTAAGAATTCAAAATGCGCAGGGGGATATGCCTACTGTAAATCTTATGATAGATAATGCCCTCTCGCAGGGTGCGGATATGATAGTCACGCTTTCTACTCCCACACTGCAGGCTGCCATACAAAGAGCAAAGAATATTCCGTTAGTGTTTACATATTGTGCAAGTGGGGTTAATGCCGGTGCCGGAAAATCCAATGAAGATCATCTTCCAAATGTAACAGGGGTATATTCTACAGCAGAATACGATGAAATGATGGAAGTGTTTAAGCGTCTTATGCCAAATGCAAAGAAGGTTGGAACACTTGTTGTACCAGCGGAGTCAAACTCAGTTTTGCACAATGAGTATTTAACAAAAGCTGCAGCTATAAATGGAATAAAATTAGTGTCACTTCCAGCAAATACATCAACAGAAGTTCCTGATGCGGCTCTTGCTATGGCCGCAAGCGACATAGATGCTATAATTCAGATACCTGGTAATTTAACAGCTGTGTCTTTTACTAGTATTGCAAAAGCCGCTAACAACTCAGGGTTGCCTATTTTTGCTTTTCAGACGGTACAGGCAGATGAGGGGGCTTCAGTTGTGCTTGCAAAAGACTACTATGATTTTGGAGCAGAAGCGGCAAAGCTTGCAGCAAGAGTGATGAGAGGAGAAAACCCAAAGGACATGCCTTTTGTTGGACTTGAGAAAACAAATTTAATTTTAAACCTTAGGGCAGCGAAAAAAACAAATTTAATAATTTCTGAATCACTAATAAGCAAAGCAGTAAAAGTGATAAGATAATGGAGATTAGCAGAAAACAACAAGACGGATTTGAGCTTCTGGTTTTGGATGGAAGGCTAGATGCCTACTGGGCAGATCATCTTGAAAGTGAAATTTCCGGATGCATCAGGGAAGGGCATTATAAGATAATGCTCGACATGTCTTCGGTAAGCTACCTAAGCTCAGCTGGAATAAGGGTCTTACTTCAGTCATATAAAAAGTTAAATCAGATAAACGGTTTACTGATCCTAGTAAATATCTCTAATAGCGTAAAGTCTGTTTTAGAGCTCTCAGGAGTCCATACATTATTAAAACCAACAAATTTAAAAGATACTCCCCGCCAAGAAGCAGAACCCAAGGTTAGAAGACTGCAAACCGAGCAAGCTCATTATGAGATATTTTCTGAAAGTAATTCTAATAAATTAACATGTGAAGTTTCAGGAAGCACTGATTTTATTAGAAATAATAAAATAAACCCCGATACTGACTTGTCATTAGAGATATCTGATGATTGCTACTCTTTAGGTATAGGCGCTTTTGGTGATAATTATGAAGATTGCAAAAACAGATTCGGTGAATATTTAGCAGTTGCAGGAGGAGTGACATACCTTCCAACAGATGGCACTAATGTACCGGATTCTCAGAATACTACCGGTAATTATCTTCCACAAATTAATACTCTGTACAGCCTTACATGCAAGGGTGATTTTGCATACATGGCAAGGTTTGAAACAACAAAAGACAGAAATTCTGTTGCACTTAGTGACTTAATTGAGGGCGGTTTTAATATATCAGAACAGGACACCATTGCAGTTGCAGTAGTTGCCGAATCTGCAGGAATAGTAGGAGCCAATCTTATTAAGTCTCCTGTGTTACGAAAGTCTACAGATATTTTTTCATTTCCTGACATACAAAACTGTATATCATTTACATCTGAAAAATCCTATATTGGGTCACTGGCAGTGCTATTTGGAATAGCCACAAAAGAAGAGCCTTCGGACAAAATGGGATCATTGCTGCGCCCTATTGGAGATGGGAATGTTTATGGACACTTTCATGCGATGATATTTTCTTATGAGCCGCTTATTAAAGGTAAGCTTGATCTGCAGCAAACAGTAAAACATTTATTTGAAAGACAGTCGGTACAATCCGTGGTTCATTTGTTATCTGATAACAGAGAAATTGTTGGTGCAGGACAGTCTGAGTTTATAAGGGGAGGATTGTGGGTAGGTCCTATAAAATAAGTTTTAAAGGTATGCAAATATTATGAGTTTATTAATTGGAGCATTAATAATTGGCCTTATTCTCTCTTTGCTTGCACTGGGAGTATATATAAGTTTTCGTATATTCGATTTTCCGGATATTACAACAGACGGCTCAATTACTACTGGTGCTGCNNCTGGTGCTGCTGTTACTGCAATATTGCTTGTAAATGGCTACTCTCCTTTGCTTGCCACGGGGCTTGGATTTGTTTGCGGTATGGCAGCCGGGGTTATGACCGGAGTGTTATATACGAAGTTTAAAATCAATAAGCTTCTTGCAGGCATCCTTGTAATGACCTCTCTTTATTCGGTGAATCTGCATATCATGGGTAAGAGCAATATCCCGCTTATAAAGACTAAAAGTCTTGTAACCACTGCCGAGAATATATGGCATAAATTATTTGGACAGTCTGCAGTTGTTGATGTTATTGGATGGGATGTAAGCACGAGTGACCTGGCGGTTCTGGTTTCGATATTTATNNGATAATCCTCAGATGATCACAGCACTTGGTGTGAATGTGGAAAATATGACTATACTAGGTATTGCCCTTGCAAATGGACTCATTGCCCTTGCAGGCTCACTGCTTGCTCAGTTTCAGGGTTTTGCTGATGTGCAGATGGGAATTGGAATGATCATTTGGGGTCTTGCAAGCATAATCATAGGACAAGCCCTTGTAGGAACGCCAAGCCTGGGTTTTACAATAGCAGGAGCTGTTATCGGATCGGTACTGTTCAGGCTTCTTGTAGCAATTGCGCTTAGAGTGGGAGTAAATCCAAATGATCTTAAATTAATCACGGCAATATTTGTATTTATTGCCCTTGTTCTTCCAAGTCTGATATCAAAGTTTAATAAAAAAAATGTCACAGTCACAAATACTTAAAATAAATAATATAGATATCACATTTAACCCTGGCACATTAAACGAGGTTAAAGCGTTACGAGGGGTAGATGTTTGTATTGAGGAAGGCTCATGGGTTGTAGTAATCGGCACAAACGGATCGGGTAAATCCACGCTCCTTAACGCAGTTGCAGGAAATATTATGACAGACTCGGGAAGTATTGAACTTTCGGGACAGGATATCACCGGGTGGCCTGNNTCCAAATATGACCATTGCTGAAAATCTTGTACTTGCATCCAAAAGGGGTCATAACCGTGGAATAGATATTGCGCTTAAAAATGAAGTATATGAACATTTTAGAAATAGGGTCTCAACTCTCAATATGGGACTTGAAGACAGGCTGGATAATATAATAGGAAGACTCTCAGGCGGACAAAGGCAGGCGCTAACTCTTCTTATGGCAACATGGCAGCGGCCAGAGTTGCTGCTTTTAGATGAACACACCGCGGCACTTGATCCTAAGACTGCAAATCAGGTTATTAAACTTACTGAAGAGCTTGTGAGCAGGGAAAAATTAACCACCCTCATGGTTACTCATTCCATGCAGCAGGCTGTAGCACTNNNCGGTAAGGTGATACATGATTTCAGGGGTGCAGAAAAGAAGAGATTGCGAGCTGGTGAGTTATATGAAAGATTTGAAGATGTAAGAAGAAGAGAGCAGCTCGATGAAACGGCTGCTGAAATGTTAAAGAGAATGTATGTTTAAATTCCGAGAAGGGAGAATTATAAAAAACATTCAAAACCTATTAAGACTTACTTTAGTTGTTCTTTTTGCAGCTACTTTACTGACCAATCTAAGCTGCCATAAAGAATCGCACAAGGTAAACATGGGCGGCTTATTTTCTATTACAGGCAACTGGGCTACCCTGGGAGTTGCAAGCAGGGCAGCACTGCAAATCGCGATAGAAGACATAAACGATTTTTATAGAGGTAATGACAGAAATGTAGTATTCACCTCATCAGTTAAGGATACTCTACTCGAGCCAGATCTTGCTCTTGCCTTGCTTGAGGAGTTTTCTGATTCGGGTACCAATCTAATAATAGTCCCGATGTCCAGCGCCGAGGTTAGCGTAGTCAAAAATTTTGCAGATAACAACGATATAGTCATAGTTTCTCAGTCGAGCACAGCAGGCTCGCTGTCTATCGCAGGTGATAATATCTTCAGGTTCTCCCCGGATGATTCACAAGAAGGAGCCGCTGTTGCTGAACTCATGCTGCATGACGGAATAGATTCGATTGTTCCAATCTCCAGGGATGATGCAGGCAATGAAGGATTGAACATTGCTACTACCTCATTTTTTATGGATGCAGGGGGAAATGTTACTGAGAGTATCAAGTATGCTCCAAATACAATGGACTTTTCAGACATAGTAGAAAAACTCTCAGATCTGGTCTCAGAACAGCTTGAAGAACATGATGCTGATCAGGTAGCAGTATATCTGGCTGGTTTTGATGAAGTGGTCGAAATATTCAAACTCGCTAAGGACGATTCTGTATTAAGCACTGTAAAATGGTATGGGAGTGATGGTGTAGTTTTTAGTCAGGCGCTACTGACAAATGAAGGTGATTCATCTGAGTTTGCACAGAGTGTTATATATCCCAATCCTATATTTGGTCTCAATGATGATATGGAAAATGTTTGGGGACCAGTAGCAGACGAGATTACAGAGAGGACCGGAGTGGTTCCCGATGCATTTGCCCTTTCTGTTTATGATATTGCCTGGGCTCTTGCCAGGGCATATTTGAATACTGAAAACCCTAAGGATATAGAAGCTTTTAAAGATGAATTTGTGTTAGCGGCAAAAGAACTTGATGGTATTACAGGCTCTACAGAATTAAATGAAGCCGGAGATCGAAAGTTTGCTAATTTTGATTTTTGGGGAGTGAGGGAGGAAAATGAAATATTTATATGGAAAAAAGTCGGGTTTTTTGATGCTTCCAACAATCAGATTACTGATTTTGAATAAATCAGTAAGAGCCGGTTATATACTTCTCTAGCTCTTTAATCTTAAAGTTTTTATGTGAGATTATATGGTTTACCACATCTCTCATAGATACAAGACCTAACAGCTCATCTCCATCCATAACCGGAAGGTGCCTTATCTGTTTCTCAGTCATTACAGCCATACACTGGTCTATTGAATCAGCAGGTTTTACAATCAATACATCCTTAACCATTAATTCCTTTATAGCAGTGTTAAGGGATGATTTGCCCTGCAGTATTACTTTTCTTGCGTAATCTCTTTCAGTAAAAATACCCAGTAGTTTGTTGTTTTGAGTAACCAATACAGCACCAACGTCCTTTTCGGCCATGATCTGAAGGCCTTCATATACTGTGGCATTTGGTGAGATCGTGCATAAGCCAGTTCCTTTCTCTTGTAATATATCGCTTACAGTATTCATAATTTAAACTCTCTCAATTTAATTTAATTATAATACAGGTTGCCCAGAGAAAACAAGATATATTTTCTTCTACAATAAAATATTTATCCACAAAAGCTTATCAAAATAACAGAAAATAATATTTAGGGGTATTATTACTTAATATATTAGTAATTTTGGACACATTATGAACAATATAAAGGCTAAAAAGACTATTCTAATTACAGGCGCATCGGGTTACATAGGAGGCAGATTGCTTAGAACCCTGCAAGAAAGTAACGAATATGATATAAAGTGCCTAGCAAGAAAACCAGAATACCTAAAATCCAAAGTTTCTAATACTGTAAAAATCATTAAAGGCGATGTACTTAATATAGAGTCATTAGAAAAGGCCTTAGTAGGTATTGATACGGCGTTTTACCTAATTCATTCTATGGGTGCAAAGGATGGATTTGAGGATAAGGATCGTCAAGGTGCAGAAAACTTTGTTAAAGCTGCTGAAAATGCCGGAGTAAGGAGAATTATATATCTTGGAGGCCTGGGAGATTCTAATAAAGATTTATCTCCACATCTTAAAAGCAGACACGAAACAGGGCAAGTTCTTAGAAGTGGGAAAGTGCAGGTGATAGAGTTCAGAGCGTCTGTGGTGATAGGAACCGGAAGCCTGTCATTTGAAATTATTAGGGCGCTTGTTGAAAAACTACCAGTTATGACTACGCCAAAATGGGTGTATGTGGATACTCAGCCCATAGCAATATCAGATTTACTGAAATATTTAACAAAGGCAATAACACTAATAGTTAAGGGTAATCAGATTTTTGAGATAGGGTGTAAAGATGTAGTTTCATACGGAGAGCTTATGCAGGAATATGGAAGGCAAAGGGGCTTGAAACGATATATTCTTCCGGTTCCAGTTCTAACACCATGGTTATC
>JABAHS010008462.1_pt2 | contig 14674 bp, 15 predicted proteins | sample 7062111 | NCBI WGS metagenome assembly JABAHS01 (sample SAMN14534600, study PRJNA622989) | marine sediment metagenome | biome: marine biome [ENVO:00000428]; feature: marine pelagic biome [ENVO:01000023]; material: deep marine sediment [ENVO:00002113]; isolation source: pool of 4 deep marine... | reverse complement strand
GAAGCGGCAAGACAACGCTGTTGTCCATGCTCGGCGCCATGCTCAGACCCACCTCGGGAACCGTGACGATCGATGGCGTCGACATCGCCGCAACCCCAGAGACGCATCTCCCCCACCTTCGGGCCACCACGTTCGGGTTCGTCTTCCAGGACTTCAACCTCCTGTCGTTCCTCACCGTCCGTGAGAACGTCGAGTTCGTCCTCAACCTCGCAGGCATCACCGGCAAACCGGCACGCGACCATGCCCAAACGCTTCTCGAGGCCTTTGGGCTCGGGCACCGCCTCGACTACCGCCCCGACCAGCTCTCCGGCGGCGAGAAACAGCGCGTCGCCATCGCCCGCGCCCTCGCCAACCAGCCCCCCGTCATCCTCGCCGACGAACCCACCGCCAACGTCGACTCCAAGATCGGCCACGAGATCGCCCGCCTGCTCCGCCAAGCCGCCGACGAAGAGCAACGCGCCGTTGTCATCGTCTCCCACGACACTCGCCTCAAAGAGATCGCCGACCGCATCCTCTGGCTCGAAGACGGCGCGTTCCGCGACCTCGCCGCCCTGGCCGTCGACCCCATCTGCGGCATGTCCGTCGACCCCGAGGGCGCTCCCCACCTGCAAGTCGATGGCGACGTGGTCTACTTCTGCTCCACCGGCTGCCGAGACGAATACGGCGCCAAGACTCGAGTCCGACCGTGACGGCGGCGCCGCTGGCTAATGGAGCTCGATGAACTCGGCTTTGGACGGCACACCGTTGCCATTCAAGATGAAAAGCATGTACCAACCACGGGGCGCAACCGCGTGAGGATGACGTCCGTTTGGAGCATCTGCAATCAGCGTGTCGGAGCCAGTGCGGGTGAAGGAGAGCTGGATCCGTCGTTGCTCCGAGTCCGTCTGATGAGTCACGGCCATCGGCCGCATCAAGACGACCTCCGCGATGTCGTTCGCTTGCGAGGTCTTGATCGTGAGCTCTCGTCCGTGATGGACTGGTTTGGGCGAGACGGCGTCGATCTTGGGCTGGATTCCCCTGAACAGGTAGGGCGGTTTGAAGACTTCGACCGTCTCCACCCCAGGATCATGGTGCTTGCCTCCCGTCGCCATGACCTCACCAGTCGTGCAGAGAACGGCGACTGAGTGGTAGCGGCGCTCGTACGTCATCGCATCCATCCTCGACCAGTTGTGTGTCTTCGGGTCGTACAGCCAACAAGGCCGGCCAGCGGGCGTTCCTCCACAGACGAACAACGTGCCGTCGGGAAGGAGTACGAGATTCGGATGCACCCAAGACACCGGCTCGGACTCCCCGGGTTCAATCGGGTTCGACAGCGGGGGATCCCAGCTGGGATTCAGGGTTGACAAGTTGATCAACCGGTAGGTGCGGGTAGTAGCGAGGTCGCCGCCCCCAACGGTCATCACTTGCGTGTAGGGATACGTGTTGCTCAGAAGCGTGACTGACATACCCTTGGTCCGGTCGTTGGGACCGACGTCTGTCCACTGGCCGCTGAGCGTGCCGGTCAGCTCGAGGTATGCGGAATCCTCATTCCCAGGACAGGTCCCCGTCGACTCGCCGCTGCTCTTGAACCCGACGGGTGCGAAGAACACCTCGCCGCCCGGCAAGAGATGAAGGCCGGGATAGGTCGGTCGGTGGTACTTGTCGACTGGTGTCGTAACGAGTTCGAACTTCTCGGTCTGCTCCGAGAAGATCTCCATCTGCATCGGCGGGGGCGGCGATGCCGGCGGGTTGCAGGTTCGGTTTGAGCTGTTGTCACCGGAAGCGACCAGGACGCGCCCGGGCTCATCGCCGAGGTTCACGAGTGTCGGGTACCACCGGTCGTGGTGCATCTTCGTCCTGGGCTTCGGGCTGGCGCTGCTCGTCTGATCTCGGGTGACGTCCCACGAGCGGGATGCGGGGTCGTACAGCCAGGCGATGTCCTTGTCGTTGGGCCAGTGGTTCGCATCCCCCCGTCCCCCGACCACGAGGAGCCGACCGTCGCTCAGAAAGCAATGACCGCTGCAATACAGACCCTCTGTCGGCGGTGTCGGGGCCGTGCTCAACGACTGCGTCTCCGGATCCCACAGCGGCGTCTTCGAGACCCCGGAGTGGCAAGCATGCTCGATCATCAAGACTTCGCCGGTGTTCACAACCGCCGCATGAACGACCGAGAACTCCCCGTCATCGTCGGCGAGAGTGATCGGTGGCCCCCACTGACCGAACGTACGGCCACCGAACCACGAGATGACGAGGTCACGAATGTCGACGCGAAGTTCTTCCCAGATGTGCCCGAACTCTTGGATCGCATTGATTCCTTTGGGGTGGCGTTCGTTACGGAACTGCAAGAGATCCGCTGCCAACTTCGCATCGAAGGCGAGTACCTTCACCTCTTCCTTGGGCTCGTGCTCATCGGTGGGCTCGTGCCGGAACGGCCGGTTGCGTCTGTGCTCCGGGTCAACGAGGACCGGCTGCTCGTTCAACGGCAGGACGGTGAGGTCGTCAGGGCCGTTGGCGGCGTTGATCCATTCGAGGATCCTCTTGTGGACGTTGCGGGCGATGACGGGCATGGCCACGCGTTCTCGCGAAAATGACAGCTGATCTTGGATGCGAGCGAGTAGGCGAGGGCTGACGCCCTGGACCTCGAGAAGCCCTGATGCATCGTCGAAAGGTCCGTGTTCTTCGCGATGTTGGAGGATCCGCGAGGCGAGTACCTCGCCTACACCGGGTAGAGCTACCAGCGTGTCGAGGTCGGCGGTATTGACGTGGATCGGGGTCACCATGGCGCACACCTCCCGTAGCGGCAATGGTCATCGCGTCCACTTCGACTGTACGCTTCGGACGTCCGGCTGGGGCGTCGACTTCGGGTCAGTCGCTACATCCTGGTCGGCGTTGAATCACGACCTACTCCCCCCACCGAGTACGGCAGTTGCCCCCGTGATCCCCGGTCTCGTCGGTACGTTGGTCCCGTTGCAGCGGTTGGTTCGCATCGACCACGCCACCGTGTTCAGGAGACCATCGAAGGTCCAACAGCGTGCCGGCCACCATGGCCGAAGGGATACAGCCCAAAATGTCGCCGGATCGCTCGAAGTCTCTGCAGCCGACGCATCCGGCGTGAAGACAGGGGAGAATGCCTGACATGGGCGTCGCTGGCTCCCGGAGCATCCTGCTCGCCGGACTGATGCTCGTCGGCGCCGCCTGCACGACGAGCGCACCGGCGACCCCAACGACCACGCGTCCACCGACGACGGCTCCGCCCCCGACCACGGCGCCCGCGACAGCGACACCGGCCACCACGGATGCGCCATCAACGACCTCGTCTCCCAGCTCGACGTCGTCGACCACGACCTCACCGACACAAGTGACGTTCGCCTACGCGGTCGTGGCGGAGGAGCGCAGCCGCCGGCTGGCCGTCGTCGACCTGGCGGCTGAGTGCATCGGACAATCCGGATGCGCTCCCGAGCCCGTCATGCAGATCGAGCTGCCCGAGAGGCCGCACAACCTGGCCGCCGTCGGTTCTGTCGTCTACGCAACGCATCCCGCAGCCGGAGCCATGTCCCGCGTCGACTTCGCCACTGGACAAGTGTTGACGGCCGACGTCGGGATCGAGCCGCACGACGTCAAAGCCGATCCCGACACCATGGCCCTGTTCGTTGCCGACGAGGCCGGCAGGTCCGTGATCCGCGTCGACGCCGGCGACTTGTCCGTGCTGGCGACGGTCGAGCTGCCCGCCGAAGCGCACGACTTGAGCATCGACGGCGACGCCATCTGGGTCACGCTGAACGGACGAGACGAGCTGGCCCGGGTCGAGGAAGGGGTCGTCACACTGCATGAGACTGGTAGGTCGCCCCACGACCTGCTTGCGGCCCCCGATGGGAGGATCTGGATCTCGAACCGCGGATCCGCACTGCTCAGCATCTACGACCCGACGACCGGGGTCACGTCCGACGCCCCGGCCGGTGTGGAGGAGCCACACCACTTCGCCGTCGGTCCATCGGACACGGTCTGGGTCACCGACAACGGCGGATCGTCAATCGTTGCGTTCGACGGAGACGACGCGGTGAAGGTCGACGTTCGTCCGACTCCACATCACTTGGCGTTTGCCGGCGACATCGTGACTGTCGCAGTGAGTGGGAGCGGCGAGGCCGTGCTCGCCCGCAACGGTGCGGTCGTCGCACGGGTCGCACTCAGCGACGGGCTGCATGGTGTAGCGATCATCCGCCTAGCCGAGGCGCCGTCGTAATGCCGTCCAGTGGCCTTGCTTCAATGTGACGGCACGAGATCGTCATGGTGGCCGGGCTTCCCCGCTCCGCGCCGTGGCCACGCGAGGGATGCGTCGATCGTTCCCGGGGAGCACGTTGAGCAGGCGCGAGCGCCGGTCGAAGGACCAATGCACCTGGTTCGGTCCGGCGACGTCGGGGACGCTGTGACGTGACGAGAGAGGAGGCACGTGGTGCGTACCAAGGTCATGTTGTTGGTCGTCGCTGCGGTGCTCGTCACCCCAATCGCGGCGGTAGCGGCGACGGGATACGGGTGGAATGACCACGCCGCCCCGTTCGACCACCTGTTCGGTAACCACATCGATACTCATCAGCAGTCACTGACCCGCGGTGACATGCTCCAGGGTTTCTTCTACATCACGCTGCAGGACCAGGTCGACCCCGGGACCGGACTCCCGGTGGCCACCCATGGCAACTGCATGGAGAATCCCGATGGTTGTTCCGTTGGCTGGATCTGGCACGGCGCCCCTGCCACCGGGACCCTCGTCGCCCACGGTCATGGTCAGCACCCCACGTGGTGCATCGACCCCGCCGACATCCCGAAGGCGCCGGGCTACAGCCACTTCCATTGGGAGGGTGCGCCCGAACATGCCGGCGGGTTTGCAGTCGGCGACACGGCGGAGGGATGGCTGCTGAAGCTGACCGCCCGCGATTCGTTCTTCTTCGAGCATCACGGGGGATTCGCCATCACGCCCGGTATCGACGAGGAGTCGCACGCCAACATCGTCACTGACTGCTGACGGAGTGCTGGGGCGTCGGCGTCTATGCGACCGAGGTGACTAGGCGGGCCGCGGCCAGAGGTCCTGGGTGACCGGGCCGCATTGACATTTGCCGTGCGCCGCGGATCGGCGTAGCCAATGTTCGGTCAACGCACGGCATCGCTACCGCCGGGCTCAAATCGACCAAGACCGGCGTGACCTTCTCGCCTCGCAAGCCAATCTCGAACAAGCTGATCGAAGCGTTAGCACTCGCATCTCGACGCGAGCTCGGCGTGTAAGGCCCGCCCAGCAGTCCCGGACCCACCGAACCGACCTCGCCGGCCATTGCACACCGGAAGAGCAATGGGGCGTCGACGCCGCCTTGCTCACCCTCCTCGGCCTCAACTGACCGGCACCGATCACCCGATCCCGGACGGTAACGAGCCGTCAGCCAAGCGTCCGAGAACGGCACCTCGTGCGCTACGGCCCGGGCGAGGAGATGGCCACCGACCGTGGTGAGGTCGTTTGGTTCGACGCGCACGATCTGCCGGTTATGGGCGGAACGGAGTGCGCGATAACATCGCGGGGCCGTGGGTGATCTGGGTGCTCTATCACTCGGCGAGACTGCTGGGCGGGCTGGGTCTGGGTTTGAATCCTGTCAGGCCACCAACGTTTCGAAACTCACACCTCAGCGCGCGCGGGAACCCCGGCTCCGACCATAGACCCTCCACGGTGTCCACCGGCCAGCCCTTGGCCTTCTTCGATGGCGGCAGTTGCTGGCTCGCCCTCAATGCGGTGTCGGCGGGCGGCGACCTGTGCCAAGCGTGCCGCCTCTGGGGATGGTCACCACGGTGCCCGATGTCCCACCGCCCGATCTCGCTTCCGAGAAGGTGGCGGCGGGCGCCGATCTCTACCAGCCGTTCTGCGCCGGCTGTCATGGCACCGACCTCGCCGGTGATCTAGTGGGGAGATCTCCCACGAGGACGGAAGTTATCCCCCCAAGGACTCGTCGAGTCACACAGGCCATCACGGCGACGACCTGTTGCTCGAAATCATCTTCGTAGGCTCCGGCTTCGAGCAGAGCCGATGCCGACCCGGAGAAGAGGCAGTGCTAATTGCGAGCGACGCTGCGGAGCGGGCCTAGAGGCAGACGATCGAGCTTCAGCCACTTAACCAAAGCTTTACGAAGAGCCGCATGGGCACTTGACCTCGCTCGTCTTCCATGGTGGAGGACTGCCGGTGGGTGCCGGGAGCCGGTCGAGAAGGGACTGGACACATGCGAAGGCTCGCACTCATGCTCGTCGCGGTCGCGGCCACGGCAACGGTGTCGACTGCAGCGGCCGCCGGCGTGATGGGGCCGCCCGATGGGGATGGCCTGTCGTCCGGTTCTCCGTGCTACGACGCCGAGAGCTTTCACGGCGGAGGTTGGCAGGAGTGGCACGATTTGATGGAGGCCTGGATGGGTCACGAGGGCGCGATGCCGATGTACGACGATGCGAACAGCTGGGCCTGCACCGGAGATCACGACCGATGGCACGACTGGATGCACGACGGAGCTGGCGGCCACACGCACGACGATGGTGGCGGTCACCAGCACGGTGACGTCGACGGCTTCAACGGCGGGTGCCACGCTGCCGCCGCCTAGCGCGGTTCTGCACCCACTTCTTCCTACGATGTGGGTCATGGAGCGCCGACGGCTGCTGATCATCGACGATGAGCCCGATTTGCGCGCCATGCTCAGCGCGTATCTCGACGCGGAGGGCTACGCAGTGTTCGAAGCATCCGACGGGGAGGCCGGACTGGAGGCGGTGGCCGTGCAGCAGCCCGACTTGGTGATCCTCGATGTGGGCCTCCCCGGACTCGACGGGTTCGAGGTGTTGCGCCTTCTCCGTCACAGCTCTGATGTGCCGGTGATCATGCTCACCGCTCGTGACGAAGAGGTGGATCGGGTAGTCGGGCTGACCGTCGGTGCCGACGACTACGTGACCAAGCCTTTCAGCCCTCGTGAGTTGGTGGCCCGGATAGCAGCGACGCTCCGGAGAAGCACCTCGGCGTGGTCCACCGAGTACGAGGAGGAGATCCTCCGGTTCGAAGGCCTGACGATCGATCCGACGCGTCGCGAGGTCATCAGCGACGGTCGAACCATCGAGCTGAGCACGCTCGACTTCGACCTTCTCGCGGCGCTGGCAGCATCACCGGGCCGGGTGTTCTCACGGGAACAGCTGATGGAGCGCGTCTGGGGCTGGGACTATTTCGGCGTCGATCGCGTCGTGGACGTGCACGTGGCGAGTATCAGGAAGGCCATCAGCGACGACGCGGCCGATCCGCGATTCATCGGAACGGTGCGCGGAGTCGGTTACAAGTTCGTTGGCCGGCCGCTGTGAAGAGCTGGTTCCGAAGCCTGGCGTTTCGCCTGCTGATCATGCAGCTGGCAGTGGTCATGGTCGGAGTTGTCGCCCTCGTGGTCGTCATCGAGCCGTTGGCGACTTCGTTCTTCCAGGGCCACCTCGACACGATGTCTCGCATGATGGAGGGGATGATGAGCGATGTCCTTGCCCGCGACCTCGAATCGGCTTTCGACAGCTCCCTGGGCCGAGCACTCGTCATTTCCGTATCTGCCAGCACGGTGGCGGCGCTTGCCCTCAGCGCCTTCGCGACTCGTCGTATCTTGGCTCCGCTCGACAGTGTTCGCGCCGCCTCGCGGCGGATGGCGGGGGGATCGTACGCGGAACGGGTGGTTGCTCCGACCGAGACTGAACTGGCGGCTCTGGCCCACGACTTCAACGCGCTGGCGGAGGCGCTCGACAGCACCGAGCAGCGTCGTGTGCGTTTGATCTCCGAGGTAGCCCACGAGCTGCGCACGCCTCTGACCACGGTTGAGGGCTATGTGGAGGGAATGCTCGACGGTGTCTTCGAGCCCAATGAGGAGATGCTCGGGGCGGCTACCCGCGAGCTGCGCCGCATCCGGAGGCTGGCCAACGATCTCTCGCTTCTGTCCAAGACCGAGGAGGCGGCCTATCCGCTCAACCTGACCGATTTCGACATCGGAGGACTCGTGGAGGAGGTAGTCGCTCGGCTCCGCCCGCAGTTCGAGGCGGGCACCATAGAGCTGGAGGTGACGACGAGCCCGGGGCTGGTGGTGCGGGCCGACAGCGATCGAATCACGCAGGTGCTTACGAACATCTTGGGCAATGCTCTGGCCTACACGCCGGCCGGCGGGTCGGTTCGGGTGCGCGCGACCACCCGCAGCGAGCGTGTTGTTGTCGACGTCGCCGACTCGGGGAGGGGCTTGACCGATGAGCAAAAAGAGGCCGTGTTCGATCGGTTCTATCGCGCCGATTCAGCTGCTCCCGGAGGTACCGGTATCGGGTTGACCATCGCCCGCAGCATCGCCCGCCGACACGGTGGCGAGGTCACCGCCGACTCCCCAGGCATGGGCCGCGGTGCGACGTTCACGCTCGCACTGCCGGCCCTTCCTACCCGGTGACCGGCGGGCCGAGGTGGCGGACGTCATGGGGCGGGAGGGGCCTGCAGCTTGCCGGTGTCGATGGATCCCGGGGTGTGGCCAGCGAGGATGTCGTCGAGGATCGCGCTCAGGGCGCCCACGTGCGATTCGCCGCTGATCTTGGCCATCAGGATCCCGTCGCGGCCGACGAAGAACGTCTCCGGGATGCCGTACACGCCCAGCTCGACGCCGAGGCGTGAATCGACGTCGATGACACTCGGATACCCTCGTCCCAGTTCGTCGAGGAATGCAATGGCGTCTGCGCGTTCATCTTGGTAGTTGACCCCGATGAACTGGACGCCCTGGTCCCGGTACTTCGCGGATGCGATGAGGAGGTCGTCGTGTTCGAGCCGGCAGCCGACGCACCATGAAGCCCAGAAGTTGAGCACGACGACCTCCCCCCGGAGATCGGACAACCGCAGCGTTCCGTCCTGTTCGAGATAGGGGAGTTCGGCGTTCGGGAGAGGTTTGCCGATCAAAGGGGATTCCACCAGCCGGGGGTCCTTGCCGAACCGGCTCCCGAAAACGATTCCAAGCACCACGGTCAGCCCCACGATCACGACGATGGCGAGAGGTTGGCGCCATCGTCGTGGGGCTGTGAGCCCCATGACCGGCGACCCCGGAGAGTCGAGGCCATGGTCGGTGGTGGGCGCTTCCTGGGTCGGGGTCTTCATCGAGGACTCCCATCTAGATTGGCGGCCAGCCCAGCCGGGCGAAGGTCCGCTGGAGGGGGAGAAAGATCTGGCTCCACAGGCCGGTGGCGAAGAGGGCCCCAACGGTCATCAGCAGGCCACCGCCGACGAGTTCGATTCGACGCCCGTTGCGGCGGAGCCATTCGAGGCTGGCTCGGGCCTTTTGAAACCAGAGGGCAGCGAAGATGAAGGGGACCCCGAGACCAAGCGAGTAGAGCATGAGAAGGACGGCGCCCCAGCCGGCCGTCTGTGTCGCCCCGGCCAATGCGAGGATTGTCCCCAGGATCGGACCGATACAGGGGGTCCACCCGAAGGCGAAAGCCATGCCGAGGGGAAGAGCCGAGCCGGGCCCCCGCGACACCCGGTGCAAGTCTATGCGTCGCTTCCGGAGCAGCCAGGGGATTCGCAGCCAACCCACCATCGCTGCGCCGAGCACGATGATCCCGACACCGGCGACACGGGTGATGAGGTCGGCGTTGCGCAGGAGCGTGGAGCCGACGAAGGCGAAACTGGCTCCCAATGCGGTGAAGACCACCGTGAACCCGGCAACGAACAGGATTGACGCCCGTAGCGCCACCCGGCGTGCTCCGGCCGTACCCAACTCTTCGAGGGGAAGGGCGGTTATATATGAGATGTATCCGGGGAGCAGTGGGAGGACACACGGCGAGCTGATGGACACAAAACCAGCGATGGGTGCCAGCAGCGGGAGCGCGAGGTCCATGCCGGTGCTACCCGGTCTCTAGCTTCATCATGCGTCCGGCAGCTCTCCGATCAGCTCGTCGGCGGGAACGAACATCGTGGCGTAGTGCTTGACCCACCTGACCTGTCCGTCTTGTCCGACGAGGGCGAAACTGTGGCTCGGACGGTCGCTGTGTCCATACATGCCGAGCATCTCATAGGCCGCCGACACCTGCCGGTCTTGATCGATGAGGATCGGATCCGTGATGCCGAAGCGGGCGCTCTCGGTTGCCACCGCGTGAGGTGGATCGACCATGACCGGTACCAGCGTGATCCCGCGCTCGGCAAGTGCAGTGTCGACCTCCGGGATCTGGGCAAAGCATCCGTCACATCCGACGCCCATGGAGAAATACAGCAGCGCTTCGTTGCCGCCGGCCAGCAGCTCGTCGAGAGCGACCTCCGTGCCGGCGGATGTCGGCAGGGTGAACGGAGGCGCTTCGTCACCGAGGACACCGTGCTCGGGCTGGAAGGTGACGATCCCGATCATCACCACGATCCCGATCACGAGCAGTGGAGCAGCCAGGCCGATCCACGCCCAGCGGCTGGTTCCTCGCCTTGCCGGCAACGTCGTGCTGCGAGCCCTACGCGAGCGCGCCGGTCTCTTCTTCGGTCGACTCATGACAGCTCCTTTCTCCTGTCGGCTCCTCGAATGCCCGGCGCCGGCCCGAGAGCACAACGGCTCCCACGGCGACAGCCACGAGCGCCAACCCGACGAGAGCATCCGGAACGGGTTCCATCCACCTGACGAGCGGCATAAGGCGGTCCTCCAGCCAGGTTCCGATCTCCGCCTGAAAGGAGGGGGCCAGGGAGGCGCCCGTCGCCGCCACGACGAACAGGACGATCCCCATTGCGGCGAACAGGGCGGCGGCGACCAGGTTGATCGTGTTGGTCCGGAACCTGCGGCCCGCCAGCCGCCACTCGATTTCCCGTCCCCGGAACATCTGGCGATCGCCAAGGCTGAGCCGGTCCCAAACCAGCGTCATGACGAGGAGTGGGAAGACCATGCCGAAGACGTAGACGAGCCCGATCGCAACGCCCTGGAGCAGGCTCGGGGCTATCGCCGACATGGTGAGGACACCGGCGAGCACCGGGGCGCAGCAGGCGCTGGCGGCACCGGAGAACACACCCAGCGCAAAGACACCGCCCGAGTCCGTGCGCTGGATGTCGGGAGCAGCGCGGAGCATCGGGAGTGCCCAGCTCGTACCCATCGCGGCGATTGCGGCCAAACCCAGCATCAGCAGCCCGCCCAGGAAGTAGATCGGTCCGTGGAACTGGAGCAGCGATCTCGTCAGAAAGCCGATGCCCAACGTCACCGGCACCAGCACCACCGAGATCCCGGCACCGAACACCAACGTGAGGGGGACGAGACGCCAGCGCCGGTTGCGTACCGCAGCGGCCAGATAGGCCGGGAACATGAAAACGATGCAGCACGGTGCAAAGAGGGCGACTGCGCCGGCGACGAATGCTGCAAAAAGCGAGCCGCCGAGGAACAAGGCCTCCATGCTCAGCGGTCCACTTCGGTCAAGGTCTCGAGGGCTCGGGTGAGCTTGCGGCCGGAGATGCGGCCGTGCCCGAAGTACTCGCCGTCGATGAGCAGGACCGGCGGAAAGGGCACGCGAAGGCGCCGTGCGAGTTCGGCGCCTGCGGGATGAGTCAGGTCGATTCGCTCAAGCTGGAGAGAGAAACGCTTGCCGAGTCCCATCAGCAGATCTTCAGCGTCGTGGCAGAGGTGACATCCGTCGCTCGTCACCAGCGTGATCTGGATCACATTCGTGCGGGTCGCGGGTTCGCCGCTCGGTACCGGCAGTGGCGTAGTCATGAACCGTGTCCGTATTCAGCTGGCTCGCGCCAAGTCCCGGCGACGTCCAGCGCATCGAGCTCACCGGATGCGTAGCGGGCATCGTCAATCTCCGTCGCGCTCGGCTGCCCTTTGCGCCGAGGCTGGCTCGGAGTTCCCGATCGCCAGATCCACGCGAGCATCACCGCGGCAGCGAGCGGAAACAGAATCAGCCAGAGGCTGGCGTCGCAGCCGCCAGCGCCCCATTCCCACATCGTCGTGTTGTCTCCCTTCTGGCCCTATGCAATTGAAAGGGATACAGATCAAGAGTCGATTCGCGCTCNNAAGGCGGGTGGGAGGCCGGGCCGTGGCCCCAGCGGTTGGAGTTCCCGGCCGGGTCCCGTCGGCGAGAGCGTTCGCCGTGTTGGGGCGGGCGCATGCCGCGGAACTGGGGCCGGGGCTTGGGGTTTTCCCCTATTGCCGCGGGACTTGCGGCCCTGGCGGGACGATGGTCGAGGGGGCAACGCTGACAGCATTTCTCAAGGGAGGGAAAGCAATTCCTCAAGGGAGGGAAGATGAGGACGAGGGTTGTCATCATGGCCGCCGTCGTGATCTTGGTCACCGCAGGGACGGCGATGGCGGCGGGCAGCTATCCGTGGCGCGATCACGCGGCGCCGTTCGACTACGAGTTCGGTAACCATATCGACACCCACCAGCAGTCTCTCACTCGGGGCGCCATGCTGGAGGGCTTCTTCTACGTCACGCTGCAGGACCGAGTCGACCCCGACAGCGGTCTGCCGGCGGCAACGCACGGCAACTGCGCGTCAGACCCGGATGCCTGCTCGGTCGGCTGGGTATGGCACGGCACACCCGCCACGGCGCAGTTGGTTGCGCACGGACAGGGGCAGCATCCGACCTGGTGCATCGATCCGGCCGACATCCCGCGGCAACCGGGCTACACCCACTTCCATTGGGTCGATTCGCCCGAGCATGCCGGTGGGTTCGCGCTGGGCGACACGGCCCAGGGCTGGCTGCTCAGACTCACCGCGGTCGACTCGTTCTTCTTCGAGCACCACGGCGGGTTCGCCATTTCTCCTGGCATCGACTTCGAGTCACACGCCAACGTCGTGGCCGACTGCGGCTAGCTCGGCGGTAGTCCCTCCGGGCTGCCGACCCTTCTGGCCAGTTCACCCAGGGCTTGATCGAGGTCGCCGCCCGCAGCTGAGCCGCGCACCCTCCGGAGCCTTCGGAGGCGTCCCGGCCAACGAGCTCGCCGGCGTAGGTGTCGCGCAGGGTTGCGCTCTGTGCCTCACCGAACCCATGGGGCTGCCCGGGGCGGTCCCAGACCCGGTGGGCGCGCCGCGGGCAACCATGAAGCGGAGACCGATCTGAGTCAGGGCTGTTCCACCGGTGGGGAGACTCGTGCCGTCAGCCGAGGTCCAGCCGGCTGTGCGGCGTCGTCGATGCTCATCTGTGGGAGTGTCGGTGAGGAGCTGCTCGGGAGGCCTTGGTTGGCACGTGTTGACCACCGGCGGGCGCCGCCGCAATGGTCTGGCACCGGTAGGGGTCGGTGCACTCGGCAGGGTCGAGCCGGTTGGCGCGATGAGTCATGGCGGCGAGCTGCTCGCGGGTCCGTTGAAGCTCGTCGATGTGCCGATCGAGATCGCCGAGATGGCGTTCCAGCAGCTCGGCAACGTGGTAGCACGTGCCCACTCCTTGGTTGCGCATGTCCACGATGGAGGCGATCTCGGTGAGAGTCAGCCCCGTCGCCTGGGCGTCGCGGATGAAGCGCAGCCGATCGACGGCGTCGTCTCCGTAGTCGCGGTAGCCGTTCGCGGCGCGGACGGGCCGGGGAAGGACCCCAATGTCCTCGTAGTAGCGGATCGTCTTGGTCGAAACGCCGACCCGTTGGGCGAGCTCTCCTATCTGCATGGGCTCAATTATACCACTTGACCTTCCACTCGACTGGAAGGCATACGGTGGAGGGGTCTACAGAAACCCGATGCCTGCCGTGGGCGAGGAGCCTGGGACGCTCGCCTAGCCATCCGGCCCGTGGAGGCCCTAGGAGAGGAGAGTTTCATGGAACGGCTATTCGCATCGATCGGTCGAGGAGTGGTGCGCCGGCGCCGGATGGTCATTGGCGCGTGGGTTGTGTTCCTCGTTGCTGGGCTCTTCTTCGCTCCCCGGATCGACGATGTCTTCGCCCGCGGGGTCGATTCTGGGAACACCGGTGAGTCGCAAGAGGCGGCCGATGTCGTCGCGGCCGAATTCTCGTCTCGGAGCGCGTTCCAGCAGTTGCTGGTATTGCAAAGCGACGATCACACGGTCGCCGACCCCGAGTTCCAGGAGGCGGCGGACGAGTTGATCGAGGAGATCGAGGGCACCGGCCACGTTCTCGGGGCAACGACCTTCTGGTCTTCGGGCAACGAGGCGTTGGTGAGCGAGGACCGTCGAACCACGTTCATCATGGTGGAACTCGGTCAGACGAACCACGGCGACTCGATGCTGGCGTCGGAAGATCTACTTGCGGTGGTCGAGTCGGCGGAGACTCCCGGGTGGCTCACTGCGCGCATGACCGGAATCGAAGCCGTGCACGCAGACATCTCGGCGGCCAGCCAGGAGAGCATCTCGCGCGCCGAGACGGTGGGGCTCCCAGTTGCGTTGATGGTGCTCATCGTGGTGTTCGGTGCGCTGGTGGCGGCGTTGTTGCCAATCCTCCTCGCCATGCTCGCCATCGTGATCGCATTGGCCCTTGCCGTGCTGGTGGGTGAGTGGCAGGGCCTGTCGGTGTTCCTGGAGACGTTTGCCGTCATGTTGGGCCTCGGTGTCGGCATCGACTATGCGCTCTTCATGCTGACCCGCTACCGCAGCGAGCGACGCGCCGGACGGGACGTCGGCACAGCCGTTTCCGAGATGGTGGCGCACGCTGGAAAGGCGGTCGCGTTCTCCGGGCTCGCCGTCCTGATCGGACTGTCTGCGTTGCTGGCCACCGGCGAGCCCACGGTCAT
>JABAHS010000374.1_pt12 | contig 14675 bp, 10 predicted proteins | sample 7062111 | NCBI WGS metagenome assembly JABAHS01 (sample SAMN14534600, study PRJNA622989) | marine sediment metagenome | biome: marine biome [ENVO:00000428]; feature: marine pelagic biome [ENVO:01000023]; material: deep marine sediment [ENVO:00002113]; isolation source: pool of 4 deep marine... | reverse complement strand
GTAGGATTTGTCCGGATGCACGACGTGCACGAGCTCGACCTTCTCGAACTGGTGCTGGCGCAGCATGCCGCGGGTGTCCTTGCCATAAGAGCCGGCCTCGCTGCGAAAGCACGGGGTGTGCGCGACGAGCTTCATGGGCAGCGCATCGGCATCGAGGATGCGATCGGCGGCGAAATTGGTGAGCGTCACCTCCGCGGTGGGCAGCAGGTAGTAGTCCTCGCCGTCGAGGTGGAACAGATCGGCGCCGAACTTGGGCAGCTGACCCGTGCCGATCAGGGTCTGGGTGTTCACCAGCACGGGCGTATTGGCCTCCAGGTAGCCGTGCTCGCTCGTGTGCAGATCGATCATGAACTGGGCGAGCGCGCGGTGCAGCCGCGCGAGCGCTCCCTTGAGCACGACGAAACGGCTCCCGGCGAGCTGGCTGGCGAGAGCAAAGTCCATCGCCTCGCCGGCCGCGCCCAGATCCACGTGATCCTTGGGCTCGAATTCGAACCGGGGCGGCTCGCCCCAGCGGCGCTCCTCGCGGTTGTCGGCCTCGTCCGTGCCCTCGGGCACGCTCTCGTGGGGCAGATTGGGAACGCCGAGCGCGATGCTCTCGATTTCATCCTGCACACCCTGCAGGCTCGATTCGTGCGCTTTCAGCTCGTCGCCCAGGCGCGAGACCTCTGCGACCAGCGGCGCGATGTCCTCACCACCGGCCTTGGCCTTGCCGATGGCTTTCGATCGCGTGTTGCGCTCATTCTGCAGCTCCTGGGTGCGCACCTGCAGCTGCTTGCGCTCACCCTCCAGCGCCGCGATGCGCTCGGCGGGCAGATCGAAGCCGCGCCGGCGCAGCCGCGCCGCGGTCTCGTCGAGATCCCTGCGAAAAAGATTAGGGTCGAGCATCGTCGCGAACCGTCACCCTGACGACGTCACTTCTCCTCGTCGTGATCCTTGCGATAGGCCCGATCGAGCGCGCGCAGATGCGCCAGCCGCTCCGCGATGCGCGCCTCGAGCCCGCGATCGGACGGCGAATAATAGCGTCTTTCATCCATCTGATCAGGGAAGTAGCGCTCGCCGGCGGCATAGCCTTCGGGCTCGTCGTGGGCGTAGCGGTAGTGCCTGCCGTGACCGAGCTTTTCCATCAGTCCGGTGGGGGCGTTTCTCAGGTGCACCGGCACCTCCAGGGAGCCCTCCGACTTGGCGTCCGCCGTAGCCGCGCCGAAGGCCTTGTAGACGGCGTTGCTCTTCGGCGCGCAGGCCAGGTACACGACGGCTTGAGCGAGGGCGAGCTCCCCTTCCGGGCTGCCGAGACGCACCTGCACGTCCCACGCATCGAGCGCCGTGGTGAGCGCGCGCGGATCCGCCGTGCCGATGTCCTCCGAGGCGGCCCGCACGAGCCTTCGGGCGATGTAGAGCGGATCGCAGCCGCCATCGAGCATGCGCGCGAGCCAGTACAGGCCCGCATCCGGAGCGGAGCCGCGGATCGCCTTGTGCAGCGCAGAGATCTGGTCGTAGAAGCTGTCGCCGCCTTTGTCGAATCGGCGCGCGGCGCCGCCGGCGAGGACCATGGCGAGCAGCGCCTCGTCGATCTCGGCTTCGCCCTCGCGCTCCTCGGCGAGGGCCGCGGCCACCTCGAGCAGATTGAGCGCGCGCCGCGCGTCCCCGTCGGCGGCATCGGCGAGCATCGCGACGAGCGCGTCACTCATGACGATGCGTCCCCGCCCTACCCCGCGCTCGGCGTCGCCGAGCGCGCGGCGAATGACCACGCTGATATCGTCGCGCGTCAGCGCTTTCAGCACGTAGACACGCGCGCGCGAGAGCAATGCGCCGATGACCTCGAAGGACGGGTTCTCGGTGGTGGCGCCGATGAAGATCAGCGTGCCGTCCTCCACGTGGGGCAGGAAGGCGTCCTGCTGCGCCTTGTTGAACCGGTGCACCTCGTCGACGAACAGAATGGTGTCGCCGCCGCTCGCCTGCCTGTGGAGCTTTGCCTGCTCGACCGCCGCGCGGATGTCCTTGACGCCCGAGAGGACCGCCGAGAGGGTCAGGAACTGCGCCTCGGCGTGTCGCGCGATGAGGCGCGCGAGCGTCGTCTTGCCGGTGCCCGGCGGTCCCCAGAAGATCATCGAGTGCACCTTGCCGGCCTCGATGAGACGCCTGAGCGGCTTCCCCTCTCCCAGCAGGTGCCCCTGGCCGACGAACTCGTCCAGGGTCCTCGGACGCATGCGATCGGCGAGCGGGCCGTCACGGGCAGCGTCTGAGTCGAGCCCGTTGCCGGCCTGGTCGAAAAGATCCGGATTCAGTCGATTCGCCACCTGATCTCAGCCACTCTCGGAGACACGGAAACCCGACAAGTTTCGGGGTTTCGCCGGCAGGTTTCCAGGGCAAACGGCATAGACAGGTGCGTTGCTTGACGCTGCGGGATCGACAACGCATTCTCCGAGCCTCCACGCTTCAACGCCCTCGCCGAGAAATTGACCTCGATACATTGCCCCAAGTGCCAGTCGGATAACCGGGAAGGGAGACGCTTCTGCGCCGCCTGCGGCGCCCCGCTGGCGCTGGTTTGCGCCTCCTGCGGCTTCTCCAACGAGCCCGGCGAAGCATTCTGCGGCGGTTGCGGGGTTCCCATCGCTGCGGCGCCGGCGCCGCCCAAGGCCGCCGCAGCGGTCGCCGATGATCGGCGATCGACCCCGCAAGCCGTGGTCAAGGAGCCACGTGAGGAGAGCGCCCCCGACGCGGAGCGCCGCCAGCTCACCGTCATGTTCTGCGATCTGGTCGGGTCCACCGCGCTCTCCGAGCAGCTCGATCCGGAAGACCTGCGCGAGGTCATGAACGCCTACCACGGGTGCTGCGCGCAGGTCATCGAGCGTTTCGACGGCTTCATCGCGCGCTACATCGGTGACGGCGTGCTGGCCTACTTCGGCTATCCCCAGGCGCACGAGGACGACGCGGAACGCGCGGTGCGCGCCGGGCTCGGCGTCGTGCAGGCGGCCGCGAACCTCGAGCCCCGACCCGGCCTCGCCATCTCCGTGCGCGTGGGCATCGCCACCGGGCTCGTGGTCGCCGGCGAGATCATCGGCAAGGGCGCCGCGGAGGAACGCGCCGTCGTCGGAGAGACGCCGAATCTCGCCGCCCGCCTGCAGAACGCCGCGCAGCCCGGCTCGCTCGTGATCTCTGCGAGCACCCACCAGCTGGTCGGTGGGCTGTTCGAGTACCAGCCGCTCGTCGATCTGCACCTGAGGGGCATGTCCGAGCCGCTGCAGGCCTGGCGGGTGCTCGGCGAGAGCGACGCCGAGAGCCGCTTCGAGGCCGCGGCGATACGCGGCGTCACGCCGCTCGTGGGGCGCGAGGAGGAGATCGGTCTGCTGGTGCGGCGCTGGCAGCTCGCCGGTGAGGGTGACGGCCAGGTGGTGCTGCTCTCCGGCGAGGCCGGTGTCGGCAAGTCGCGTATCCTCAAGGGATTCCAGGAGCGCATCAAGGGCGAGCTGCACAACCGCATCCTCTACTTCTGCTCGCCCTACCACCAGAACACGGCGCTGCATCCGGTGGTGGAGCAGCTCGAGCGGGCCCTGCGTTTCGAGAAAGACGACAGCCCCGTGCAAAAGCTCGACAAGCTGGATCAGACGCTGACCCGCTTCGGCCTGCCCCTGCGCGAGTACGCGCCGGTGCTCGCGGCCTTGCTGTCGGTGTCCACCGAGGGTCGTTATCCGCCCCTGGCGCTGCCTCCCGGCGAAGCGATGACCAAGACGCTCGAGGCGCTGATGACGATGGTCGAGCGCATGGCGTCGGAGAGCCCGGTGCTGATGGTGGTCGAGGACGTGCACTGGATCGATGCGTCGACCCGCGAGCTCCTCGATCTCATCATCGAACGCATCGCACGCCTGCCGGTCGTGCTCGTGATCACCTTCCGGCTCGAGTTCGAATCACCGTGGGGCGGGCACGGCCAGGTGACGGTGATCACGCTGAACCGTCTCAGCCGCCGCGAGACCGCGAACATGGTTCTCAAGGTCACCGGCGGCAAGGCGTTGCCCGACGAGCTGCTCAATCAGATCGTTCAAAAGACCGACGGCGTGCCGCTTTTCGTCGAGGAGCTGACCAAGACCGTGCTCGAGTCCGGACTGCTCGACGATGCCGGCGATCGCTACGCCCTCAACGGCCCGCTGCCGGCGCTGGCGGTACCGGCATCGCTGCAGGACTCGCTCATGGCGCGCCTCGACCGGCTGGCGCCGGTCAAGGAGGTCGCCCAGCTCGCGGCGACCATCGGGCGGCGTTTCAGCGAGGAGCTGCTGGTGGCGGTGGCGGAGCTCGATCGGGCCGAGCTCGACGACGCCCTCACCCAGCTCGTCGACGCCGAGCTCGTGTACCGGCACGGGCTGGCGCCGAACATCAGCTACGAGTTCAAGCACGCGCTCGTGCAGGATGCAGCCTACGCCTCGCTGCTGCGCAGCACCCGCCAGCAGTATCACCGACGCATCGCGCAGGTGCTCGAGGAGCGCTTTCCGAAAACGACCGGTACGGAGCCCGCGCTGCTCGCGCACCACTACACCGAAGCCGGGCTTCCCAAGCAGGCCATCGGCTACTGGCTGAAGGCGGGCGAGCTCCTGCACGATCAGGGCTCGGTGCTCATGTCCATGAACACCTACCGAAAGGCCCTCGACATCACCGAGGACGCGGTGGGCCGGTGTCGCGCACTGATCGGCATTGCCGAAGGCATGCGCGTCACCGACGACTACGACGGCGCTTTCGCAGCACTCGACGAGGCGCAGCAGCTCGCCGGCCAGGAGAGCCTCGACCGGGAGCTTGCCCGCATCCACCATCTGCGCGGCAATCTGTACTTCCCGCTCGGGAACGTGAACGGCTGCCTCGAAGAGCACGAGAAAGCGCTGCTCTACGCGCAGAAGGCCGGCGACACGGAGAACGAAGCGCGCGCCTTGAGCGGGCTTGGAGACGCGCATTATTCGCGCGGCCGCATGCGCACCTCTCTCGATTACTTCAAACGCTGCATCGCGCTGTCGAGAGAGCACAACTACCTGCACATCGCAGTCGGCAACCAGTACATGGTCGCCTGGACCCGCTTCTACATGAACGAGGTCAGAGAGGCCTACAACGATGCCATCGAGGCCGTCGATTCGGCGGTCGAAATCGGCTACCTGCGCGCCGAGATGGTGGCCCGCCTCACGGCGAGCCGCACGCTCGTCGAGCTGGCCGACCACGATGCCGCCATGCAGCACATCGAGCGCGGACTGGATATCGCAGAGACGCTCGGAGCCAACCGCTTCAAGCCTTTTCTCATGATCTTCCTGGCACGCGTGCAGCTTGCGCGCAACGGCCGAGGCCCCGAGACCATCGAGTTGATGCGCGAGGCGGTCGAGATCTCACGCGAGACCAGCATCGGCTTTCTCGGTCCCTGGGTCCTCAGCATTCTCGCGCTGGCCTGTGAGGATCAGGACGAAGGCCGGCGTGCGCTCGCAGAAGGCGAGCAGATCCTCGCGGGCGGATGCGTCGGTCATAATTATTTCGCCTTCTACCGAACGGCCATGGAAGCCTGCCTGGCGTGGCGGGACTGGGACGAGGTCGAACGCTACGCCTCGGCACTCGAGACCTACTGCCAACCGGAACCCCTGCCGAGGTACGACTTCTATATTGCGCGGGGCCGCGCCCTGGCCGCCTTTGGTCGGAACACCCGCGACGAGGCGCTGCCAGCCCGGCTCGAAGAATTACGCAGCCAGGCGCACGCCATCGGCCTGCTGGCGGCCGTACCCGCGTTGGATGCAGCGCTGTCGCCGCGCTGAAACTCTCTCGATCGACCGCCCTTCGCGCGCCGAGTCATCACGACCCGCATCGAATCAACGGGCAACCGAGAAGAAGTAGACTTCGCCGAGAGCAACCCGCACGTATTCATTCTGCTCGTCCGCGGTGCCCGCAGGATGGCGGTACACGTAACCGCAATCCTTGCGCAGTATGAGCGACGCCGGGAACTCGGTGCAGAGTCGATTACCTTCCATCCAGGCCTTACCGGTCAGCAGGGATCTTTCGTCCCGCAGCACCACCTGTCCATCGTCGGTGAACTGCTGAAAGAACCGTATCCCACCCAACGTAGCTCCCGACCACGCCCGACCGACGGTCACTGCCTCGAGGGCCGTACTGTCGAGCCGTTCCTCGAGCGGCGGCTCGAAGCCGTAGGCCCAGCTCGGGATTCCGGCGCGTCTCATTGCCCCGATGCGTAGCTCGAGATCGGCTTCGACCCTGTGATTCGCATACAGAGCACGGTAATAGGAGAGATTGGCAAAAGGTCGTCTTCCGAGGACCTCGGCNNCGCCTCCCACGGCTCGGCGCCCATCTCACGCGCCTTCTCGAGCGCTTCGAGCGCCTCATCGAACCGACGGTTGAAGAACAGCACCAGTCCGAGATCGGCGTAGAACTGCGCGGCCGGCTTCGGATCGAGCCGCAGCGCCGTCTCCATCGCCGCCATGGCACGCTCGTGATCACCGGCCAGCACGAGAATGTTCGCTAGATATCGGTAGGACCTGGCATTGCTCGGATCCAGCAAAATCCCCTTCTCCACCGAGGCGATAGCGTCGTCGTGCCGGCCTTCGGCGGATTGCAGCAACGCCAGCACGGCATACGACCGGGCGTTGCGTGGATCGAGCGCGAGGGCACGGCTGGCCGCGTCGTAGGCCCGTCTGCGCGCCACCGGACCCGGAAGGATGTCGTCGCTGCTGTCCCGCCAGACCACATACAAGGACTCCGCGAGTCCCGCGTACGCATCCGCGAACTCCTGATCCAGATCGATGGCCCGCTGATAGAGGGACATGCCCTCCACTCGGTGCGATCCGCGGTACTTGTAGAGAAGCCGGTCGGCTCTCAGATAGTAGTCGTAGGCCTCGAGATTGCGCGTCGGTATGCGGGCGAGCTGGATTCGCTCTTCGTCGGTAAGGCTCAGCTTGAGCGCCGCGACGATCTTCCCGATCACCCGATCCTGCAGCGCGAAGATATCCGCGTCCTTGCCATCGTATCGATCGGCCCACAGGTGCCTGCCGGTGGTGGCGTCGATGAGCTGCGCATTGATACGAACCTGTCCCGCCATCCGTCTCACGCTGCCTTCGAGCACGTAGCGCACACCCAGCTCCTCGGCAACCTGGCGCACCGGAACGGACTTGTCCTTGTAGGAGAAGGACGTGTTGGGCGCGATAACGAACAGGCCGGAGATCTTGGATAAATCCGTAATCAGATCTTCGGTGATGCCGTCACTGAAGTACGCCTGCTCCGGTGCGTCGCTCAGGCTCGTGAAAGGTAAGACCGTAATGGACGGCACATCGGGCAGGGGGAATACCATGCGCTGCACGGAGGCCGGCTCCTCGACGGGGACCCAGGGCTCGAGCCAGATAATCAATCCGCCGGCGAAGACCATGAGAACGGCGGCGAGCGCGGCAAGCGCCTTCGTGCGTCGAGACGATCGAGGTCTCGACACCTGCGACGGGGGTGGTGGGACCACACCGGGCTTCAAGCGCGCACGATAGGCGCGCACCGGCTTGGCGATGTTCTTGACCGACTGCTCGCCGAGATAATCGTAGTCGAGGGGAAGCTTGTTGCCGACGGCGTCGTGTACCGCTCCGGAGATGCATACCCCTCCCGGCTCGGCGAGGGCCTCGAGGCGCGCAGCGATGTTCACGCCGTCACCGTAGATGTCGTTGCGGTCGACGATGACTTCCCCGAGGTTGACGCCGATGCGGAACTCGAGCCTGCTTGCCTTTGGCACTTCCCGGTTGCGCTCCGCGAGCTCGCGCTGCACGGCAACCGCGCAGGTGACGGCGTCGGTAACCGTCGCGAACTCGGCGAGAACGGCATCACCGGCAAAGTGCACGACGACGCCGCCGTAGCGCTGCACCGCATCGGTCATGCAGTCGAGATAGGCGCTCAAGGTCCGATGGGTGCCGATCTCGTCCTCGCCGCTGAGGCGGCTGTAGCTGGCGACATCGGCATAGACAATGGCCGCCAGCTTTCGCTCGAGACCGGTGTCCCTTGTCGGAAATGCTCGATGCGTTGCCTGCGGCGCGCCTACCTCGGCAATCAAGCGGTAGCCGACCTTGGGAATGGTCTCGATTATCCGGGGGTGCCTGGAATCGTCGCTGAACGCCTTGCGCAGCTTGGTGATGGCATTGCTGAGCGCGTCATAGCCGACCACCATCCCGGCCCAGACCTCCCGCTCCAGCTCCTCCCGGGTGACCGCCTGGCCGGCGCGGCCGGCCAGATAGACGAGCACCGCGATGGTTCTCGGCTCGAGCTTGATGCTGTCACCGTCCCTGCTGATTCGGTGCGTGGTGGCATCGATGTGCCAGCCGGCCACCGTGAAAGCGCCGGGAGCAGTATCCGAGGGGGCTGACCGATTGCCTTGCATGTCTGGTCGGTGACTCGCGCTGCTCGATTCCGAGTCCTGCGCACGAGCCGCAAGTCATTGATTTTAAGATACTTAATCGACCGACGAAAAATCGTTAAGTTTCCGTCACGTCTTTTCCGTGCCCCCGTGCTGTGATGATCCTACGCCGACGGGCTGCAACCGTTTCCTCGCCTCGACAGGACGATGGGACAGATTGAAGAGATTGTACATGCCCGCGGCTTGCGAACATCGGGCCATCGGCCCATATTGCCGAGCATCGACGCCTGCCGAGCGCAGGAGGAGATTAGACGATGAAACCTTGCCGATTTCTTGTCCCCGCGACCCTGGCAGTGTCCCTGGCGCTTTTCGGCGCAGGGGCCTTTGCCAAGAGCACCGTCAATACCGACTGGGACGGACTCGCTATCGGAGGCTACGACCCGGTCGCATACTTCACCATGGACCGGGCCGTGAAGGGCACCGGGGAATTCTCCTACGAATACCTCGGATCGGAATGGCATTTTGCCAACGCCGAGCACCTGCAGATGTTCAAGGAAGACCCGCTGAGGTACATCCCCCAGTACGGCGGCTACTGCGCCTCCGCCGTGCCCCACGGCGGTGGCAATTCCATGATCAATCCACGCGTCTGGCGCATGGTCGACGGTAAGCTGTATCTCTTCTACAGCGAGCGGCAGAGGATAGGCTGGTCCTCGGACACGCCCGAGGTCGTCGCGGCGGACGCGGCCTGGGATCGCGTGAAGGCGGGCCTCGAGTAATTCTGCATCGGTGGACGGGCATGCGCCGGAAGAGATCCGGCGCACTGCCCGTAACCTTCCGTCCGCGTTCTCATTGCGTGCGGGGAGCGACGTCGATGAAAACGAATTACAGTTCGAGATCGTGCCGATCTCGATCGGTCATCGTGCTCCTGGCGCTGACGCTGAGCGCCGCAAACGTGGCGAGTCACCATAGCGCGCTGCCGGACGGCGTAACGCCGGTGGCAGCGACCTGGCTTTGGGGACACCATTTGATTCCGGACACGATAACGAGGGACGGCTCTCCCTACGTGTTCGCATATCCGCACAAGGACCCCGCCCGCATCATCGATCCCCCATGGACGGAAGTCGCGGCCACGCACGTCAAGGCGGGTGCGAAAGCCCCGGCCGTACTGTTTCTGCACGGCTGCTCCGGGCTCATACGCGGTGCCATGGGGTATCGTATTCTGCTGATGACCGAGGGCTATGCCGTGTTCGAGCCCGATGCGTTTGCACGGCCCGGCTATTCCTGCCAGGGCAGCTCGCTCGAAATGCGCCGCGAGGAGCTGGCCTACGCGCTCGAGCGTATCCGGAAGCTTCCGTGGATCGATCAGGAGCGCATCGTTCTGATGGGCAACAGCCAGGGCGCGAGAACCGTCGCCCGGTGGGACGGGCCTGGGTTCGCCGCGCACATTATCGTGGCCGGAAAATGCTCGTGGGACACCGAGAAGAAACGCAGCTTACCGCGCGCCCCCGACGGCGTGCCGGTTCTCGCCGTTGTCGGGGCCAAGGACGAGCTCTACGGTGCGACCCCCTGCACCGTCGAGCGGAAAGTGGGTGGCTCGCGATCGATCGTCATCCCCGACGGATCCCACGACATCATGGGACACTCGGAGCTGAAGCAGGCGGTGACAACGTTCCTGCGTGCTTGCTGCCGCTAGCTTCGAGCGCCGCGCGCGGCTCAGGCGACGCTCATTCGCACGCTGCCGAGCACGCCGAAGTCGGCTGCGGCGGTGTCCCCGGACGCGAGGGGCAAGAGCCCGCCGCAGGTCCCGGTCATGATGCGGTCACCCTTGCGCAGCCCGCGCTGCGCCACGCGCGGATGGTTCGCGAGGTAGGCGACGGCGCCGAAGGGATTGCCCCACATCAGGAGGTTGCTCGAGCCGGTGGCGGCCTCGGCGCCGTTCAGCTCGACCCTCAGGCGGTGATCGGAAAGATCGGCGTCGCGCCACCCGGTCCCCGCCGTGCCCTCGATGACCGCCACGTTGACGGCGCCGTCCGCGAGCAGCATCAGGCCGGACTTTTGAAACCCGGCCGCGCATCGGCAGCCGACGACCTCGAAGGCGGGACCGACGTAGTCGACCGCGTTGGCCACGTCCTCGTCGGTGTAGGGCTCATCGCGCGGTGGCAGATCCGCCGCCAGCGCCACCAGGAACTCCGTCTCGAGCGCGGGTCCGTGCTCGGGATAAACGGGCAGCGCCTCGTCCATGGCATGAAAGTGGATCGAGAGCAGCGGGCCGACGAAGGGCCGCTCGACACCGAGCAACGCCAGCGTCTTCTCGTTCGTAGCCCCCAGCTTCCAGCCCACGATCTCGGCATCGAACAGCGCCGTCACCTGCTCCTGCATGGCGTAGGCGGCGGCCTCGTCGACCGGCCACTCCGAGTCCTCGACGGCGACCAATCCGCCGTCGGTTCGCGCTTTCCACAGGGCCTCAGTCACACGATTGGTCATTCCTGGTCTCCTCCCGTCACTCGTTGTCCGCACCATTAGTGAGAACTGCGCCACATTCCCGATGATCGCAGCCCCCATGACCTAAAATTCTACTGCGTTCCGTTATTTACGTCCTCGAAGCAATTCGGCAACCCGCTATGGTATGCGTGTTATGGACGAAAAAGTGAAATCCTGACCGTGGCCGGCAAATCCGGAGCGGGCGGCGACGGGCGGACCCCGGGCAACGGCGAGGCGTCTCACGACGTCCTCGGCGATACCAACCTGGGCCGCAGCCTCAAGGAGCTCATCAATGAAATCGGCCGCCAGAAGGAGGCGGCCCAGCAGAAACCTGCTCAAACCGAAAGCCAGGACGCCGACTCGTTCGACCTGAGCGAGTCGCGCTTCGACCGGGATCTCGCCGAGGCGGTCTCCGCCGAGCGCCGCGCCACGGGCGGGCGCCCGGCCACGGTGCGCGAAAAGGCCGCCCCCGAGCAACCCGCTGCCGAGGAAGCCGCCGAAAGCGCCGCGGGCACCGACATCGAGCTGCCCGAAGCGCTCGCCAGCGTGGAATCACTGCTCAAGCGCCTCGTCGAGGCGGAACGCCGTCGCTGCGAGCAGCAGCTCGCCGATTGGAAGGAGCAGCTCAAGAAGGCGACCATGATTGTCATCAAGAAGCAGGTCGACGCCGCCCGCGCGCGCTGGATGCAGAATCAGGGCGCGAACCAGGCCAAGCTCGCGGAGCAGTACAATCGACTCAAAGCGCTGGCCGACAAGGTCGCCCGCCAGAAGGCCCAGATTCAGAAAGCCAAGCTCGAGCTCGAGCAGAAGCTCGAGGTCGCGGACAAGCTGCACACCGAGTTCGACGAGATCCGCAGTGTGCTCGGTGGTCAGATTGGCGCTATCGACGCCCTGGATCAAAACGACGAGCCGGCCGACAGCTAGCGGCCGGGGGCCGGCGCATTGCCTGCGCCGATCAGTTGCTGAAGACGTCCGCGCCCTCCGGCGGGGTGAACACGAACAGCGCCGGATCCAGCTCCGGATTACGCTCGACCTGCTCAAAACGCAACCGCGTGAGCTGTCCGAAGGCGTCCTCGAGCTCCATGAGCCTGAGCGTTTCACCATCGAAGCCGAGACGGATGCGCTTGAAGCTCACCTGCTCGCCGAGCGGCGTGAGCTCCGCCCACTCGAAGCCCCCGCTGCCTTCCACGGCACGCACTTCGAAGCTGTGCTCCACGGGCTCGTCGGAGCTCAACAGCATCACCGGAGTATCGCCGAGCGCGTCGCCGAGCGGCCTCACCGTGACCTGCTCGAGCTCGCTGTCGTAAACCCAGACCTGCTCGCCGTCGCCGACGATCTCCTGAGCGTAGGGCTCGGTGTAGTCCCATCGGAAACGCCCGGGGCGCGCGATGTAGACCTTGCCGCTGGACGCGTCGAGCGGGCGCGCGTCCTCGTCGAAGACGCTCTGCTGGAAATCCGCGCGCAGCGAGTGAACCTGGTCGAGAAACGCGTGCAGCCGCGCCGGCCCGTCGAGCGCAAGCGCCGGCGCCGCCAGCGCGCCAAGGAAAACGACAACAATTGCTCTCACCGCCAATGCCTCACTGGCCCGCCGACCCGGCCGGGACGCGATGGCACGCGCCATCGGCGCTGAAATCTACCCTGACGGCGGTGGCGGCGCCAGCACCTCGCGCGCGCCGTTCGACTGCAGCGGCCCGACGATGCCGGTCTCCTCCATCTGCTCGAGCATGCGCGCGGCACGGTTGTAGCCGATCTTGAGACGCCGCTGCACCCCGGAGATGGAAGCGCGCCGGGTGTCGGTGACGATGTAAACCGCCTGATCGTAGAGCGGATCGCTCTCGGCATCGGCACCCTGCACGGAAGTCATGCCGGGGATGACGAGGCTCGCCGCATCCTCGTTGCTGCCGTCGAGAATACCCTCCAGGTAGGCGGGCCTGCCCTGCTTGCGCAGATGATTGACGACGCGGTGCACTTCCTGATCCGATACGAAGGCGCCGTGAACGCGGACCAGATTCGAGGTACCCGGGCCGATATACAGCATGTCGCCGTGGCCGAGCAGGCTCTCCGCGCCCATCTGGTCGATGACCGTGCGCGAATCCACCTTCGCCGAGACCTGGAACGCGATGCGGCAGGGAATATTGGCCTTGATGAGGCCCGTGATGACGTCCACCGACGGGCGTTGCGTGGCGAGAATCAGGTGCACGCCGGAGGCGCGCGCCTTCTGCGCGAGCCGGGCAATCAGCTGCTCCACCTTCTTTCCGGTGGTCATCATGAGGTCGGCGAGCTCGTCGACGACGACGACGATGAGCGGCAGCTTCTCGAGCTCGGGTGCGTGCGGATTTTCCTCGCTCGGCGTGAACAGGGGATCGGTGAGCTTCTCGCCCTTGTCGGCAGCCTCTTTGATCTTGCGGTTGTAGCCGGCGATATTGCGCACGCCCAGCGCCGACATCAGCTGGTAGCGTCGTTCCATCTCCGCGACGCACCAGCGCAGCGCGCTCGAAGCCTGGGCCATGTCGGTGACCACCGGCGCGAGCAGGTGCGGAATGCCCTCGTAGACGGAGAGCTCCAGCATTTTCGGATCGATCATGATGAGGCGCACGTCGCTCGCCTTTGCCTTGTAGAGCAGGCTCAGCACCATGGCGTTGATAGCCACCGATTTACCAGAGCCCGTCGTTCCTGCGACCAGCAGGTGCGGCATCTGGGCCAGATCCACCACCACCGGCTGGCCGCCGATGTCCTTGCCGAGCGCCAGCGACAGCGGCGACGGATCGCGATCGTAGGAAGACGACTTGACGATCTCGCTGAAGCAAACGAGCTCGCGCTCCTCGTTGGGAATCTCGAGTCCGATGACCGACTTGCCCGGAATCACCTCGACGATGCGCACGCTCATGGTGGAGAGCGAGCGCGCCAGGTCCTTTGCGAGATTGGTGATGCGGCTCACCTTCACGCCGGCAGCCGGCTGCAGCTCGAAGCGCGTGATCACCGGGCCCGGATGCACCGCCACGACCTCCACGTCGATGCCGAAGTCTCGCAGCTTGAGCTCCACCTGACGCGACATGGCCTCGAGCGACGCGTGAGAGATCGTGTGCCGGCTCTTCGGCGGCTCGTCGAGCAGGCCCATCGGCGGCAGCCCGGAGGCGTCGGTGGGCAGATCGAAAAGCGGCACCTGGCGCTCCTTCTGGGCGCGCACGCTCGGTTCGACCGGCGCCACCAGCGGCTCGATGCGCGGCGCCACCCGCTCTTTCTTTTTGCTGCGCGCCGCGCTCACCTGCTCCTCGCGTTTGCGCCGCGCACGGCGCGCCTCGCGGTACTCGGCCAGCCGCCGCCCGGCGAGAGCGGCGCGACCGAGCAGCCACAGCGTCCACAAACCCGTCGTGTCCATGATCGCCAGCCAGGAGATGGCGGTGAACAGCGAGAACCCCGCCAGGAACAAGGCCAGCAACAGCAGGGTCGCGCCGAGCATTCCGAGCACGGCGCGGAAATTGCCGCCGATCACGGCGCCGAGAACGCCGCCGGCGTCGAGCGGCAGCGTTGCGCCCGCCTGGTAGTGCAGACTCGCCAGGCCACAGCCGGCGGCCAGCGTCAGCACGAAGCCGACGGCGCGCACCGGCAGGTGCAGGCCGTCGACGGCCCCGCCTGCGCTGCGTGCCGGCGCATCGGGGATCCGGGTGAGCATCCAGCCCGCATACGCGACCATCACGGGAAACAGGTATGCCATGTAGCCGAACAGATAGAGCAGCACGTCGGCGAGCCACGCGCCGACGACACCGCCGTGATTCATGACCCGCTCCACGCGCCCGCTGTGCGACCAGCCGGGATCGCCCGGTGAGTAGCTGACGAG
>JABAHS010003215.1_pt3 | contig 14676 bp, 16 predicted proteins | sample 7062111 | NCBI WGS metagenome assembly JABAHS01 (sample SAMN14534600, study PRJNA622989) | marine sediment metagenome | biome: marine biome [ENVO:00000428]; feature: marine pelagic biome [ENVO:01000023]; material: deep marine sediment [ENVO:00002113]; isolation source: pool of 4 deep marine... | reverse complement strand
GGGGCCTGGTTGTTGAGCTTGGAGATCAGGCGGGAAAGCATGAGGTTGTGGTTGTTGACGTTGACCTTGCGGAGTCGCTCTTCTCGGGTCAGTGGTCGTGCCGGCGGGCCTTTGGGTGTGCGGTATCCGCGGGAGGGTGGGGCGAGCTTTGTGCGCCAGGAACGTCCACAGCATTCGCATGTGGTTCGGTCGCCTTGGCGCATGGTCTGCCAGTTGCAGAGGGGATTCGGTGGGAGCATCGGCCACCCTGTTGCTTTTCTTCGGCTTTCTCGTTCGATGTGCATTGCCGTGAACGGGCAGCAAACCAACCAATAGCCGTCATTTATCGGGCAGGTCATACATTCCCGCCGGCCAGGTACTCGAGGACGGCAGCAACATGCCCGCAGTTCGGTTTCCGGCAACCACACCACGGCGGCTGACCGTGCACCAGATTCACGATGAAGTGATGTCCGGTGGTGTCGATCACTGAGGCGTCGACGGCGACCGTGTTGGCCCGGTTGATGATCACCTTCATTTCGGGGTCTCCTTGAAGATCGGGGTCATTGCTGGCGCGATGCCCGGTCGGCGTCGGTTGGGGCAGGCGGTATGCCAGAGTCCTTCGACCTCAATGTCGGGGGCCGGCCACTCGAGCCCGCACCTCGAGCACCGGTATCCCAGGATCCGCCGGGGAGGGGTATTGGGGGAGGTCATGCAACCCCCCGTTCCTTGCGTTGCTGACGGATCGCTTCACGCTCGGCTTTGGTGGTCCCACCGAAGATGCCGTGGTCGGATGTCGTCGGATACCGGAGCGCGTCTTCGAGACAGTCGACACGGACAGGACACGGTTCGCAGATGGCGATCGCTGCTCTGACCTGGCCAGGATCTGTCGGGAAGAACACGTTCACGTCGGAGTCCGCGCAGGCTGCCAGGAGACGCCAGGAGGAGTTTTCGGTGGTCATTCGTCGAACTCCTCGAACTCGAAGCCGGCGTCGGCCATCGCCTCCATCGCTGCGAAGTAGTCGTCGTCGAAGAGGGTGGAGTCGGCAGATGTGACCGGAGATTCGTTGTCATCGTTGTCATTGCTGTCAGCGGATGACGGCTCTGACAACGATGACGACGATTTCGGGGTTTCTCTTGTCAGGTTGATCGCCCGGTGTTTGTCGTCCCGGTCGAACTCGATGCCGATCCCGATCCCACGCAACGCTGGTGCTGCACGCCGGAGTCGACCACCCAGGTTCTGTGGTGTAGTCGGCCAATGCTTTGGTGGTCGTTCGTGTTGTCGGTCGAGTCCCGTCAGGAGTTCGGTGGCGGTGCCGGTCCACTGTTCGCGTCCGTCCATGAACACCACGACCGCAGCGGCGACATGATCGGAGTCGATCACCGAGGTTTGTGCCTGGATCTGCGCGCACTTGCGACCCGTCTGGACTCGGTGTTCGAAAACACAGTCTGATCAGGAAGTGAAAGTTTCGGTGGAAGCCTAGACATTCGCCGGATTCCCAAACGAAGAAAAACCCCTGCTGACCAGGGGTTTTTCTGCTCCGGGGGGGAGACTCGAACTCCCAACCAACGGATTAACAGTCCGCTGCTCTGCCGATTGAGCTACCCCGGAAGGACCTCGAACGAGGCGGCGGGATGGTAACACGGGCCCGATTCCGGCCGGCTTCACCGCATGGCGCTCGGGGTGCGACANNCTGCCGATTGAGCTACCCCGGAAGGCGGCGGGCAGAATACCACCGTATGGCACAATCATTCGATTCCCCTTCGGAGGTTTGGGCGTGAAGTTGAAGACCGGACTCATCATCGGCTTTGGCGCCGGCTACGTGCTCGGCGCAAAGGCCGGCCGCGAACGCTACGAGCAGATCAAATCCCTCGCCGAGCGGATCGCCGCAACCGATGCTGCCCAACAACTCTTCGAAAAGGGTGAGGCCGTCGTCGATCTGGGTACTGCGCGTGCGAAGCAGATCATGAGCGAGGGAGTCGCCACCGCGGCCGACAAGATCAAGGAGCGGGCTCAGGGTTGATGGAGCCAGCGCGCCGCTCCGCCGCCGGCCGTCGCAACCTCCCGGTCACCTGATCCCCAGCCCCGACCACTGGGACCGAGAAACCGTCACACACGAATCGTACGGTGACCCACAGGCAACCCTGGGGGTACAGTGAATGTCACCATGCGAACAGACCTGCGAGAGGGCGACCGCATCCCGATGTCCTGGTCGGAATACAAAGCCCTACCCGACACCGTGCGCGGCGAGTACATCGATGGGGCGCTGGTCGTGAGTCCGTCCCCCACCCTCGATCACCAAACGATCGTCCGCCGAATGGCGAACACCATCGAGTCGGCCACATCAGAAGACGTGAAAGTCGCCGCCGAATGGGCCTGGAAACCACATCGAGATGAGTTCATTCCGGACATCATCGTCTTTGCTCCGACATCGGAGCAGAAGAGGCTCACATCCTCGCCACATCTGGTCGTAGAAGTCCTCTCCACCGATCGGGCCGCCGACTTGATCCGCAAGTTCGCCAAGTATGCGGACGCCGAACTCGAGCACTACTGGGTGGTCGACCCTGAAGGCCCCGAGGTCATCGTCTACCACCTCGAGGGCGACACCTACCGTGAGACCGGCAGGCACCGTGCCGGGTCGATTACCGAGATCGCTATCGGAGTCGCCACCATATGCTTCGATCCCGCCGACCTGCTCGGCTGACCGCGGTCGGATGGCGCGATGAACCAGGTCGGAGTACCTAGGTATACAGCACGAAGTACGTCGACTACTCGTCCAGGAAACCCTCCAGGCGCTTCGACCTGGCCGGATGCCGCAGCTTTGCCAGCGCCTTGGTCTCCAACTGGCGGATACGCTCCCGAGTCACCTTGAAGTGACCACCCACCTCTTCCAACGTGCGGGGTGCACCCTCGTCGAGCCCATAGCGCATCACCAGCACCGTCCGTTCCCGTTCATTCAGATCCTCGAGCGCCCTCGCCATGTACTCCTGGAGCAGCTTGAACGCAGCCGCCTCCACCGGCACCACCGCTTCGGTGTCCTCGACGAAGTCGCCCAGCGTCGAGTCCTCCTCCTCCCCCAGCGGCGTCTCCAGCGACACCGGATCCTGCGCGATCTGACGCAGTTCGGTCACCCGGTCGGGATCGACCTCCAGCTCCGAGGCGATCTCCTCGATGCTCGGCTCACGACCCAGCTCCTGCAGCAGCGTGCGCTGGATCTGCGCCAGCTTGTTGATCGTCTCCACCATGTGCACCGGCACCCGGATCGTCCGGGCCTGATCGGCCAGCGCCCGGGTCACCGCCTGGCGGATCCACCAGGTGGCATACGTCGAGAACTTGAAACCCTTGCGGTAGTCGAACTTCTCCACGGCACGCATCAGACCGAGATTGCCCTCCTGGATGAGGTCGAGCAGCGCCATGCCCCGACCCACGTACTTCTTGGCGATCGACACCACCAGCCGCAGGTTCGACTCCACGAGCTGACGCTGCGCCTTGGCCCCCTGCCGCACCTCCCGTTCGAGGATCGCCCGATCTTCGGTGCTCAGCTCCTCCTTGCCGGCAGCCGCCGCACTGAGATGCTTCTTGGCCCGCAGACCGGCCTCGACCCGCATCGCCAGCTCGACCTCTTCCTGAGTCGTCAGCAGCCGGAAGCGGCCGATCTCCTGCAGATACATACGGACGGGGTCGGACATCGAGATCCGTTCCTCGTCGGCGATCGTCGTGTCCGAGACCTGCGGCCCGTCCTCGCGGATCCGCACGTCGACGCTCCGGAGCCGGTCGACGACCGCCTCGAAGGCGTCGGCCGGCGCCTCCTCTTCCTCGAGCTCCTGCTGCACCTCGGCCATGGTGAGGAAGCCGCGCTGCTGGCCGCGCTTGGTCAGCTCCGTGATGACTTTCTCAACGATGGCTTCCATCACCCAACTCTCGTCTGTGCTGCTCCAAAGCTATCAACTGGCGGAGCAGATGTGAATGAGGCTCCGATCCGCTCTCCTCGAGTTCGATCTCGTGGCGTACCTCGGCAATCCGGCGCTCGGTTCGCCATCGTTCGAGCCTGCGCAGCAACGCCTCGGGATCGTGGTCGAGCGGACGGTCGTCCAGCACCACGGCCCGGAGCTCATCGGCCAGGTGCTCGGGCAATGCTCCGAGATCGACGACCGTGCCCGACGGCGTCGCATCCATCAAGGGACGGACTGCATCGAAATAGCCCCGGTGGACGTCGAGCGTGAAAAGGTCCGGCTCGAGGCGGTCGAGCGGCAATCGTCCGTCGTTGGCGAGCATCAACCGCAACAACTCCCGCTCGGCGAGCTGCGCCCCGGAGAGATCCGCACGTGCGGGTGCCCGTGACGGCGGCGGTTCCTGCGGCGCCCGGCCGCGACCGGGTTCTCGATCCTGCTGCACCACCGCACGTTCCACGGCGGCCAGATCGATACCGGTGGCACGGGCGACCCGTCGCGCGTACTCGGCGCGGACGATCTCATCGGGTTGCCGGGCGATCAGACGGGCCGACGCCCGGACCGCACGTGCCCTTCCCTCCGCCTCATCGAGATTGTGCTGCTCGAGCTCCCGATCGATGCGGAACTCGAGCAACGGGCGCGACTTCTCGACGGCCGTCCGGAGATCGTCGAGGCGGCCCGCCTGAACGAGGTCCGCCGGATCCGCTCCCCTGGGCATCAGCGCCACGCGCACGTCGAGATCGAGATCCGACGGCGTCGACAGCTCATCGCCGCGCAGCGCCGCCCCCACTCCGGCCTCGTCGGCGTCGAACGCCAGCACGATTCGCTCGGAGAACCTCCGTAGGAGATCGAAATGCTCCTCCCCCAGCGCCGTGCCACAGGTCGCCACCGCCACCGGCATCTCCGCCAGATGCAGGCCGATCACGTCCGTGTACCCCTCAACGACCAGCGAGTACCCGGACCTCGTGATCGGCGCCTTGGCCCAGTTGAGCCCGTAGAGAAGTTGCGCCTTGCGGTAGATCCGGGTTTCCGGCGAGTTGAGGTACTTCGGTCCGTCCCCATCGAGCAGGCGGGCACCGAAACCCACCGGCGACCCGCTCAGGTCGTAGATCGGAAACATCACCCGTCCGCGGAACCAGTCACGCAGCCGGCCACGCTGACCCCGTGCCGCCAGACCGGCATCGAGCATGGACTTCTCGGTCACTCCCTTGTCCTTGAGATTGCGGACGAGGGCATCCCAGGTCTCGGAGGGCGAATATCCGAGCATGAAGCGATCCACCACCTCGGTCTCATAGCCCCGACTACGCAGGTACTTGCGGGCACCGGCCGCATCAGGTGCATGCTTGAGACGATCGTGATAGAACTCGACGGCCTTCTCGACCGCCTCGACCAGCGTCTGCCGCTCACCGCGTCGCTTCGCCGCCTTCTGATCGATCCGCAGCGTAATCCCGGCCCGGGCGGCCAGGAACTCCACCGCTTCGGAGAAATCGAGGGCCTGAGTCTCCTGCACGAACTTGAAGATGTCCCCGCCGGCACCACATCCGAAACAGTGATAGAGACCACGGGCGATGTCGATCGACATCGAGGCCGTCTTCTCCTGATGGAACGGACAGATCGCCTTCACCGCCCGACCACGCTTGCGCACGGTGGTCACGGAATCGACCAGATCGACGATGTTGATCGCCGATCGAACGCGCTCGATGTCCTCACGCAGATACGCCATCGAGGTCGAGTGTAGAGCCGGCGTCAGGCCCGCCGGGCGGGTCGCATCCTCCCGTGACCCGACCATCGGCTCCGATCCACCAGAACGGCGACCCCGGTGACGACGATCGCCCCCAGCAGAATGAGCGGAGCCACCAACAGGTTGCTCAGCGCCTCGTGCGCGAAGACCAGGACCAGTCCGAGACCGAGCATCATCAGCCCGGAGAGAAGCTTGAGTACCCGCCCTGCCCGCTCGGTGAGTTTCCTCGAGCCGAGCGTCCATACGAAGACACCGACGATCGCCAGCAGCGGCACCACGTACACGACGTTGTAGAGGACCAGATACAGGTAGTAGGTCGGAGTCGACAACTCCCTCAACGTGAGCACCCGGGTGAACACCATCGGAAACCCGGCGGTGCACAGCAACTCGTAGGCATTCGCCGCAAAGGCGAGCGTGACGGTCCCGGCGAGGATCGCCGGGAAGCTCGACGAGGTCGTCAGCATCCGCATGCGTCGAAAAAGCCCCGGCTTCGACGAGTCCGGTATCGATAGTGAGGGTCCGCGCTGAAACCAGAAGTAGTCCTTGATGTTCAATGCTGCGACGGCCAGCGCCACGAGGCCGGCAATGAGGGTCACCACCTCCAGCGCCCCCATCACCAAGAAGAGGTTGAGCCAGGCGGCCATGAAGGCAAGGTAGACGACACCAGAGATGAGAACGAAGGTTCCTCCGATGAGCGCCATGCGGCTCCGTGACCGTGCATGCACCAGCAGGCTCAGCAGGAACAGCAGCACGAAGAACGCACACGGATTGAAAGCATCGAGGCCCGCCAGCACCACGGCGAACACTGGCAGCGAGACGGCCTCCGTATCGATCGTACCGAGCAGCGGCAGCGAAACGACTTCCTCGTCTCCAGTCGCCGGTTCGGTGGAATGCGATCCGGAAGCCGCGGGAACGGTTGAGGACGAAGGAAGCTCGGCCATACGAGCATCCCGACAAGCCAGTAGTTCATCTCGAAGCTCCTGTCCGGTGGTCTCTTCGGAACCGAAGCCTGTGACCATCTTTTTGCAGTAGAAGAACATGGGTACGTACTGCGCCGTCTCGCCCAGGCCTTCTGCCAGCGCCACGACCAGTTCGACTGCCTCGGGATCTTCGTTCAGCTGCAGGAAGTGCACCTTCAGCCACGGATAGATGGACGCCAGCTCCTCCACGAAGGGTTTCGCCTCGAGGCAGTGCGGACAGGTGCTCGACCATCCGAAGTAGAGGTGAATCTCGATCTCAGCGACGGTTTCACCTCCGTACCAGGTGGAATCGTCGATCTTCGCGGCGGCAGGGAGCGAAACGACCAGCAGCGACAGCGCCAGGATCCCTACCGACCAGGACCGAACCCGACTCATTGTGAGAATCGTTCTCATCTCAGTCCCCTCCAGCATCGCGCATTGGAAACAACGCAACTAGAGACCCTCGACCCTTCCTACACTCGACCTATGCACATTGCGTTCCTCAACCCCCAGGGCAACTTCGATCCGCTCGATTCGTACTGGACCGAGCATCCGGACTTCGGGGGACAACTCGTCTACGTCAAGAACGTCGCGCTCGCCCTCGCCGCCCTCGGCCACCGGGTCGACGTCGTCACCCGGCGCATCGACGACCCCGACTGGCAGGAGTTCGCCGCAGCGGAGGACTCCTACGGCGGCCGGGTCCGCATCCTCCGCATCGAGTGCGGCGACGACAACCGCTTCCTGCGCAAGGAAGAGTTGTGGCCGTACCTCGGACGGGACTGGGTTCCCAACATCATCGATCACTACCGCCGGGAGGGAGGACTGCCGGACGCCGCCACCGGTCACTACGGGGACGGAGGACTCGCCGCCGCCCTCCTGCAACAGGGCGCATACGTTCCGTACACGTTCACCGGCCACAGTCTGGGCGCCCAGAAGTTCGACAAACTCGTCGCCGCCGGTGGCGATGTTGCCGGTCTCGATGCCCACTACCGGTTCGCCCGCCGCCTCGAGGCCGAGCGCATCGCCATGAACCACGCCGGGGTCGTGATCACCAGCACCGGGCAGGAGCGCTTCGATCAGTACGGGCACGCTGCCTATCACGGCGCCATCGACCCCTCCGACGACGAGCGCTTTGCCGTCATCCCGCCGGGTGTCGCCCTCGATGTGTTCGGCAAGGACGTCCGGCACGCCACCGAGGAGGAGACCAGGCGACTGGTGGACGAACGGCTCGCACGCGACCTGGCCCCGGACCGTCGTTCACTGCCCGCCGTCGTGGCCTCCAGTCGCCTGGATCCGAAGAAGAACCCGGTCGTGCTCGCCCGGGCGTTCGCCACAAGCCCGGAACTGCAGGAAGCGGCCAATCTGATCTTCATCACCGGGGCACTCGAGAATCCCCTTCACTCCGACGTGGGGGCAGGACCCACCGAGCAGCAGGTCCTGAAGGAGCTTCGCGACGCCGTCGCCTCGGGAGGTCTCACCGGCAAAGTCTCCGCGTTCGGGCTACAGGGTCAGGCGGCCTTGTCGGCTTCGTACCGCTACCTGGCGGAACGGCGATCGGTGTTCGCCCTGACCGCCCTGTATGAGCCGTTCGGCCTCGCACCGCTCGAAGCGGCAGCCGCCGGTCTGGCCGTCGTCGCCACTCGCAATGGTGGCCCATCAGAGAGCCTGGTGGAGGGTGATCAGGAGTACGGAGTGTTGATCGACCCCACCGACGCCGGCGACGTTGCCCGGGGGCTGCTCCGGGCGCTGGGCCCGGAGTGGGACCGGCTCTCGGCCGCCGGCAGGCAACGTGTGCTCGACCGATACACGTGGGATCGCACCGCAGAGGGCTATCTAGCCGCAATCCAACGGGCCCAAGCGGCCGGCGGCGGCGATCTGCTGCCGATCCACTCGTTCTTCACCAACGGGACGCCGGACGTGACGGCCGATCGCCTTCGAGAACTGTCGGACTCCTGACGTACACTGCACCGCATGGACATCGACCAGGGTTACCGGCAGCGACCGGCCTTCACGGAGCACCTCGGCAAACACCGTCAGTACTGGCGCGACATCATCCTCGGCGTCAACGACGGGCTCGTCTCGATGTTCCTGCTCGTCGCCGGTGTGGTCGGCGGTGGCTTGTCTACCCGCAGCGTCCTGCTGACCGCCGTGGCGGGCGCCATCGCCGGCGCGGTGAGCATGGCAGCCGGCGAGTACATGGCCACCAAATCGCAGGACGAGGTGTTCCAGGGCGAGATCGAACTGGAGCGGGAACACATCCGCGACTTCCGGGAGGACGAACTCCATGAGTTGCGCGACCTGCTCGACGATCTCGGTCTCGAAGGCGAACTGCGCGAGGAAGTCGTACAGCACTTCAACAGGGATGAAGAGACCCTGCTGCAGGTGATGATGGCGCTGGAGTTCGGCGTGCTCGAGAAGGAGCGGCGCTCGGCGTACGCAGCCGCCGGCATGTCGGGTGGTCTGTTCCTGCTCGGATCTGCGCCGTCCGTGCTGCCGTTCGTCTTCGTCGAGACGCCCGGAGCGGGTCTGCTGGCGGCCGGAATCGGATCGGTGCTCGGCCTCCTGGTGGTCGGCGCCATCAAGACCTGGGCGACGAGAGGCAAGCCACTTCGTGCCGCCGTCGAGAACCTGATCATCGCCGGCGTGGGAGGCGCGCTCGCCTACTGGGTCGGTGTCGGCTTCGACAGGATCGTCAACGGATCCTGACGGCTGCTCAAGCTGTGAAGCGACGACCTACCGCCTCTCAACAAATGATTGACCCTTGACCACAGAGTGTGTTCGGCCCACAATGGGTGGCGGGGTTGGCTGGGGGAAGCCGACATGGAGGGAATCGTGGGACGCACGCTTCAGGTCCTGGTACTCGTATTCGCGCTCATAGTGGCAGTTCTGCCCGCAGGAGCAGCCCCCATCGGTGAGGTCAACGGTCATGTTGCGGCCGCCGCCCTCGCCGATCTCGATGGAGACAGGATCTCAGATGGGCTCGGCCGTGCGGTCGCCGTTGCCAGACCCGCCGACCGATTCGACGTGGTTGTGACGTGGACCGGCCCCGTCGATCTCCCTCGCGCCGAGCAGGCGACCGGACGGTTGACCATCAACCGGCGTTTCTCCGTGATCGACGGTTTCCACGCCACTATGACCGCCGCCCAGATCACGGCACTGGCACACGTCCCCGGCGTGTTCCGCATCGAGGAGAACTTCACCGTCTCCGCCACCATGGACGAAGCCTCTGCCGAGTACGGCACCGACCGGGCGATGATGGATTTCGGCGTCGACGGCTCCGGCGTGAAGGTCTGTGTGCTCGACACCGGCGCCGACCCGAACCACGAGCAACTCGACAGTCGCCTGGTGGGGTTCTTCGACTCGATCAACGGGCAGACCTTGGCCTACGACGATCACGGGCACGGTACGCACGTGGCGTCGATGTTGCTCGGCGACGGTGTCGGAACGTCGGCGAACGCCGCCCGCTATCAGGGTGTCGCTCCCGGAGCCCTTCTGTACGCCGGCAAGGTCCTCAGTGCGCAAGGGAGCGGCTCGGAAGCGCAGATCATCGCCGGGATCGACTGGTGTGTCGCCCAGGGCGCCCACATCATGTCGATGAGTCTCGGCACCTCCACCGGAAGTGACGGTCAGGATGCGTTGAGCGTGGCCGTCGACAATGCCGTCGACCTCGGAGTTGTGGCGGTCGTCGCCGCCGGCAATTCCGGCGATGGTCCGGAGAGTGTCGGTTCGCCGGGTGCCGCCGCAAACGCGATCACCGTCGGCGCCGCCGCCAAGGTGTCGGATGGTCCGTACCTGGCTCCCTTCTCGAGTCGCGGACCCACGCTCGACGGCAGGCTGAAGCCCGACATCGTTGCGCCCGGCGTGGCGATCACCGCCGCCGATGCCAACACCGGCACCGGCTATGCCACGTACTCGGGTACCTCGATGGCGACGCCGTTCACGGCCGGCACGGTTGCGCTGGCGCTCGATCGCAACGGCTCCCTCACCGCCGTTCAGTTGAAGGCGAACCTCGCGACAACTGCGGTCGACATGGGTTCGCCCGGAGCCGACAACAACTGGGGACCGGGTCTGCTGGATGGTTACTCGTTCGTCGATCTGGCGGACGGAGCGACCGGCGGCCCGGCCCTCGGCCTGCCGGCCCATACCTCGCTGACGGCGTCGGTCGTCGACAACAGCCTGTGGACACATACGTTCTCGATCACGGCAGATGATCTCGGTTCTCCGATCGCCGCCACCGTCCTCATCGACGGTGCGCTCGAATGCAGCATGTGGTTCTGGGGCATCTGCTTCATCTCGGAGTGGTCACCGGACCTCGATGCCCGGCTGATCGATCCGAACGGCCAGACGATCTTCCTCAGTGAGTGCGCGTTGAACGGCGACTGCGGAACGACCGGTCAGCAGGAGACGATCCACGTCATGCCGACGATTGCCGGCGACTATCGCCTCGAGGTCTACCCGTTCGGCGGGAGCCCCAACAACGGGCAGGGTGGCGGTTTCTGGGTCGACCTGTTCACCGGACCGGCCGGCGGTGCAACTCCGCCGGATCCAAATGCCGCGCCCGTCGCCGTCGACGACTCGTACTCCACCAATGAGGACACGCCGCTGGCCGTGACGGCGCCGGGCGTGCTCGACAATGACTCGGATACCGACGAAGACTCGATCACCGCCACCCTCGCTGCGGGACCGGCGAACGGTTCGCTGGAACTGAGCGCAGACGGATCGTTCACCTATACACCGGATACGAACTTCAACGGCATCGACTCCTTCAGGTACCGGGCGTTCGACGGGACCGACTACAGCGACCTCGCGACGGTTTCGATCACCGTGAATGCGGTCAACGACGATCCGGTGGCCGTCGACGACAGTGCGATCACGCCGGAAGACACTCCGGTGGAGATCGACGTGCTATCCAACGACTCGGATCCGGACGGCGACACCCTTGCCGTGGAAGGCGTCGGAAGTGCCGCCAGCGGGACCGTCTCGCTGAGCGGGAACACCGTCACCTACACACCGAATCCCGGCTTCAGCGGGTCGGACACGTTCACCTACACCGCATCCGACGGCAACGGTGGCACTGCGACGGCAACGGTGTCGGTGACGGTCGAACCGGCGGAGCCTCCCCCAACGATGCGGATCCACGTCGGCGACCTCGACGGCGAAGGAGATCCGGTCAGCAAGGGCAAGTGGACGGCGACGGTGACGATCACGGTGCACGACCAAGACCACTCTCTGGTGGCGGGCGCAACCGTCGCCTACTCGTGGAGTGATGGAGCGTCAGGAAGTTGCACCACCGATGGAAATGGACGGTGTCTCGCGACCAACGACGTGAAGAAGCGCGACGCGAGGATCACCCTGACAGTCGACGGCATCACCGCCGCGGGCTTCACGTACGACTCGGCCGCCGACCACGACCCCGATGGTGACAGCGACGGGACGTCATTCACCGTTACACAAGGATGATGGTCGCCACCGCCCACATCTCTGCGTTCTCGCGCGACATTCCCGACCTATAGGCGCGGAATGTCGCGCGAGAACGGGTAGGAGAGACGGCGCGCCCCGGCTCAGGCGTCAACCTCGGGGGCCTGCCGTCTCCTCGCCGACCACTCCGAGTACTCGTCGGCGAATCCGATCGTGACCAGCGGCAGCAGGGCTCCGGCGAAGAGGCCGGCGGCCGGCGCCGTGAGCAGCAGGAGGAGTATGTACACGGCCAGAAGACCGACCGCCACCCACCGCACCTTCGTCCGGGTGCTCTCGGCGGGTCGGAGAGCGGCGGTCCCGCCGGCGGCGAAGCCCACGGCCGCCCCCCAGGCAGGGCCGACCAGGCCGAGCGGCAACGCAATGAGGAGAAACCAACCCATCGCCTTGAGCACCGCTATCGACGCGTTCAGATGGTTGGAGACGAAGGCCAGCAGCAGGAAGACGAAGGGAACCAGGCCGAGGCCCAGAGCCGCCCCGCCTGCGCCCACCAGTGACTCCCCCTCCGAGTCGGTGGTGAAGGCGGCAGCGATCGACAGATAGCCGAATACCTGCGGCACGGTGGCGGCGCCGATGGCCAGCCACCGTCGCCGCGGTGCGAGCTCTCGTTGGTCGTCCGGAGTCGTCATGACCCCGACGAGGGTAGCGTCACCCGATCAGCCCTTGACCGAACCTGCGGTGAGACCTCGGACGAAGTACCGCTGCAGCGAGAAGAACACCGTCAACGGCAGCACCATCGTGATGAACGCACCCGCCGTCAACAGATGCCAGGCCTCACCGCGGGTACCGTTCAACTCGGCCAGCGCCTGGGTGAGCACCCGGACGTCGGGTGTCCCTCCCAGGAACACCAGCGCCACCAGGAAGTCGTTCCAGACCCAGAGGAACTGGAAGATGGCGAACGACGCCAGCGCCGGCACCGACAGCGGAACGATCAGCCGCCAGAAGATGGTGAAGTGGCTCGCTCCGTCGATGTGCGCCGACTCGATGGTCGAGGACGGCAACCCGCCGATGTAGTTCCGCAACAGGTAGACGGCAAGCGGCAGACCGAAGCCGGTGTGCGCCAGCCACACCGCCATGTACGTCCCGTTGAGGTTCAGATCCGGGAAGATCTGAAAGTCGCCGATGAAGGCGCCCGAGCTGTAGAGGCGGAGAATCGGGATCAGCGCCATCTGCAGCGGGACCACCAAGAGCCCGACGACCCCAACGAACATCCATTGCCGGCCGCGGAAGTCCATCCACGCAAATGCGTAGGCGGCGAAGGCTGCAATCGCAATCGGAATCACGGTGGCAGGAATCGTGACCGCCAGACTGTTCAAGAATGCGTTTCCGAATCCCTCCGACGAGAGCACGTTGTCGTAGTTCTCGAATGTCCACTGGGCCGTGTCGAACAGGTTCCCGAAGACGGTCCACCATCCCGTGGTCGACACGAGGTTCGGGCTCCTGAACGAACTGATGAGCAGACCGAGGGTCGGGATGATCCACAGAATCGTGATGATCGACAGGCCGAGCTTGACCGGCCAGCGCTCGATGAGGCGTCGGCCCAAGCTCTTGTGATGAACGACGGTTTCTCGTTCGAGGGTTGAAGCCGTCATCGGATCGCCTCCTCTGCGCGGAACCGTCGTACATTGAGCAGCATGATCGGAACGATCGCAACGAAGAGGATCACGGCGATCGCCGCGCCACGCCCGTCGTGGTCGTTGCGGAAGAACCAGCGGACCATTCGCTCGGCGATCACTTCGGTACCGGTCTCGCCGCCGGTCATCACCCAGACGATGTCGAAGATCTTCAGCACACTGATGACCATCGTCGTGGTGACGACCACGATCGAGGACATGATCGACGGGATGATGACCCTCCAGAAGATCTGCAGCTCCGTCGCCCCGTCTATTCGGGCCGCCTCGAGCAGGTCGTCGGGAACCGCCTTGATGGCCGCGGACAGGATGACCATGGCGAAGCCCGTCTGGAGCCAGATCATGATCACCATCAGGAAGAGGTTGTTCCACGGCTCCCAGGACAGCCAGGCCTTCGGATCACCTCCGAGATTGATCAAGATCCCATTGAGGAGACCGATCTGCTCGCCGAAGCCCTCGGGGCGGAAGCTGTAGATGAACCGCCACACGATCGAGGCGCCCACGAAGGAGATAGCCATCGGCAGGAAGATCAGCGACTTGGCGAACGCCTCGCCGCGACGCAGACGGTCGGCCAGGGTGGCGAAGGCAAGCCCGGTGCCCACCGCAACCAGAGGCACCAAGATGATCCAGATGGCGGTGTTGCGAATCGAACGCAGCATCGCCTCGTCGGTGAACACAAAGCCGTAGTTCTCGAAACCAACCCATGCTTCCTGTGCCTTGTCCTTGAAGCTGATGATCAGCGTGTTGATGGCCGGATACACCAGGTACACGGTGAGGATGACGATCGCCGGACCGACAAAGACGAACGGTCGAACGTGCTCACGGATCTTCCCCGGGAGTTGGTTCACCACGAGATCCATGCCCCAGAACAGTGCGAAGACGCCCCCGACGCCGACGATGATCGCTACCACGACCTGGAGGGCCCGGCTCGCATCCGAGTCTC
>JABAHS010037985.1_pt2 | contig 14683 bp, 10 predicted proteins | sample 7062111 | NCBI WGS metagenome assembly JABAHS01 (sample SAMN14534600, study PRJNA622989) | marine sediment metagenome | biome: marine biome [ENVO:00000428]; feature: marine pelagic biome [ENVO:01000023]; material: deep marine sediment [ENVO:00002113]; isolation source: pool of 4 deep marine... | reverse complement strand
AACACGGGGAAGGTATATACAGAATTGAACATACAGAACCCGAAGAGCATCTGCTGCTTATGGGAAATGAATCTGTAGCTTTTGGGTTTATGGTTGCAGGTGGAAGATTCTTCACTGGATACCCAATAACGCCTTCTTCCGAGGTTTTGGAAACACTTCAGAAATGGCTCCCAAGATGTGGCGGGGTTGTGAGACAGACTGAAGACGAGCTTGCTGGTGTTAACATGGCAATCGGAGCCGCACTCACTGGTGTTAGAACTATGACTGCCACTTCCGGACCAGGATTTTCATTAATGCAAGAAGGTGTCGGCCATTCTGGCTCTGGTGAAGTTCCACTGGTTTTTGTTGACTGTCAGCGTTCTGGACCAAGCACAGGAATGCCTACCAAGCCTGAGCAGAGTGATATCAATATTATGGTTTTTGGAGGCCATGGTGATTTCCCAAGAATTGTTCTCACACCTGGGCATCCAGATGATTGTTTCTATCTAACATTTGATGCAACTAACTTAGCCGATAAATATCAATGTCCAGTGGTTGTGGCAATGGATCAGGCACTATCACAAAATATTGCTAGTGTTAAGCCATTTAAAATCGATGAAATAGAAGTAAAACCTGGTAAGAGACTTACACCTGAAGAGGTTGCCAAGCTGGATACTTATAAACGATATTCTTGTAGTGATAAAGACGGAATTTCTGCATTCGCTGCACCAGGAACACCAGGTGGTATGTCACTTGTAACTGGTAACGAGCATGATGAATACGGTCTTGTATCCACTGATCCTAAGAACCGTGTAAAAATGATGGACAAGAGATTCCATAAAATTGAAGTGGCTAAAAAAGAATTACCTAAAGGACGTCAATATGGAGACCCAAAAGCTAAAATTGGGTTTATTGGAATTGGCATGATGTATGGAGTAATCCTTGAAGCTTTAGAGGAACTCGAAGAGCAGGGTATAAAGGCTCAGTATCATCAGCCAAGAACCATATGGCCAGTATTGGATGATACACTTGAGTTTATAGAGAGCTGTGACCGTACATATGTAATTGACCTAAATGCTCAGGGTCAGCTGGCTCACTTGCTTATGCATCAAGGGGCTAATTCGAATAAGATTGTAAGTATATGCAGATATGATGGTCTTCCATACAGACCAGGGTATCTTGTAAACCAAATATTAGAACTAGAAGAAAAACGGGAGGCTAAAGCCCAATGACAACATCACCTAGCACAAAAACATTTACCCCAGCAAGACCAATTTGGTGTGCAGGATGTGGCGATTTCGCAGTACAAGGAGTACTTGAGAAATCACTAAACAAGATGGGAATCCCTCCTCATAAATTAATGCTACTAGCAGGAATAGGATGCTCTGGAACGATTCAGAACAACCTTAAATGTTATGGCTATCATGCATTGCATGGGCGTGTACTGCCTGCTACAATTGGCGCTAAACTTGCCAACCCTGATCTAACTGTGATTGCAGCAGGTGGTGATGGCGACGGTTTTGCAATTGGTGCTGGTCATCTTATGCACACATTTAAAAGTAACCCGAGCATTATGTATGTGGTTATGAACAACAGCAACTATGGACTAACAAAAGGACAAGCTTCCCCAACTAGCCCACTTGGTTATAGAGATAATGAAGAAGCCGGAATGGACTCTATGCTGCTTGGGCTAAGCTTTCTATCTACAACATTCCTTGCAAGAGGATTTAGTGGCAACCCAGAACAGCTAGGGCAACTTATGGAAGCTGCTATAGAGCACACAGAATCTGGAAAGGGTTTTGCATTTCTAGAAGTTTTATCGCCATGTGTAACCTACTATGATACTCACCGTGAATGGCGTGCTAGGGTTTATAATGTGGATGAAGATGAAAGTTTCGACCCTACAGACAGGTCCAGAGCATTCCAGAAACTTATTGAGCTTAAAGACCAAGGGCAAATACCAATAGGTCGTATATATAAGGGCGAGCATCCTTCATTAGAATCGTTAATCGTAAATAAGGATGAAATTTTCCCAGCTCAACAAGAAATTGGCCACGGTGATCATCGTAAGCACTATGAGCAATTTATGAAAGCTCATCTAGGTTAAGATTNNATAAACAGAAGAGTTTTATCTCCATATTATACAATTAGCATGCAATCAATAACTAAATACATCAAATGCCATAAGTGCTATAAACGCAATTGCGAACAAATAATTCTTGTGCTACTATTAATATTGATAATTGATGTTAAGATTACAGCCGTCCAAAAAGAGACTTACTAAAATTCAATAGGAATAAAATATGAACCTTTCACATATGTTTCATGGACCTAACTCGGGTTATGTACTTGAGTTATACGAGAGATATCTGCAAGATCCAGACTCTGTAGAGCCTGAAATTAGGGCACTTTTTGAGAAATGGAACCCGGAGATTGCAGAGACCCCTACTACTGATGCACACCCGCAGGATATGGATAAAATAGTTGCCACAGCCAACCTTGCTCAGGCAATTAGAGCTTTCGGCCATCTAGATGCGGATCTTGATCCTCTTGGTACAACGCCACTAGGTGATTCTTGTTTAAGCTTAGAAGGACACAATCTAAGTGATGAAGACCTATTTCAGCTACCTTCAAGCCTTGTACGTGGTCCTATAGCCGAGGAAACATCTAATGCGCATGAAGCAATTGTAAGACTACGCTCAGTTTATTCATCAAAAATTGGTTATGATTATTATCACTTAAACTGTATTGAAGAAAGAAAATGGTTTAGAGACCGTGCAGAATCTGGCGCTTACAGACCACCCACTGATCCTATTAATGAACGTTTATTACTTGAAAGTCTTACCCAGGTTGAAGTGTTTGAAAGATTTCTCCATCGTATTTTCCCAGGGAAATTCCGTTTTTCAATTGAGGGTGTAGATATGCTGGTGCCTATGCTGAATGAGATGGTAGGCCTCGCTGCAGAATCAGACATACATAACATTATGCTCGGCATGGCACATAGAGGTCGTCTGAACGTTATGCACCATGTAATGAACAAGAGCTATAAAGGAACATTAATTAAATTTAAAGATCCAATTCTTGAAAGAGATTTCAGAGATGATATGGGCTGGACAGGAGATGTTAAGTATCATGATGGTGCCCGCCATGCGATAAGCAATGGAAGAGCTATAGATATGGAGATTATTCTTGCACCTAACCCAAGCCACTTAGAGGCTGTAAACCCTGTAGTGGAGGGTATGACAAGGGCAGCAGGAACTAATGTTGATGAGCCTGGAGCACCAGTTTTTGATCCAGCTGTATCACTTCCAGTCATCGTTCATGGTGATGCAGCATTCCCAGGTCAAGGTGTAGTTTCAGAAACACTTAATTTGTCGCGCCTTCCGGGATATAACACTGGCGGAACAATACATATAATTACAAATAACCAGCTAGGCTACACTGCCCTACCTTCTGATAGCAGAAGCACCTTGTATGCGAGTGACCTAGCAAAAGGGTTTGAAATTCCGATATTACATGTAAATGCTGATGATCCTGAGTCATGTATTGAAGCTTCTCGCATGGCTTTTGCTTATATTAAAAAGTTCCAAAAGGATGTTCTGATAGATTTAGTTGGCTACAGACGTCATGGGCACAACGAGGCTGATGAGCCAACTTTCACACAGCCAGAGATGTATCAGATAATAGAGAACCATCCAACAGTAAGAGAAATATGGGCTAATTCTTTAGTTAAAAGAGGTGTTATAGCTGAAAATGAGCCTGAAGAAATTGTCAGCAAATTTACTGAACAATTACATAGCGATTTCGAGTCACTTTCTCCCGAGGACATTCCAGAAGAATCTCAATCTGAGAAGCCACCTGCTGGTGCTGCACAAAGAGTTAAAACAGCAGTTCCTGCAAAAACCCTGCGGGAATTAAATGATTCTTTACTTAGGCTTCCTGATAGCTTCAACCTTAACTCCAAACTTAGGCGTGGTATGGAAAGAAGAGCTAAAGCTCTTGAGAGTATGGATGATAAGATAATAGATTGGGCTACCGCTGAGGACTTGGCATTTGCCTCTATACTCGCTGATGGTACTGCTATCCGCCTTACAGGACAGGATTCTCAAAGAGGAACTTTCAGTCACCGTCACGCTGTGCTACATGACTCTAAAAACTGGGATCCGTATCTACCACTTCATAATATCCCTCAAGCTAAAGCTGCCTTTGAAATTCACAACAGCCCACTTACAGAAAATGCATGTATTGGGTTTGAATACGGCTACAATATTCAAGAACCTAATCGTCTCATAATTTGGGAGGCCCAGTATGGGGATTTTATTAACGGGGCACAGACAGTAATCGATGAATTCCTTGTCTCAGCTAGGGCTAAATGGGGGCAAACTCCTTCACTTGTATTATTGCTTCCTCACGGATATGAGGGACAAGGTCCGGATCACTCTTCAGGAAGACCGGTAAGATTCCTAGGATCTGCAGCAGAGATAAATATGCGGGTCGCTAATTGTACAACTTCAGCTCAGTATTTTCATTTATTAAGACGCCAAGCTGGAGTACTTGAAGACGACCCTCTTCCATTAATAGTTCTAACACCAAAGAGTCTTCTAAGAAACCCTGCAATTCAATCATCACTTCGTGAGTTTTCAGAAGGAGCTTGGCAGCCGGTTATAGATGATGCTATGGATGACAAACAAGCAAAGAAAGTGAAACGTTTAATTCTGTGCAGTGGTAAGGTGTACATAGACTTAAATACTAGTGATTATAGAGAAGAAAATGCCAAAGATATAGCTATTGCAAGAGTGGAGCAACTTTATCCTATCCCGACCACAAGAATTCAGGAGGTAATTAGCAGATATCCAAACCTAAAAGAAGTTATTTGGCTGCAGGAAGAACCTGAGACAATGGGAGCTTGGATGTTTATGTTTCCATTTTTAAGAAAGCTTATTAATGGAAGATTCCTTCTCCATTATATTGGAAGAAAACGTAATTCAAGCCCAGCTGAAGGTTCATCTTCTATGCATAAAGTAAATCAGCAAGCACTTGTTAAACAAGCATTCATGATTGAGAAAGAACTTCCCAACTTAGATGAGCTGGGAATTACTTGGGTAAAAAACGTATAGTTATCGGAGATAATAATGGCAACAAATATAATTGTTCCTGAACTAGGAGAATCCATTGTTGAGGCTACCATAATCAGATGGTTTAAGTCTGAAGGCGATTCCATAAATATTGGTGAAGCACTGCTTGAGCTGGAGACCGAGAAAGCTAACTTTGAAGTAGCAGCTGAAAAACAAGGTGTTCTAAAGAGCATTTTAAAGAATGCTGATGAAGACGTTGAAGTTGGGGATGTGCTAGGAATACTCGAAGAAGGTGCTGTATCTGAGAATGCTAAAACTGAAGTTATTGTTGAAGAAGTAAGGGAAACAGAAGAACCAAATGAGCCTGATAACGAAAGTATCCAGGTAACTGAAAAAATAACTCCTGTTGCAAAACGCTTGGCCCAGGAATTTAACATAGACATCAGCAAGCTAGAGGGCACTGGCCCAAGTGGACGTATTACCAAAGAAGATGTAGAAAGAAAGATGCAAGAGGAAATTAAAGGAGCAGATATAGAAGCTCCCGAGGTAGAACCTGCACCCCAAGCTCCAGCCGTTGTAGAAATACAAGAATCGCCACCACTACCTATAGCAAGAGAAGTACGTGAAGAGCGTATTAAGATGTCTCGTAGAAGACGCACAATTGCACGAAGAATGCTGGAAGCATCCCAAGGAACAGCGATGCTAACCACTTTTAACGAGATTGACATGAGCGCTGTAATGGAACTGAGGAAAAGGCGCAAAGAATCATTTAAAGAAAAATATGGCGTGGGATTAGGGTTAAATTCTTTCTTTGTTAAAGCAGCAATAGGCGCTCTCAAAGCATTCCCTGCAATAAATGCAGAGATAGATGGTGATGACATGATTGTAAAAAATTACTACGATATTGGTGTAGCAATTGGAGCATCTGAAGGTCTTGTGGTACCAGTACTCAAGAATGCTGATGGAATGTCGTTTGCTGAAATTGAGAAAAGAATAAAAGACTTTGCAGTAAAAGCTGAAGAAAACACTCTTTCCTTAGAAGATATAATGGGTGGTACTTTTACAATTACAAATGGCGGAGTGTTTGGATCACTTATGAGCACTCCTATATTAAACCCACCACAGGTTGGTATATTGGGTCTTCATAAAATTGAAGACAGGCCAGTTGTGATCAATGGTGATCTAGAGATTAAACCTATGATGTATGTTGCCCTTAGCTATGACCACAGGATTGTGGACGGAAGAGAAGCAGTACAGTTCTTGGTAAGACTGAAGGAGCTTATACAAGATCCAGAATCACTTCTATTAGAGGGATAAATGGATTTAATCTTTGCTTCTTAGCTCATTTTCTTTCCAATAGGGTGCTGCATATTTTTCAACCGACACGCCCATTAGATCGAAGAACCAGAGTTTGATATCTCCCCATAAAACATTGTAGATACCTCCGTCTAAAAATCGTCTCGGGGAAGTCATTATTTTCTTTCTTATGAGTTTGAGTTTGCCCTCTTTCCTTAAACTTTTACAAAGGTGAGCAGACTCAAACAAAGAAACCTCTGGGTACCCTCCTATTCTACTGAATGTATCTGAGAGAACGAAGACCCCCTGATCACCATAGTACCTTTGGCGTACTCTATATCTAGTTCTATTAATTAGCTCCACTACCCTAAGGCCAAATTCTGGTCCATCTAAGGTAAACTCAAACGCCCCACCTACCACTTCTCGATCCATTAATACGGCTGTAATAGATATATCAAATCCGGTTGGAACCAGAGTGTCAGCATCTAAAAATAGAAATACTTCTCCGGAAGCAAATCCTGCAGCATGATTGAGAACTTGTGCTTTGCCGAGAACCTTACCTTTGTAATTAATAAGTTTGACTCCTAGCGTGTCTGCAATTTCACATGTTAAATCAGTTGATCCGGAATCTATAACAATGATTTCATGGTCAGAACTCGAGTTTTGGCGCAAATGCTCAATAGTAGAAGCCAGATAATCAGCTTCGTTTAAAGTAGGAATGATTATGCTTAGATTCACTTTATTAAGAAATCCCTCCAAGCTCTAACAACTTGCCCCATCTATTCTCAACTTGTTTCAATAAATCTGGATAGTCGGAGAGCTCTGGATCTTTTTTAACTAGATTGAAAGCATCTTCTCTTGCCTCTAATAAGATGCGATTATCCCTTATTAGATTCGCAAACCTAAACTGAGGGAGGCCTGATTGTTTTGTTCCCAGAAAATCTCCTGGGCCTCTAATCATAAGATCTGCCTCTGCAATCTTAAACCCGTCTGATGTTTCTTCCATTATTGTGAGTCTTTTTTCAGCATCATCAGATCTTTTGAAACTAGAAATTAGAATACAGTAAGAATCATGTTCTCCTCTTCCAATTCGGCCCCTCAGTTGATGCAGCTGAGTCAGACCAAACCTCTCAGCATTCTCAACAACCATCACAGTTGCATTAGGAACATCTACACCTACTTCTATAACCGTTGTAGCTACTAAAATATCCAAATGGTGAGAAATAAATCTCTTCATAATCACTTCTTTCTCCTCTGCCTTCATCCTGCCGTGTAGAAGGCCAACTTTGAAATCAGGAAATATATCATTCTGCAACTCTTCAGCCATTTGAGTTGCATATTTTAAATCCTTGAAATCAGGATTGTCAGATTCTTCTATCATTGGATATACAACATAAGCTTGCCTGCCACTCTCTATCTCCTTGCGCACTATATCGTACGCTTTTTCCCTCGAGCCTTTGTGATCGTAATAAACCTTTGTCTTTATTTTTTTTCTACCCGGTGGGAGTTCGTCTAGAATAGAAACATCTAAATCTCCATAAACTGTTAAGGCAAGAGTTCTTGGAATAGGAGTTGCAGTTATAACTAGAACATCTGGATTCTTTCCCTTGCTCATAAGATCAGCTCTCTGCATCACTCCAAAGCGGTGCTGCTCATCGATGACTACTAGACCTAGATTTTTAAAATCCACCTTGTCTTGTATAAGAGCATGGGTACCTACAGCAATCTGTGCCTCCCCAGACATTAGTGCTTTATAGTAAGTATTCTTCTCACCTTTGCTTAAGCCACTCTTAAGAAATACTACTCGCAGTCCTAAACCCTGAACATATTGCAGCACTGAGGCAAGATGCTGTTCAGCAAGAATTTCTGTTGGTGCCATTAGTACAGCTTGATAACCAGATTCAACTGCTTTAAAGATCGAAAATAAAGCAACTANNTAGGCCCAGTTGAGCACATATCCTCCTCAATTTCTAATATAACCTTTTTCTGTGCAGGGGTAAGATCAAAAGGCAGTTCTTTTAAAAGTGCATCTGTTAGTTTATTAGTTGGAGAGAAAGTTATACCCGCTTGTTTTGCAACATCCCTTTTTTTTATAGCAAGTCCAACTTCTGTTAAGAAAAACTCTGAATAGGAAACAGTTCTATGTGGCTGTGATTTATATACTAAATCACTATCTGCAAGATCAATCACAATATCAGTATCATCTGGGAAATGCACTCTTTTAATAGCAGTGCTATAATCTAAAATATTTCTCTTTTTATTGTACTGATCTGGAATAAATGAAGGTGCTAAATCTCCGTATGCGTCGATCAAGGCCTTCATTATCCTTCTCATTCGCCTTTGTTTGAGACCTTCAGTTAGAGGGTAGATAGGAACAATACGGTTAAAGTGAGTATGATCTTCATCTACTTCATCACCATCATCTATAACTTCTATATCTTCGGGCTTTGGATGTACAATCTGAAGGGTATTGCGATACCCAACCGTTACTTCACCTGTTAAAATGACCGAGTCACCCTTTTTATAAGCAGCTCTTAGATACTTTTCATTAAACTGAAACCAAACCAAGGTAACTGTTCCTGTCCCATCTGAGATAACAATTTGATATAGACTTCTGGTTCTTGTTCTGACTTTGCCAGCAAGCATGATTTTTCCAAGAACAGTCTCCCGCTTGCCAGGAGTTATCTTTGATATGCTTTTTACTGTTCTTCGATCTTCATAAGCTCTAGGATAGTAGCTTAGTCCGTCTTCTACAGTTTCTATTTCCTTTTTCTTAAGCAGCTCAGCTATTTTAGGCCCTACCCCTTTTACATATTGGATAGAAATTTCTGAAATGTGTTTATCATGAGTTGTGTTGGTATCTACATCATCTGTTTTCCCATTTTGTTCAATTTTTTCAACACTCTCTATCTTGGTAACTGTTGTATAATCATGACCATCCCTTAATACATCTATAATATTGAGAGAGTTTTCAATGGCTTTCTTTTTCTGGTCAGTATCAAGAGTTTTATAAGAAGAAAAAAGCTCTTCTATCCTCTCCAAATTCTTAGATTGTTCTGAACGTAAGGCTAAAGATAAAGCTTTTAAAGTTAAATCACTTACCAGCCTATCGAGATCAGCTATTTTATCCAAATTCGCGTAATTTTTTTTAGAAGCAAACTTAAGAGGTTTTTCTAACGCTAGCAATATGGTCAGTAGTTGTTCTGACATAACTATGAGTTTACAGGGTGTTTCATAATTAATGCAAGCTTAACAAATAAAATATAATATTTATTACGGCGGGAGCTAATTTTGTCGCAATGTGTGCAAAAACAACCCACGATATATAGTGTTTTATCACACATTTAAGCAAATCTAAAATATGCCTAATTTTAAAGAAAGGACATAACCCCCTGTAATTATGAAATAATTCATAAAATGTATTATCTGGCATGGCGATTGCAAATATTAGTAACTAGAGAAGCAAAAGCTAGAGTCCGAAAATATAACTTCGGCATTCTCCGGCAAAGAATTAAAGATATGGGATTAAACTAAATCTAATATTCAAAGGGAGAAGAAAATGAAACAAGTAGAAGTTAACCAATTTGACGAACTATCCGATGCAAGTACAAATTCTGCGGAACAGTATGAATTAGATGTAGACATGGATTTTGAAATAAATAATGAAGAATCCGAAGAAGATGCATCTGAAATCGTCTCAGAATATAACAACAATTCACAAGATAACCAGTATAGGTTACTGAATAATTATTTCAGAGACATTTCAACAGAACCGCTACTAGACATTAGAGAAGAAATAGAAATTCCTACACAAATTAAGAAGTGCGAAGAAAAGGCTGAGCAAATAAAAGCATTGCTTAATGATATATCTCAACAACCTGGCAGACAAAAAGACATTCAAAGGCTTAATGCGTCTCTAAGAGCCTATAGCGAGAAAGCCAAAGATCTAAAGAAAAGATTTGCTAAAGCTAACTTAAGGTTAGTTATCAGCATAGCTAAAAGGTATGTTAATCATGGTCTACCATTCCTCGATTTGATACAAGAAGGCAATATCGGCCTTATGAGAGCTATCGATAGATTTGATCATACAAAAGGCTATAGATTCTCCACATATGCTTCCTGGTGGATTTATCAATCAATATCTAGAGCAATTCTAGTTCACAAGGGGGTAGTTAGAGTCCCTGTATACTTGCTTGAAGTCACAAGCCGCGTATATAGAACAAGAGCAATATTGACTAAAGATACTGGAAAGAACCCATCGGTTGAGGAAATATCTAATCATTCTGGAGTGTCGGTAAAATATGTAAAACGGATACTAAACATAACCAATGACTCTGTGAGCTTAGACTCTCCCATTGACGGGGAGAAAAGAACTTTGTACGACTTTATTGAAAACGAAGATTCAACATCTCCAGACTCACTCATAGTTGATAATGAATTAAAGCAAAGCATTAAACATTCACTCTNNCTCCAGACTCACTCATAGTTGATAAGGAATTAAAGCAAAGCATTAAACATTCACTCTCACTTCTAACTGCTAAGGAAGAAGAGGTACTTAGAATGCGTTTTGGAATTGACAGAGAAGATACTGTTACACTTGATGATATCGGCAAGAAATTTAAGCTTACTAGAGAAAGAATTAGACAAATAGAGAAAAAAGCTTTGAGAAAACTCTCAGTTTGCAAGATGAGAAAAGCACTTTGGAATTTTTGTTAATTTCTGTGCAAAATAACACAGTAAAAGCTGTGCAATTATACACATTAAATCGCCTTTTCTTTAGTTAGAAAAAGTGATAGAATATATAAATTGCAGTAAATACTAATTATTATAGAATGGTGGTAAAGTGGCATAAACATTGCAAATTATAAAGTTTAAATAAGAGTCAGAAAGCTAACTGGATAAGCCAGTTAGCAAATCACAAGAAGGAGGTTTTAGTCATGAGAGTATTAACATTTATTTTTGCGTTGATGTTGGTTGTAGGATTGTCCTTTGGAGGAACCACTTTTGTTGGTACACACACAGCTTTTGCCGATGATAAAGTAGAAGGCGAAATGCCTGGCGGTGAAATGGCAGATGATGCTGCAGGCAATATGAAAGGCGCTGCCGACGATGCTGTTGATGCTGCTGCTGATGAAGCTAAGGACGCTATGGGCGAAATGCCTGGCGGTGAAATGGAAGACGACGCAGCTAAGTAAGAAAATAAGTTTGCAAACAAAAGGGGGCTTAGGCCCCCTTTTTTATATCCTTAACAATTCCTAATATTTCATGAGTTCTCAGAACTATCTTTAGATCGTTTGGTGAAGAACTCTTTGATCTCAGTTCTAATAATCGACCAAAAGTCTCTAAGGTTTGAATATTTATGGTCGATTTCATCTAAATAAACATCTAAGTTGTCAATTGCTTCGTGTTGCTCCTCTATCTGTTCTTCATTTAATTTCTTTTTAAGCTTGGATAGAGACTTCTCAAGGTCTACTATTTTACTCTCAAGTTCTTTTTTGTTTTCATCTGTCATCTAAATATCCCCCTATCCCTTTATTAATTTAACATAACTACCATCCTAAAGCCTGACTAACAAAAATTAATATGCCAGGTATTAGAAAAAATACTCCTACGATATAAGCCAATACATATATCTTATTATTAACAGCAACCACTGAGAGCCTCTCAGCGGCTGCTAGTGGTATTTTTCGTAAAAATGGAATTCCAAATATTACAACTACCCCAAGCATATTGTATACAAGATGAACAATCGCTATTTCTAGAGCAAAGATTGCATTTGCTCCGGTTATAGCTGTTGCTGCAAGCAATGCAGTTACAGTGGTACCAATATTTGCTCCTAGAGTAAATGGATATACTTGTTTTAAACTAAAAACCCCTGTCCCAGCCAACGGAACAATAAGACTTGTAGTAGTGGATGAAGACTGTACAAGTACTGTTACAAGAGTTCCTGCGGTTATTCCCGATATTGGGCCGTGTCCAACTGCATTGTGAAGTATTCTCTTAGCTCGACCAACCATTAATACTTTCAGCAACCTTCCAATAAATGTTATGACTAGGAATATTAATATTATGCCTACTAATATCATGGCCACTCCTGCTATTACTTCTGGCAACCAGCCGAGTACTGTATCTCTCAATAACTGAATTGGGGGGTTCACCAAAGGTTTAACAAAATTAAACCCTTTAATAGACATGGGATCACCACCTACAAGAAATACTGCGAGGAATGCGCTAATTTTATCCAGGAAGCCAAAAGCTATCTCTAAAGGCAAAAAGATTATCACACTTAGGAGATTAAATACGTCGTGTATAGTAGCAGCAGCAAATGCCCTTCTGAACTCAGGACCGTCTTTAACATGACCCAAACTAACTATTGTGTTCGTTATGGTAGTACCGATATTTGCACCCATCACCATGGGTATGGCAGTAATAACCGGAAGACCACCCGCAACAAGTCCCACAATAATTGACGTAACAGTACTTGAAGACTGAATAAGAGCTGTTGCTACTATGCCGATAACAAGACCTGTGATAGGATTACTTGCAAATGCAAATAGTTGTTTTGCTTGATCACCCGCAGCTACTTTAAAACCGCTTCCTATTAAAGCAACAGCAACTAATAAGAAATAAATCAGTATAATTACGAATATCCACTGTAACCAACTAGACTCGGAAGATGTTTCGGTCAGTTCTTTTGTATTATCAGCGTGCTCAGCAACAGTCGATGGCATACCCTACCTCTCCTACTGTGTATTTTACAGGATAATTCTATGAGTATTTAGAGCACCTGTATGTATAATAGATTCTGAATATTAATTTCGAGCCAAAAATCAGAAATAAAGCAGCTTAATACTCTACAAGTTCTACTCTTCTGTTCTTAGCCCTTCCGTCCTCTGTGCTGTTTGATGCAACTGGGGCAAGGAAACCTAATCCTTTAGGAGTCACTCTTGAGGATTCTATTCCATGATCAGAAACTAATACCGCTACTACAGCATCGGCTCTTTTTTGGGATAGATTCATATTGTAATCTAGGCTGCCTTTGTTGTCCGTATGTCCAACGATAAAAAGCTTTAGATTAGGATTATCACTTAGTAATGTCGCTATTTCTTTGATTGTTGCTGCAGATTCTGGTTTTATATCAGCCTTGTCGAAGTCAAAAAGTATACCGTAAATAGATATGCTGCCTGTCTCAAAAATCTCCTCAGCCATAGCGTTTGCATCCACAGTAACCATAGCCTCCTGCATAGGAGCAACTTCTATCACATCAACCTGGGTGTAGATATGATTTTTATCAGGCCCTCCGCCAGAGGTGTTTTTAACTGTGTACAAAGAGACATATACATCCCCTTCATCTCTTGCATGCTTGGCAGCAAGAAACCTTTGTTTAGAATAGTTGTCGCCAAATCCCGCTTTGTAATCAACAACCTTATGATTAAAATCTCTGCCACCACACTCGTTATTGCTGCAGGTGAAAAGGATCTCAAATCCAGCAGCTTTAAGAGCATCCTCATAATTCCTAAATACTTCTAGAGTAGAGCGATCTTCTGGAAGATAATAAGATATCCTTGTAATTTTCCCCTCGAGGGCCTCACTGGACTCAGCAATTTTTTCAGACGGATTTTCTGGATCACCCTTAACTTTTCCTAGTAGTATTTCATACTCATCAAATTCTCTGAAATCATAATCAACAATCGAAGATCCGTCATACCTTGAGACCATAGGGTGATCAGAGCTTCCGGCAATATCATCAGCAAATGTATTTTGAGTAAGGAATAGAACTGCAACTAATATTATTATGAGATTTCTCATACCATCCTCCTAAGCATGTGAGTGTCTAGTAATAATAATCGCGAAAAAAACATAATAATACAAGACAAATTGCATAACCTTTGTGTTAGTGCTAAATCTTTTGCTATAATAAAAATATGGAATTGAAAGAACTCGGCACAACTGGGGTTATGGTAGCAGAAATTGGTCTTGGCACCTGGAGGTATAGGGGTAGTGCTGAAACATTGAGAGCGGGGATAGAGCTTGGTGCAACACTTATAGACACTGCCGAGGGATACTACACTGAAGACGTGGTCGGAGAGGCGATTAAGGGGGTTAGGGATAAGGTTTTTATAGCTACAAAAGTCTCAGGCAGACACTTGGCATATGACGATGTTCTGCAGTCTGCAGAAAACAGCCTATACAAGCTGGATACGGACTATATTGATCTATATCAAATTCACTGGCCAAATAAGAGCTGTCCAATAAAACATACGATGAAAGCATTGGGAGAGCTTGCTGATAGAGGACTTGTACGATTCATCGGAGTTAGCAACTTTGATGTT